>OCTA010001318.1_pt1 | contig 22855 bp, 19 predicted proteins | sample 1538991 | NCBI WGS metagenome assembly OCTA01 (sample SAMEA3539302, study PRJEB22396) | soil metagenome | biome: tundra; feature: field; material: soil | place: USA | collected 2010-05 | depth 0.15 m | reverse complement strand
GACATGCTCGGCACCGCCGTCAATGTGCAAGCGATGGTTTACGGCAATCTTGGGGAGACGAGTGGCACCGGCGTCGGCTTTACACGCAATCCCGCGACAGGTGAGAACGAGTTCTACGGCGAATTTCTGATGAACGCGCAAGGAGAAGACGTGGTATCAGGCGTGCGCACGCCGGTTCACATTCTCGAACTGCGAAAGATCATGCCTGAAGTTTACGACCAGCTTCGCGAGATCACGACGCGGCTTGAGAAGCACTACCGCGACATGCAGGATTTCGAATTCACCATTCAAGATGGCAAGCTCTACATGCTGCAAACGCGCAACGGCAAGCGTACCGGCCGCGCCGCGGTGAGAGTGGCGATTCAGATGGTGGAAGAAGGATTGATCAGCAAAGACGAGGCGATCTTCCGCGTAGAGCCGAACCAGCTTTATGACTTCCTGGTGCCGGGGCTCGACGAGAAAAGCACAAAAATTGAAGTTCTGGCGACGGGATTGCCGGCGTCTCCGGGCGCGGCGGTGGGGCAGATTGTCTTTAGCGCAGAAGAAGCGGTAAAGAAAGCTGGACACGGCAACGAAAGAAATCCTGTGATCTTGGTACGCGCGGAAACTACGCCGGAAGACATCCAGGGCATGGAAGTTGCCGCGGGTATTCTGACTTCTCGCGGAGGCATGACGAGCCACGCCGCAGTCGTCACGCGTGGCATGGGCAAGTGCTGCGTCGCGGGCGCAGGCGACATTCAGGTCGATGAGCGTGCCGGTGAAATGCGCGTCAAGGGCCAGGTCTTCAAAGAAGGAGACTGGATTTCGCTCGATGGCACCACCGGCCGCGTGATCAAAGGAAAGCTGAATACGCTTGAAGCGTCGTCCGATGATGCGGACTTGCAGAAGCTGATGGGATGGTCGGAGCCATTCCGCAAAATTGGAGTGCGGGCGAATGCGGACATTCCGCGCGATGCGAAGCAGGCGCGCTCGTTTGGCGCCGAAGGCATCGGCCTCTGCCGCACCGAGCACATGTTCTTCGCGCACGATCGCATTTCGCACATGCGCGCGATGATTCTCGCCGACAACGAGAAAGACCGCCGAGCGGCGTTGAAGAAATTGTTGCCGATGCAACGCGCTGATTTTATCGGTCTCTTTAAGGCCATGCCCGGACTGCCGGTGACGATTCGCTTGCTTGATCCGCCGCTGCACGAGTTTTTGCCGAAGCGCGAACAACTGATGGTCGATATCGCTAGCCTGCCCAGCGCCGGCTCCAAGGAAAAGAAGGCGCTGGTCGAGGAGTACGGCGAATACGGCGCGAAGGGCGTCAACGATCTGAAGAAAATTCTTCCCGCGCTGCTGGCGCGTGTTGAAGAGTTGCACGAATTCAATCCGATGTTGGGCCATCGCGGATGCCGCTTGGGAATTACTTATCCCGAGATCACCGAGATGCAGGCGCGGGCGATTATTGAGGCGGTCGTGGCCGTCGATAAAGAGGGCATCAAGACGCACGCGGAAGTAATGATTCCGCTGATTTCGACGGTAAAAGAAATGGCGAATCAGGGAGCGATTGTGCGCCGCGTTGCCGAAGAAGTGTTCAAAGAAAAGGGTCGTCGCGTTCACTACCTTGTGGGCACGATGATCGAGTTGCCACGCGCCTGCCTGGTTGCGGGCGAGATTGCCAAAGAAGCGGAGTTCTTTTCTTTCGGCACGAACGACCTGACGCAGACCACCTTCGGCTTCTCGCGCGACGACATCAACAAAGTGTTGCCGACGTATCTGGCGGAGGGAATTCTGAAGCAGGATCCATTTGCCGCGATCGATCAAGAGGGAGTAGGCGAGTTGGTGCGGATCGGAATTGAACGGGGCCGAAAGACGCGTCCCAAGTTGGAAGTCGGCATCTGCGGAGAACACGGCGGCGAGCCGTCATCCGTGGAATTCTGTCACCGCGTCGGAATGGATTACGTATCGTGCTCTCCGTTCCGAGTGCTGACGGCGCGATTGGCAGCCGCGCAAGCCGCCGCCAGCGAGAAACTGCAAATAGACGGTGGGCGCACGAAATAACGAAGCGGTTAGAAAGCTAGTGTGGACGGACGGGCATCTCGCCCGTCCGCTGCACAATTTAGAGCTACTGCACGCGCTGCAGGCGGTTGATCAGCTTCTGCGCCAGATTCTCTTCTGATTCGGACCAGAGCAAACGCCCCGTTGCCCCGGCATTTTTCTCGACCAAAGCGGTAAACTCCACCAACTTTTGCACATTGCTGCGGACGTTCCGCTCTGCGTCAGAGGTCAGCTCAACTTCCTCGTGCAAGAAAGCCGTATCTAATCCGAAGTCAATTTGGATGTGACCGGTTTGCTCCGCTGCGCCTTCCTCAAATTCCAAGCCATGCGTGGTCACATGGATCAGCGTGGGCTCGAGCACCCACTTTTCCGCTCCCTGTGGAGGGGTCCACAGATCCCAATAAGCCTCGAACACGTAGGCATAATCGGTGTGGAGAAATTCTGCCACTTCGGCGACCGCGATTTCGGGGGCTACTCCCGGACGAAAACGGCGCTCGAGAATCGTGGGTTCACTCCACGAAACTGGTTGAATCGACGAGTAAGTCACTCCTTCACGCGCGGAAGAGAACGGAATTTGGCGCAGCACACTGACGGTTCGCGCCAGCATCTCGGGCTCATCGAAAGTAGGAAACCACAAGCTCAAATAAAGCGAATCGGCCATAAATTTTTGAGAGCGACTTTATTTTTCAATCATACGCAAAAAGAGTACGCAGATTTGATCCGATCCGGATGTATGCGGTTGCAATCTGTTTTGACGAGCGAAAAGCGCCCTGTTAGTATGAATTGGCCGCAAAACTCCACTCACCAGTAGAGTCCCCGTCGTCTAGCCTGGCCTAGGACATCGCCCTTTCACGGCGGTAACATGGGTTCAAATCCCATCGGGGACGCCAGCAAATCAAGTAGTTACAGAATCGTGATCTGCTTTGTACGTCATGCATACGTCATAGGGCTCGTTGGCGTTGATGAATGAGCGCCAGTTTTATACGGCGACAGGCGGCGCTTCCTTGCCAAGTGGAGCATCCCCAAACCTCACATCCCCACCCCCCTATACCCCCAAAAATCACCGAGGCGTGTCTTTCGCCGCCAAAAAATAGAAGCTCAAAGTCCCGCCTTCGGTTAATGATGGCCCGGAACTTGTTGCCGAAAAAGCACTTGCCGGTTAAGGAACGGTTAAAGACAAGTTTCATTGACGGCAGCTCCGGCTTGCACCATAGTCTCTCGCACCGGAGATCAACCCGGCGGGGCGCCCACCGACGATCTAGGGCGGTTTTCTCCCGAAAGGCTCCCTGAAATCCAGCAACTCAAAGGACTCTTATGCCAACCTTCTGCCGCAGTCGCCAAACCAATCGTTCGTATTCTTTTTCTGTTCTTGCCGGCATTTTTGCCCTGTGCCTGGGGGCGCTCGCTATGCCCGATGCCCACGCCCAGACGATCCACCAACTTGCCTACAACAACTCGACCTGGATCGACCAGAGCCTCTCCGACCAGGCGACTGACCCGCACACTGGAGTCGCCGCCTTCGTCACTACTCCCAACGACCAGATTCACACCTTCTACCTCGACAGCGCCGAGGATGTTCACCAACTGTTCTTCAATGGAACCAGCTGGAGCGATGAGGACCTGACGGCCGAAGGCTTCGGCGTTCGCGCCATGGCCAAGAGCGCGGTCGCCGGATTCTCCGAGTCGAACCTGCAGTACGTGTACTACGTCTCGCAGAACCAGCATGTGCATCAGTTGTTCTATAACAATGCCGATTGGGCCGACGCGGACATCACCAGCCTGAGCGGAGGTCCGCTGACCACCAAGACGCCTCGATTGACGGCTTTGGCGACCGGCAGCAGCGCCTTTCACGTGTACTATCTGGCCTCCAACGGCCACGTCAATCAGCTGTACAACGTCAGCGGGAGCTGGGTGAACCAGGACATCACGAAAATTGCGAAAGGGCCCTCCGGCAGAGCCGTATGGATTGCCAGCATCAACGTAGGCAATCTGCAATACGTGTATTACCTGGCCACCACCGGCCACGTTCACGAACTGTATTACAACGATTCCACCTGGCAGGATGAGGACCTGACCATCAAGGCGGGCGTACCGCTGGCGGCAGCTACCAGTCCTATCACGGCATTGGTGTTTCCCGGCGGAAATGTTAACGAGGTCTTCTTTATCGATATCAACGAACACTTGTGGCAAATGCTTTCCGCCGACAACATCGTGTGGGCGAGTGATGACGTGACCAGCCAAGGCGGAGGTCCGGCCGCGAATCCAGCCAACGGCATCGTGGCTTTTACCACTACGCCAAACGACGAGCTACATCTGTTTTACCTCTCCAAGAAGCACATCAATCAGTTGTTCTTGCCCGCCGGCACCGATGACTGGCAAAACTCTGATTTGACGGCGAAATTTGGAGGCAAACCAAACGGGACAAGCGCAATGTCGGGCTTCTCGCTGGCGAACTTGCAATACCTGTACTACGTGTCGAAGTAAAACCCAACCGCGTACTCGAAGGGGCTGCAGTAAAATGCGGCCCCCGCCCTTTAGGCAGGTGGCCACGTTCACCAGCGGGCAAGTGCAATTCCCTTGTTTGTTGACAGAGAAACCGAGCGACGTGCGCCCCTTCTCGCGCTTTTCGAGAAGGGGCCGTCACGGAACCACGCACCATGCGCCCGTGCCTTTCATCACCGCCAGACGTACGTCCCGTCACCGCGAGCATCGAGCCCTACCGAATCGGCAGGTTCTCAATGCATACGCGAACAATCCAGAATCGAAATTCCTTGGGCCAGATGGAGATCGTTGCACTTCCTACACTCGTGGGATTCTGCAACGCGACCACGTGATCGCAGGGCAACACCGTTACTGCGGCAAGGAATTCAAACGCAAGTTAGAGCATGGCCCCGTAGATCACGAAATTGATTCGAAATGCAAAGTGTACGAGAACGGACGCGTCGCGGCAGATGCCGAAACTCTGCGGCAATTGACCGGATTTTCCGAACGCGAAATCAGGAAAGCAACCGGTGTGCGTCGCGATACCATCCGGCTATTGCGACACGGAAATGGCTTTCACGGCGGTAACATGGGTTCAAATCCCATCGGGGACGCCAAGAAAAGAAAGCAGTTGCAGTTCTCCGTGATTTGCAACCGAAGTCGCGGTCACGATGGGGTCACGATAGATTGTGGTGGGCTGCTGTCCGTTGTTCGAGCGTTAGCTTCAATGGGAATTGGCACAATTTGCGAGCGGTGATTGCGCGGGACTACTTTTTCTCTCGGTTTTCACAGCGTAGCTAATCCTTGCTCTCTACGACGCGCACGGTATCGATGAAACTGTACTTCCCGCAGCACTTTTCCCCGCAACGTTGAAAAGATCGCCAACACGCAGCAACATCCTATGAATATCCATGCTCCGTATTCCGGATCTGAATACTTGAGAGGCAGACCGTCAGGCGCGCCTCCGGTTTGGAAGTCGGTAATTCCGAAGGGGGCAATAAAGGCTTCTGAGTTAAGTTGCAATACCGAAAGGCAAGTTACAATTTCTGCCGCGAATAGAAGAACACCCCAACTCAAATATCTAGCACCAAGTTTCAAGAAGCGATTGTTCCTTGGTCTTCCAGTCAGATCGGCACTCGTAGCGATCATTAGAAACAGCAAGAATCCAATCCCATACGCGACAAGAATTCTCAGTTCGACGAGGCGGTCCCAATCGATGGGCAAGATTATTTTGTCGCTGGGAGGAGGAAGAATTTGAATCTGGGCGACCTGGCGCAGGGTGGCCGGAACTGGAGTAGCGAACAGGGCATAGCCTCGCATGTCCCAGGGGTGCACCCAAGGGAGCGCGATACTTATTAAGCCAAGGCCTGCAATTGAGAGGACTACCCATGCTCGCATAGCGCGAGGAGTCATCCTTGGAAAGAGTCGGTGGATGGGACGGACTACTGTATGAAGTAACCAATGAAACCGGGCACCTGAAACACGACCCCCGACAACGGCCGTCACGGAATGGTCAAAATACCTGCGAGCTCCCACCGCAAAAATTGCTCCGACCCAGCCAGCAAAACAAAGCGCTGGGAAATAGCCTAGAAATAGAGAGTCGAAATCGTGAGCAACGGCAGGATCGCACAAAACGATTATCGACATTGATTCCCATGCGAGCGCAAGCAGAAGGCCGATGAACAGGCCCGATTCTGGAAGAAGAACAAAGTCTTTTCTGTATAGGTGAGCCTTGCAGCCTTCGATCGGACATTTCTCCAATCTACCCACGAAAAACTCGGCGAGAGCTCGCCTCACTGCGGCAGTCTGTTTCGTATGCGAATTTCTGTACGCGAGAATCTCTTCGTATGCTCTCCGTCTGAAGTGTGTCACTAGGAAAACAACCGTTACGCCGACCAGTAGAAAGAGCCACACATCGCGCGCGATGAATAGAGAGTCGAACGCGCGCGCCTTCACGTACGGAACTGCCACTTGAACTCCGAAGATCTCCGATTTCTTTGATTCGAAATCGCCAATATCTCGCAGTATGTTGTGACATTCTTTATTTGCTTAGCTTGTTGTGCAAACTTTCTTTTTTTCCGTTTCGGTGGTTGCGTAAGTGGGCAAGGCACCGACAAACAAAGTGTTCTTGCAGATAGTGCGCTGGTGCTCAATCAGCTCTTCCAGTGCCTCTAGAGTGCCTAAGTTATCCAGATTGCCTGCTCGCTATCCTAGGGATGACGTAAAAAGACTCGGATAATCCGTGAGCAGTTTTTGCTGACGACCCACGGGGTGGGCACGGTCGACGGGTAGTTCGGGCCTTGCGACCCATTCTGGTTCTCGCCTAACTGGTAGGTCGGGAACTCTTGGGACTGCGCGAGCGCCGAAACGCTCAGAGCCGCTGACATTGCTAAGACGGCGAGCGCCCGCAGACAATTGATACGAAGCCTACTTAGACTTCGAGTTGTTTTTCGTGACATATACACAGTTCTCCTCATTAGATTTTTTGCTTCACGCAACTGGGATTGGTGGTGGGACATTGGGTGGAAAGACATTGGGCAGTGAGTATGATCAGCGACAATAGTTAGCAAGCATTGCGGGCTTATTACGGGACTATGAAGATGGGGTGAAACTTCTGTTACAGAGGCTGAATTTCTCTCGCGGATTGTGAAGTGCGCAGCTCCACGTTAAGCAGAGTCTGTTTCGTGACGTTGTCTTCGTCGTCATTTTGTACAATGACTCGGACAATAAAAACTCACGTTCTAGAAATGAGTCTGTGGAGAGCTTCGACTACGGCACAAGGAGTTCAGTCAGGCGATGCGTCAACATCAATGTTGCACCGTAGTTGCAGGCAATGCCGATGAACATCGTGAATAAAACTAAAAGGCTCCAAGACCAGGTGCGTTGGGCGTGTCGGCCAGCAGTGGGCCACTCAAGCAAAAGTTTTACGCGCTTGTCAATCGAAGATGAACTGCTGACCAGTCCAGTCGCGAACAGGGGTTTGGGCGATTGCTGAGAGGATCTGGAAAGTTTGATCAATGCCCCCGCCAGATCTAGCGCTTCTTGGCGATTCGCAACTGCTGCTTCGTCTGCGGCCAGCTCGGCCGTCTCCTGCCATGCACGCCCGATGCCGCTCATTCCAGGGAAGGGTGTCAAGCTAACCACAACTTTCTTCAGATTGTCCCAGGAATACGCGTGTCCAAGTTCGTGCCTGACTGCTACCCGTAACTCATTGTCAGTGAGCACTGCGGTTGCCAAATCGGAAATCATCACCCTCGGTTTCCAAGAACCTACAAGGATCAGTGGTGGTGCGCCCTCCGAAGCCCTGAGCCTGGGCATCCGATCATCGGCTCCAACCGTCGTCGCTCCCATCAACCACTGAGTGACGGCGCGCCTGGTTCGCGCTCGAACTTTCAGCACACGGAACAACCCAGCACCGAGGATGATAAGGGAACATAAGGCTAGAATGAAAGTTGCCGCGTCCTCATCGAGCGACGGCCTCTCCAACAGCCAGAACGACGGAAACGTGAAGCACACGGTGACCACGGCGGAAACGGCAAAGGGGAAAATCCGCAACCCAAACAACAGATTGGCGTTCTTCGCGGCAGTCGCTTGGCTACTTTGCTTCGCGCCCCACCAGGCCAACAAGACCAGCAAGGAGAAAGTACAATACACCGTAGCGAAAAATGCGAGGGAAACAAGAAGGCTCCGCGCTGCAAATATCATTCCGGGTCTCCCTTCTTGAGCTGGGCACGATGATGTTCCACGAGCGCCTGCAGCTCATCGAGCAATTTCTCGTCCTGTGTACTCACCGCTTCCACTAGATACGAGAGGTGCAGCGAAGCATACTCTGACCCCAGAAGCTGCCGGATGCCGTTCACCGCGGCCATGTGTTCGAGTTCTTCCGGGGTATAGCACGCCGAATAGCGAAACGCCCGTCCATCAGGAACGCGGTCGAGGAGTCCCTTCTTGAAGAGACGGTCCATCGTCGTCATGATCGTGGGATAGGTTTGCCAGATCGTGCCATCCTCTCGCACTTCGCGAACAGTCGCAGTTCCTCGCGCCCACACGGCATGGAGGACTTTTGTCTCCAGCGGTCCAAGCTGGGCCGAAGGGGAAGAGCTGGAGAAAGAGGCATCAAAAGGGTTCATCGTTGATCCTGAAATCAATCGGCACGTATCCGAACAAGAGAACTCTAGAATTTGTAGATTGAGGAGTCAATCGCTCGTCTGCGAATTGATCAGGCCTTAACAATGAGCGCAAAATAGTACATATGCCGACCTACTACCGCCGGTAATATGTGCTAAGTAGGGGTTGGATACTGAGACTACGGTGACCGCCGCGTCGCGGGTATTGCGAGTGACCAAAGCCTGAACCGATTCCGGTGGAAATGAGCCGGGTCGAAGGTAGGGAGTGGTGGCTCTGGGTTCCCTATAACGCGGGACGGACACCCACCGGCGGTGTGGATGCGGGAAAGAACCTTAGAAGGGAGTTGCGGATAGTTAGGCCGTCACCGCTGTAGTCGACGAAACCTAATCTTCTGAACTTATTCATGAAAAAGCTAACTCGGGAACGAGTCGTGCCAATCATTTCCGCCAATGCCTCCTGACTAATTCTTGGTCTTACTGCCTCCGAGACTTGGTCATTACCAAAATCAGCTAATAAGAGCAGAATGCGGGCTAGCCTTTGTTCGCTAAAGTTGGATAGCTGATCGACTAAGTCCTCTTCGTATCGGATGTTTCGTGCTAACAAGTGGGACACAAATAACTCGGTAAGATTTTGGTGCTCACGAAGCGCCAGCATCATTGTTGTCTTGTCAATCCGCAGGACGTTGCAGTCGGTGATCGCGGTAGCAGAACACACGCGCAGGAACTGCCCAGCCAAGCTGCCTTCTCCAAAAAACTCTCCCTCATTCGATATGCCTAAAGTGGCTTCTTTGCCGTTTTGTGATAAGACAGCGAGCCGAACAATGCCTGTCTGGATGTAGAAAATTGCATCCGCCGCGTCACCTTGCATGAAGATTACCTTTCTCTTCTTAAAGGCTAAGAATTCCTTCCCGTTACCTAAAGTGGAAAGAAACCTCCCTGGGTTAGAGGGACGCGTAATCTTGGAAAGCAACGTTGGTGTGGACATTGGCTCCTCCTTCTATGAGAACTGTTCTGTTAGACACTTCCCGGTAGCCGAAGCAGACTATTTTTCGGCTTTCGTAAACCGGCAAAGGCAGTCTTTACAAGCGAGGGTTTCGGAGACGATTGCTGACGATCGAGCGTGTGCCGAACAGCATGGCAGAGTGCTTTTAGTGTGTACGGTTTTTGAAGAAATGCCTCTCCCGACGCGATGTTCGAATTCAAAGAAGCCGATTCGGACGTCTGGCCGCTCGTGAATACTACGGGAAGACCAGGTCTGACAGCTTTAATCTGGGTAAACACTTCCGTTCCGCTCAGACCTGGCATTCCGACGTCTAGAATCGCGAGGTCGATTTTCGTTGGATCCTGCCGGAAGAGGATGAGCGCTTCTTCTCCATTGGCAGCGAGGATTGTCTTATATCCCTGGGATCTCAGAATCTCGTCGGCTACGTCGCGCATGCCTTTATGGTCTTCGACAACAAGAATAGTTTCACTACCGGTCAAGGTAATCGCGACTGTCCCTGGCTCTTGTTGAGACACACGACTCGGGCTTGAGGGAAGATAAACCCGGAAAGTAGTCCCTTTTCCGATTTCACTCGATACATCGAGGAAGCCGTCATGCTGTTTTACCACCCCGTATACGGTAGCTAAGCCCAGCCCCGTCCATTTGCCGAGGTCCTTAGAGGTGAAGAATGGCTCGAAAAGGTGATCTACGGTCGAGGCATCCATGCCCGCGCCAGTGTCGGAGATTACTAACATCACATGGCGACCCGGGTGGCAAGCGCAGTTCCGACGACAGAATTCTTCATTGATGTAGACATTATGAGTTTCCACGATCAGGCGACCGCCGTCTGGCATCGCTTCCCTGGCATTGATGCAGAGATTCATCGTGATTTGCCCAATTTGAGAGGCGTTACCCTCGATGAGATCAAGATGCGGATCTAGAATTGTTTTGAATTCGATATTCTCTTCCATTCCACTTGCCAGGAAGCTGTGCATGTCTGAAATGGATTGGTTCACATCTAACTCCACCGGCTGCAGCACTTGTCGACGAGCGAATACGAGCAGTTGAGCAGTAAGTCCCGCGGCGCGCTCCGCTTGATTCTTAATTTGCCGGAAACGTTCCTCTAACACGCTGCCGCTTATGGCTTCACCCTCTCCTAACTCAGCCCAACCCAAAATCGCCCCGATAAGATTGTTGAAGTCGTGGGCGATTCCTCCGGCAAGCCGGCCGATCGCTTCAAATCGTTCCTGATACCGTCTTCGCTGTTCGAGTTGCGCCTTGTCGTGTCGCTCCTCTGCCTCTTTCAATTCCCTTTGTATCGCTGGAAGCAGTCGGTTGAGGCTACTTTTCAATACATAGCCGTGAGCGCCTTGCTTCAACGCGTCGATCGCGACTTCTTCGCCGAGCGTGCCTGAAACATAGATGAAGGGCGTATCTGGATTTGTCCCCCTTAAGAGTTGCAGGGCGTCAGCGCCACCAAAGTTAGGAAGCGAGAAACTACAAATGACCACATCCCAAGCTCGACCCTCGAGAGTCTTGACCATCGCTACCGGAGTATTTACACGCTGGAAGCAGACGTCATATCCACCGCGGCGCAGTTCCTGTATCACAAGTTCAGTGTCCTCTTCCGAATCTTCGACCATCAAAACGCTAAGGGGGGTGCTCATGGGATCTCCTGCTATCAAAATTGCCTGGTTCAAATCGATATCTAAGCCAGCTTGTGGAACCGCTTGGTAAAGCCGAGCAGGAGATATGGAGGTCAGCGGCTATAGTCTTGCGGAACAGTAGCAGGCGCCGTTCACTAATTAGTCGTAAAGCTCAGCACCGTCATAGGCGCCAAAACTGGCGCCGAACATGTCGGTTATCATCTGGCGGAGCTTAAAGTGATAGTCTTCAACATCGCGAAAAGGCAAAAAACTGATACACATCAATCTCTCGCCAGTCTTGATGTTCGAAAGAGCCAAGAAATCTACAAACCCAGGTTGTTCTGGTCGGTTATGCGGCAAATCGCTTGCTACAGCCGTCCGGACTTGCGCGCCAAAGCTATCCCTTACTTGACACTCGATCACGCAAGCAAACATGTTTTCCTTCCGTAGTATCTGACACCTTGCGTCACTCTGAGTGGACGCAGGGTGTCAGACAGTCTTACGAGCCCGGGGGAGGGGCAAGCTTGACAGACGGTGCTTCCAGGCTCTGACAGTCCGCCTGGCTGGGATGCTCCGGAGACGCGTTCTCATTGGAGGATCGTGCTAGTCAATCCGTCGCCAGCTTCGTTCCTTCTATGCAACACATTGCACGCGTTGCGCCATTTTCAACCACAAGCTAAACCATAGAAAAGGCTGACCTTGAGACTTGATTTCCTACGCGTGCGCTGTCTACGACAGACACTTCGACACTCTGGGGATTTCAGACATGCGAGACAAGTTCTCGGGCGGAGGGGCGTGGGAGGGTCGATGTTGCGATGGAGATGGTGTCGAAGGATCGACACTTCGACAAACAGGGCGTAGTCGTTCTTCAGCCAAAATTAGGAGCGACACGTGACGCTAAACATTACGTTCTGCTTGAAATCCGGCGGGGCTTATATTCAGCTTCTTCATTTTCGAGTAGAACGTAGTACGTTTCATTCCTAGCCTCATTGCGGCCCCTGACGCGCCGCCGATCACTCCGTTGGTCGCCTTCAGGACGTCAAGCAAAAGCTGGCGCTCCGAAGCGGGCGAAGTCTTGGTAGAAGAGGCGCTGGCACGCACGGTCAATTCAGCGAGCGGAACATTTAAGACTGGTGAATCGGTCAAGATGACACATCGTTGAATAAAGTTCTGCAACTCTCTTACATTCCCTGGCCAGCTCCAATTCAGAAGCGCATCCATTGCTTCGGCGGGAATCGTCTCTATCGATTTCTTCCATTCGGTTGAGTATTTGGACACGAAATGGTTGACAAGCGCAGAAATATCACTCTTTCTGGCCCGCAGGGGTGGAACGTGAATCGGGAATACATTGAGTCGATAAAACAGGTCCTCGCGGAAACTTCCCTCGGCGATACTTTTATATAAGTCGCGATTCGTGGCGGCGATTAAACGAACGTCGACCTTCACGGTGCGCGTGCTGCCAAGCCGTTCGAATTGCTTATCTTGCAGTACGCGCAGCAATTTGGGCTGAATTGCTGTAGGAAGATCTCCGACTTCATCCAACAACATGCTTCCTTTGTCAGCTAGTTCCAAGCGTCCAACGTATTTGTTGATCGCTCCGGTAAATGCCCCTTTTTCGTGTCCAAACAATTCACTTTCTAATAACTCGGTCGGAATCGCCGTACAATTGACGCTAATAAAATTGCTTTCAGCACGTGGACTTAAGCGATGAATCGCGCGTGCAACTAACTCCTTGCCTGTGCCGGTTTCGCCTAAGAGCAGCACCGTTGCATCTGTGGAAGCAACCGTGCGCACCTGCCTCATCATTTCTCCGAGGGGAGCGCTGTCCCCGACAATTTCTCGCCGGGGATCGTCCTTACTTTGCGCGTCTTTCGGATTGACATCCTTCATTTTTTTTTCGAGTTCGGCGGGTGCGATCAGTGGGATTTGTAAACAATCGGTCGGCGAGTGGCGGTCCGCGACCAACAGCGAATTGTCCATGGTCTCGGCGATCATAGCCGCGGCATGGTGCAGGAACTCAACCGTCTGACTGGTCTTGGGAATCACCTGCGAACTGCCGAAGCCGATCGCGCCTAACTTCTGCCGTGTCGTGGTCAGGGGGAGAACATAATAGGTACGAACTCCCGCACTGCGAAGTGACTGCAGAAAAAGCGGCAAGTGGAATTCTGTGTCCAAATCCTGAACGAGTATTGAGCGCTGGTTCTTCCAAGCCCATTCGCTTGCACAAGTTGGGGCGGGAAGCGATTCCCATAATCTTTGGCGGCCATTCGGGTTCCAAGCGCTCAACTGGACAGTCTTGGTGTTGGAATCGTAAAGACCCAACGTAACAACGTCGAAGTTCAAGACTTGCTGTAAGCGAACCGAGAGGGATGAAAAAAGTCCATCAATCGTAGAACGGCTCGTTACCAGCCGCGATAAATCGAGCAAAGTGCGATAATGGCCTGCTGTTAGACCGGAGAATTGAACTGAGACCGCCATAGGTAAGTGTGTTATCGCACGTTGCAATTGTACACTTAAAAGGCTACTGTGTACGGTAACGGACAATAACGACTTTGGCGCCTCCGCCGGAATTGGTTATCGTTTGAAGGGAAAGTTGCCCAGATTTCGTTTTAAGGAATAAGTTTTACTTGCTGGTGCCGGCATTTGGGCAATACCTGGCAGAATTGCCAGAATATGGGCACACTAACTTTACGGTTCAGCAAGAGCCAGCAGTTGACAGTTCTTACGAATCGGGAATGGTTAGAACTTATGGCCTAGCAGGCGTTTCGAATTACCGACACGTCCGCGAGGAGTATTTACTATCCACAATCGGTGCGAGTTATCAGATGAGTTAATGGGTGCAAGCATGGGTTCTACGAAAGATGAAGCGACCCGTCTTCAAAGCCTTATCAACCTTCACATTCTCAATACACCTCCCGAACCAGTTTTTGATGACTTGGCGCGTTTAGCGGCTTCTATTTGCGATACTCCTATCGCCGTCATCGACTTTGTCGATCAGGATAGGGTGTGGTTCAAGGCAAAAATTGGGCTGGACGTGGATGAAACACCTCGGGAGCAGTCATTTTCTGCCATTGCAATATCCCAGACTGATCCACTGATCTCGCCTGATCCAATCTCTGACATAAGATTCGCGAACAACTTATTGGTTGGAGAGTTCGGCATCAGATTTTATGCAGGAATACCTCTGATTCCCGTCGAGGGCCAACCCGTAGGTACGCTCGCCGTCATGGATCGCGTACCGCATCTGGTTACGGAGGAGCAAATTGATTCTCTGAAAATACTGGCTCGACGAATAGTTTCTGAGTTAGAACTACGCCGCCAAAGAGAATCATCGCAACAGAAACCTCATCTCGCGCCGGTTCGGCAGCATGGACTGTGCATCCTTTTAGTAGAGGACAATGACAACCTCAGGACTCTTCTTCAAAGAACTTTCGAGGGGAGCGGTTTTTCCGTTCTTTCCGCGGGCGATGGCGTCGAGGCAGTCCGCTTGTCTCGTCAACACAAAGGAAAAATTGACATTACGGTAAGTGATATTGTGATGCCCCACCTGAACGGGATTGAGATGACACACCAAATTCGCGAAGCCCGGCCCGATATGAAATTCTTGTTCATCACTGGCTTCGCTGACGAATTTCCCGGATTGCGTGAATTAATCAGGAGCGGCGGAGAAGTTCTCGAGAAGCCGTTTCTTCCGTCAGAACTTATAGCCCAAGTAGAAAAACTGTTGAAGCAGGAGACGCGCGCCACCGGTACGGAAGGATGATGCTTCTGTTCCGCTCTTCAAATCCCGACATTTGCTCGGGCGAAACCTTCAACACGGTCATCTATCAAGCCAGCGGCGGAGTTGCTGTGGATGAACGAAGACGATCGGCGTTAAGAAAACCATGACGAAAGCCAAACCCCGAAAGGCCGGTCGTTAGTACACGGCAAGTGAGTCGCTCCTTTGGGAAGACGTTGCAGCGAGTTTCTGGCGCGAATGATCGCGCGCTTTGATCGCACGCAGAACAAGGGAAACAGGCATTTTCCGCCCTTTGAACCTTTGAACGCGCCTTTGTTCATCCTGACGATTTCCCACGGCTCAAGCCTAATGCAGTGTCGATTGCGTACTTCTTCGTCCAGATTGTGATAACCGGAAATGTGGCGCTGGGCGGCCCCGAACGGAGGTCTGTAGCTACTCAAGAGTTAGAGCAACACCTTTAGAGGTAATGCCGATCTTTTGTCACCTTAAGGTGATTGTTTGCTTTGTCGAACGAGGTTCACACCGTGTTCTCAATATTGGCGCCTGAGGTTGTACTACTAGTGCGTCAAACACCCACTTGTCTTAGGGATTACAGTGAATTGTGAAAGACCGCAACTAACTCTGTTAGGAGCGCTCTCACAAACAATGCTCGACACTCTCGAAAATCGCTCAACTTAACATCAGTGTATGCGGACGAATAAATCGAAGTGAATGTAGCACCACTTAGAAAGACGAACCCTTGGAGGAACAAATGGAAAGACCGAAAATCCTGATCGTCGACGACGACCCAGACCTACGACGAGCGATGAAAATACGTCTACGCGCCAATTACTACGACACGGTCCATGCCTCGGACGGTTACTCCGCGATGGCAATGGCGCAGAAAGAACGTCCCGATCTCATAATCCTCGATCTCGGCCTGCCTGCTGGCGACGGATTTGGGGTTCTAAAACGTCTGCAAGACACCGACACTCTATCAAACATCCCGGTAATCGTGCTCACCGCCCGCAGTCCACAATTCAACGAACAGAGGGCCCTTTTGTCTGGGGCTTCGGCCTTTTTCCAGAAGCCCGCCGACAATCGCGAACTGTTGGACGTGATTCGAGCGACGGTGCCCAATAGCTGGCCGACAGGCAGCTTGGACTCCTAAATTGGAGCTCGGACTTTCGACAACCCTCTAGATGTAACTCGGAGTACTTGCTTATGAGAAAGATCAACGTCGGCTTTCGCACCTCCCCCGTCGTAAGCTGGTACTTAGGCCTTTTGGCACCAGCCACGCTTGGGTGGCGGCTCAATACAGATCTCCGAAAATAGATAGCGCACCCAACGAAATAGACCCCAAAGCGATAACTTCGCCGTACAAATCTTGAGCGCAGAAATACTTACGATTTGCCCGCTAGGTTCAGGGGTCCGCGAGAACTCACATTCACTCCTCATCCAAAAAATCGAGTTTCGTGGGGGCATCATGCTCAATGACGTCACGTTAGACCGCCTGGCGCCGCAAACATCCTTACTCCTCTCCCGGATCGTGGAACAGACAAACGACAGCGTATTCCTGACTGACACCCAAGGTGTAATCCAATACGTGAACCCAGCCTTCGAAACAACAACCGGCTATAGCAGAATCGAGGCGGTGGGCAAGACGGCGCGAATCTTGAAGTCAGGCCTGCACGATCGCGAATTCTACCGTGAGATGTGGGCGCAGATCAGTCTGGGATCGTCCTTCAGGGGAGTGATCATCAACCGTAAAAAGACTGGTGAACTTTATTGGGCTCGGCAAACCATTACGTCGATGCTTGATGACTCTGGACATCAAGCCTACTTCGTCTCCGTATCGCAGGACATCACAGAAGCACGACAAAAACAGGAGCAGGAATTTCAGTTGCAATTGGCTCATGATGTTCAGCAGCGGTTTTATGCGGTCCCACCAACGCTAGTCGGCTTCGACATCGGCGCCTCCATCCACCCTGCCGACGCAACCGGCGGCGACTATTTTGATTTTATTCCGCTAAGCGATGGATCTCTCTTAGTGGCCGTTGCTGACGCCAAAGGGCATGGCTTTAGTTCTGCTCTGGTCATGGCACTTACTCGCGCTTACGTGCGTTGTTTTGCAGCCATGGAATTGGAAGTGCACGAGGTACTGGCACGGGTCAATCAGATGCTGCTCAAAGACCTGAAACATGGGGATTTCGTCACTCTGTTTCTGGCGCGGCTGAATCCCAGTCATTCCACGCTCTCGTACGCCAGCGCGGGGCACGTCCCGGGTCTAGTATTCCACGACTCTGGCGCCATCAAGCACACGCTGGAAAGCACCGGACCTCCGCTAGGTCTTTTTGCCGCCAGCCAGTTTTCGCTGGAGCAAAAATTTTTTCTCGACCCGGGTGAGATTGCGGTATTTCTCACCGACGGTGTTATCGAGTCCGCGACGCCAGAGGGGCAGCAATTTGGTATGGAACGGGTGCTTAGCCAGGTTCAAACACTTAGCCAGGAGTCGGCTTCCCAGATGGCAGATGGCATATTCCACGCGACCCGAGCTTTTGTGCGAGGCGACCTTCAGGATGACGACATAACGTCCGTTGTAATTAAGGCCGATCGTCTTACCTAGTTCGGCCAAATGCGAAATGGTCCGAAGCTGCTAGAGGTTGAGCGGAAGAGCAACGGTGACAATATCCCGACCGCGAGCTTTGGATTGGTAAAGGCAGCGGTCCGCAATTTTGAGTAATTGATCGCACGTTGAGCCATGTTCTGGAAAAACAGTCACGCCGATCGACCGAGGGTTTGCGGGTAGGTTTAGATTCGAAGAAAGGCCGACAGCGGTGCTGTCTCACCCAACGTTTCTCGAATTGCGCTCAGGAACAAATTATTCTCGGTTGGCTTTTGAAAGAACGCAACCGCACCGGCGTCCATTGCATGCTGATGATTTTCAACCGGAGAGCGCGCGGTGAGCACAATCACTGGTATTCCCATGAGCTCCGGTAGTTCCCTGATTCGTCCGAGGACTAAAATTCCGTCCTCCCCAGGTAGTCCTAGATCAAGGATGATCAAGTCAGGGCTCTCCTGTCGTGCTAGCAAGATTCCGGCCGCGCCATCCATCGCGCAAACCACTTGATAACGGTTCGCTTTTAATCGGGCAGCAAGACCGAGCAGTAAATCTCGATCGTCATCGATAATCAGAATTTTCTTGAGTGACATTTGAGTTTGCCCCGTTTACTCGATGTTCCTGAATTAACCGCTCGAGTTTTCCCATTACTCCCCCTATCTGGACAACCGTCGACTTGCCAGATGAGATGATTAGCGTCGTCGAAGAAATCGTCGGTTTCAGTTGTGACACGTTGTCGAACTTTTGCAGTTCGCCGCCAATACGCTTGGCAATTACCGCAGATCCGTTAGCGTCAGCACACGCGACAATAAAAAACGTACTTGTCGTTCCGAGGTTGCTCATCCCCGGCAAGAGAATGTCCTGAGCAGGATGTATGCAGTGTTCCAAAACTCTGCGGATTTCAGGAATCACATTCTCGTGATCTCCCAGGTTGTCCATCGACGCTACGTCGACGGCAATGAGAGTTACAAATCCGCTTTGCAAGTTCGGAGCAGTGAAGATGTGGGAACAGAGTTTCGTCAGCGAGAATGCAGGCACGGTGAAGAAAAAAGTGCTGCCTTTTTCCAGTTCGCTTTCTACCCATATTCGACCACCTTGGCGAGAAACAATATCTCTTGCAATGAACAGACCGAGTCCCAAACCGCTGCGGCTGGCTTGGCTCGTGCTTTGCACCTGAGCAAGCCGTTCGAAGACAATCTCGCAATGTTCTGGGGTGATGCCACATCCAGTGTCAGAGACGGATATGATTACAAATCCAACGTCGTCAGCATCGGGACGGCTGGTTACCGTTACCGTACCAGTTTTCGGTGAAAACTTGATTCCGTTATCGATCAAATTGGTTAGAACTTGACGGAGACGGACTGGGTCGGCCCAAACCATGGGGACGCTTGGGTCAACCTCGGAGATCAAGCTTATATTCTTCGATGTTGCATTCGTCTGACATGTGGTCAGCACGTCGGAGATAAGCTTTCCTAAGAATACTTGCTGAGGTTCAACCGTTACCTTATTCGTCTCAACCCGGGTTATGTCGAGAAGATCATTAACCATGGACTTCAATTGTTTGACGTTCTCCACAGCGAGTGCGAGGTGTTCGCGTTGTTCGGGATTTAGGTCGCCCAAGAGTCCATCCAACACATTTGTTGTAAAAAGATAGATCGCGGTTAACGGAGTGCGAAGTTCGTGGGAAACGTGGGAAAGAAGCTTTTCTTGCGTGCGGGCACGCTCCTGCCTGGCCTCCTCCACCACGGTTAAGAGCTTTCGGCGTTCGGTTACATCCTGGGCGATGATCGCGAATCCACCGGCAGGGCCGGCATCATCCGTTAATAATGTGATGTTGACCTCGGCCCAGAACTGCTGCCCATCTGCGCGGATGCGCCATCCCTCGTCTTCGTTCCGCCCTGCTTGTCGAGCCTTCCCTAACTGTTTTGCGGGCACTCGATTTTGAATGTCTTCGGGAGTGAAGATGCAAGAGAAGCTTTGCCCAACAATGGAAGCGTTGTAGCCGAACATGCGCTCAGCTCCGACGTTCCAGCTGTTGACCAAGCCAAGTGAGTCGATGGTGAAAAGCGCGTGATCCCTTACGCCGTCCACCAGCAATCGAAAATGCCCGTTTGTTTCAGCCAGGCTTGCTTCAAGGATGGCGCCGTAACGCTGCCGAAGAAATGCCTCTCCCAAGGCGAAGAGCAAATCCGCAGATGCCTGCAAGACAGCAATACTTACCGGGCGCTCCGTTCTCGCGATGTCCCATAGCTCCTGAGCAGACACGCCGAAATCCCGGGCCACCCGGCGCAGGGGCAACGGATCGGGATAACGATCAAACACTTGACCCGCGAGAATAGTCCCCAATTTCCGCCTTCCCAATAAGAGCGGGACTGCCACATGAGTGAGGCCAGCTTGGTCAAAGACCCTGACGACCGTTCCCCGTTGCAACGCTTCGCGTACTGCAGTACACGGAATGTCCTTGTTGATACAGAAGGGGCATCCGACCCAATCCTGTGCCGCATCATGAACCAGGGTCCAAACCCTTTGGGGATTGTGACATTTTCCTAGCACGTGCCCGTCGGCATCAGTGAGCGCCACAGCGACTTTCATGGTCCGGGCGTATGCTGTCAGAATTCCGGCCCACGCATCTAAATCGAGAAGTTCGGCTTGTACGTTGGATGACAGCTCTTCGCCGCTAGCTTCTGAGTTCGCATCCGGGGCAAGGAGTATTGAGACCGGTAGCAGCAAGTGCTGCCCTGTACTACCGAGTCCAATCGCCTCTAATGTCATTCAGTGTCCAGTAGCGCGGCCCCGTTCGTGTGTCCGGGAACGGAAAAACGGGTCGGAGCTCGGCCCAAAAGACTGGAGTAGCTCTGTAGCGGCAGCGCGGGAACTTTCTCCTTCACCAGCGGAACCAGAGATATTCCCCCCTGTCCAATTACAAACTCACGAGTATCAAAGGAGTGCTTGCTCCCTCGTGATTTGACCACTGAGATACAACGGTGAAGCGAGTTGTTAATTTCCACTAAGCTCATCAAAATCAGGTTATCCACGATGGAACACACAGGAAACTCAGGCATGTAAGATGAAATCCCCAGAAACTCGGGGTTCTCATAATTGAAGAACGTGGTCATCAGGCGCTGCTTGCTATAGGCAACGATGGCGTGAAAAAAGTCGCGGTACACGCCGATGTCTTCAATCGCACTGCTATAGCTCGTCATGCCGTCAATGACCATTCGCCTTATGTCCCGTTCTTCGACAAGCCGAACGATGCGAGCATAGTGCGCATCAATGTCCAGCTCTTGAGGACTCTCATACAGGATTTGGATAGTCTCATCCGCAATCTGTTCCTCGAGATCGAGCCCTAGAGTCTGCGCATTGCGGACTATCTGTGCTGGATGCTCGTCCAAAGTGATGAGCAAGCCTCTCTCTTTTCGTCGTAAAGCCCCTTCCTTCAGAATTTGTGTCCCCAGCACAGTTTTTCCTACGCCGGAGACACCCACGACCATCGTGGTCGATCCCTCAAAAACGCCTCCGCCAATGAGGTTGTCGATTGCGTCAACTCCGATCACAGAGCGCATGGTCGAGGACGTCGGCTGTTGCAGACGGGCGCGAAGTGGCGCCTGAACACGGCGGAAAATTTCGAGGCCTTGGCCACCGATGATCTGAAGAGTGTGTTCTCCGGGTTCGTAATCCTGTCCGCGACTCTTCAGAACCTCGAGGCTGCGCTGCATACGCCGACCTCTCCTATTGCGATCTATCTGGATTACCGTATCAGCAAGAAAATCAGCCATTTCCACGGTTCCAACCGAGCCAGCGGTAGTGCCCATTTCAAGTGACAGCATCGCCGTAAAGTTTTCCCGATTTAATGATTCCATTAACTTCTGTAACGCGTCCCGGTGCGGCTCAGATGCAGAAACACCCCTTGCTAGTAACCCAATTCCATCGACGAAAATCCGCTGCGCCCCCATCTGCGCCGCAGTTTCGAGCAGCAAACTATCAGGTGAGCGGACCTCCTCCTCAAATACCTGCGGGCTGGTAAAGATGATTTGCAGCTTTTTCTCCTGCTTCATTTGGTTGAGATTCCATCCAAATCCAGCCGCGTCGCGAATCAGCTTATCCGGGCTTGTCTCAAATACCACGATCATTCCGGGCTCGTTATAAAGCTCGATCCCACGATAGATAAATTCGAGGCCCATCAGAGTCTTTCCGCTTCCTGTCACCCCTTGCACGAGGATGACATTCCTCCGCGGAATCCCTCCGAGCAGAATGGAATCCAGACCCTTTATCCCCGTCTTAATCAACGTACTTTCAGCCATAATAATCACCGACTTACTTTCCAGGCTCAAACGGTAGTCCTTGGTAATTCCTCTAGAGATCGACAGTTGTGGAGTAACTTCGATAAGAGCAATCGCCCGCCACGACTCTCTAACAACCTAAGCAACTGGTCAAGGGCGGCCAGCTGTCCAGTATTCTCCGAGTGCGAAAGTCTATGAAAACAAACGCCGTGTGCCACTCCAGTACGCTCGATAATCTTTTCACGTTCCAGTCGGTCGAGTGCCGCACAAACTACACCGCTTTCATATCCAATCAAGCGTGCGATCTGGTCGGTGCTGGTGAGATTTGCTCCGTGTCTATAGACGAATGCCAATACGTCACACTCGCTAAGCAAAGAAATTCCCGCATTGTGTAGATAGTCTTGGACACAGAATTCTAAGCACACCTGTTCGGGAATAACGATTGAGTTACTCCGATGATCACACTAAATACAACTTAGACATATCACTCACGCCGCCCTGGAATCTGTCCAAAAGAGATCATGTTTCTTGTAAATCCGGGCAAAGGTAACATCGAAAGGCTGGCATTATGAGGAAATGATGGTGAATTTTAACCTGCGATTCTCCCTTCTCAAAATCGCCTTATCACATTGCTAAACAGCAAGAGCCGAGATACTTCGCTAGTTGCAAAATGCTCGAGCCAGATGGACAGCTGCGAATAGGTACTAATCGAGGGGTTAGTAACGATATGTCGGCTTCTCGTCGCAATCAGATGCGCGCCGCGAGGTGCGGGGCGACGACTTCGTAACACCCTCGGACCTTCGCTGGTACCAATCCGGCCAACTTCCTCCAACCCCGCTTGAACTAAGCCGCTGGCGAGGCGGACGCTACCGCGTGGTCGGCCCCAGCATTGTTGCCCGTGTAAGGTTTGGGTCACAAGGAGGTCACTGTGACCCATCTCAGAAAGCTGATGCTGGATGAA
>OCTA010001316.1_pt1 | contig 22870 bp, 21 predicted proteins | sample 1538991 | NCBI WGS metagenome assembly OCTA01 (sample SAMEA3539302, study PRJEB22396) | soil metagenome | biome: tundra; feature: field; material: soil | place: USA | collected 2010-05 | depth 0.15 m | reverse complement strand
GCCAGGGGACGGAGGACCCGTTGGAGCTGGTCAGCCACCTCGGCAACCAGATCGAGAGTGTTGCCAGATCCCGACGACCTGGCCGGTACCACCCCTCGAGCGCCAGTGGCCAAGGCCCGGAATCGCCCGGGGCCGATCTCCACCCCGAGACTGTCGGTCATGACCTCTTCAACTTCGTGGGCTTCATCGAAGACCACAATGTCGTGGGGCGGGAGCACGGCGCCGCCACTGGCCAGGTGGGCTCCGTACAGGTGGGTGTTGACCACCACCACGTCGGCCGCCGCCGCCCGGCTCCGGGCATCTTCGGCGAAGCACTCCCGGCCCGACGGGCAACGGAATGCTCCCGGGCATTCGCGGGCGGTTGTCGACACCATGGCCCATGCCCGGAAGTGGGGCTCGAAGTCAAGCTCGGCCCGGTCCCCGGTGGCGGTGTCCTCCGCCCACCGCAGCAAGCGCCGTACCTGGTCGCCGAGTCGTCCGGGGTCAGCAATCCCCTCCTCTCTGGTCGGGGTCAAGGTGTCGTCGGCGTCGGGAGGATCGATGGCTCCGGCGCTGAGGTTGAGTTGCTCACCGTGGCCCCCGACCTCGGAGGCGCGCTGGCGGCACAGATAGTTGCTCCGACCCTTGAGGACAGCGAAGGTGAGTTCCGCACCGACAGCCGCCACCACCATGGGCAGGTCCTTGCCGGCCAACTGGTCCTGAAGCGCCTTGGTGGCGGTGGCGACCACCACCTTCTCGCCGGACAGGGCGGCCGGGACCAGATAGGCCAGGGACTTACCCGTTCCTGTTCCCGCCTGCACCACCAAATGACGTCGGGAGCCGAATGCCCGGCCCACCGCGGCGGCCATCTCTGCTTGGCCTTCCCGTGCCTCGCCGCCCCCGGGAAGCGAGTCGGCGACCAGGGCAAGTGTCGCCCTCACCACATCGACCATTCCGCGACCCTACTTGGGGGCTTTTCGAGCTGGTTCGGACCCGCTCAGATGAAACTGGGTTGAACTGCTCACAGCCACTCGATGGAGAGAATGGTGGCAACAACCAGGCCAACCACGACGATGATCCAGCGCAACACGGTGGCCGGTAGCCGGCGACCGATATGGGCACCTACCTGACCTCCGATGATCGACCCCGAGGCGATGAGGCCGACCACCGGCCACGCCAGGGGCGAAAAGATGATGAACAGGATGCCGGCCACCCCATTGACCAGCATGGCCAGAACATTTTTGGTGGCGTTCAGCCGCTGCAGGTCGTCATGGACGAAGATGGCAAGGAGGGCGATGAGGATGACGCCCTGTGCCGCTCCGAAGTAACCACCGTAGACACCGGTCAAGAACACACCGATGAACAGACTCGTCCCGCCGTGGATCTTCCGGTCGCCCCGCTGTTCGAGGATGTGGGCCAAACGGGGCTGTAGCGCCATCAAGATGGAGGCCACAAAGATAAGGAACGGAACGGCGGACCGGAACACGTTGCCGGGTAGCCCGAGGAGGAGCACCGCGCCGGCCACTCCCCCCAACAGCGACGCCGTCCCGAGCCGGATCACCCTCGATCGCTGGCCGTCCAACTCACGTCGGTAGGCGAAGGCGCCGCTCACGGCTCCGGGGACCAATCCCACGTTATTGGAAACATTGGCCAACAGCGGGGGGTACCCGAGAGCCAGCAGGGTGGGAAACGTGATGAGCGATCCCGATCCCACGATCACATTGATCGTGCCGGCCCCTAACCCGGCCGCGAAGATTGCCAGTGCGGCCCATGGGGACATCCAGACGGTCTAGTGCGCCAAGGAGCGATGCTCAAGACGGGGAACCCCTCGTCGGGCGCGCCGGCGGGCACAGGTGGAGCAGTAGACGGGATAGGTTCGCAGGGTGGAACAGGAGTTCTTCGGCGTCGATGGCGCCCAAATCAACCAGTCAGCCCCGTTGGTGGCATCTGATGTCGCCGATGGTCCAATCCCTGTTCACGTGGCCTGTGTGATGGACGGAAACGGTCGCTGGGCCAGTCGCCGGGGACTACCGCGCACCGAAGGCCACGCCGCCGGGGAGACAGCACTGCTCGATGCGGTGGAAGGAGCGCTCGATCTGGGGATCCCGTGGATAACCATGTACGCCTTCTCTACGGAGAACTGGCGACGCCCGGCGGACGAGGTCCGGTACCTCATGGGTTTCAACGAGAGCCTGCTGGCGCGCCGACGGGATGAACTGAATGACAAAGGTGTGCGTATCCGATTCGCGGGCCGGAGGGACTGGCGGGTGCCCAAGCGGGTGCTGAAGCGCATGGACGAGTCGGTAGAGCTCACCGCCGGCAACCGACGGTCGACGTTGACCATGGCATTCAACTACGGCGGCCGGGCGGAGATTGTCGACGCGGTGCGCTCGCTGGTGGCCGATGGGGTCCCGGCGGCCAAGGTGGACGAGAAGGCCATCCGGTCACGCCTGTACTACCCCGATCAACCCGACCCCGACCTGATGATCCGCACCTCGGGCGAACACCGGATCTCCAATTTCCTGCTGTGGCAGTTGGCCTACAGCGAACTGGTGTTCACCGGGGTGCTCTGGCCCGACTTTCGGCGCCACCACCTCTTCGAGGCGATTCAGGAGTTCCAGCGGCGCCAACGGCGCTACGGCGGAGTGACATGAGGATGGGTCTCCGGCGGTCAGCCGTAGAGGTCCGAACACCGGGTGAGCCCGATGATGCCGGCGGAGTATGGATCAGCGTCGGGATCGCTGGTGGCGTGGCCCTGTACATCGGGGCGCTCATCATGTTGGTTGCCGGATTCAACGCCGTCCTGCCGTTCGTCATCGTCCCCCCCGTGCTGATCGCCCTCATCGGTGCCAACAGCCTGCTCGGGGGACCTCGCCGGCCGCGGCCTCCCGCCCGCCCGATCCGACCCACTGATCGGGGTATCGTCCCTTCCGCCCCAGGGGGCCCGGAGGCGGACGGACGTTCCGGGGAGGCGTCGGGCACCAATGGGCTTTCTCACCCGAACGGCGGGGTCTCCGGCAGCTCGGGATGACCCTCTTCCGTGACCAGGGTGTGGTGCTTCGCACCATTCGGCTCGGGGAGGCGGATCGGATCGTCACCCTGATGACCGAACGGAACGGGAAAGTGCGGGCCGTGGCCAAGGGCGTGCGACGAACCGGATCCAAGTTCGGGTCGCGTCTTGAGCCCTTCAGCCATGTGGCCCTCCTCGGTTGGCAAGGTCGCGGGGACCTCGACATCGTGAACCAGGCCGAAGTCATCGACACCTTCCGGCCGGTGCGTGAGGACCTCGACCGGATGGCGTCAGCCATGTCGATGCTGGAAGTGGTGGATCAGGTCGGCCAGGAACGCCACGCCAACCCACGCCTCTATTCCATGTTGGTGGGAGCTCTCTCGGCGCTGGCCGAACGAGATTCGGTCATGGTGACACCGGCTTTCTTCCTCAAGGTCCTGGCCCTCGAGGGCACCGAGCCGGTCCTCGATGCCTGCGCGTCTTGCGGCGAGGAGGATATCGACAAGCTGGTGGCGTTCGATCTGGTGGAGGGGGGGGTCCTGTGCAGAAATTGCCGGCGAGGCCGCTCCCTGTCGGGAGAGGGCCTGGCCCTGCTGAAGCGCATTCTCGGCGGCGGGCTCGCCGGCGTCCTGGCCGAGCCCCGCTCACCGACGACCGATGAAGTCGGTGCGTTGGCTACGGAGGCGATGGAAGTCCATCTCGATCGCCGGCTGCGGTCGGTACGGGCGGGACCGGTGTCGTGAGGGCGGAATCATGACGCCGGATACGACGACCCCGTTCGGCATCTACGTCCACATCCCGTTTTGCCGGGCCCGCTGCGACTACTGCGCATTCGCCACCTATACCGACAGGGACCACCTGATGGAGTCGTATGCCGCCGCCTGCGTCACCGAGTTGGAGCGGGCGGTCGAGTCCGAGGGCATACCCCAGGCCACCTCGGTGTTCTTTGGGGGCGGGACTCCCTCGCGCCTCGCCGCCGACCTGCTGGTCTCGATCCTTGACGCCATCCCACGCGCGCCTGGCGCCGAGGTCACGGTGGAGTGCAACCCCGAGGACGCCGAGGCTGCACGGTTCGCTACCTATCGGGCCGCGGGAGTGACCCGGATCTCGCTCGGAGTGCAGTCGACAGTTCCCCACGTGCTGGTCGGACTGGGGCGGCGACATGGCCACGACGCGGCGGTCGCCGCGGCCGGGACGGTAGCCGCGGCCGGATTCGTGACATGGGGCATGGACCTGATCATGGGTGGGGCCGGGGAAACCGATGCCGACTGGGAACAGAGCCTGAGGGACGTGATGGGGTTTGCCTCCGCCCCACCCCATATCAGCGCCTATGCATTGACGGTGGAGCCCGGCACCCCGCTGGCGGCCCAGCCCGACCGCCATCCCGACGATGACGTGCAGGCCCACCGATACGAGATGACCGAGGAGATCCTCTCCACCGCCGGGTACGGCTGGGAGGAGATCTCCAACTGGTCGCTGCCGGGACACGAGTGCCGCCACAACCGGCTGTACTGGCACCAGGGAGAGTACCGGGGCATCGGATCAGCGGCCCACTCCCATCGGGACGGTCGCCGGTGGTGGAACGTACGCACGCCCGATCGGTTCGTGAAGGAGATCGGGCAGGGTCGGATCGCCACCGCCGGTGACGAGGTGCTCAGCCCCGAGCAGGTGCAGTTCGAAGCCCTGGCCCTGCGTTTGCGTACCCGTGACGGAGTGCCCGAAGCATCGCTGCCGGACGATCCCGACCTCGAGGGCCTGGTGGACCGGAGAGACGGTCGCGCCGTGCTCACCGTGAGGGGTCGATTGCTCGCCAACGCGGTGACCACCCGGCTGGTCCCCGAAGTGTCGGCCTGAGGCCGGCTCCCCCGAACCTCATCCCCCAATACCGATGGGTCAGTTGCAGACGGGCACGAGTGTGTACCCGGCCGCCTGGATGCCGGCAATGATGGCGGGAAGGGCGGCCACCGTCTGGGATCGATCGCTTCCACTGTCATGCAGGCCGATGATCGCCCCGGGATGCAGGGCGGAGAGTACCCGGTCGGCGATGACGCCGGCTCCCGGCCGGAGGTAGTCCGAGGGGTCCACATCCCAGAGAAGTTCTCCCAGCCCACGCTGGGACAGTTGGGACAGGACCGAACCGTTGGTGGCGCCGCCCGGCGGACGGAGGCATTTGACCGGCTGCCCGGTCACCGATGTGATCAGATTTGTGGTGGCGTCGACTTCGCCGGGGAACGCGGCCGGGCTCAACGTGGCCAGGTCGGCGTGGTCCCAGGTGTGGTTGGTCAGGGTCATCCCGTCGGATACCTCCAGCTTGAGCAGGTCGGGACGGGCGGCACCCTCGTAGCCGATGATCTGGAACGTGGCCGGCACGTGATACTGGGTCAGTATCTGCAGAATCTGGGGTGTGTAGACGGGCGACGGGCCATCGTCGAAGGTCAACGCCGCAACCTTGGCGCCCTTCGGATACACACCTCCGGGGGTGTGGCAGCCATGCCCACCACCGGCGCGGCCAGGGTCGTACCCGCCACCGATCCGTAGGAACCCGCATTCCCGAATGGCACAGGTTGACCTGCCGCCACATTGGGGGGTGGGCCGGCGGCCGCCGCGGGGCCGGATGGCTGTGGCACCGAGCCGACCACAGTCGACATGGTCAACCCGACCAGCAACGACCCGACGAGTCTTGTCATCCGCTTTGGGTTCCTCGCGTCCGCACCCTGCTTTCCCCAATGCCGGGCATGAGATGCGCTGACGGGCATCCCCGTGCCGGGCCCCATGCCAGGCGGTCGGCAGGGAACCGCCGTCACTACCCCGGAATGGGGCAGATAGTGGCCGGCCGAAGGGTGAGCCGTCACCGGCGACCCGGTACCATGTTCCTCTATGTCTGACGAGGAAGTCACCACCGGCGCGCCCGAAACAAACCCTGACGAGCCCAACGAAGCGGGAAGCGGATCGGACCTGATGGAGAAAGTGGTCGGTCTGTGCAAGCGGCGCGGGTTCATCTTCCAGTCGGCCGAGATCTACGGCGGTTTCCGCTCTACCTACGATTACGGGCCGCTAGGGGTCAACCTGCTGCGCAACGTGAAGAATGCCTGGTGGCAAGCCATGGTGCAGCGTCGTGACGACGTGGTTGGCCTTGACGCCGCCGTTCTGTCACCGCCGGCCGTGTGGCAGGCCTCGGGTCACCTGTCCAACTTCACCGATCCGTTGGTGGACTGTCGCAAGTGCCACCAGCGTTGGCGCCAGGACAAAATCGACGGGGTCTGCCCCAACTGTGGCTCCACCGAGTTCACCGAGGCCCGGGCATTCAACCTGATGTTCAAGACCCACGCCGGCCCGCTCGAGGACGAGGGTGCGGTGGCGTACCTCCGCCCGGAAACCGCGCAGGGGATGTTCACCAACTTCGTCAATGTCCTCCAGACCACACGGAAGAAGCCTCCCTTCGGGATCGCCCAGGTCGGAAAGTCGTTCCGGAACGAGATCACCCCTCAGAACTTCGTCTTTCGGACCCGCGAGTTCGAGCAGATGGAGATGGAGTACTTCGTGCCTCCGGCCGACGCCCAACATTGGTTCGAGTACTGGTTGGCCGAACGTTTAAACTGGTATCTGGGACTTGGCATCCCCGAGGACAAGATCCGACTGCGTCACCACGATGCTGACGAGCTCTCCCACTATTCGGCGGGAACCGCCGATGTGGAGTTCCTCTTCCCCTGGGGTTGGGACGAACTCGAGGGCATCGCCAACCGCACCGACTTCGACCTGTCGGCTCACGCCGCCGCCTCGGGCGAGAAGCTCGACTATTTCGATCCCACCACCAACGAGCGGTATACCCCGTACGTGATCGAGCCGGCGGCCGGGGCCACCCGGACCATGATGGCGTTTCTGCTGGCCGCCTTCGACGAGGACGAGGTGGGCGGGGAGGCCCGGACGGTGCTCCGACTCCATCCCAAGCTCGCCCCCTATCAGGTGGCAGTGTTGCCTCTCTCGAAAAAGGACACCCTCGAGCCGCTGGGCCGCCAGGTTCTTCATTCGCTGCAGCCCCACTTCATGTGTGATTACGACGTGACCCAGGGAATCGGGAAGCGATATCGCCGCCAGGACGAAGTAGGAACCCCGTGGTGTGTCACGGTGGATTTCGACTCCCTCGAAGATGGCGCCGTGACCGTGAGGGACCGGGACACCACCGCCCAGGTCCGGGTCCCCATCGAGGGCCTTGTGGCAGAATTGCAACGCCGGGTTTCAGCCGCCTGACCGTTCCGTCGAGGCCTGACCTCCCTGTTGACGTTCGCGCAGTCCGACCGGCGCGGTTTCGGGCCCCACGGGAGAGGCGGGTAGGCTGAAAACCCTGTACCTGCGCAATCAGGCAACCCCGAACCACCACCCAGGAGACCTTTTCCGATGCCGTTCGTCTACGACTTCGACCACAAGCACCGCAAGCCCCCGATGGAGATGAAGGATCTCCTCGGAGGCAAGGGCGCCAACCTGGCCGAGATGACGTCGGTACTCGAACTACCCGTCCCTCCGGGTTTCACAATCTCCACCGACGCTTGTCGCGCCTATATGGATGGCGGTTGGCCCGACGGGCTGACCGCCGAAGTCGGCAAGGCCCGCACCCGTCTCGAAAAGACGATGGGAAAGCGGATCGGCGACCCTTCCGACCCTCTGCTGGTCTCGGTGCGCTCGGGGGCCAAGTTCTCGATGCCCGGGATGATGGACACCGTTCTGAACCTGGGCCTCAACGACCAATCGGTGGAGGGGCTGGCCAAGCAGACCGATGACGAGCGCTTCGCCTACGACTCGTATCGGCGATTTGTGGCCATGTATGGGCGCATCGTGTTGGGCATCCCCGGCGAGGAGTTCGACAACCTCTTGGAGGCGGCCAAGGAGTTGGCCGGCACCACCTCAGATGCCGGGGTCCCTACCGAACTCCTGCGATACCTGGTGGATGCCTATCAGCAGATCGTGGAACGTCATACCGGGAAACCGTTCCCCCAAAACCCGGATGATCAGGTCCGCGGCGCCATCGAAGCCGTCTTCAGCTCGTGGAACGCGCCCCGGGCCGTCGCCTACCGGAACCGTGAGCGCATCGCTCACGACCTGGGGACCGCTGTCAATGTCCAGGCCATGGTGTTCGGGAACCGGGACGACGCTTCGGGTACCGGGGTCGGCTTCACTCGGGACCCGGCTACCGGAACCCGGGGCGAGTACGGCGACTTCCTCATCAACGCGCAGGGCGAGGACGTGGTTGCCGGTATCCGCAACACCGAGCCGCTCTCGGCCCTGAACGATCAGTTTCCCACCATCCACAAGGAGTTACTCTCCATTTTCGCGCGGCTGGAGGCTCACTACCGCGACATGTGTGACACCGAGTTCACCATCGAGCAGGGCAAGCTGTGGATGCTGCAGACCCGGGTTGGCAAGCGCACCGGCAGCGCCGCTCTCCGCATCGCTGTCGACATGGTGGGCGAGCGGACCATCAAACTGTCCAAATCCGAGGCCGTGGGACGGGTGACGGGGGATCACCTCGAACAGGTGCTCCACCCGCAATTTTCCGGCTCCGGATACACGGTTCTCACCAAGGGCCTCGGCGCCTCGCCGGGCGCCGCGGTCGGACGGGTCTATCTCACCGCCGACGACGCACAGGCTGCCGCCGAGCGCGGCGAAAAGGTGGTGCTGGTCCGGAGCGAAACCTCTCCCGAAGATGTGCACGGCATGCTGGCCGCCGAAGGAATTCTCACCGCCCGCGGGGGTCTGGTCAGCCATGCCGCGGTGGTGGCCCGGGGTTGGGGTAAACCGGCAGTGGTGGGGGCCGACGCGGTGCGCATCACCGGAGCGTCTTTCACGGTGGGCGACACCGTGGTCAATGAAGGCGATTGGATCTCGGTCGACGGCACCAACGGCACGGTCGTGCTCGGCCAGGTGCCACTGTCCCAGGGCGAGACACCTGCCGAGTTCGAAACCATCTTGGGCTGGGCCGACGAGATCCGGGCCGGCCACCTCGGGGTGCGGGCCAACGCCGACAACGGGCCCGATGCCACCAACGCCCGTAACCACGGTGCCGAGGGCATCGGCTTGTGCCGCACCGAGCACATGTTCCTGGGTGAGGACCGGCTTCCCATCGTGAGGCGCATGATCCTGGCCTCGACCCCGATGGAAGAGGAGTCCGCTCTCGAGCATCTGCGTGTGGCGCAGAAAGCCGACTTCGAGGAGATCCTCGAAGCCATGGACGGGCTGCCGGTCACTATCCGGTTGCTCGATCCGCCGCTCCACGAGTTCCTCCCCGACCCCCAGGAGCTGGCCGTCAAAGAAGCCACCGTCGGGCTGACCCCCGAGGAGACCCGCCTCTATGAGGCGGCCAAGGCCTGGCACGAGTTCAACCCGATGCTCGGCACCCGCGGGGTGCGACTCGGAGTGATCAAACCCGGCCTCTACGCCATGCAGGTCCGGGCCCTGATGGAGGCGGCCCTCGCCCGGGTGGCCGTGGGTGGCCAACCGATCGTGGAGATCATGATTCCGCTCACCGTGAGCCGGGAAGAGCTGGCCCTGGCCCGGTCGTGGGTCGAAGACGCGGTGGCCAAGACACTGGCGGATTCGGCGACGGGGGAATCCACCCCGGCGAAGAAGGGTACCAAGGGAGCAGCCAAGGGCATCAAGGGCGCGCCAAAGAGCAGTGCCAACCCCGGGACCCTGCAGGTGTTGATCGGCACGATGATCGAGACACCCCGGGCTGCGCTGTTGGCTGCGGAAATTGCCGAAGAAGCCGACTTCTTCTCGTTTGGGACCAACGATCTCACTCAGATGACCTTCGGTTTCAGCCGAGACGACGTCGAAGTGCGGATGATGTCGGAGTATCTCGAGCTCGGGCTCCTCAAGCGGAACCCGTTTGAAGTGGTCGACCCCGATGGTGTCGGAGAACTGGTCAGGTTGGGCGTGGAGCGGGGTCGCTCCACCCGTCCCGGGCTGAAGATCGGCGTGTGTGGAGAGCACGGGGGAGATCCCGAGTCAATTGCCACCTTCGCCCGGGCCGGGCTCGACTATGTCAGCTGCTCGCCCTTCCGGGTGCCCATCGCGCGCCTGGCCTGCGCCCAGGCCGTATTGGCCGGATTGATACCGGCGAAGTCGAGCGGCAGCCCCAACACCAAGAAGTAGCGCCGAACGCCGTTCTCCGACGCGGTACCGTCGAGACCTATGGGCATACCCGATGAGGACGTCGCCCGGGTCAGGGCGGCCACAGACATCGTCGCCCTGATCGGGGAGCACGCCGCCCTCAAGCGGCAGGGACGGCGGTGGGTCGGTCTGTGCCCGTTCCACGGAGAGAAGACGCCGTCGTTCAGCGTCAATTCCGAGGAGGGCTTCTATTACTGCTTCGGGTGCCAGGCCAAGGGCGATGCCATCAGCTTCGTCCGGGCCATGGAGCATCTCGATTTTGTCGATGCCGTCCGGCGCCTGGCCGACAAGTCCGGGATCGTGATCCACGAAGACGCCAATGTGGGCCGGGAGAGCCAGCGCCGCAAGGTATTCATCGACGCGATGGAACAGGCGACCGAGTGGTACCACCAACGACTCCTCACCGGGGCCGATGCCGGACAGGCCCGGGACTACCTGCGTTCGAGGGGCTACGACGGCGACGTGGTGCGCCGGTTTCGCCTGGGGTGGGCACCGGACGACTGGGATGCGTTGTGTGGCGGGTTGAAGCTCAGCGAAGATCTGGCCATCGGATCCGGCCTTGGCTTTGTCAACCGCCGGGGACGCCTCCAGGATGCCTTCCGGGCCCGGATCCTGTTCCCCATCTGTGATCCTTCGGGCCACCCGGTGGCCTTCGGAGGCCGGGTCCTCCCGGGCAGCAGCGACCCGGCCAAGTACAAGAACTCCGCGGAAAGCCTCATCTATTCCAAGCGAAAGATCCTTTACGCGCTGAACTGGGCCAAGAGCGACATCATCAAGTCCGGCGAGGTGGTGGTGTGCGAGGGATACACCGACGTCATCGGGAGTTTCGTGGCGGGGATCGAACGGGCGGTGGCCACCTGCGGCACTGCATTGGGCGATGACCATTTCCGTCTTTTGCGCAACTTTGCCAAGCGGGTGGTGTTGGCCTTCGATGCCGACGGTGCCGGCCAATCGGCCGCCGGCCGGTTCTATGAGTGGGAACGTCGCCACGAAGTCGATGTGGTGGTGGCCGACTTCCCCCCGGGTACCGACCCTGCCGACCTGGCCCGCTCCGAACCTGAGGCCTTCCGGGCGGCGGTGGCGGGGGCCAAACCGTTTCTGCAGTTCCGGGTGGAACGGGTCTTGGACGCGGCGGATCTCTCCACTCCCGAGGGGCGCGCCAAAGCCGCCGACGCGGCCCTGACGGCGGTGGCCGAACATCCCGACGATCTGGTTCGCGATCAGTACGTGATGCAGGTGGCGGAACGGTGCCGCCTGCAGACCGCCCCCCTGCGTGAACGGCTGGAACGTCTGCGTCAGGAGGGCCCGAAACCCGAGGTGGACAGGCGTGGGTCCCGCCGCCAACCTGGTGGATCGACACGTCTGCCCCACCCACCCGGACATTCGAAGCCACCAGACGGAGAACCGTGGATTCGTGATGCCGAGGACCAGGGTTGGGATGCGGACGGTTTTGCCGATGGTGGTAGTTGGCCGGCTGAAGGCGTCCCGGCGGGCAACGGAGGGAGAGAGGGGGCCAAGGGTGATCATCGCGGAGGATCCACCGGGGATGGTTCCTTCCGCCCGGGTCTCGAAGCGCTCCGGTTGGCCATCCATCGGCCCGAAGAAGTGGCCCACCGGCTGGAAGCCGCCTTGTTCAGCGACGGCTTGCAGCGGGCGGCATTTCAGGTCCTGGTGACGACGGACGATCTCCATCAGGCCATTGACGCCTCACCGGCGGCCATACGGGCCCTGCTGGTGAGACTCACCGTCGAAGAGCCGGTGGGGGAGGTGGACGAGGTGGTGTCGCAGTTGGTGCGGGATGCGGCCCGACGACAATTAACCCTGGTCACAAGGGAGGCTCGGACGTCACCGACAGCCGCGGCGGAGGCAGCGGCGGCCAGCGTGTGGGTCCAGGAGCTCGATGACCCGGCTGCCGCCGCGTCGGCGACAGCCCGATTGGTAGCCTGGCTTGTAGTGAAGGACGAGGACGGCATCTCTCAGGTGGAACTTGACGACTGATGAGGCGATTCAATTGGTGACGGGTCCGCCCGAAGAGCTTCCGGTTGCGAGGTTCGATGGGCTCATCCAGCTGGGTCGGTCGCGAGGATTTCTGACCCAGGATGATGTGATGACCGTGCTCAAATCGGTAGAGCTGAGCGCTGATCTGATCACCGACGTGGTCACCCGCATCAGGGCCGAAGGCATCGAGTTCACCTATGACACGGGCGAAATGACCATCGTGCCGTTAGCTCCGGTGGCTCGGACTGACGAGGACCCGGTTGTCCTCGATGGCCCGATCAAAGCCCTGATGAGCGATCCGGATCCGGTGGCGTCGTCACCAGTGGGTGGCCGGGTCGAAACCGGGGAACAGGCGGTTGCCGAGAGTGCCACAGGGGGTGGCTCACGATCCAAGGTGACCGGAGCGGTGCGCAAGACAGCCACCGCCAAGAAGGCGCGCCCGGACCGACGGCCCCCTCCCGGTGAGCAGTACAACGGCGGTGACCGGTTCGGGAGTGCGGCCGCGGACCCGGTCCATGCATACCTCAAAGAGATCGGAAAGGTAAAGCTCCTCGACGCGGCTCTGGAAGTGGAGTTGGCCGAACGGATACTGGCCGGAGCCGATGCCGCCGAGCGTCTGGCCGCGGTCGGCCCGGTGAGCTCGGAGAAAGAGCTGTCTGACGACCCCATGCTGGTCCGGCGAGGACAACAGGCCAAGGAGGCATTGATCGAGGCCAACCTCCGACTGGTTGTCTCCATCGCCAAGCGGTACCGGAATCGCGGTCTCGCCTTCCTCGACCTCATCCAAGAGGGAAACCTCGGCCTGATGCGGGCGGTAGAGAAGTTCGACCACACCAAGGGCTTCAAGTTCTCGACATACGCCACGTGGTGGATCCGGCAGGCCATCACTCGGGCGATTGCCGATCAGGCCCGCACCATCCGAATCCCTGTCCACATGGTGGAGACCATCAACAAGGTGGTGTGGGCCCAGCGCCAACTGTTGCAGGATTTGGGACGGGAGCCAACTGCCGAGGAGGTGGCCAGGCGGGTCGACTTCACCATCGAGCGAGTCCGGGAGATTCAGCGCATCAACCAGGACACCGTGTCGTTGGAGCAACCAATGGGGGACGAGGACGATTTCAGTCTGTCCGATCTCATCGAGGATCGCGGGGCCGTCGTCCCTGACGATGCCGCCGCCAGGATCATGCTCGACGAGGCGGTCCGCGAGGCGCTCGGGCAGTTGAGCTCTCGCGAACAGGATGTGGTCCGTCTCCGATTCGGTCTCGACGATGGGAAGATCCGCACCCTCGAGGAAGTGGGTAAGGCGTTCGGGGTCACCCGTGAACGGATCCGCCAGATCGAAGCCAAAACCCTGGCAAAACTGCGACGTCCCGACTCAGCCCAGCTACTTCGCGACTACCTCGACGAAGTCTGAACCACGTTTTCGGTGAGGCGTCAGTGTCGCGGTCGGGAGTTGGGTACCCGACGGCCATTGATAACCGAGGCCAGGTCGTTGGCCACGCTGCTGGCGATGGCGTCGGCGGCCTCGTCGCCGTCGCGCCACCCGAGGCGGGAGCTGACCGCGTCCTTGGCCCGCTCGACGCTCAGACTGGCTGCCGCCTTGGCTTTATCGGTGACGACGCCGATCGACCCCGCTACCGGTGCGGACCGCCTGACCTTCCCGGACACTTTGACGATCTGGTCGTATCGTTCTCGTCCGGCCTTGGTTCCGAGGATATATCCGAGTCCAAAGGCGACGGCAGTGGTGATCCGAAACTTCATCCGACCATTGTGGCCCGGTACGGGAGAGTTTGCATCTTTGGCAGGGTGGGACAGTTCTGCCCTCGGCGCAGAGGATGCAAAACGAGCGAAGGGTGGGACGATCACCGAAAAGAGGCGTGGGGAGAGAAGCCCAAGGTTCCCGTGGGATCCGAGGCAGCCTGAGCCCTGGAATCCTACGGCTGCAGTCGTGGGAGCAGTCAACGGCTAATGTCCTCTGGCACACCGTTCCGGGAATCTGGCGCGGCGTGAGGCTTTCCGGGGTAGCTCAATCGGCAGAGCGAGCGGCTGTTAACCGCTAGGTTGAGAGTTCGAGTCTCTCCCCCGGAGCTTTGTCCCGGTGTTTCCTGGTGGAGTCGACCCAGGTCGGTTCTGGCCAGGGAGACGGGCGAGGGGTGACGGGCGGACCCAAGGGGGTAGGTGGTGGACCCACCACTGCGAAGGAGGGCCCTTCAGCGCCACGACACTGGCCGGGTCTATTGGCGTCGCCGCACCATCGTTGTCGTGGTGACCGGGCTCGTGGTGGCGGCGGTCTCGATTGGGATCGCCCAGGCCACGTCTCCGGACCTGGTGAAGGGTGCTCATGTGGCGACGACGGCACCGGCTACCCGTTCGCTGGGCACCACGGCAGCGTCAACTCCCCAACCGCCGTTCGGTGTACAGGATGAGACGATCACCCTCTCCGACCCAAGTCGGGAGACCTCAGAGCGCGGGGATGTCCCGGCTCGGTCCGGTCGGGTATTGACCACCGTGATCCGTCGCCCCGAAGGAGCGGTCGGCCCTCTCCCATTGGTGGTCTTTGCCCACGGGTGGGATTCTGACCCCCACGTCTACGAGTCGCTTCTCGATACTTGGGCGGCGGCGGGCTATCTGGTCGCCGCACCCACGTTTCCTGATTCGGCCGACACGCTGCCGGGGAGTCCCGTCACCGACTTTCCCAATGAGGCGCGGGACCTGTCCTTCCTCATCACCGCGATGCTCAATGGGGTGGCCGGGAAGGTGGATCCGGCACGGATCGCGGTGGCCGGCCACTCGGACGGGGGCACCGACGTCGCCATGCTGGCGCTCAACCCGGCCTTTGCCGATCACCGCATACGGGCGTATGTGTCGTTATCGAGCCAGATCCCCGCCGGGGTGGATGGACCCTGGAGCGCACCCACCCCGGGGGCGCTGATGGTGGCGGTGGGGACCGACGACGAATATGGTCTGTATCCCGACGCGTACCAGGTGTATCAGTCTGCCGACATGGCGAAGGTGTTCGTGTCGGCAGCCGGGGGTGACCACCTCGACACGTTTGTCGGCACTACCGCTTCCGCGATCGCGATGCGGGAGGAAACTGTCAAGTTTCTCGATGATGCGCTTGGTCGCCGCGGAGCCACCTCCCTACAGTTGGCGGAAAGCCTCATCCCGACGGGCGACCCGGCCCTAGTGGTGAACAGCCCCCCTCCTGGAGCATGACCGCGGGTCTATTGCGGTAGCTGTGCCCGTAAGGCCTGCGGGTGGCGAGAACCCCATCCAAGACCTCCAATTGGGCTCTTGCTGCTGGTCGCCCGAAGGGGAAGATGGGACGTGGCATCATCACTTCTTATGTCTGGCCTTCGTGCGGATGCTTCAGGTTTGCCGGCTCCGCGATGTCGAAGTAGCACAGTGGTCGCTATTCATCGCCGAGGGCAAGGGGACCTCATCCTCAGCGACGCGATCGGGTCCCCTCCGCTGGATGTCACCGGAACTGAACAGTTCTTCTCGCTAGTGACCACGGCCGATGAACGTCGGTCCCTCGACATCGGCTCCCACTGATCATTCGAGTTGCGTGGGGGAAGTTCCTCCCCGAGCACACCACCGTCAGTCTCCTCGATCGACTACTGCATCCCAGCGTGATTGTGGTCACCGACGGGGACCATTTCGAATGAAGGAAGCGCGCTCGAAGGGAGGTCGGTCTACGCTGGAAGAGAACTGACCATCCGCTCTGAGGGGTGGAGACTTCTCGTGGCGAAGCGCCGGAACCAGAAACTGGCCACGGACAGATGTCACGATCGCCGAACAGCAGCCAGGAGGCACACCCATGCAGATTGAGTTGACCGACGAACAGAGTTTGCAGCTTCGGTTGCTGCTTCATGACGCACTGGGCGATCTGAGTGCTGAAATCGCCGGTACTGACAATTTCCACTTTCGCGAAGGGCTACGCTCCCGAAGGGTGGCGCTGGAGGCTGTGTTACAACAGCTGGGCGATTCCGCCGGAGGCAACGCATAAGCGCCCCACTCAACTTATTCGGCGGTCTCAGACAGCCTCGACCACCCCAGACGCTCCACCTGCCATATGCACCACGTCGACCACGTTGGTCATGATCTCGCCGAAGGCGTCGGGATCGGCCGGCAGCCATGAGTGTGTGCCGGGCACGGTTATCACGTGGGGTTGACCAAGGGCTTTGCACATGTCTTCGAAGGAGTCGCGGGTGATCAAACGGTCACGTGTGCCCCACAGAACCACGACAGGGACCTGGCGTCGACGGAGGTCGTCGAGCTCGGCGGTCAAGTCGGCCCGTCGCACCAACCCAGCCGCATTCCAGAATGCCCTCGGATCACGCAAGAGGTTGGGCAAGGCCTCGGCGACGATGACCGGCAGCACCCGGCGAGCCTGGCGCATCGGTAGGAGGTCAGCCGGAAAGTGGATGCCCCAGTCCCACAGAGGCCGCTCGGCCATTGAGCGCAGGGTCGAGCCGCTATGCGCCCAGGCGGACCCGCCGATGGAGTTGATCAACACCAGCGCTCGGACTTGTTCCGGGTGGTCGTGGGCAAGCTTGATGGCGACCCCACCACCAAAGGAGTGCCCCATGACGAGTGTGGGTTGGCCTTCCCCCACCGTTCGCAGGAACTCCGCCACCCAGTCGCCGTACCTGGCCAGGCTCGCGACTTCGCGTGGGAGCGCCGCAGTTCCCCCGAACGCCGGCAGCGCCGGAGCCAGCACGTGAGCCCCGGCCGTCACGAGGCGCGAGAGGGCCCGTTTGTATGCCTTGTGGTCCAGTCCCCAACCGTGCAGGAAGAGCACCGGCGGTCCCGTACCTGCCTCGCCGTAAAGAGCAGGCCGACCATCGACCTCGGTACGCTTCCACGTCAGCCAGCCCGCATTCCGCCGCGCTTTGATCTGGAGAACGGGTGCGATGCCGACAACCTGCTCGACTGGATCCATAGCTCCACGATGGTCCGGAGTGCAATGGCGGGAATAGGGTCAAAAGGCATAAGTGCGGCGGATTTCAGACCTTTCTCGCACGAATCGCACGGGAGGACTGGTCGCCGATCAAACCGCCACCCGAGTGCGGCCCCGAACGTGTGGATCGTCCGCAGTGGGGCGAGGTCATGTATCACCCAGCCCAGGAGCTCGACGGTCGTTCTCGATGCGGAAAGGGAGGCGCCTGCCGGCTCACTTCTGGCGCGCTCCGGGATGTGAAGGGCGCCAAGATCTCGATCAGGCCTCTGATGAGGCCGAACGCCCGGCGCTGTGCCGTGTCTTCCCACCACGGGAGGAAGGATGCGGGCGTCAGAACCTCGGTCCCCATGTTCCTTCATCCGGTAGTAGCAAGGGTGGGATACGAGTTCGATTGGGCCCGTGGTTCTTCCCCGACCGGCGATCCCGTCCACCGGGTCTTCACAATTCCGTTGCCGTCGTGCTACCCGGTCCGTGGTGGTGCCGTGATTCACGAGCGTGACGAGGAGCAGTCCCACGCCGAGTTGGCCAAGGTGGCTCCGGTCGTCACCCGGTTTGCCGTTGGAGTGGGGCGGCGGGTCCAGGGACGACACCCATCCGCCTGCGGGACCGTCACCTGCATCCATGCCTTTCTCGGCGTGCCCAGCTCATGTCAACCGTCTTGTTCGCGATAGCCCGGGCGTTGATGTCCTGGACGGTGATTCTCGGTCTGTCCCTTCCACCCGAGTACGACGTCGGACATTGGAACCTGGCTTGGATCGGGCTCGACACCGGGCTCCCCTGCATCCGGGGTTACGCGGCGCGGGCGGCGCGGTTCCGCCGTCGAATCCTGGCGTCGACAGCGTTCATCGCAGGGACCCTGCTGCCGTGCGACCCGTCATTCGGCATCATCACCTCGATCGGGCGGTGCGACCAGTGGCCCACCCTGCTCACGGGGTTTGGCGACGACCTCCCGCCGGCGGTGTTCTGCTTCCGGCCCTCCCGCCGCATCGACCCGAACACCCTCGCCGCCTTCCACCAGTAGCCCGGCGACGGATCCGCGGCGAGACAGCTCCGTGAAACGCAGATCCTGCGCCGGTCGAGCCGGCCTCCGGCGGCAACTCAGGACCGAGACCCGGTCACTTCGCCACTCCATGATCATCCGGACTCGCACTGAGTGATGGTCGGCAGGGTCGGGACTATCGGCCCTACTGGCTCATGGCTGATCACGCCAAGATCAACTCATATGAGGAGGGGAACCGGGAGGCACATGAGCCGAGGTGTGGACCGTACGTGCTGCTCGGGTGGTGACGACGGGTGACCGACCTCACACTCGAGGGCCTTGAACTCCGCAAGCAGGACACGGGCCCGCTGGCCATCGATGTCCGCAAACTCACCAAGTGTTACGGCGACCTGGCCGCTGTTGACGGCGTCGACTTTTCGGTGGCCCAAGGCGAGGTCTTCGCCTTCCTGGGTCCCAACGGCGCGGGGAAGTCGACCACCATCAAGATGCTCTGCACCCTGGCCCACCCGACGTCGGGCGGGGCCAGGGTCGCGGGCTTCGACGTGGTTTCGAGGGCCAAGGCCGTCCGGCGGCACATCGGGCTCGTCTTCCAGGAACAGACCCTCGACGATCAACTCACCGCCGAGGAGAACCTGCGGTTCCACGCCGTGCTGTATGGCGTCCCCCACGACCAGGTCGGCCCACGCATCACCAGGGTGATGGACCTGGTAGCGCTCTCGGACCGACGCAAGGATCTCGTGTCGACCTATTCGGGCGGCATGGCCCGTCGCCTCGAGATCGCTCGCGGCATGCTCCACACCCCCAAGGTCCTGTTCCTCGACGAGCCGACCATCGGTCTCGACCCGCAGACCCGAGCCCTCATGTGGGAGGACGTCCTGCGCCTGCGGGACGAGGAGGGCGTGACCATCTTCTTGACCACGCACTACATGGACGAAGCCGAGTTCGCCGATCGGATCGCCATTATCGACCACGGATCGATCATCGCCCTCGACTCGCCCAGTGCCCTCAAGGCGTCCGTGGGGAAGGACACCGTGGCACTCGAAACGACCGACGACACAACGGCGCTGGACTCGCTCCAGAGCGCGGGCTACACGGCCGAACGCACCGAAGGCGGCCTCACCGTGTTCGTGGCCGACGAGGAAGCCGCCGTCGGCCCCATCGTGGCCGCGGTGGGAGTGCCGGTTCGGACCGTCCGCGCGCACCGCCCCACCCTCGACGACGTGTTCCTCCACTTCACCGGCCGAGAGATCCGCGAGCAGCACGGCGAGGCGATCCCCATGATGGCGCGGGCCCACGGCGCCCGGAGAAGCTGAAGAGAGACGATGACGACCCTATCCGGTGCGCAGCCCACCATCGGGGCAGACACCCCCGACACCCTGCTTTCCGACGAGATTCGCGTGGCCGGCATGGTGTGGGAGCGGGAGCTGATTCGCTACACGCGGAATCGCACACGGATCGTGAGCGGGCTGATGCAACCCGTCTTGTTCCTCTTCGTCCTCGGCTATGGCATGAGCGGGCTCGTGGGGACGACCGGGGGCTTCAACTTCCGCCAGTTCGTCTTCCCCGGAGTGGTGGCCATGAGCGTGGTCATGACCGCCATCTTCTCGGCCATCTCGATCGTCTGGGACCGTGAGTTCGGCTTCCTGCGCGAGATGTTGGTCGCTCCGGTCAGCCGAACTGCTCTCGTCCTGGGCAAGACGGCCGGCGGGGCGAGCGTCGCCGCCGTCCAGGGGACGATCATGCTGGTGCTGGCCCCGCTGGTGGGCGTCCACCTCACCCCCGTGCTTGTTGTCGAGGTCATCGGCCTGGAACTCCTGATGGCAGTGGCGATGACCGCCTTCGGGGTCTTCGTGGCCAGCCGGATCCAGAGGATGGAGGCCTTCCAGGTCGTCATGCAGATGCTGCTCATGCCGATGTTGTTCCTGTCCGGAGCCCTGTTCCCGCTGAACGGCCTCCCGGCCTGGCTGGCGGTGATCACCCGGATCAATCCGCTCACCTACGCCGTCGACCCACTCCGCCGGGTGGTCTTCGCTGCCCAGAGCATGTCACCGGCAGCCCGGGCGCGCTTTCCGACCGGGATCACCATGTTCGGCTATACCTTGCCGATCACGCTCGAGTTGGCCTTGGTGGTCGTCTTCGCGCTGGTCTTCTTCATACTCGCAATATGGGGACTCTCCCGGACCGAATAGGCACTCGTATCCCAAAGGAGGCGCGCATGCATTGGCATATCACGGAGCCGGAAACCCCCGGCGTACTCTCCCGGGGCACTGGTGTGCACGCGCTCGGTGCTTGGCCGGTCGACACGGGGCAGAGCGGTGCTCACCGCACATGACTCGATGGTCGGGACTGAGTAGCCACGATGGAGATTGATGGGGCAGTGTGCATCGTCACCGGGGCATCCTCTGGGATCGGCGCTGCTACAGCGCGTCTGCTGAGCGGGCTGGGCGCACACGTCGTACTCGCGGCTAGGCGGACGGAGCGTCTCGACGACCTCGCCACAGAGCTGCCGGGCTCGCTGGTCGTCAGCACCGACGTCACCATCGCTGCACAGGTCGAGCGACTGGTCGCCCGGACCCTTGACACCTACGGGACGGTCGACGTCCTGGTCAACAACGCCGGACAAGGCCTCCACGTACCCCTCGAGGAGCTGGACCCGGCCGACCTCAGGGCCGTCTTCGAACTCAATGTGGTCGCGCCGCTGGTGGGGATGCAGGCGGTGCTCCCGGCCATGCGAGCACGAGAGCGTGGAGCAATTGTCAATGTGAGCTCGGCGACATCGCTGCGGGTCTTCCCCGGACTCGGCGGCTACTCCGCCACCAAGGCGGCCCTCAACATGCTCTCCCAGGTCGGGCGGCTCGAGCTGGCCGGTGCGGGCGTCGTGGTGTCCGTCGTGTACCCGTCGGTCACGGCCACCGAGTTCCACCAGCGGCTCCGGGCCGGCCACCTGGTCAGCGGGGGTCACACCATTCAACCCGACCCACCCGAGCTGCCAGCCACGGCCATCGAGTTTGCCATCCGAACCGGCGAGGCCCATGTGCTGGTCGCCGATCCGCCCAAGCCGATCGCCCCTGGCGACAATGAGGGCTGGGGCGCCCTGCTCGCCCGACAAGCACCGGGTGCAGTAGGAACCCACGCACCGCCGGACGACGGCCCCGAGCGAAGTGGGCGTGCGAGCAACGGAGAGCACCCGAGGTGATCTTGGTGACCGCGGCAAACGGGCGGACCGGCCGCAGCGTGGTCCGGGCCCTGGTTCGGGGCGGGCGCCGGGTCCGGGCGTTCGATATCGCCACTGACGTCGAACAGCTGGTCGATGAGGGAGCAACAGAGGCCATCGTCGGCAACCTGCTCGACCCCGAGGACGTATGCCGGGTGGTCGAGGGTGTCGAGTCGGTGGTCCATATCGGTCCCCCTATGCACCCGCGGGAGGCCGAAATGGGCCACGGTGTCGTGGCGGCGGCCCGCCGAGCCGGGGTTGGGCACTTCGTGCAGTTCTCGGTCACCCACCCCCAGCTCGAGCCGCTCCTGAATCACCAGGCCAAGTTGGCGGTGGAACGGGTGGTGCTCCTGTCGCGGATGCCATTCACCATCCTTCAGCCCATGCACTACATGCAGAATATCGACGTGGCACATGTGGTCGCAGCGGGGGCCCTGCGTCAGCCGTATGGACTCGACACACCTTTGGCCCATGTGGACTTGGAGGATGTCGCCGAGGTCGCCGCCAAAGTGGTGGGAGAGGCACGACACCACTACGCGACCTATGAGCTCTGCGGCGAGGACTTCTGCAATGCACGCGAACTGGCCCACGTCATCTCCGTCGAGTCCGGCCGCCCCGTGACTGCCGAACTGGTCCCGTTCCCGGCGAGCACGGTCGTCGGACCCCGACCGTCGGAAGAGGACGACTACCGCATCGACGCCATGTTCAGGCTCTTCAGCCATTACGGGCGCTATGGGATCACCGGTAATCCAAACGTGCTCAGCTGGCTTCTGGGACGGCGCCCGACGCGCTTTGACGAGTACGTACGGCGGTGCCTGGCCATCCACTGATGATGCACGGGATGGAGCCATCAGCCTGGCAGGTCAGCGTCGACCTCGCCGGCCGACGGAGCACCCAAGCTGGTGCGGTCGTGGTGGTCGGCAGTCTCATCCCTTCAAACGACGATCCGGCAGTGCACGCAGCGGACAGCCCCGCAGCGATCTTTGCCCTGTACTCGACGTCCAGACCGCTCCACGATGATGGAGTACCCGACGAGTGTCCACTGAGCAAGAAATCCGGGCGGGCGGACGCTGGCGACGGAGCATTTACCGATGCATGCTCTTCAATCAACTGCGGCATTTACACAGTAGGTTTGTCACTGACGACAGGCAGGGAGGTGCGATGAGAAGAAACACGAATTTCGTGAGTCCTCTGTCCGTGATGGTGACGATCATCGTCGTAGTGCTGGTAGTTGTGAGCTTTGGGATCGTGAGGCGCGGTGTCGGCGCCCAAGAGCAATCACTTCTTCAGAGTGACACCAGCCAGCTCGCCTTGGTCCTCGAGGAAGGGATCGCCACCCTCGGGGAGCCACTCAGCACGCTCGGCGAATTGATGGCGGCGACACAAGACTCGCCGAGCCTGTTCCAGTCACAGACCGGGTCGATATCCGCTATCCCGGGCGCTTCGGTAGCCGTCACCCACTCCGTCGCGGGCCGGTTCACAGTAGCCCTGGCTGCCGGGCCGGACTTTGTGGTCGGCCAGGCTCTTCCCGCACCGCTTGCC
>OCTA010001314.1_pt1 | contig 22877 bp, 22 predicted proteins | sample 1538991 | NCBI WGS metagenome assembly OCTA01 (sample SAMEA3539302, study PRJEB22396) | soil metagenome | biome: tundra; feature: field; material: soil | place: USA | collected 2010-05 | depth 0.15 m | reverse complement strand
CATCACTCGAGCGACGAGCGGTCGTGTGGCGAGAGATGGCGAGTTGTCACTCGAGTGACGAGCGGTCGTGTGCCGAGAGATGACGAGCCATCACTCGAGCAACGAGCGGTCGTGTGCCGAGAGATGACGAGTCATCACTCGAGCGACGAGCGGTCGTGTGCCGAGAGACGACGAGTCATTGCTCGACCAACGACCCGTCGTGTGGCGAGAGATGACGAGCCATCACTCGAGCAACGAGCGGTCGTGTGGCGAGAGACGACGAGTCATTGCTCGACCAACGACCCGTCGTGTGGCGAGAGATGACGAGCCATCACTCGAGCGACGACCCGTCGTGTGCCGAGAGATGACGAGTCATCACTCGAGCGACGAGCGGTCGTGTGGCGAGAGATGGCGAGTTGTCACTCGAGCGACGACCGTTCATCACCCAGCTTCAGTTATCGATCAGGGGCGGATCCGTCGGCTCACGAAGGCGCGATCCTCGACCTAGCAAAGGGCCCTCATGGCAAGCGCCATGACCGGTCATCACCCACGCGATGACGACGTGTGGCACGTGGCACGCAGTGTCTGCGTTCTTGCGGAGGCGCGCTCCGCACTCGTCCATCGTGATGGTCGTTCCGCCGACGTCCTTGCAGAAATCGAGGGGCGGCGTATCCGGGACGGCGTCCTTCGCCGCGGCATGCGAGAAAATGGCCTCGCGCGAGGCGTCGTCGAAGCAGCCGCTGACGAGAGCGCGTGCGCCCGGGCCGTCGGCCCTTCCGCCGATCCCGTCGATGCGCATGACCGCGAGCGTCGCGGTTGTCGGTCACCGGAGCGCCTGCGTCGACGACGCGGACCACCCACGGTGCGCCCTTCCCGAGCTTCACTGTGATCGTCTTCTCGCCCGCGGGATCGGTCCACTCGCCCACGAGCCCGTCGTCTCGAGCGCGCAGCCGAAACGCGCCGGTGATCTTCCCGTCAGCCCTCTCCGTGAGGCCGAGAGCGCCCGCGGCGTCAAGGGTCCCGTCGAGACGGATCGGACGCCCGACGGCCACGTACGAGCCCGTCACCGCGGCGCCCTTGCGATCGAGGTGCATCGCGATCGCGGTCCTCGCCCCCAGCTTCGCGGGTCACCGTCCGCCCGTGCAACGGATACGGCTTGCGTTCGTAGGTCACGAGCTCGAAGCCCTCGTCGCGAAGCGTCGCGAGCTGCTCGGTTCATCGTGAACGTCACGCCGTCCTTCGACAAGCGGAACCCGTGCGCCGCTCGCGCCGGTCAACGATGGTGACTGCCCCCGCCATGAAAGCCGCCCCCGTGGAAGCTGCCGCCTCCGTGGAAGCTGCCCCCCCCGTGGAAGCTGCCGCCTCCATGGAAGCCGGCCCCGCCGAAGGTGCGCGGGCCGTTGAAGTGTCCTCCGCCCCCGTAGAAGCGAGGCGCGACGCGAATCGCGCCGCCGAACCGGGGAGCGTACGCACGCGGGGCGAAGTGAACGGCGCCGCCGCGCACGAACGGGGCGTAGTGTCCGCCGGCCCAGCCGTGTGGCCAGTAGCGGGCGCCCCAGGTGCGTCCCCATCCCCACGCGCCGTAGTGGAAGGGGCCGACTCCCCAGGGCGAGACGAACCAGCGCCACCCGAACGAGGGCGTGTAGAGATAGGCGTACGGCTCCTCGCTCACCGTCGTGGTCGTCGACCCGTAGGGCACCCAGGCCCAGCCGTACTGCGCCGTGTAGACCCACTCGCCCTGCGAGGCCATCTCCGCGCTGACCTGAGGCGCGGGAGCGGGAGGAGATTGAACCTGCGCGGGCTCGCCGGGCACCTGAGCCTCGGGCGCCACTCCGGGAGGCGGCTCGGAAGGGGGCGCCTGGGGCACCGGGGCCTGCTGGGCAGGCGCCTGCGGGGCGGCCTGCGACTGCTGGGCGGGCGCCTGCGGGGCGGCCTGCGCCGGGGCCTCGGGAGCCCCGGTCCACCAGGGCTGATCCTGCGCCATCGCGTTCGTCGTGAGCATCAGGACCGATGCACACGCCACCATTCCAAGAGACGCTCTCATTGCCATCACCACTTATGCATAAGACTAACCATCGCTTCGCCGGATTCACTCGCGGCGCGGACGGTGGCAACGGGTTTCAGCTCAGGCATTCCCGGGTCCGCGCGTGCGGTTGCGGGGGGCTCGCGAGGGGAGCACCCTCGAACCGCGCGGCGTCCGGGCTACGCGAACTCCAGGTAGTTCGGCATCGCAAAGATCCCGCGGCGTCGAAACGGCTCCGGGCTCTCTCAGACCGCGGTCCGGTTCCCTGTCAATTTGGAGAGCAGCAGCCGGGCATCGTCGAAGTCCACGGAATCGCGCCAGGCGCATAGCTTCATCGCCAGGAGGTGCTCCGGCGCGAGGGCCCGAACTGTCAACGAGTCGCTCTCGAAAGACCGTTTCGCCCAGCGCGAGCCCATGAATGAACCCTTTCGCAGCGTCGTTGAGCCAGTCACCGCGGGTCGAAGTGCTCGGCCTCCCGTCCTCGCTCTGCCCTGTAGTATGCTCTGGAGGTCGTGACGGACCTCCGCGACCCTTCGCACGATCGCCTCCGGGCTGCCCTCGCCAGCGGGCCGCCGCTGCGCCTGGCCGTGCTCTTCGGCTCACGCGCAACGGGTCGCGCCCGCGCGGGAAGCGACTTCGACATCGGAATCGTGCCGGTCGGTCCCGAGCTCTCGCTGAACGAGGAGCTGCTCCTCGCTTCGACGCTGTCGGCTGCGGTCTCGGCCGAAGTCGACGTCGTCAGGCTCGACGACGACGCGCCCCTGCTGGGGGCCGAGGTCGTCCGCGCCGGAATCTGCCTCTTCGAAGCCACCCCGGGCGCCTTCGCTGCGTATCGGGCCGCCGCGATGTCGCGATGGATCGACTTCGAGGAGACGATCGCTCCTCACAGAGCGACGTTCCTCCGGCGCCTCGCCGAGGGACGCCGGTGACGAACACCGCACTCGTCGCGAGGAAGCTCGCCGTGCTGGAGGAGCACCTGCGCCGCCTGACGAGCCGGCGGCCAGCTGACGTGGCCGCGCTTCGGGCGGACACGTTGCTTCAGGACGCCATCGCCATGAGCGTCCTGGTCGTGGTGCAGGAGGCGATGGATATCGCTCTGCACATCGCGTCCGACGAAGGATGGGAGCTTGGCTCGACCTACCGTGACGCGTTCGTCATCCTCTCGAGGCATGCCGTCATCACGACGGAGCTCGCGACGTCGCTCGGCGGGTCCGCCCAGCTACGGAACCGCATCGCGGCGCGTAGGAACTCTTTGGCCTGTTCGAGCGTGAAGGCCGCGGACGAGTCCACGTAACGCCCAAACCGCGCCTTTCCCGATCCCTCGTTCGAGAACGCCGACCAAGTTGAGCTGGGGGCACGCGGCCATCATCCAGCTCCTGGGGCCCGGAAACATCACGACGGGCCAGTACCTCTACATGCTCGACCGGAACACCCACTTCATTCCGGGCACGACGACGGAGATCGTCGACGGGAACCCGCTCTGAGCGATCAGCCTGGCGAGCCTCGCGAGCAATAGAGACGTGAACCCGGCCGGCGGATCGTCCAACAAGTTCCCCATCTGGAACACGAACAGCACCGGTCCAGGCGCGAACGACATCAAGTCCATCAGCTCGACCCTGAACCAGACCCCCGGCTCGGCCACGCCGATCACCGTGACGCAGACGGTGGGCCTCGCAGCGCTTACCTGACGGGTTCATCCCGCCTTTTCCGAACACGCTCACCACCCCGGCCATTGGGCCAGAGCAGCTGCCGGTGGTTTGGGCCCTGGTCCTGCAACCCGAGCCCGAGGGACCTGCCCTCATCTCTCATGCAGCAAGGCTGCGTTCAGTTGACCATGTCGATCTCCCTCCCGCGCCGTCGTGGCGCACAGTCGTCCGCGTAGCGCACCAGGTGCGCACGCCTTCGCAGGCGTCCGCAGTCGGGAAGGTCCCGCTCGCGATAGCGATCGACGAAGGTCTCGGTCGTGCACGCTCCGATCAAGCACCGCGCTCACGATTCGCCTCCGGGCCTCTTCCGCGAAGTCGGTCACGAGCGCCGAGAGGTTGCCGTCGAACTCGGCGTTGGCGAGCCTCAGAAGCCATCCGCGCGCTCGACGTCCGTCGCCCACGATCTCGCCGAGCCGGACCGCGACGGCGGCGGCGCGCAGCCCGTGCTCGGCCGGCCAGCGACGATCGCGAGGCATGGATATGCAATTTTTGCATACACCAAGTCCGCATTGGCTCTTGAGCGGGGCCAAATCAGGTCGTAGATGAAGAGGAACGTCGTCACCGACGCTTCGCGATGCAAAAATCGCATGAAGCGACTCCATCGGACCGTCGGTGAACGGCGCGCGCCAGGCCATGTCCACCACAGACAATCCCGCAACCAACGCCGAGTCGCTCAGTCTCGACCACTTGCGCGCCTTCATCGCCGTCGTGGAGACCGGGAAGCAGACGCGAGCGGCGAAGCGGCTCGGCGTGACGCAGACGACGATCTCTCGCTACATCAAGCGGGTCGAGGAGCACTTCGGCGGCGGGCTCTTCGAGACCGGCTCGAGCGATCGCCTGTCCGCGCGCGGCTTGCTGCTGGAGCAGTCGCTGCGCACCGCGATGGCGGAGCTTTCGCGTACGCGGGAGCGATTGGCCACCGACAGGCCGGTGCTCCGGATCGGGTTCATCCGCCCGGTGAGATCCTTGGTCGAGAACGCGCTGCGCGGGCAAGCGAAGGTGCACGGCCTCCCGAGCTTCGACGTGAGACTGCTCGAGCTTCACCCCGAGGTGCAGGCGGCCGCCCTCGCCCGACGCGAGCTCGACATCGCCATCTCCTACGCCACGCCCGAGTTTGCGACGCGCGAAGACATCGAGGAGTCGCTCGTCGTCGAAGAGCCCTTCGCGTTGGTGATTCCAGCGCGCGCTTGGAATGACGGCAAGCCGTCCCTTTCGGCCTTGGGTCCGCTGCTCTACGCCCACTCGCCGCGGCGCCTGTCGAGCCGCTTGATGGAAGCGGAAGAGCAGTGGCTCCGCGCCAACCGCCTCGCCCCCACGCGCACGGTCGAGTGCGCGCTCGGGAGCGAGATCGTCGCCTATGCCGGAGCCGGCTACGGGTACGGATTTTTGCCCGCGCTTTGGAGTCTGGCCAGTCACGACGGGGTCATCTTCGCCCCCGTGTCGGACTTCGCGGCGACCGCGAAGATCGCTGCCTATTCGCTCAAGCACGTCAAACCGTGGGTGGTGCGGATCCGCGAGAGCCTCTCGACCGCGGCGCGCGCCGCCCTGCATCAGTTTCGAACCAAGTGAAGGGAGATGCCATGGCGAACGGAGAGACCCCGTCGACTGCGTCGGAACGACGGGCAACGGCCGAGCGGATCATCACCGGCTTTTACTCGCGTCTCGACAAGCCCGCGCCGCGGTTTCTCTGGTTCGAGGATGCGGAGTCATCCGCGCTCGTGTTCCTTCTCCTTGCGACGCTTTCGCCCGACGAAGACGCTTGGCGAAAGCGGTGGCACCCTATGGAGCCTCTCCCGGTCGATCGACGTGCGCGGTGGCAGTGGCCACCCGGTTTCAAGCCCCTTCCGTTCAAACGGCCGAAGGGGGGGGAGATCGGTGCGGGTCTCTGGTCCGCGCTCGAGGATCAGTTTGCTCGCGCGCTCGTGGAGAGCGCCCCCTCACCCGAGGTCCTGAACAGGTTTTTGCTTTCGTTCCGGGGTCAACTGGGCAACGAGCTTGAAAGTGAGCTCCGAGACAGAGTCCGTCCCGCGCTTCTAAGCGGACCGGGGAGGAGGTTCACGGCGCCCGGTCGCGGCTTCTGGGGTGGCGTCGTCGAGGGGGGCCGAAAGGGCAGTGCCGAGACCGGCAAGGCGGGAAAACGGCTCGTCGAGCTCCAGCACGCGTGCGGCTGGTGGGCGCCCTGTGAGCGCGCCGTGATCTGCTCCGACGGACCTCGGCGGATCTGCGTGGACATCGACGGTCGGCTGCACGGCCAACGAGGCCCGGCCGTCGAGTTTTCGGAACACCGCCAAGTGTACGCATGGCACGGCACGCACGTGCCGCGCACGTGGATCGAGCAGCCCGACACGCTCGATCGGTCCGCGCTCTTGACCTTGCCGGACGCCGAACAGCGGATGGCGGGCGCCGATATCGTCGGGTGGGCGCGGATCATCGAGGGGCTTCCGACGCGTGCGATTCACGCCGACGACGACCCCGGGGTTGGAACGCTGTTCGAATGCGACTTGCCCGGCAGCCCCAATTCGCGCTTCCTGCGCGTGCGCTGCGGCACGGGACGGGAATTCGTACTCAGCGTCCCGCAGCACGTGCAGACGGCGCGGCAAGCCAACGCCTGGACCTACGGTTTGACGTCGGACCCATACGAATTGGAGGCGAGATCATGATCATCGTGAGGAATATCGCAGCACAGGGAGACGTCTTCTTTCGGCGAGTGGAACACGTTCGCCCGGACGCGGCCGCCCAACCGAGCCTCGAAGGGGAGCCCGTCGTCGTCGCGCACAGCGAGACGGGGCACCATCACGTCGTCGAATCGCGGCACGCGACGTTTCTGACGACGTCCGACCCGCTCGTCGGTTTTCTGCGGTTCGAAGGCCCCTTCGCGGACGTCGTGCATCTTCGTTCGTTTCACACGCACGAGACGCTGCGACTCTTGGGCAACGAAAACGGCACGACGTCTTTCGAGATCCGGCGACAGCGCGCCTATGTCCCGGACGGCTGGCGCGAGAAAGACTGGCGCAACGGGCCCGAGGAAGACTGGCCCGAGGATGCGTTCGTGGGGGGCTTTCACTAAACGCGCCGTCCATGAATAAAGGAACTGTTACACTGGCCAGTAGTCTCCGGAGCCTCTCGTTTCATCGTAGGCGCGAAGACACTTCAACAAGGATGCAGAGACGGGTACGAGGCGGTCCTGTCGGAACTTGCCTTCTCGAACCCGCAGCACGCCTGCTTGCAGGTCCACGTCCTCGGCGATCAGCCGCAGCGCTTCCCCGCAGCGAAGCCCGCATCCGTACAACACCCGAAACAGCGCGGGGAAGGCGAGGTGCCTGCGCGTTCCAGCCATCGGTCCCCGTCCGTCCGGCGCGATGAGGTCGACAGCAGCTAGCAACTTCCGCACTTCGTCACGAGTGAACACGCGGGCCGCCAAGCCTTGATGCACCACCGGTATCCGCGACCTGTCAGGGACATGTGCAGTGCCCCCCATGCGGACCAGGAACATAGCAAGTTGTCGAATCAGCCCGATGTAATATTGCTGGGTCTTGGGGCACTGGTGCGGTCGGCCGTGCAGCCAACCTTCCACGACCTCCTTGGGGAGACTCGGCGTAGAGTGATGGATATCGCACAGATACCTGTCGAACGCGCGAAGTGCCCAGGTCTCGCGCTTGTACGTGCAGCCCGTTGAACGCTTCTCCTCCAAGAACTCAGCGATCTGGGTGGATAGCACCGAATTCAGTCCGACGTCACGCATGACTGTCCTCGGCAACGTCAAGCGCGGCGGTGCGCAGCGCATCGATGTCAACGCTGGTGTAGACCCGCGTCGCGTCGAGAGACTGGTGTCCCAGGATGCTGCCAATTTCCTCGAGCGGCACGCCGCTGGAGAGCAGTCGCGATGCGACTGAATGCCGAAGGCTGTGCTAGGCATGTCCGACGCCAACCGCATCCCGTTCGCGACCCAGACCCACTTCGGCTAGCCTTTCGCCATGACCACCGGGGGCGTATGCGAGAAGTGCCACGGGCGAACTCAGATCAAGTGCCCTTCGTGCCACGGCGTTGGCTCCATCTCGAAGCCGCCGAGCGTCCCTGGGAATCCGACGCTCAACCAGTCGTGCACGGCCTGTAAAACGACGGGGCGGCTGAAGTGCAGCGCGTGCAACGGCACCGGGAAGCAACTGTAGGGTGTCGACGCGGGAGACGCGTGCCTCCCGCGTCGCGCCCGAACGTTACCGCTGGCGCAGTCGCCTGGGAGGCGGGCGCGCAGGCGCACTGATCGCGGCGACCGTCACACCAGCGACGATGCCGGCTAAGACGACCCAGACCGGGATTATGAGTTGAGCCCCGTTGGTGGCCTGGGCATAAACGAAACGATTGTCAAGTAGCATACGAAACCTTCTTTCTGTGTATTGTGGTCTCGCTGCTTGCCGAAATAACGGTGCGCTAACGATAGCGTGCGTCCCGTCCGCACCGTGTCAACCTGATCGAGAACGTTTCTGGCCACGGGCGTTGGCGTGGATGCCGGCCAAGTCACTCAATAATTACCGGGCAGCCGCCAGAAATACCGGGCAGGTCGCCAATGGCGGGCAAAGCCTGAAGCGGACAGGCGTGCGCGTCCCGTCGACGCCGTCACACGTGAAGCGGATGGGTGTGCGCGTCTCGCGGACGCCGGCACGCGTCGGCGGGATGGACGAGCGCGTCCCGCAGTCCCGCAGATGCGCCTTTGCGGTCTCTCCCCGGTCAGGCCAGCGCGCCTTTGATGACCTTGCCCGCCGTGATCTGCGTGGCGATCGTCGTCGCGTCGACGCCGACCGCTGCGAGCATGGTCTGGCCGTAGGCGCTCAGGCTGTCGAGGGCGCTGACGTCGCCGCCGGCGGTGCCTTTGCCGCTCGACGAGTCGATGGGGAGGGCGCCGTAATCCATCACCGAGCCGAGCTTCGTCGGAGTGATTCCGCCGATGACGCCGCCCTTGAACGGCTTGCCGATCGTGATCGAGACCTGATGATTCGGGTTGTGCTGGCGGCCGTTGGTGTTGCCCTGGCCGAGGGTGCGGCCGAAGACGTTGAGCGTCATGAACGAGACCTGATCGGCGAGGCCCGCGCTCGCGAGCTGCGCCATGAGCGACGCGATCGACGCCACGCCGGCCACGGTCTGGGTCGTCTCGTTCGCCAGGCCGACGTCGCTGTGGTTGTCGCCGCCGAACGGAATGTGGACCGCGATGACGGGCGTGACCTTCATCTGGATCAGCGTGATGGCCGCGAGGATCTGCGACGCCGGCGAGTTGTCTTTGATCGACTCGAGCTGGTTCAGGAGATTCTGCGCGATGTTCCGCACCTGCGTCTGCGACGTCGCGAGCGAGTCGATGTACGCCTGCTGCGCGGGCGTCGCGCTGTTCTTGTAGAGGTCGTAGAGCTGGCCCAGCGTCTGATCGCGGAGCGGCTGCAAGGTCGTCAGCGGCCCGGCGGGGCTCGTCAGCGTGGCCTTGAGGGCGAGGGCCGGAATGATCGGGAGGGCCTGCCCGCCGTAGGTCAGCGCCTCGGACGGGGTGGTCGCTCCGAGGCTGATCGGCTGCGCCTGGATCGTGCCGAGGCACGGAGCGAGCTGCCGCGCGAGGATCGACGGGAGCATCTCGCCGGCGAGCGTCGTGTCTTGCAGCTTGAGCACGTCGGGCTCTTTCGGGTGCACCGGCGTGTTCGTCATCACGTGCCAGAAGCAGGTTCGATCGAGCACGCTCTGGGGCAGCGTCGACCAGGGGGTCGCCGCCTGGAACGACTGGCCCGCGAGGGTCAGCGCCCTGGGCGCCATCGTGGGGTCGCTGCTGTGAACGACGTTCGCGTCCTCGTAGGTACCGGGAACGCTCGCGTTGATCGGGTCGCCGTTGCCCGACGTGTTGAAGATGACGAACTGCGCCTTGGCCGGCGCCGCGCAGGCGGGCCCCGGCATGTCGGCGAGCGCGCGCCGCGGGTCGAGCAGCAGCGACGCGGGCAGGCCGGTGGCGAGGGCGCGGAGCCCGACGTAGCCCGCGCCGAAGAGCGACGAGAGAAGCGCGTTGCGGCGGCTGATCATGCTGGGCACGGCCTTCCCTCTCACATTCCGATCGAGACGGCGCTCGGCGCCAGACAGGCCGCGACGAACGTCGACTGGAGCGCCGCGGTCGCGCTCGCGCCCGACTGCATCGCGGCCTTGAAGTGACCGCCGAGGAGCTGCACGGCCGGCGCCGAGCGCGGATCCGACGGCGTCAGCCCCATCACCGTCTGCACGAAGTCGGCGACGGCCGCGTCGGACTGCGCGCTCGACCACTGCTTCACCCCGGCCACCTGCTTGGCCATGGGGACGTCGATGACGAGCGCCGCCGCCGCCTCGCAGATGTTCTCGGTGGCGGCGCGGTAGAAGAGGGTGGGCTGGTTCGGCAAGACCGGCGCGACGGCGCCGCGCCCATAGCCGTCGGACGGCAGGCCCGAGACGATCTCGGGGATCGTCGTCTTGGCGCCGTCGGGCGTCGTGGCGTCGAGGCCGCAGAGATCGGCGAACCCGAGGCGCGCGTCGAGCGCAGCGCAGAGGTGGTCGCGCCGCGAGACGGCGATGATCTTGCCCTCGTCGGAGCGCGTCGACGTTGCCGCGGCGTTGGTCGTGATGGGTGACGCGAAGATCTCGCGAACGAGGGTGCTCCACTGGAAGCCCGAGCTCGTGAAGAGGCCGACGATCCGCTGGAACTCGGGGTCGGTCGGCTGGCAGGGCGACGAGTTCGCGTAGTAACAGAGCTTCTGCGCCCAGGCCTGGGCGAAGAGCGGGTGCGTCGCGAGCGTCGCCGCGAAGTCGGCGATGCTGGTCACGGGCTTGACCACGTTCTGGAACGCGAAGAGGCCTTGCTGCCCCGCGTACTCGGCTTCGGCCTGGTTGTGGTAGTCCCACGAGTACGTCGACGCGACGATCGATCGCGTGGGGTCGAGCGTGCGGTGGCACCCGACGCACGCCGCTTGCGACGCGTGCGTCGCGTCGAGCCCGGGTGTGGTCGACGGAATCGTGGAGTCGGTCCCGTCGACCTGCGCGCCGAGCGCCACGATGAGCGCCTGGTTGGTGGTCACGCGCGCCTGGTTGCTCGTGTTCGTCTGCCAGTTGGCGAAGAACGCCGGCGTCGAGAAGAAGCCGATGCGGGGCACCGAGAGCACGAGCTCGGTCGCCGTGCGGAGCGTCGCGAGATCGAAGAAGCGCGTCGGCGACTCGCCCGCGGCCGGCGTGCGGACCGTCACCATCTTCCAGGTGCTGTAGTCGTCGGTCGTGAGCTGCGGCGCCGCGGCCGTGCCGCCGTAGACGGTGCACGTCGAGCCCTTCAACCCGGGCACCGCGCCGACCAGGATGTAGTGCAGCGCGTCCGACTCGCCGGGGTACACGATGGGGTCTTGCGTGCAGCCCTCGGCCACGAGCCGCGGCGCGGTGCCGACGTCCGGGTCGTACCAGTGCATGTAGTTTGCGCTCGTGGGATCCAGAGTCTCGCCGATCGGGATCGGACCCTTCGCGGCCTCGAGGGTGAGCCCGACGCCTTGGTAGGTCTTCGCCAGCCGGTCGGTGACCTTGCCCGCGTCATCGACCTGCCACGCGTCGAGGAACGCGTAGAACTCCATGAGCGCGGGCGTCATCATGAACTGGGAGGTGGTGGCCGCCTGGGTGAGGGGCGCCCCCTGGGCGACGAGCGCCAGGACCGTGCGGGCGAAGCTCTCGCTCGCGTTCTGGACAAAGAGAGGTCCAGTGGTCGCGTTGATGTCCGCTGTCCGCGGGGACACCTGATCGCTGAAGTCGGCGATCCCGACCTGCGTCTGCTGGAACGCGAGCTCGAAGAAGCGAAGCATCTTCGACGTGTACTGGGGGAGCCCCATCCAGCCGTCGATCAGCGTCGCGAGGTGCATCGGATCCGCCTCGACGGCCTTGACCTCGTCGTCGGTCGGGGGCAGGCCCACGAGCAGATTCTTCACCTTGGCGACGTAAACGGCCGGGGGATCCGGCTCGAAGGCGAACGGCGTCTTGTTCGCGGCCGCGCCCGCGTCGGCCGCGGTCGTCGCGGTCTTCGACGGCGCGGCGCCTGACCCGCCGCTGCTGCCGCACGCGCCTCCGGCGACACCGGCCACGAGCAAGAGAGCGAAGGGGAGGTGAGTGCGCAGCACGCGTGGGCTCTGCAGCTTAGCAACGGCAGTGCCACGCTCGCCAGCCCACGTGCTCGCGCTCCACGCCCTCCGCGGATGGTTTCGTGGGACTACGGTGTGAACGACTCGATCACGTTCGCCCCGCCGAAGAGGACAATCGATCCCACCGGGGACCACGCCGCGCGTGCGTTCGTGTGGGGCACGCGCGTGGGCACTTCGGTCGCCGCCGTCGCGCTCAGTCGGAAGACGTGGGTGGTGCCTGACGAGACCTCGCTCCCCACGACGAGCGCGTCGTTGGGCGCTGCCCACGCGAACGCCTGCGCGGACCCGAGGGGCACGGGCAGTTCGCCCCATGACGTCGTTGTCGTACACGATGCCGAGCCGACGGACGGAGCGCAGCCGAGATCGAGATCGCGTACGCCAGGGTCAGCGAGCAAGCCGACGAAGCCGCCGGCGAGGAGGAGATGCCGCGCGTCGAGCGCCGCGGCGCCCGCGCCCACCGTGGAGTCGGCCGGGAACTGGGAGAGCGCGAGGCCCGCCGCCGTGCCGGGCGCGACGTGCTCGACGCCCGCCGCCGTCGTGCTGCCGGCTGCGACCACGAGCCCGATCCCGTCGATCCACGTGGCCGCGGCGCCGAGTCGCGGCGCAGTCAGCGTGATCCAGGTCGTGTTGCCGTACGGGTAGCCCGCGTTGCTGGTGTCGCTCGGATCGATCTTGAGGACCTTGTCGGTCGCGTCGCCGGTCACGCGCGTCGCTCCGACGATGTACTGCGCCCCCGACGAGTCGAGCACCGTGGCGCCGCCCGCGATGTCGGCGAAGGTGCCGCCGGCGGGGAGCGTGAGCGCCGCCGTCGCGCTGCTCGAGAAGTCGAAGTACGTGCCTGCCGTGTCGCCGATGAGCCACGCCACCGTGCCGGCGAGCGCGATCGACCGCGGGACCAGGGGAAGCACGGGCGGCGAGGTGAGCGCGGTGAAGAACCCGAAGTCGAAGAGCTGCGTCGTCTTCGCGAGCGAGGTGTCGGACCCCCCGGCGATGAGGAGATACTCCCCCTGCACCAGCGCCAGCGTGGGCGCGTGACGCGCATCGGCCAGCGGGCCCGGCAGGCGCGCGAGCTCGCCGTTGCGCTGCACGAAGATGGGGAGCGTCTGCCCCGCGAGCGCGGCGTACTCGAGGGGAAGCGACGCCCCGAAGACGCGCTGCGTGTTCGACGGATCGAGCCCCTGCACCTGGATCGAGACCGCCGTCGACGTCTCGCTCAGTTGCCCGAGGTCGATCGTGCTCGCCGGAAGCTGCGTGGTGGCGAGCACGAGCCCCGCGTCGCCCACCTCGGCGACGATGCGCAGGGCCGTCGGCGCGGGGCTCTTCGTGAATGTGCCCGCTTCGGTGTCGGTGACGATCTGGATCGTGCCGCTATCGGCCGTGCTGCAGCCGAGGAGGGGAGCGACGCCGGCAAGGGGGACGACGATCGGGAGAAAAGAGGCCGAAAGAAAGCGGCTCACGCGGTGCCGTGTAGCACGTTCCCGCTGGCGCCCGTGAGCTCCCGTTCGCTTCGCTGGCCGTCAGCGATGCTGGCTGTCAGCGATCGCGCACGCTCAGGTTGCCGATGTAGTCGGTCTTGCCGAGGTCGACGCCGTTGTGCCGGAGGATGGCGTAGGCCGTCGTCGCGTGGAAAAAGAAGTTCGGGAGCTGCAGCTCGAAGAGGAAGTCGAGGCCCGTCAGCACCTTGCCCGGCATGAACGCCACGGGCACGAGCCGCTTCTCCGCGCCCTCGAAATCGGCCGGCTTGAAGGTGTCGAGGTAGGCTTTACAGGTCTGGATGCGCGCGCGAATCTCGTCGAGCGTCTGCTCGGTGTCCGGGTGCTTCGGGGGGTCCTTGTCGGCCAGGCGGGCGGCCGTGAACTTGGCGCTGTCGCAGACGGACTGAATCTGGCGGACGAGGGGGTACTGATCGGGCGCGAGGCGCGCGTTGAGCAGCACCACCGGGTCGAACGACCTGGCCTTCGCGTGCGCGACGCCCTTCTCGAGCCAGGCCTCGAGGTTCACGATCATCTGCTTCTGTTCCTTGATGGCGGCGTAAACGAGCGTCATGGGAGATCCTCCGCTCGGCTCGATGCTGGGCGCGGTTCGACGGTTGCGCCGGACGGCGAAGCGCCCGCCTCGGGCGATGAGCTCGTCGAACGTGCCCCGCGCGCGCGCCCACGAGCTCGGCCAGCGCGGCACCGATCCCGCGCTCGCCCCGGTGATGACCACGGACTCGATCCTGCATGGAACGAGGCTAGCGTAGACCCGAGGAGGCAAACCGGAGATGCCCGTGGAGCCCGCGTCGAGCGGCGAGTTGAGGGTCGGCGTCGACCTGGGCGGCACCAAGATCGAGGCGGTCGTGCTCCGCACGGGCGACGAAGAGCCGGTCGTTCTCGCGCGAATGCGCGTCGCGACCGACCGCGAGGCCGGCTACGAGCACATCGTGGCTGCCACGGCGAAGCTCATCGCCGACGTGACCCGCGAGGCCGGACTCGCCGAGCTCCCCCCGATCGGCGTCGGGATGCCCGGCAGCGTCACGTTCCGGAGCGCCGACGGCTCGCGCTCGGTCAACGCCCTCGTGAAGAACTCCAACACGACGTGCCTGAACGGGCGCCCCTTCCGCGAGGACCTCCGGCGGGCCGTTGGCCAGGACGCCATCGTCTTTGCCAACGACGCGAACTGCTTCGCGCTCGCCGAGGCAGAGTACGGCGCGGCGCGCGGCGCGAGAGTCGTCTTCGGCGTCATCCTGGGCACGGGCGTCGGCGGCGGCGTGGTCTTTCGCGACGCGATCGGTGCCCGCGCGTGGGACGGCCTGCAAGGGATCGCCGGCGAATGGGGCCACGTCGTCCTCGATCCGTCGGCGCCGCTGCCCTGCTACTGCGGCCGGCGCGGCTGCGTCGAGCGGTACTTGTGCGGCCCGGCCATCGAGGCGGCGTACGCGGCAAGGGCCGGCACGAACCTGCCGCTCTCGGACATCGCGGCCGCGAGAGCGCACGATCCCGACGCACGCGTTGTTCTCGCGAATGTCGTCTCGAACTTCGGTCGCGCGATCGGCGCGGTGATCAACGTTCTCGACCCGGACGTCGTCGTCCTCGGCGGAGGTGTCTCCAATCTCGCTCTCTTCTACGCCGAAGGCCCGGCCGCAGTCGCTCGCTGGACTTTCACCGACGAGCTCAGGACGCCCATCGTCAAGAACGCCCTCGGCGATAGCGCCGGCGTCATCGGCGCGGCGATGCTGCGCCAGGAACGCTCGAAGCCGTCCTTGGTCTCCGCCGCCAAGCTCCGATAGCTTCAGAAGGCCTCCAGAAGGTCAACCCCGCCCGATCCGAAGAGGCCTGTCCAAGGCCAGGCCGGGACGTGCCGGTCAGGGATCGACTCCCGTGTGCGTCGCGTACTTTCGTGACTTCCACACGCCGAGTCCCTCGTCGAGAACGGTGACCTTCGTGAAGCCATTGGCAGCGAGCTTTTGCGCGAGGGTGCCGGACTCGGCGTGGGGGCACGCGCAGTAGCAGACCAGCCATGCGTCTCGTGGGAGCTGGGCGACGTAAGGATCGGGATCGTAGAAGGGAACGCTGACCGCGCCGGCGATGTGCTCGTTGAGGTAGTCCGACGGCGCGCGGGCATCGAGCACGGCCATCTTGGCGCGCCGATCGAGCTGGGCTTTGATCACGTCGGCCGGCGTCGTCGCGGGGGTCGCGTGAAAGCCCATGGGCTCCGGACCGCGGGGGTTCAGGGGGACGGGGCCAAGCGGAATCGGTGGCGGTTTCGGCGGCACCGGGCGCGGCACCGAGGCCAGGTGCGTTTGCCAGGTGCGCATGAGCGCCACGACGTCGTCGATCGCGCCGTTGCCGAGGCTCGACGCGAACCCGGCCATCGCCGTGCCGGTGCGCCCTTCGCGGGTCGCATAGCGCAAGAAGCCGTTGCTCGCCGTCGAGAGGAGGTCGACGTTGCCGATGTGAATGAAGGGGCCGCCGGTGCCCTCGGGGCCATGGCACCTGGCGCACTCGCGCGCGAACACGCCCGCGCCGCGTCCGGCGTCGCCGATGAGGGGCCCTTCGTCGAGCACGACGCGCGGACGCTCGCGCCACGCGTGGAGCGATCCGACGAGCGTCTCGATGTCTTCGTTGCTGAGCGGGCCGCCATGGCCTCTCGACCAGGCCGACATCGTCGAGCCGGTCCGGCCGTTGGCGATCGCGTTCCGCAGGAACTCGTCGCTCACCGACGCGAGGAAATTCTGGTTCCCGAGCGCGGGGGCCTGATCGGCCGCGTACCCCCGGCCGTCGGCGGCGTGGCACACGACGCACATGCGCGTGTAAAGCTGCGCGCCGCGGCGCTCGGCGACCGTCGGCACGATGCCGCCGCACTCGAGCGTCCCGCTCGCGATGCAGGCGACCACCACGAGGACGCACTGGAGAAGCGATCGAAAGCGCATGCGAAGCGGCTGGCGCGCCACGATAGCGCACTCGACCTCTCTCGCCGCCTACTCGGACACGGCCACCAAGATCTCGCCCAGGAACTCGAGCACGGCGCGGACGCGTGCGCTCCGTTGGAGATCGGCGTGCACCGCTTGCCAGATGACGCGCGGCGAGGGCGACGTCGTGGTCGGGACGCGCACGAGCGCGGGGTCGTGCGCGGCGACGGCCATAGGCAAGAGCGCCAGACCGAGGCCGGCCGCGGTCGCCGCGTAGATCGAGCTCACGCTGTCGGAGCGGAGCACGACGCGCGCGCCGTCGAGGCGCGGCGCGAACCACTCGTTCTCCACGGCGAAGGAGCGGGAATCGGCGAAGAGAATGACCGGGTGCCCCGCGAGGCTCACGTCGGGATCCCGGGGCAACCCGCAGCGCTCGATGTAATCCCGCGCGGCGTAGAGCGACAGCGGAACGCTCGCGAGGCGCCTCGTGACGACGTTCTCTTCGCGAGGGCGCGCCAGGCGGAGCGCCACGTCGGCCTCGCGCCGGGCGAGGCTCACGACGCGCGTCGTGCACTCGAGGTCGATCGTGATGCCGGGGTGCTGGGCGTGAAAGGCCGGCAGGTGCGGCATGATGAAGCGCGTCGCGAGCATCTCGGTCGACGTGACGCGCACGGCGCCGGCGGCCTTCTGGTCGGCGCCGATGATTTCGCGGTCGAGCGCGATCGCCTCGTCTTCGATTCGCTCGGCGCGCACGAGCAAGTCGCGCCCCGAGGGCGTGAGCACCCACCCGTCGGGCGTGCGATCGAAGAGCCGCGCCTGCACCTGGTCTTCGAGGGCGACGATCCTGCGGCCCACGGTCGTCGCGTTGATGCCGAGCAGGCGCGCCGCCCGCGCGAGCGTTCCGCCGCGGGCGACGGCGAGAAAATAGCGAAGGTCGTTCCAGTCGAGCATGGGGGCGAGTGCAAAAGCGCCGGTCGGGCCTGCAACCTTGCCGCGTGTCGGCCCGGGCGAGAAGCCCCAACGTATGGAGATGGAACTCCCCCGAGCCATCGAAGACACGTCCGGGACCGCCGTCGCCTCAGCCAGGCCTTCGTTCACCGAGTTCGTTCTCCACGCGGGCGACGGAGTCCCCCTCGCCGCGAACCTCCACGCGCCGGGCGGCCCCGCGCGCGGCACGCTGATCCTCCACGCGGGGGCGGCCACGCCCCAGCGCTTCTACCGCCCCTTCGCGTCGTTCCTCGCCGAGAACGGCGTGCGCGTCGTCACCTACGACTACCGGGGCGTCGGCCGCTCTCGGCCGGCGTCGCTCCGCGGCTACCGGGCCACGATGACGGAGTGGGCGCACCTCGACGCCCGCGCGGCGCACGCGTACGTGCGCGAGCACTTCGGCGACCGTCCGGTCGCGATCCTCGGGCACAGCTTCGGGGGACAGCTCGTCGGTCTGATCGACGAGGCGCGCGACGTCGCGGGCGCGATCATGGTCGCGGCGCAGTTCGGGTACTATGGAAACTGGCCTCCGCTCGGGCGCCTGCGCTACGGCCTGACGTGGCGCGCCCTCGTCCCGACCCTCACGGCGGCCCTCGGCTACCTGCCGGGCCGCGCCGGGCTGGGCGAAGACCTGCCCCGGGGCGTCGTCGAAGAGTGGGCGCGATGGTGCCTGCACCCCGACTACCTGATCTCCGGCCACCCCGACGCGGCCGCGCGGTTCGCGCGGTTCGACCGGCCCACCGCCTTCTATAGCTTCACCGACGATCCGCTCGCGCCCCTCCGCGCGGTTCGCGCGCTCCGCGTCCGCCTGACCTCGGCGAAGCTCGAACACCGGCGCGTCGATCCGAGCCTCGTGGGGGCCGGGCCGATCGGGCATCATGGTTTCTTCCGCTCCAAGTGCCGCGAGCCGCTGTGGACGGAAACTCTGGCGTTCCTCACGGACGTCTTCGAGGGTCGCGCCCCGCGAAAGGTCCGCCGGCCGTCGCCTTCGCTGTCACCCTTCGAGTCGTGGGATGTGCGCGAAGAAGACCTCCTGGCCGACCTTCGAGGCTGCCGAAGCCGTCCGTAAGCGCCAGCGCCATCCTCCCTACATCACACCGCACATCGCACCGCACGCGGTCGCCAGGCGTGCCGCCAGGCGCGTTGCCGTCATCGCCACCCACGTTGGCATCGCGGGTCCAGGCCACCCTTCCGCCGAGCGTGAAACCGCACGCTTATGAGACGGATCGTTCTCTAGACACGGGGCATGCAGGTTGCTAAATCCGGCCGGGCTCGCGAGAATGTTCGCCTTCCGTAGCGGCGCAGGCTCTACTTTGCGCGCTGCGACGGAAGCAAGTTCGAACGGGCATTTGGGGTCGGGTCAAGTTCCCGATCACGAAACTCGGCTCTCAGGAGGTTTGGCAATGCTTCGAAGGATCGTTACCGGCGTCACTATCGGCGTCGCGGCCCTCACGGTCCTCGGCGCGACCGGCGTCGGGTGTCTCACCCGGCCGGTCGAACACTCCAACCCTATAACGAAGACGAACTTCGTCACGTCGATCCCCCAGGGGTCGATCGACAAGGTCGACCTCCTCTTCGACATCGATAACTCGGCGTCCATGGGCGACAAGCAGGCCTACCTCACCTTTGCCATCCCCGACCTCGTCGCCCGGTTGGTCACGCCGAACTGCATCGACCCCAACGGCGTCATCATGGGGAAGGCGGCGCTCAACGGCTCGTGCGCGGGGGGGGCGTCGATCACGTCCGAGTTCCCGCCCGTGCACAACCTGCACATCGGCATCGTGAGCTCGTCGCTCGGCCCGCGCCTCGGCGATGCCAATGGGGGCGGTGGGGCGTGTCCTACGACGGGCGCCCCGAGCACGCAGCCCACCGCCAGCGGCGTCATGCTCGATCGGCACAACGACGACCAGGCGCACCTCCTGAACCGCAGCGCCGATCCGACGAACCTCACGAACTACACCGAGACGCCGCTCGCCGCCGCCACAGACGGTGCGGGCGACAACTTCCTCGACTGGTTTCCGCCCGCCAGCGTGAACCCCGCGAACATGAACGTCATGCCCACGGGGCCGACGCCGGTCACGGATGCGCCGACCCTGCAAACCGATTTCCAGAAGCTGGTCGTCGGCGTTCACCAGTTCGGCTGCGGCATCGAGTCGCAGCTCGAGACCTGGTACCGCTTCCTCATCCAGCCCGACCCGTACGCGTCGCTCGTGGTCGACAAGAACAAGATCGCGCAGTGGCAGGGTTTCGACACCGTGCTCCTCGCGCAGCGCGCCGACTTCCTCCGCCCCGACTCGCTGGTCGCCATCCTCGTCTTGACCGACGAGAACGACTCGGAGGTCGACGTCCGGTCGTTCGGCGGTACGGGCTATAACTTCATGTCCACCAGCTTCCCGCCGCCCCGCGGCACCTCGGCGTGCCAGTCGAACGTCCCGGCGCAGGTCAACAGCGCCGCGTGCACGTCGTGCGGCTTCCAGAAGAACGCGGGCGACCCGTCGTGCATGACCGACGTCCCCGCGGGCGGAAAATACGGCGTCTATCCCCGGACGCACCTGAACGACTGGGGCTACGATCTCAACCTTCGCCACGTGCATGAGAAGCAGAAGTACGGCGTCTCCGTGCAGTTCCCGATCGAGCGCTACGTGATCGGGTTGACGTCTCCCAAGGTGCCCAACCGGGACGGCGAGTACCCGCCCTCGGGCACGAACGGGGGCTATTCGTCGGAGTACGAGGGCACCAAGAACCTCAACTGCACGAACCCGCTCTTCGCGGCGACCCTGCCGAAGCCACCGGGCGCGGCGGCGCAATGGAAACCCACCGCCAACGACCTTTGCAATCTGTCGCCGAGCACGCGAAAGCCGGGCCTCATCTTCTACGCGCACATCGGCGGCGTTCCGCACCAGCTCTTGCAAGTGAATCCGGCGGATGTGAACAGTCCGCAGAAGGACACGCTGACCGACGCCGACTGGCAGCTCATTCTCGGCAAGGATCCCGAGAACTACGACTATACCGGCATCGACCCGCACATGGCCGAGTCGTACGACTCGCGCATCACCGGCAAGAACCCGATCCCCGTTCCGCCCAACGGCAACGCGCTTCAGGACTCGACGACCGCTGCGACTCAAGTCATCGACCCAATCAGCGGCCGCGAATGGGTCACGGACTCGACGATGGCCCAGCACGACGGCCTGAACGTCGACCGCGAGTACGCGTGCATCTTCAAGCTCGTGGATTCCAAGACGGGCGCCCCGACGCCGCGCCAGTGCGACGCCACCGCCACGACTGCCGATCCGACGCTCAAAGACTCGTGCGACTGCACGCCGCCGCAAGCGGCGAGCGGATCGTTCTCGTACAACGAGATCCCGGCCGTCTGCAACGCCGCGAACCCCACCCAGCAGGACTTCGCGAAGGCCTATCCGACCGTCCGCGAGCTGCTCCTCGCCCGGAAGCTCGGGCAAGCGGGGGGCAACGAGGGCATCATCTCCTCGCTCTGCCCCATTCACGTCTCCGACCAGTCGCCCGACGGAATGTCGGATCCGCTCTACGGCTATCGCCCGGCGATGAACGCCATCGTCAATCGGCTGAAGCAAGCGCTGTCGCACGAGTGCCTGCCGCAGAGGCTCGTCATCGACCCGACCACGAACCAGGTCCCCTGCCTCGTTCTCGGCACCTTCCCGAGCGGCTCCAGCTCGCCGTCGGCGTGCGCTGACGTCACCCCTGCGACCGCCACGAAGGGCACGGGCTACACGGACTCGATGGACCCGACCATTATCCAGCACTTCAAGAACGATCAGCACGCGGCCTGGCTGGCAGGCGGCTCGGTGGGCGACGACCCGGCGAAGCAGCTCACCTGCGAGCTCACGCAGCTGCCGCCGAACGTGAAGTGCGACACGGGCCCCTCCGACGGCTGGTGCTACATCGACACGCCCGGCGCCGTCATGGGATGCACGCAGGCCATCCTCTTCAACCCGCTGGCGCTCACCTCGGGCGTCACGACGAGCCTGCAGTGCATCGAAAAGGCTCCCGATGTGCTCGGCGACGGCGGCTGACCGTCACGGGTAGTACCGCCGGTCGCTGAGCGATTCAGCGAGCAGGAGAGCGGCCCCGGTTCGGGGCCGCTTTTCTTTTGTGCGCCGCGCGCGCGCACCGTGCTTCGCGATGGGATCGCGACGGCGTGGCCATCAGGGATCGTCGCGGGTCGCGGCTACGGCGCGGTCGACCCGACGGTGCTCGCGCACTTCAAGAAAGACCAGATGGACACCTTCAACGCCAACGGGGGCTCCGGTGCCGATCCGTCGACGGAGCTGACCTGCCAGCTCGTCTCTGCGGCGCTTTTCTCGCTGCGCGTGACGTCCGCTGGCTAGAGCGCTGCGAGGAGCTTGGCGCCGTCGGGGACGCCCCAGCCGGTGCAGGGGTCCCAGCCGGGCTTCGCGGCGAAGTGGCCTTCGAGCACGCCGTCGGTGTCGTTGTTGCCCTTCGTGATGTCGCGAAGGACGTCGTCAGGGGTAGCCCTGCCCTTGAGGCCGGGTTCGCTGGGGCTCGCTCGCCCGTACCGCGAGCGGCCACATGATCGGCGGCACGGGGTAGGCAGGCAGCGCGAAGAGATACCCCTGCCCGTATTGTGCGCCCGAGTCGACGCACGCGCGGAACTCGTCGCGGGTCTCGATGCCCTCGGCCACCACGGCGGCGCCGAGCTCCTCACACAGGCGCACGACCATCGCCACGACCTTCTGCTGCCGCGGCTTCTTGTGGAGGTCTTGCACGAGCTTGCGATCGAGCTTCACGATGCGAGGCTCGAGGTCGGCGATGAGATTCAGGTTGGAGTAGCCCGCCCCGAGATCGTCGATGACGAGGTGTACGCCCGCGCGCCCGCACACTTCGCGGAGAACGCTCACGCACAGATCGAAGTGGGTCATCGGGGCCGACTCGGTGACCTCGAGATAGATGTCGTCGTCGTGTGAAAAGACCGGGTCGTCGGGCCGGACGAGCCAGCCTTCTTCGAGCTCGTTCGGGTGCAGATTGACGAAGAGCGGCGTCCCGCTGCAGAGCGGCACGGCGATCTCGCGAATCATCCGGCCGAGGCGACCCGTCGCGTGCATCGCCGCCGCGTGCTCGAACAGCACAGGAGGCGTGAAGTTCGGGATACGACAGCGAACGAGCGCCTCGTATGCGAAGAGCCTTCCACCATCCAGCGTCACGATGGGCTGAAAGACCGCCGACAGGTCTTCGGGCTTCACCAGCCGCTCGAAGAACTGAAATTCATGGTCCCCCGAAACATTGGCCGCGCTAGGCGCACCGGAGAGGCTGTTCGATGGGGGCGACGGCGCCGGCGGGTCTTCCAAGAGCACATCCCCTTTCGCGAACCGGGCGAGCCGAGCTGGCGTTGGCGCGGAGGTCGCGCCAACGCCAGCATGAGACGGTATCACGCGATGCGCTCGATAGATCGAGTATCGTTTTGGTAGCCACGGGCTCGTCGCGCCGTCGCCTTTGCCCCGCACTTAGCCCCCTCTCACTTAGCCCCCTCTCACTTAGTTAGCCGCCTCTCACTTAGCCCCCCGCACCCACCCACCGCACCCCCCGCCCGAATCGCCCGCCACTTCACTCCCCCCGACAAACCCCCGAACAAA
>OCTA010001313.1_pt1 | contig 22881 bp, 27 predicted proteins | sample 1538991 | NCBI WGS metagenome assembly OCTA01 (sample SAMEA3539302, study PRJEB22396) | soil metagenome | biome: tundra; feature: field; material: soil | place: USA | collected 2010-05 | depth 0.15 m | reverse complement strand
ACCGAGATCTACACTCTTTCCCTACACGACGCTCTTCCGATCTGTCGACGGTGAGCTGATGGTCGCGCACTTGAACCGTGTGCCTGAACGTCCCGGCATCGCGTCGCGCGGTGGCTTTCATCCTTGTGAGCCCGTGGGTCTCGGTCATGTCTTTCCCTTCAATCGCTCCGCCTTCCTACTTGGATCATGATACTCACCAGCGGGGCTAGGAAAGCGGATTGAACAGCAGCCCGGTGAGCAGCTTCGGGAAGAAGTAGGTGGACTTCGGGGGCATGTTCTCACCCGCGGCGGCAACTTCCCTGACCTGCTCCACGGGCGTGGGGCGCATCAGGAACGCGGCGTCGTACTCGCCCGAGGCGACCATCGCCAGCGCCTCCGCGGTGTCGCGCGCGTAGAACAGGCCGTTGAAGTGCGAGATGTCATCGTCGCTCAACCCGAGCGCGTTCTTGAGCAGCAATGTCTCCAAGACACCAGTGTCCAGTTCCCGGTAGGCCTGCGAGCGCCCTGGGAGCGCCGCGTCGGCGATCGCCTGGTCCTTGAGGATCAGGCGACGCGCACGGCCGTCGCGCCCGTCCACGAAGCCCAGCTGCAGCGGCCCCCGGCCGGGAGGCGGGGCGAGGTGCTCGCGAGAGACCTCCGTGATCTCGAAGTCGCGGGCGAGCGCCTGCTCGAGCGCCTCGCGGCGCTCGGCGTCGAGGCCCCTGACTAGGCGATGCGTGGGAAACACCGTCAGCCCGGGATCCTCCAGCGCGACAAGGCACATGAGGATGTAGCGGTGCTCGCCCTCGCCGCCCAGCTCCTCGGCGTAGGCGTGCATGGTCTCGTAGCGATGGTGGCCGTCCGCAATCAGCAGCTCCGCGTCGCTCGTGGCAGCCTGGACCGCCGCGATCACACGGGGGTCGGAGACGCGCCACAGGCGGTGGCGGGTGCTGTCCTGGTCTGTGACGTCGCCCCATGGCCGCTGCTCGGTCGCCGGCGCGAGCGCCTCCCAGGCGGCGCCGGCCGGGTCGGAGAACAGCGAGAAGATGGGGGAGACGTTCGCCCGCGTGGCCCTGGTGAGACGCAGCCGATCCTCCTTCGGGCCGGGGTGGGTGCGCTCGTGCGGACGCACGCGCCCGGGACCGTAGTCCTCGATCCGCACCCGGCAGAAGAAGCCGCGGCGCGTGCGCGAGAGCCCGTCCGGGCCGGTGTAGTCCTGAGCGTGGGCCCACAGTGCCGGCTCGCAGTCCCGGAGGAGCGCTCCCTGCAGCTGCCAGCTCTCGAACAGCTGGCCCGCCGATACATAGGGATCCCGCCCGCCCGGCTCGCCCTGGGGCAGATCAACCGCCACCACGTTGAAGGGCGAGCGCTCCAGCAGGGCCGCGCGCTGCGCCGAGTCGATCACGTCATACGGCGGGGCGACCACGTCCGCCAGGGGACCCACCACCGACGGGTCATAGTGCAGCGCGCGCAGCGGTTGGACGTCAGCCATGGCGGTGGCGGAGGCTAGCAGCGGGAGCCAGGTGGGCGAATGCCGGTCAGAGCACTACCCTTGGTTGCACGGGGCGTGGCGCAGCTTGGTAGCGCACCTGCTTTGGGAGCAGGGGGTCGCCGGTTCAAATCCGGCCGCCCCGATTATTTGCCCGAAGGTCGAACCACCCCGGTGCCCGGTAAGGGGGCCGGGGTTTCGGCCTCCGCGAGCGTGCAGCACGGCCAGCTACGCGTCGCCGAAGTCGTCGCCGACCGGACCCACCATGTGGATCTGGTCGAAGAAGGACGCGGCCAGCGCGAAGTGCAACGTCGCGTCGCCGAGCATGCACTCGCGCTCCCCGAACGGGGTCTTAACGGAGTCTCGGCGCGGTTAGGCGGGCGCGTTGGTGGACAGGCCCACGAGCTGGGCGCTGCGCTCCCAGAGGCGTTCGGCGAGCGTGTCGTCCTGGGCCTGGGCGCTGGGGGCCAGCACCTTCTCGTCCTGGACATACTCGCCGGTGAGGGCGGCGGCCTGTTCGGACAGCGCGAGCCAGACCAGTGAGCGGGCGCCGCGCTGCGGCGAGCGGAAGAAGGGTGCGCCGAGTGTGGTGAGAGCCTTCCAGATCCCGTTCTCGTTCTTGCCGAAGCCGGTGCGCACGACGCCGGGGTGGAAGCAGTTGGCGTGCAGCTCCGGCGCGCGCTTGGCCAGCTCGCGCGTAAAGAGGATGTTGCAGAGCTTCGAGGTGCCGTACACGCGCATGGCGGCGTAGGACTTCTCGGACTGCAGGTCCTCGAGATCCAGGCGTCCGGACTTGTGCGCGTCGGACGCGGTGGTCACGACGCGGCCGCCGGCCAGGTGATCGCGCAGCAGGTTGGTGAGCAGGAACGGCGCGAGATGGTTCAATGCGAAGGTCTGCTCGAAGCCCTCCGAGGTCTCCCTGCGCGAGGCGAACAGCGCCCCGGCATTGTTGGCCAGGACATCGATGTGCTCGTAGCGTCCCAGGACCTCGTCGGCCAGCGCTCGGACCTCGACCATCAGCGTCAGGTCGGCGACGTGCTCGTGGACCGGCGCGTTCCCGCCGGCCGCCTTGGCTTCCTGCGCAACCGCCTTGACGCGCTCGGCCTCGCGGCCCACGAGTGCGACCTCGACCCCTTCTCGGGCGATCTCGATCGCGGCGGCGCGGCCGATGCCGCGAGTAGCCCCCGTAAGCAGGACGAAGGTCACGTCGCGAACTCTACAACGGCCTGACGAGCGGCGACGTGGGGTAAAGCGAGCTCACAGGGGAGAGGGACCAGCCGACCATTTGCCCGAAGGTCGAACCACCCCGGTCCCCGGTCAGGGGACCGGGGGTTCGGCTTCGGCGGGGAGTCGAGTGCGGGTAGCTCGACTGCTCGAGGCGCTGATGGGCGTCCGCATCGTGAGCTACACGCTGAGGACGGAGAGCTCCTGGAAGATCACGACCGCAAACGGCCGTCACGTCGCGCGGAAGCGGAAGGCTCCGATCAGGGTTTCGCCCTCGGCGCAGGCCGCCAGGTGCTGTTCCTGTTCGCACGTGCTCGAGGGGTTGACGGAGAGCTCGTAGATCGTCCCCGAGTAGGCGCCCGCACACCAGCGCGCGTGCCGATACGGAGCGCGCACGCGCACGCGCACCAGTTGGCCCTTGCGAAGCCCGCGGCCGGATGACGTGTACACGCTCAGGTCGCCCGCGCAAGCCGAGCGCGACGGCCCCTTCACGCCCATTTCATAGGTCTCGTTGAACGGATCGATCGTCGTGTCGATCGGCGCCCTGAACGAGATCGTGAACGTCGTCCGTGAGCCGCCGTGGTCGGGCGAGACCTGGATCCGCGTCAGCGCTACAGCCGAGCCGGGTAGCACCGCCAGCGCACCGGCCAGGACCGGAGCGATCCTCAGCGCCATCCGTGTGGCGCTTGGAAGTGGCATCCCGCCATCCTACGTCCGCGACCGGTCGACCGAGCCGGGCTCCCCGTCGACGTCATGGAACCTGTACCGGCCCGGCGAAGCGCACTGGGTCCATTGCAGGTGCAGCGACGAGTGGCTCAAAGAGCACCTGCAGTCGCGTACGTGGCGAGCTCTCGCGGGTACCCGGTACCCGAGGCGGAGGGTACCCGTTAGGTGCGGAGCTTGCACGCTTATAGACGGCACTGGCAGGTGGTACGATCGCTGTGCGATGGCTCGGGGCTAACGGAAGCTCCACAGGGGGGCACCTCTCGAACCGTCGCCGCCCTGCCGTCCAAAGGAGGGGGGGTCGGATTGCATTTTGAGCCCAGGAGCCCGGCCAGGTCGCCGGGCTCCGGCGTTGTAGGCCTGCCGTCTGAGAGCGGGTCGCGGACGCGACAAGCGAGCTAGCGGTCCAGCTCGAACCACACGCAGGTGCTGTCGTCGATCGAGACCCCCCATCGACTGGCAAGTCCGTCGAGGATGACGAATCCCTTTCCGCCTGGTCGCCCGTCGCGCCGCGGAAGGTCCTGTGGATCGAGGCCTGGGCCGGCATCGCAAACCTCGGCTCGAATACGCTCGGGCGCGACCGCGACGTAGAGGGTCACGTGATGCTCGACGCTGGCCTGCCCGTGGGTGACGGCGTTGTTCACGAGCTCGGTCACCAGCAGCTTGAGTGTGTCTTGCTCGGCCGGGTCGATCAGCGCGCCGAAGTCCGCTGCGATCGCGTCGCGCGCCGCCCGCCCGGCCTGAACCCCGGCGCCGAGATCGGTGCGGGCGTGCCTGACCGCCACCGGGAGCCAGCTCTCGTGGGCCAGATGGTAGGCGAAGGAGTTCTCGCGCCGACGCATATAAACCGCACATTACCCAGAAGAGCTGGCTCCTAAACGTGCAGGGCACAGCCGCCGCGCGGCGTCATTCAAGCCAACGGCCAGCCGACTCGGGCCTGGGCCGCCACCGCCCAAGCTCCGCCTCAGCCCACGTACACGCGAGACAGCGACTCGGCCACGCACACGGGCTTCTCGCCGCCCTCGCGCTCGAAGGTCAGCTCGGTTGTGATCTGCGCGCCGCCCGGGATGTCCTCGAGCGCGAGGAGCTTGGCCCGCATCCGCACCCTGCCTCCGACGGGCATGGGTGCGGGAAAGCGCACGCGGTTGAGCCCGTAGTTGACTCCGAAGGCGAAGCCTTCGAACTTGAACATGTCGTAGGAGAACCGAGGAGCCAGCGAGAGCGTGTAGTAGCCGTGCGCGATAGTCCCGCCGAAGGGGCTCTGCCTTGCGCGCTCCGGGTCGATGTGGATCCACTGGTCGTCCCCCGTCACCTCGGCGAACTGATCGATGTTCTGCTGGGTGACCAGGTGCCAGTCGCTTACGCCCAGCTCCCTTCCCACGTAGGTCTTGATCTCATCGAGGCCGTTGAGGGTGAGCATCTGTGGGTGGTCCTCCCTTTCCGTAGCGGATCTCCGGGCCCAATCCGGCCAGCGGGCTGGTGTTGGTGGCGAGCGGATGGTACGCATATCCCGCGCGTTGACGGCGCGCGTGCCGTGCCCTACGCTCCCTGGGGCGCGTCTAATGGGGATCGCGCACCAGCGTTCAAGGAGGGACGGGGGAAATGGGGACATGGACAGAAGGTGGGAGGAAGGCGCTCCCGCGTACTCGCAGGGACGTGCGGTCGCACCGCTCGGGCGCGGTCGTCATCGCGGCCCTGGCCCTAACAGACGTGGCCTATCGCATGCTGATGCGTGAGCCGCTGCGTCGGGCGCTCGGCATTGAAACGAGGCATGCCTGAGAGGCGTTGCTGAGATGGGCAAGGCATCGACGCGGGCTCTCGGATCGGGTGTCGAGCGCCAAGGAGCCTCTGTGCGCCTGGTAAAGCCCGTGGCGTAGAGCACGTGCGGCGGCGGCGTCCACGGTCACGGACGCCGCTTCAGGCGCGGGCGCATAGGGCCGATATAGAGCTTGAGCCGGTCGTGTGGCCCCCAACGCTCGATGCCAATCCTTGACTCAAGATCGCGTCTTCTGAGACTCGCCTTCGCGGCGATTGGCCTGGCGATCGCGTTTGACGTGGCGCATGCGCTCGTCGGACTCGGGGGTGCATCGCTGGATGGATTCGCAAACGATGGCCTCTACACGGGGATAGAGCTCGTCGCGGTCGGCGTCTGCTTCGCGCGGGGCCTGCGCAGACGGGAGGACAGGGTCGCCTGGCTGTTGATCGCCGGCGGCTTGCTCGCGTGGACCGTCGGCGACCTGTTGTGGACGGCGTGGCTGAGCGGGGTCGCGAAGCCTCCCTATCCATCGATCGCCGACGCGTTCTACCTGGCGATGTACCCGGCGATGTACGCCGGCTTGACCCTGTTGATGCGCTCGCATTTCCGCCACGTGGGTGCGGCCATGTGGCTCGACGGCATCGTCGTGGGACTGGCCATGGCGGCGTTCGGCGCCGACAGGATCTTCCCGGCCGTGCTCGGCGCCAGCACGGGCGATGCGGCCGCGGTCGGCGTCAACCTCGCCTATCCGCTCGGCGACTTCTGCCTGCTCGTGTTCATCGCCCTCGCCTTCGCGCTGTCGGGCTGGCGCCCGGGGCGGCAATGGTCGTTGCTGGCCCTTGGCGCTGCCCTCACCGCGTTGGCCGACATGATCTACGTCTACCAGGTCGCGAAGGGGACCTACGTGGAAGGACACATCCTCGACACCATGTGGCCTGCCTCGATGGCGGCACTGTCGCTGGCGGCATGGCAACCGAGATCGGTGCGGACGTTCCGCCCGCTGATCGGGAGCTACACGGTCCTCTTGCCGGCGGCGTTCGGCCTGATGGCGCTCGCGCTGCTGGTCAGCGCGACGCTGCGGGCGTCGACGCACCTGGCGGTCAGCCTCGCGGCCTGCGCGCTGGTGGCGGCCGGGGCGCGCGCGGCGCTGACGTACCTGGAGAACCTGCGGATGCTTCAGCGCGAGACCCAGAATGCGATCACCGACGCGCTGACCGGACTCGGCAACCGGCGACGGTTGATCGACGAGCTCGACGGCGCCATCGAGCGCGGCCTGCTAGGACAACCCGCCACCCTTGCGTTCTTCGATCTGGACGGCTTCAAGCGCTACAACGACAGCTTCGGTCATGGCGCGGGCGACGCTCTCCTGGCTCGTCTAGGCGGGGCGCTGGCCGCGTCCGTGGAGGGCAGCGGCGAGGCGTACCGGCTCGGGGGCGATGAGTTCTGCGTGCTGCTGAGGGGCCGCTTCCCTCGAGATCACGCGCTGGTGGCCGGCGCGCAGGTGGCGCTGGAGGAGCACGGAAGCGGTTTCATCGTGACCGCCTCCTGTGGCGCGGTGATCGTGCCCGAGGAGGCGAGCTCCGTGAGCGAGGCGCTGAATCTGGCCGACGAGCGCATGTACGCGGACAAGTCCAGCGGAGGCGGGTCGAGCCGTGCCCGCGCGCAGACGGTGCTGATGCAGCAGAGCGTGCTCATGCAGCTGCTCACCGAGCGCCAGCCCAGCCTGCGCGACCACGTGTGCGACGTGGGTGTGCTGGCGATGGCGATCGGGCGGCGCTTCGAGCTCAACTCCGAACAGCTGGACGAGCTGCGCCGCGCGGCCGAGCTGCACGATCTCGGCAAGCTGGCCGTTCCCGACCAGATCCTCAACAAGCCCGCTCCGCTGAACGAGAGCGAGTGGCGTTTGATGCGCCAGCACACGCTGATCGGCGAGCGCATCCTCAACGCCGCGCCCGCGTTGCGCCCGGTCGCGCGCCTGGTGCGCTCCAGTCACGAGCGGTGGGACGGCGGGGGCTATCCCGACGGTCTGGCCGGAGATGAGATACCGCTCGGATCGCGGATCATCGCTGCGTGCGACGCCTTCGACGCCATGGTCTCAGAGCGTCCCTACGACGCCGCCCGCACCAAAGACGAGGCGCTCGAGGAGCTCAGGCGCCACGCCGGGACCCAGTTCGATCGCGATGTGGTGGACGCGATCTGCGAGCACCTGGAAGGGCCGGCCTCCTTGCACCGCGTGGCCGACGGCGCGCGGTATCAGCGCACAGACTGAGCCGGTTGCGCCGCCTCGAGCTGTAGCTGCAACAGCGACAGATCCACCCAGCGTCCGAACTTGCGCGCGACCTCCGGGAGCATGCCGACGGGCGCAAAGCCCAGCTGTTCGTGCAGGCCCAGCGAAGCCCGGTTCTCGGCGTCGATGCCCGCCACCATCACGTGCATGCCGGCCTGCCGCGCCCGCTGGACGATGTCTTCGAGCAGCGCGCGCCCGACTCCCCGGCGGCGGTGCCCCGCGGCGACGTGCACCGAGTGCTCGACCGTCGAGCGGTATCCGGGCCACGGCCGGAACGCTCCGTAGGTGGCGAATCCCACGACCGCGCCCTCCGCCCGCGCCACGATCACGGGCGCTTCCCGTCGGCGGTGCGCCCGAAGCCACTCGCGGCGCTCCTCGACCGTCACGGGCTCCTCGCTGAAGACCGCGGTCGAGGTGGCGATCACGTCGTTGTAGATCGCGACGATCGCCGCAAGGTCCTCCTCGGTGGCGTCGTGGATCAGCATGTGCACACTATTCCAGCTAAGCCACTCGCCTGGGTTGCCGCCGAGCCACGGCCTGCGGATGCGCGCTGGTGCCCTTGGTTGCGCTCAGCCTCCTAGCGCGAACAGCGGCCAGCGCCCGGGGACGCCCTTGAGCTCGTGAAAGCCGCGGTCCTCGAATGTGAACGGACCGCCGACCACGGTCCCGAACACGGTGCCCGAGACGAGCACCTCGTCGGCGCCCGCGAGGGCAGCCACGCGCGAAGCGATGTGGACGGCCATCCCGCCCACGTCCTCGCCGATCAGCTCGCACTCGCCCGTGTGGATGCCGATGCGGACCTCGATTCCGAGCTCGCGCGCCGCGGCGGTGATGGCGAGCGCGCAGCGCAGGGCGCGGGAGGGGGGACCGGCGAACGTCGCCAGGAAGCCGTCGCCGACGGTCTTGACCTCGTTCCCGCCGAAGCGGGCGAGCTGCGCGCGCACCTCCCGGTCGTGCTGGGAGAGCAGGTCGCGCCAGCGGCCGTCGCCCAGCCTGGCCGCGCGCGCGGTCGCGTCGACGATGTCCGTGAACATCACGGTCAGAAGCCCGCGCGCGACCTCACCGCCTCTGCGTCCGCCGGTGAGGAACTCCTCCATCTCCTCGACGATCGCGTCGCTGTCACCGACGAAGGGAAGTGAGTCCCTGCCCTCGAGCTCGACGTAGCGGGCGCCGGCGATGCGCTCGGCCAGATAGCGGGAGTGGCGAACGTCCCAGGCCTTGTCCTGGCTGCGGTGCATCACCAGCGTCGGAACATGGATGCGCGGGAGCGTGTCGCGCACGTCGAGATCGACCAGCGCCCTCGACATCATCCGCGCCTCCGCGGGACTCGCCGCCAGGCGCTGCATGCGTGCAAACCAGTCCGCCAGCGCCGGATCGTCGGCCATCGACGGCGCGAGCGTCTGGAGCACGGGGTTGTCCGTCTTGCCCCACGCATCGGAGTTGCTGTCGATCATCGCCCCGCGTTCCTCATTGGTGAGCGCCCACTCGAAGTTCGGCGCCCACGAGGTGCGCGCCACCGACGCGTACATGATCAGAGCGCCGACGCGCTCGGGATGATCGGCCGCGAGCAGCGACCCCACGAGCCCCCCGAGCGAGTAGGTGAACAGCGCCGCACGTTCGCTGCCGGCGGCGTCCAGCACGGCGAGCGCGTCGTGGGCGTCCTGTTCGAGCGTCTGCTCTCCGAACGAGCGGTCCGACAGCCCGGTTCCGCGGCGGTCGAACAGGATCAGGCGGTTGAACACGGCCAGACGCTCGAGGAAGCGGCGCATTGCGGGCGCCTCCCACAGCTGCTCCACCTGCGAGATCCAGCCGGGCAGGAACAGCAGGTCGAGCGCGCCCTCCCCGGTGACCTGGTAGGCGATGCTCGCGTCGCCGCTGCGCGCGTAGCGCGTGGCGGGCGCCATCAGGTGTCTTCGATCAGCGCGCGGAACGGCGCGGAGGGCTCGACGGAGGCGCCGGCGGCGTGGACCCGGCTGGTGAGCCACAGATCGGAGGTGACCACGCGCACGGCTCCCGGTTCGGTGTCCGCGCCGAGCAGCCGGACGATCTCATCGTCGGCCGAGTCGCGCCGCGGCTTCGGCGCGTGTGCGACCTGGATCACCGTGGAGCGGATCGGCGGCGAGGGCGGCTGCTCGAAGACCACGGTCACCTCCGCGCCGCTCGCCGCGGCCCACCGCTCGAGCAGGTCCACGAGCCGGATCATGGCCGCGTGTCGGTCCTTCCACCACGCGTCTGGGCGCGTTCCGATCACGTTCATCCCGTCGATTAGCCATCTCATGGCTCTACAGAGCCGATTCCGTGTCGTGCGCGCCAGTATTCGCGCCAGTTTCGCACTTCTCGGGCCGCCGCACCACTCGGCCGGTGCGCCGCTCGTACCGGCGGGCCATGCCGCCGACGATGGTGTCGGCCCACGTGTCGATCTCGGCGTCTGTCATCTCAGCGATCGGCTTCGGCTGGCTGGCGATGACGAGCGGGATGCGGCCGGGCGAGGGCAGGCCCACCGCCGGGCGCTGACACGTCGCGGCCCCACTTTGTATGGATGGGCACATTCTACGCCGCTGGCGGCGAGCCGCGCGCTCGCGGCCGTCACGGTGTACCCACACCCCTGCGGGTACCCGTGACGGCCGCTTGGCTCGCCCGAGATCGAACTAGAAGACCGATCCCCCAACTGACGCATGCGCGCAGATCGCCTACACGTGGAATGTGTCGTCTTTCGTCGTGCTCGTATTGTTGACGTACCCCCTGAATTCGGTGGTTTCGTGGCCTGCCGGGCCAGCGATGTACATCTCGTTGACCGATTGTTCTGTGCCTCCGTTGTCGACGATGCCTCCGCCGATCGCATTCATCCCTTGCGGACACGTGACCGACTGAAGGTTTTGGGATTCGTGGGGATTGGCTACTTCGGGCCCACGCACGATCTGAACACCGTTGAGGGAGTCCGCTGAGCCAGCGTGCCCCGCCGTAGTCGCGTTCGTGGCATTGGTCGCGTTCGTGGCATTGGTTGCGTTCGTGGCGTTGGTTGCGTTCGTGGCGTTGGTTGCGTTCGTGGCATTGGTAGCGGTAGTGGCAGTCGTCGCCGACCCCGCCGTAGTCGCGCTCGTCGCCGTGTTGGCCTTGTTCGCCTTGGCGACGACCACGGTCGTGGAGAGCTTCTTGAACAGCGCGGTGTTCGTCTTGGCCAGCGACTTCAGGACCTTCGGGTTGATCTGTCTCGTCGAGTTGACGAGGTAATGGGATGCAGCCAGCGCCCCACCGCTCATGGCGAACAGGAGCGCGAGCGTGGCGACGACGTTTGCGTAGCTGAGGTGCCTCCGTAGTGTTTTCAGGGGCCCACCGTACGCCCCTTCGGTCGCGGCGCGAAGTCACCACTCCACGTCCATCGCGTTCGGCCCCATCGCGACGTCCCGCATGAGCGGATCGACCGGCGCCCGCTTCAACTGCTCGGCGAAGCGCGCGATCGCCTCGCCCTGCGCACGCGTCGCAGCCGGGGCGCGGACGGTCGCGCCAGCCCCCATGCTCACGCCCCGCGCTTCCGTCCGCGCCAGCGCCAAACGGCGTCGCCGGGGCGATCCTGCTGGAGTTGGGGGCGCAATGCGGCTAGAGGGCATCCAGACGGGCGACATCGTGGAGGTTGACCACAAGGGCAGGCGCTTCCACGCGGTCGTGACCGGACCCGCGCCCGGGGGGCTGGCGCTGCAGCCCACCGACAGACGCGTCAACCACTACAGCTGCCGCAGCCGCGAGGTGATCGGCCACTGGTCCAGGCGCGGGCGACCGCGGCGTACGAGCGAGCCGCTGCGTCCATCGCCCCGCCAGCTGGAGATGGACCTCTTCAGACAGGACGCCGACGCGACCGACTGAGCGCCCGGGCGGACGCACCGGCCGAATCCTCCAAACCCAGCCCGCCGCTCACCCGCCCCGCAGCTTCTCATCCGCGCGCGCGGCGTCCTCCAAGCGGTCATCCCCCCAGAACAGCTCCGTCCCGACCACCACGCTGGGCACGCCGAACACACCGGCGGCGAGCGCCTCCTCGGTCGCGGCCCGCAGCGCCAGCTTGACTGCGGGCGCCTGCAGCGCGCCTTCCAGCTCCGCCGCCTCGAGGCCCGCCCGTCGCCCGGCCTCGAGCACGGCGTCGCGCTCGCCGAGGTCCGCGCCATGCAGGAACGCCAGGCGCATGGCGCTCAACGCCAGCGGCTTCAGCGCCCCGCGCTGCTCCGCAAAGGACATCGCGCGAGCGATCAGCAGATCGCTCGTAGGCCACGGATCGGGCCACGTGATCGGCCCGAGACCGTGCGCCGTCGCCCGCTCATCGCAGTCGGCCATCCCGGCGGCGCGCCGCTCGGTCAGCCCCCAGGACACGCGGTCGTTGGCCTTGAAGATCGCTCCCGCGAGCACCCCACGCCGGTCAGCATGCGGCAGCAGCGCATCGATCCGCTCGGCGGCGAGCCACGAGTACGGAGACATGGCGCCGAAGTAGAAGCGGGGCGCCGGGACGCTCATCCGCCGAGGCCGGTGGCCAGCGATACCGAGCGCACCCCGCCGGATCCGAGCGCCGACTGGATCCGCTCGCGCGGTACCCACGCCTGGACGATGCCGGGGACGGCAAAGCCCAGCACCAGCGCCCACCAGACCTCCCAGGCCGTCAGGAGCGCGTTGGAGAGCCCTTCTCCGACGGTTCTGAGGACGCTTGCGATCATCGGCGCGGGCGAGCGGGCCGGCTGCCTCGTGGAGGTCCCAGGCCGGCGGAGGAACTCACCCTCACCCTAGCGACGGGGAGCCCTGGGAGGCGGTTCCGATTACCGCACCCATTCCGTTTCGACTGTACGCTGACTGCCACTGGCGGAGGGTGGCCGGTCGGGCTCCGAGCGAGCGCGACCGGCCGAGAGGAGTTGGCGCACATGCACGAAGAGTCCACGCTATCGCCCGGCGAGGGCGGCAGGCGGCTCGAACGCGCGGAGGCGCGACGCGGTGGAGGCCGGCGGAGCGCGAGCGCACGGCATCGTTGGGAGGGGATGTTCCGCTCCGGCGGTATAGGGTCCTGGGGTGAGCGGCCGCGTGCTCATCCTCTCCTGGGAGTATCCGCCCGTGATCGAGGGCGGATTGGCCCGGCACGTGCGAAAGCTCGCCGAGGCGCTCGTCCGCCAGGGGGTGGCCGTGGACGTGCTCACCCGCGGCGTGGGCGGCGAATCGGAGCTGGAGGGGCCCGGCCCGCAGGAGCACGGCGGGGTCACGGTCCACCGCGTCCGCAAGCCCGGCTGGCCCCGCGACCTGGACCGCTTCGTGGCGTGGGTGCAGCGGATGAACCACGACATGCTCACCGCCGGCGAGGCGCTGGCGCAGGAACACTCCTATGACCTGATCCACGGTCACGACTGGCTGGTGGCCAGCGCCTCGGCGGCGCTGGCGGACCGGCTGGACGTGCCCTACATCACGACCATCCACGCCACCGAGCACGGACGCCATCAGGGCTGGGTGGCGAAGGAGCCGCAGTCGCACATCCACTCGGTCGAGCGCTGGATGGCCCGCCGCGCGGACGCCGTGATCGTCTGCAGCTACTACATGCGCGGGCACGTGGCGGACATCTTCGACATCGACGAGCGCCGTGTGGCGGTGATCCCCAACGGCGTGGACCCGAGCGAACTGCGCCCCACGGGCGATCTGCGGGCGCTGCGGAGCGAGTTCGCCCAGCCGCACGAGAAGCTGGTGCTGCTGGTCGGGCGGCTGGTCTACGAGAAGGGCTTTCAGCTCGCGCTGGACGCGCTCCCGGACGTGATCGGAGGAGTGGGCGACGTGCGTTTCCTGGTCGCGGGCAGCGGCACGCACGAGGCCGAGCTGAAGGCCCAGGCGGAGCGGCTGGGACTGAGCGAGCACGGGACGTTCCTCGGCTGGATCGGCGACGACGTGCTGCATTCGCTCTACCGGATCGCGGATCTGTGCGTGGTCCCATCGATCTATGAGCCGTTCGGGCTGGTGGCGCTCGAGGCGATGGCGTCAGGCTGCCCGTGCATCGTGGCGGACACGGGTGGGCTGCGCGAGGTGGTTCCGCTGGGGGAGCGCGTGGGGTTGCGCTTCAACGGCGGGGACGCGGAGCATCTCGGCGTGATGATCGAGCGGCTGCTGGTGGACGATGGGCTCCGCGACAGGCTCGTGACGGAAGCCTCCGAGCACGTCCTGAGCTTCGACTGGCACGACATCGCGCTGCGCACGCGGGGCATCTACGATGAGCTTGGCCAGCTGACCGCGCGCGAGGGAGTCCGGAGGGGATGACGCAGATGCTGCAGAGCCTGATGCAGGACGACTTTCCGCTGACGCTGCACCACATCCGCCGGGCGATGCGCTCCAACAGCCCGGACGCGAAGGTCACGACGCACGTGCAGCCGGGGACGGTGGAGACGGCGAGCTTCGCGGAGGTCTATGACCGCATCGACAGGCTGGCGCGGGCGCTGAGGCGCCTGGGCGTCGAGCAGGGCGACCGGGTGGGAACGTTCGCGTGGAACAACCAGCGCCACTTCGAGCTCTACTTCGCGGTCCCGTGCGTAGGGGCGGTGCTTCACACCCTCAACATCCGCCTGTTCGAGGAGCAGCTCACGTACATCGTCAACCACGCGGAGGACAAGCTGATCTTCGTGGACGACTCGCTGGTGGGAGTGCTCGCGAAGCTCGCGCCGAGCTTTCAGACGGTCGGGCAGTTCGTGGTGATGGGCGACGGCGAAGCGGACCGATCCGAGATCGGCCAACTTCCAAACGCGCTGCGTTACGAGGAGCTGCTCGAGGAGGCCGGTCCGGGAGCGTTCGACTACCCGGAGCTGGACGAGCGTCAGGCGGCGGCGCTCTGTTACACGAGCGGCACCACCGGCAACCCCAAGGGGGTGCTCTATTCGCACCGCTCGATCAGCCTGCACTCCACGGCCACGCTGGTCAAGGACGGCCTCGGGCTGGGCCGCGCGGATCGCGTGCTGGCGGTCGTGCCGATGTTCCACGCCAACGCCTGGGGACTGCCCCACGGGGCCGCTCTGGCGGGGGCCGATCTGATCCTGCCCGACCGTTTCCTGAGCGCCGAGCCGCTCGCCGCCCTGATTGCCGCCGAGCGCCCAACGCTGATGGGCTGCGTGCCGACGATCTTCGCTGACCTGCTGCGCTTCGCGGAGGCGCATCCCGAGGTTGACCTGTCCTCGCTCTCGAATGCCACCTGCGGCGGCTCAGCCGTGCCGAGGCAGCTGATGAAGGACTTCGAGGAGCGTCATCGCGTACGCATATTCCAGGCGTGGGGGATGACGGAGACGAGCCCGGTGGCCACATTCTCGCGACCGGCGGAGGGCGAGCAGGACGACGCCTACTGGGGCCAGCGCGCCAAGCAGGGGCGTCCGCTGCCGTGGGTGGAGCTGCGCCTCATGGACGACGCAGGCGGGGAGGTGCCGTGGGATGGGCAGTCGACGGGCGAGATCGAGGTCCGCGGACCCTGGATCGCGGCCGGCTACTTTCGCGACGACTCGACGGATGAGAAGTTCGACTCGGGCTGGCTGCGCACGGGCGACATCGCGGCGGTTGACCGGGAGGGCTTCGTGCAGATCACCGATCGCTCCAAGGACGTGATCAAGTCCGGAGGCGAGTGGATCTCCTCGGTGGAGCTCGAGAACGAGCTGATGTCCCACCCGGACGTGGTGGAGGCGGCGGTGATCGCCAAGCCGGACGAGCGCTGGGCGGAGCGCCCGCTCTGCTGCGTGGTGCTGCGCGAACAGGCTGAGACGAGCCCGCAGCAGCTCGTGGAGCATCTCCAGGGGCGGGTGGCCAAGTGGTGGCTTCCGGACGAGTTCGCGTTCGTGGCGGAGATCCCCAAGACCAGCGTGGGCAAGTTCGACAAGAAGGCCCTGCGCGGCAGGCTTGCGGAGGGGACGCTCGAGGGGCGCGTGCAGGTTTCCTGAGCCCGAGCTGCCCCCCGCAGCGGCGGGAGAGACGGCCCTTGAGCCGGTGCGCTGAGCGTATCCTGGTCCCCAACGCGCGGGAGATAGGGCTCCTGAAGCCATGTTGCGACCGGCGCAACTGATACACCTTGACCTCGAGAAGGCAGGCGACAGCCTGAAGACGGCGAACAGGGACGATGCTTTGCCACAGCGAATGGTTGCGACCAGCATTCAAGGAGGCTCTGAACAAGAGCCGAAGCGTTCACCACACCATCAATGGGAGGTTGGCATGACTCGGACCGATGTCATGGCCTCGAGTAGGCCACAGGCAATAGACGTAGCGCCGATGAGGAGAGGGTCGACCGGCATCATGCACCGGCTGGCAGTCGTTCCGGCGGTGCTCTTGTTGGCGATGGCCCTCGTGGGTCCCAGCACGGCCTTTGCAGCAGAACCCACGACGGGCTACGGGAAACAGGAACCCAACAAGCCGAGCACGGGTACCTCGCCGTCCAAAGAAACTGGCACGGGTACCTCGCCGTCCAAAGAAGCGGGCACGCCGACGACCTCGACGTCGAAAGAAACGGCGCCTTCCACGAGCAGCGCCACGCCGACCAGCCAGAAAGCGAGCACGCTGCCGTTCACGGGCTTTGATCTGCGCTGGAGCGTCGGCGCGGGTCTCCTGCTGATGGGTGCGGGCTTCTCGATCGTGGCGGCGCAGCGGCGCCAGCGCCGCGAAAGCGGTCGCTGAGCGACACGCCGCTCAGACAGCTGCGCACGAGAGGCCGCCTGCCCGCCGGGCAGGCGGCCTCTCGGCCTTTCAGGGTCCGACGTTGTCGCGAGCAGGCCAGATCGCAGTTCCATCCCCGCGTCGTTCGCGCGTTCCGCGAGCTCATCGGCAACCCGGCCGCGCCTGGGGACGGCATAGCCGTTGGGACGGTGGCGCAGGCGCGTTACGGCTCGGTCGCCGCTCGGGGGGGCAGGGAGAAGTTGGGAAGCATCGGCACGGCGAAGTCGCTGAAGCTGCCGCGCGGCTCCGGCAGGATCGGTCCGTCGGCCAGGGTGCGCGCGAGGATGCCCTCGCATGACTCCTCGATCATTCGCTTGGCTCGGGAGAAGTCCACGTCGATGAGCTTGCCGTCACGCTTGACCGCCTCGCCGGCAACCAGGACCGTCTGTACGTTGGAGGCGTTGGCCTGCGAGACGACGGCCCCGACGGGATTCGCGGGGGCGATCATGTTGAGCCGCCCGTTGCCGGGTCCGACCACGATCACGTCGGCCTGCTTGCCGGGCGTCAGGGAGCCGACACGATCATCGACCCCGATAGCCTTGGCGCCATTGATGGTTGCCCATGCGAGCGCGTCTCGCACGCTGTAGGAGAGCTCGGTCGGGTTATCGCCGAGGGCGTTGAGGGCGTCGTTGTCCATGCATCGGGCAAACTGCAGCCCGAGGCGCATCTGGGTGAACATGTCGCCCGAGTTGCTGGACGTCACGTCGCAGCTGAGACTCAGAGTGAGTCCAAGATCAAGCACGCGGCGGATGACAGGTCGCCCCATTCCCATCTGGATCTCGGTCTCGGGGCTGCACGAGACCTTGGCGTCCGAGCGGCGCAGCAGGTCCCACTCGTGGCTCGTGCAGGCGTTGCAGTGGACGTGGACCATGTCGGGGCCGAGCAGTTCGAGCGCCGCGAAGTTGTCCAACCCGCTCGGCAGGCCCCAGACGCAGGCGGTGTGTGTTGCCATCACCACACCCATCTCGCGCGCCGCCTCCACCTCTTGGCGGGTCTGCTCGAAGGGGATCAGCCCGGGCTCTGTCAGCGAGACACCCATGGTGAGGAGCCCGTCGGAGGCGGACAGGTGCTCACGGTGGACGCGCCTTGAGTCCTCGATTCGGCTGGCATGCGAGGTGAAGTACGGCTCTGCCATGGGTGGGTGGAAGTATCCGTAGGCGAACACCGCCCGAATGCCCGCCTCCTTCAGGCCCTTGATCGCGTTGTCGGCGTGTGCGGGCGTGTTGTTGCAATGGGAGAAGTCGAGGATCGTCGTCACCCCCGCATCGAGTGCCTCCAGCGCGCCAATGTAGTTGCCGACGTATACGTCCTGCGCGGTGCACCGCGGCGAGAGCGTCATCCTCATGCCGAGCGTGTAGTCATAGAGCGTCCAGTCAGCACAGATCGCGCGCAGCGCCGTCTGCCAGGTGTGTCGATGCGTATCGACAAAGCCGGGCATCACCACGCCGCCACGTGCATCGATGATCTCGGCATCGACGCCATCGAGGCCCGGCTCCACGGCCACTATGCGCCCATCGTCGATCAGGACACAGCCAGACTCGAGCTCGCCGACCCGAGCATCCATAGACAGGACGTGGCCGTCCTTGATCACGATGCGCCCTTTGCTCATCTCGCTCTACTCATGTCGCCTGCTCGGCTACGGGTGACCGGCCGCGAAGGGAGCCTCGGCGACGACGGCTTCGAGCGAGGTGAGCATCGCATCCGAGAGCGAACGCCGAATCAGGCGCCCGCCTGAACCCTCGAAGGCCGCAGTCATCGCGTCGACGTGACCCGGCGCGGCGAGCAGGATGATCGCCGATGCGTGCTCGGGAACGTCCGCGCGAATCTCCTCGAACAGCTCTCCGCGGAGCTCGGGAAGATGCTCGGCTTGCAGCAGGCCACCAACCGCTCCGCCCGCGATCAGGCCTGCCGCGAAGCCGAACCATCCGAAAGCGGCGCCAACCACGGCGCCGGTGAGAGCGCCGATCCTCGTGTCGCGCCCCATCGGGTCGCCGCTTTGGTCAACGTCGAGGTAGTGGCCGGCAAACGTGCCGCGGATGACGATCCGCCCGTTGTGACGACGCTCAACGAGGGCAAACTCCTCCAGCCAGGCAGCACCTGCCGCGGCGTCGCGCACCTTGCCGAGCGCTCGCTCTGCCCCATCCGTGTGATCGAAGGTCAGTATCGCTAGGTCCATGGCCATCCTGGACTCCTTCCAGTCGTTAGGCGTTCGGTGTGGCGCACTGTCGGTCGATCGTGACTTGCAAGGACGCCTGTCGCCTCCGTAGTTTGGCGCGGTCGTGTGAGCGGGATCGACCGCGGCGCCGCGACCATTCGCAGGCCCGCGCGCGGCCGGTGACGGCGCTCGCGGAGGCGTTCGCCCGCCAGGCCGACCGGACGCGCCGACAGGCACGGGGCGGGGGGGCGTGCGCGGCGCGCAATGCACAACTGTACCGGCGTACAGTGGAAGCAGCTGCCAACATGCGCTAGATTCACAACTCCACCACTGTTTAGGAGAGCATCGGATGGTCGCCTCGTCAAGCCGCGTAGTCGTCCTGGGCTCGAGTCGTCGCGGCTCTCGACCGCGCCGCCTGAGACCCCGCCGCGACTCTGCGGATCGATGATAAGCGCGCTCGGTTTCGGTCTGGTCATCGGTCTGGCAGTGGGGATGGTCGGTGGAGGCGGCGCCGTACTGGCGGTGCCGGCTCTCGTATACGCCGTCGGCCTCGGCGTGCACGAGGCGACAACGGTCAGTTTGGCCGTGGTCTCACTCGGGGCCACGACCGGGGCCGTGGGTCAGGCGCGCAGGGGTGCGGTCTGCTGGGCGTCCGCGGGCTGGTTCGCGCTCGCCGCCGCGCTCGGCAGCATCATCGGGACGCTTGCCAACCGCGCGCTCGGGGGCGAGGTCCTGCTGCTCGTGTTCAGCGGCGTGATGCTCCTGGCGGCGCGCGCGACCTGGACCCGAGCGGGCTCGGCCATCGCCAAGGGACAGGGATGCCCTCAGGCGCGCGCCGGCGTGCTGGTTCCGATTGGGCTCGGAGTCGGTGCGCTCACCGGGTTGGTCGGCGTCGGCGGGGGCTTCCTCGTCGTGCCGACGCTCGCGATCGGCCTGAGCTTCGGGATGCGCGAGGCGATGGCAACCTCGATCGTGATCATTGCCGTCGTCTCGCTGTGCGGTCTGATCGCCCATCTCGCCGTCGGCAGCAGTCTCGACGTCCCGGTCACCCTCGCGATGGGAGGAGCTGCAATGGCGGGTGCGTATGTGGGCCCTGCGCTTGCGGACCGTGTCTCCACGGAAGCGCTCGCTCGCGGATTCGCGCTGCTCGTGGTGTTGGTTGCGCTCGGTGTTGTTGGCGCCACGGTCGCCGGGGTCAGCGTCTAGGCCCATGCCCACTTGGCTGCAATGCGACAACTACGAGCTTGTATACTGGACTGGCGGTCTTCCTGGTGATTCTCACTCCGCATCCCACTTACGCGAGCGCCCTATGACCATCGTCACGTCGCCCGACTGCTCGATCGCCGCAGGGCAGCTCGCCGATCGGCTCGCGCGCGGGGAGCGCATCACGGTGCTCGATCTTCGCGAGGATGCCGAGTGGGGGATCGAGGCGCCCGGTGTGACCTCTCGTCAAGTGCCGCCCGCGAGGGTGCTGGCCGACCCAGCCGCGGTGGCCCAGGAGCTCAGCGGACCCGTCGCCGTCGTCTGTAATCGGGGGGTGGCCGCGCAGCCGGTTGCCGAGGCCCTGCGGGGGCAGGGCGTCGACGCGATGGTCGTCCGGGACGGCATGCGCGGCTGGATACTGGCGCTGCAGTCACGCGCTGTGGATCTCGGCGTGGCGGGATTGGTGGTTCGACAGGTCCAGCGTCCTGGTCGCGGCTGCCTGTCGTACCTCCTTGTCGCCGACGGGCAGGCGCTGGTGGTCGACCCGGCGCCGGATGCCGGCTTCTACGTGGCCCTCGCCCAGGAGCTCGACGCACAGATCACCGACGTCTTTGACACCCACCTCCATGCGGACCACCTCTCCGGGGCGCGGATGCTCAGCGAGCAGACCGGCGCCACGCTACGTCTGCCCGCGCTCGCCCTGGAGCGCGGCGTCGCCTATGCTGAGGACGTCGAGCCACTGCACGATGGCGACACGATCACGCTCGGCCCCATCACGCTGCAGGCGCTCGCGCTGCCGGGCCATACGACCGACATGACGGGGCTCCTGATCGCCGACCGCGCGCTGATCGGCGGCGACTCGTTGTTCGTCGACGGGATAGCGCGGCCGGATCTCCAGCAGGGCGACCCCAAAGGCGCGCGCGCAATGGGCCGCATCCTCCACAAGACGCTGCGCGATCGCGTGCTCTCGCTCGGCGGCGACGTGATGTTGCTGCCCGGTCACACGCACCCGGGTGTGAAAGCCAAGGCCATCGCGTCGCGACTGGCCGACGTGCGGGTCGCGGTCGCCGAGCTGGCGATCGACGATCCCAGCGAGTTCGCCGCGAGGCTGCTGAGCGACATGCCACCGCGTCCCGCCAACTACGAGGTGATCATCGCCGTCAACGCCGGCGCTCACCCGTTTGACCCCGAGTTGGAGACGGGCGGCAACAGCTGCTCGGCCCGCTAGAGACGACTAGTACACAGGAGCCGCAAATCGATGACGCTTCCCAGCCCTATTCCAGTCGACCTCGCCGAGATGATCGCCGCGCGGCTGCGCGTGATCGGCGACCCGACTCGCATCCGCATCCTCGACCTGCTTCGCGAAGACGAGCTCACGGTCACGGAGATCACCGAAGCCCTGGGCGCCAGCCAGCAGAATGCATCCAAGCATCTGGGCGTGCTCCTGCAGGCCGGCATCGTGGCGCGGCGCAAGGACGGGAACAGCTCCATCTACAGCATCGTCGACAGCGGTGTCTATGAGCTGTGCGAGCAGGTCTGCGGCGGGCTGAAGCTGCAGCTCGCCGAGCTCACGGCCCTGGTTCAGGGCACACGCTGAGCGTCGTCCCAGACGGCACATGCCGCTGATCGGCTGACTCGGCGTGCTCCCGGGCACGTCGCGAGCGGACCTCCTAACAACTATCATGACACACAACGATGTAGTTGTGCTAGACTGCCGGCATGGACCACGCCGCGAACATTCCGCCCCGGCCGCCGCTGGCGCTCGTCGAGCTCATCGCCGAGCGCTTTCGTGTCCTCGGCGAGCCGATGCGCATCCGCCTGCTAGACGCTCTGCGTGAGGCTCCGGCCACAGTGCAGCAGCTTCAGCAGGCGACCGGCGCCTCGCAGCAGAACGTGTCAAAGCACCTCGGTGTGCTGCTGCGCAGCGGCTTGGTGAGCAGGCGCAAGGAGGGCAACTTCTCGCTCTATTCCATTGCCGATGAGGGCGTGTTCGAGTTGTGCGAGCAGGTCTGCGGTGGCATGCGCCGCCGTGTGGGCGATATCGATGCCGTACTACAGGGAGGACTGAGCCGATGAGCGCACCCGCCTGCCTCCGCCCGGCGTCAGAAGACGCCGCTGCGGGCAACCCCAACTGGCCGCTCGAGCGTGTCCTGTTCGCGCTCGCGGGCAGCATGACTCTGCTCAGCGCGGCGCTCGCGGCGCTCGTCTCCCCGTGGTTCCTGCTGCTGACGGCGTTCGTCGGCGTCAACCAGTGGCTGTATGTGGCGTTCGGCGCGTGCCCGGCCTCGTTGGTGCTGCGCCGCCTGTTCTCGTTGCGTTCTGTTCTCTATCCGCGCCAGGAGGCAAGCTCATGAGCGCCACCATCGCGCCCCGTCCCGCCGCCGCCACGGAGCCGGTCCATCACAGGACGCAGGTCGGGCCGATCGGGCGCCTCGGGCGCTACACGGCAACGCACTTCCGCACGGTGCTGGTCGGATGGCTGTTGGTCGCGCTGGTGCTCGGGTTCTTCGCGCCGAGGGTCGAGAAGGCGCTCTCCGGGGCGGGCTGGGAAGCAAGCGGGTCGCAGTCGGTGCAGGCCCGCAAGCTGGTGGAACGCGACTTCGCGGGCCTCGGCAGCTACGGGCTGATGACCGTCGTCTACTCGCCGACCCAGACGGTCGCCAGCCCGACGTTCAGGTCGGCCATAGCGCGAGTCGAACAGGCGCTGCGGGCTGACGGCGCCGTCCGGACGGTGATCGCGCCTGCTCCTGGCCTGTCGATCTCCCGAGACGGTCACACCGCGATCGTGCAGGCGGGCGCCGCTCGGAACCCCAACGAGATGGTCGCAGCCGCCGACAGCCTGAAGGGCAGGCTGCACAAGCTCTCCACGGGTGGCGTCGTGGTCAACCTCACGGGCGCGGCCGGCATGTGGTCTGACTTCAACGCCGCCAATCGTTCTGCGATGCTCAAATCGGAGGTCATCTCCTGGCCCGTGACGCTCGGGATCATGCTGCTCGCCTTCGGCTCGCTCGTCGCCGCCGGACTGCCGCTGATGCTGACGATGGTCGGTCTGCTCGCGGCCGCCGGCTCGCTCTACCTCGGCACTCAGATCATTCCGATCTCGATCTGGGCGATGAACTTCGCGCTGATGTTCGCGCTCGCGCTCGGCATCGACTATGCGCTGTTCATAGTGATGCGCTTCCGTGGCGCCCTCTTCGGCTCAGATCTCGACGCGGAGGAGGCGACGGCCGTCACCATGGACACCGCGGGCAAGGCCGTGCTGTTCAGCGGGGTGACCGTCCTGATCTCCCTCACCGCGGTGATGCTCGTCCCCAGCCCGGCGTTCCGCAGCATGAGCCTCGGCATCATGCTCGCCGTCATCTTCGTGCTCGCCGCCA
>OCTA010001312.1_pt1 | contig 22888 bp, 15 predicted proteins | sample 1538991 | NCBI WGS metagenome assembly OCTA01 (sample SAMEA3539302, study PRJEB22396) | soil metagenome | biome: tundra; feature: field; material: soil | place: USA | collected 2010-05 | depth 0.15 m | reverse complement strand
GTTTTCATCGGCGCCAATGTCCGCGATGCCATCAACGACGGCCGCGCCGACTACACCCCCATCTATCTGAGTGAAATCGAAGAACTGTTCACAAGCGGCGCCATGCCCCTGGATGTCGCGCTCGTCCAAGTCTCTCCGCCCGACCTACATGGCTTCTGCAGCTTTGGCGTCGGCGTCGACACGACACTGACGGCTGCCCACCAGGCCCGTTTTGTCGTGGCCCAGGTCAATGACCAGATGCCGCGCACCTACGGCGACAGCTACATCCACGTGAACGATCTCGACGTGGTCGTCGAATCGTCGCGTCCGCTTTGCGCCATGAAAAAACACGCGGTGACCGACCTGCACACGGCCATCGCCAGCAACGTGGCCAGCCTGATCGAAGATGGTTCCGTGCTGCAGACCGGAATCGGCGGCATTCCCGACGCCGTCCTGCCCTTGCTGATCGACCGCAAGGACCTCGGCGTCCACAGCGAACTCGTCTCCGACGGCGTCATCCCGCTCATCGAAGCCGGCGTTATCACTGGCGAGCGAAAGAACTTCAAGCCGCGCAAGGTCATCGTCGGATTTGTTCTGGGCTCCAAACGTATCTTCGATTTTGTCGACAACAACCCCATCTTCGAATTCCACCCCACCTGCTATGTCAATGATCCCGGCTTGATCGCCCGCAATGACCGGATGGTCGCGATCAACTCGGCATTGCAGGTCGATCTCACCGGCCAGGTTTGCTCCGATTCCATCGGCAACCAGTTCTACAGCGGGATTGGCGGACAGGTCGACTTCCTGCGCGGAGCGTCGCGTTCCAAAGGAGGCAAACCGATCATCGCGATCTCTTCGACCGCGAAAGACGGCACCATCTCGCGCATCACGCCCATGCTCAGCCCGGGCGCCGGCGTAGTCACGTCGCGCGGCTTGGTTCGTTATGTCGTCACCGAATTCGGCGTCGCCTACCTGCACGGCAAATCGATCCGCGAGCGGGCCAAGGCGCTCATCGAAATCGCACATCCCAAGTTCCGCGAAGAACTGTACACGTATTGCGAACAGACAAAGTGGCTGCAACGTCCCGAACCAGTAGCAACAACGAGGTGAGTATGCCTGCAGTGAGTAAGGTTGGACCAGCGCGTGGCAACATCCTGATCGACAGCGAGGAGTGCAAAGGCTGCGGACTCTGTGTCGAGTCCTGTCCGCCCGAGTGCCTCGAACTCTTGCCTGAATTGAACGCCTATGGCGTCCATCCAGCTCAATATTCCGGCGAGGGCTGCACGGGATGCGGCATCTGCTTCTATTGCTGCCCCGAGCCCGGCGCGATCACCGTCTATCGGCTCTCGCCGCCTTCGAAACCAATCACGCACTCGGACCGGCAGACCAACGTTCTAGGAGAATCCCATGCGGCAGCTCTGTAAAGGAAATGTTGCCATCGTCAAGGGCGCAATCCTCGCCGGTTGCCGCTCCTATTACGGGTATCCCATCACTCCAGCCAGCGAGATCGCCGAAGCGGCAGCTCTCTACATACCGCAGGTCGGCGGCACGTTCTTGCAGGCGGAGAGCGAAGTCGCCGCCATCAACATGGTGTACGGCGCAGCTGCGGCCGGGGCTCGCGTCATGACCGCATCCTCTGGCCCCGGCCTCAGCTTGATGCAGGAAGGAATCTCCTACTGCGCCGGCTCCGAACTACCCTGCGTCATCGTAGACGTCGTGCGCGGTGGCCCGGGACTCGGCAATATCGCTCCCGAACAGAGCGACTACTTCGCCATGGTCAAAGGTGGTGGCCACGGCTGCTATCGCAACTTCGTGCTCGCGCCGGCCTCGGTGCAGGAGATGGCCGATCTCACCTTCCTCGCCTTCGACCTCGCCGACCGCTATCGGAATCCAGCCATTATCCTCGCCGATGGTTTCATCGGCCAGATGATGGAGCCGCTTGAGCTTGAAGAACGCGAAGTAATGATTCCCGAGAAACCGTGGGCGGTACAAGGCACGCCCGAGACGCGCAAGAATCTGGTGAGCTCGATTTTCCTGGAGCCCGACGACCTGGAAGCGCACGTTCGCAAACTCGAGGCGAAATATATCCGCGCCGCGCAGGTCGAATGCCTGCACGAAAATTTCGAGACCGACGATGCCGAGATCCTGCTCGTCGGCTATGGCATCACCTCGCGCGTGTTGCGTTCGGCAGTCGAGATGGCTCGCCGGGAAGGCCTGAAGGCCGGCCTGTTCCGCCCCATCACGCTCTGGCCTTTCCCCAAGAAAGCTCTGCGCGAAGCCGCCAGGAATGTCAGCAAGATTCTGGTGGTCGAGCTGAGCAATGGCCAGATGCTGGAGGACGTGCGCCTCACCATCGAGGGCAAAATACCAGTAGATTTCTACGGGCGAACGGGCGGCAATGTGCCGTCGGTAGAAGAGGTGCATTCGCAGGTAATGCAGCGAGTAATGGCGCTGGTGTAGGGCGGACACTCTTGTCCGCCAACCGAGCGCAGCTCGGTAAGGTTTGAACGAGGAAGAAGGATTCGTATCAGAGCACGCCTTCAAGCGTGCCGAAGCAGATGCAAGATTGAGGCGGCTTTAGCCGCCGGAAAACAAGGCGGAGCGAACATGCCAACCGACACGAAACTAGACGCAAAGGCTTCCGAAATCCTGGCTGCGGGCTATCAGGTTCTTCATTCCAAGTCGCCGCTGTTCTACGACGGTTACGAGCGCAAGGGCGATCTGCAACAGCAGACTCATTACTGCCCCGGCTGCGGGCACGGCGTCGCCCACAAGCTGATCGCCGAAGCGCTCGAGGAACTGGGCCTGCAGGACAAAACGATCTTCGTCAGCCCCGTCGGCTGCTCGGTCTTCGCGTACTACTACTTCGACGTCGGCAATGTGCAGCTCGCGCACGGCCGCGCTCCCGCTGGCGCCACCGGCATCAAGCGCACCTGTCCCGATAAGATCGTCATCTCCTATCAGGGAGACGGAGATCTAGCCGCCATCGGCACCGCCGAGATCATTCACGCCGCCAACCGGGGCGAAAAGATCACGGTCTTCTTCATTAACAACGCGATCTATGGCATGACGGGCGGCCAGATGGCTCCCACTACGCTGGTTGGCCAGAAGAGCACGACGTCGCCCTTCGGCCGCCGTCCCAGCAACGAAGGCTTCCCCCTGCACATGTCGGAGCTGATCGCCACTCTCGAAGCTCCCGTGTATGTCGAGCGCGTCGCCCTCTGCGATGCCAAGAACATCATGAAGGCGCGCAAAGCGGTGCGCCACGCACTCGAAGTCCAGCGCGACGGCATCGGCTTCTCGTTCGTCGAGATTCTCTCCCCCTGCCCGACCATCTGGGCGAAGGACCCGGTTGAAGCCCGGAAATGGATCGCGGAGAAGATGATTCCAAATTTCCCGCTCAACGTCTTCAAAGACAAAGCGCACGAACCGGTCGAGAACGCCGTAATCCCGCAGCGCTCGGTCTCCGAGGTTCTGGAGATTGGCAATGCTCACGTAGAGACGGCCGCCCCCGGCCGTCAAGGCGAGCAAGGCTCGCCAGATTCTCCGACACATCCCCACGAGCATCACTTCAAGGAGTTCGAAATCAAGATCGCAGGCTTCGGCGGCCAGGGCGTGCTCCTGCTGGGCCAGTTGCTGACCGAGATGGGCATGCGCGAAGGCCTCGAAGTCAGCTGGCTTCCATCGTACGGTCCGGAGATGCGCTCGGGGAGCGCGCACTGCCACGTCTGCCTGTCGAAGAAGCGCATCGGCTCGCCGCTGGTCTCGCATCCCGACGTACTGGTCGCGATGAACGAGCTCTCGCTCCGCAAGTTCGCGCCCCAGGTTGCTGCCGGCGGCCTCATCCTTTATAACCAGGCTCGCCTGCCGCAGGATTTTCAGCTTCCACAAGCGCGCGTGATCTGCATCCCTGCCTCCGAGATGGCGGATAAGCTGGGCTCGACCAAAGCCACCAACATTGTGATGCTGGGGGCGCTGCTCGAAGAGACCGATTGCCTGCTGGCCGCGACCGCCGAAGGCGTGTTGCAGACCAAGATCAAAAAGGTGGAGATGATGGAGGTGAACCGCAAGGCGCTGGCCGCCGGCCGCGAGTTCATCGATCACTACGTCCGGGTCGGAGCCGTCAGCCAGCCGGATGGGTTCGCATACTGATCCCGGGCGAATCCCAAATGCTAGGTATGTTCCGCGTGGAACATTGTACGGATCGATACATACGTATATTCCTGTACGTACACTAATCCCCAACTGTCCTTAAACACACGACTTAGAACCTCTGTGCGACCCCCCTGCCAAAAGACCCGTTTTCGGTGAAGAGAAGCCGGGAGAATCTCGAAATAAGAATCAAGATAAGCACTTTGACCGGGGCTGGCATTCTCCGACAATGGGAGAAGTACCGTCTGCGCCGCTTCGCCCGCTTATTTAGTAAGACCCAGGAGAAGTCTCTATGTCGGGCCAAGTCGTCCTGTATTTTGATGATCAGGCAGATGCGTTGCGGTTCGCGCTGGCGGCCGGATCGGTGATGGCAGGAGAGGGATCGTCTGCCTCGAGCGAGCTCGTGCAGAAAACCGCGCGCGTGAGCCGCATTCGCTTGAACGATACTGACATGGGGAAGTCGAAGCAGCCGAATCCGCCCGAACGGGTGGCTTGAGGCGAGTTTTCGAGCCACGAGCTTCGAGCCACGAGCAAACCCTGGCAACCGAAGCTGCTCACCCACACCTTCGCGGTCGCCTCTCACACGCTAATGCCTTTCCATGCAAACCAAATTTCGAGCACGCAACCCTGTTGTGATCCACATCACAAACGGCAGTGACTCCGGCTACACCCGCTCTGTCTCCATTGAGTTCGAATAATTCCATTGCGGATGGGGTCAATGCGGGCCGGTTCCACATCCAGTCTGGCGGTATGCGCTTCGCGAATGCGGAGTTCGAGCGTGGGGCACAGAAGCCTTTTTTCAAGATGTGGCATCTTGCGCAATTTGGCGGATAGCGGTGTGCGAGAAGGCCCATGCGCGACGATCCCGGCCGCGAGCCCGGCTCTAGCGACCGCAAGTCGCGGCCGCGGAGACCTTATGGTACAAGTAGTTAGGCGCCGGTTGAAAATTTCTACGCTGCCCGTCAAAGCGGCGACCATCGTGCACACCAGTCGCCGGAGAACCACGTGAGCACCCTCCCCCAATTCGTAAGCCAAGTTCGAAATGTGCCCCTGCAGATTGCACCGAGTCCAAGTTCATCTTCATCTTCATCAATGCGAAGTCGGGCGCTGAGAATCCTGCTCGCCCTGAGCCTGACGTTGCTCTGCCGGTCGCAGCTCTTAGGCGCGGTTCACCCCGTTCCGCTGGATCCGAAAACAGACTCCGCCAAGTGCCTTGAGTGTCACGAAGACAAGAGCAAAGGCAAAGCGGTGCACTCCGCCATCGCGATGGGGTGCTTGAGTTGCCACGAGATTCGGGTCAACAAAGACACCACCCGCGTAAAACTGATCACTGCCACTCCGTATAAGCTCTGCCTCACTTGTCATGGTGACAAGGATGCCGCGCAGATCAAGGGACGCGTCCACCCGCCGGCCGTTCGCGATTGCCTGACCTGCCACGATCCACATACTTCCAACAACAAGAATCAGCTGCTGAAAGCCACCTCGGGTGAGAAGAAAGAAAATCTTTGCCTCACGTGCCACACGAAGGGAACGAATGTTCCGGCGGGTGGCAGCCGTCACGCTGCACTCGACATGGGATGCGACTCCTGCCACATCACGCACAAAACGGGTGAACGCGGCAAACGCGAATTCGATTATCACCTGACCAAGGACGCACCCGCGCTGTGCCTCGATTGTCACGATGTGAAGGATGCCAAGCTGGTGAAGGCGCACCAGGGACAGCCGTTCGAAAAGGCCGATTGTCTTACTTGCCACGATCCGCACCAGTCGAAAGCGCCCAAGCTGATGCAGGCATTCATGCACAATCCGTTTGAATCGAAGGCGTGCGATACCTGCCACCAGCCCGCCAAGGATGGCAAGGTTGTCCTGACTCAGGCCAGCGTCAAGGAGATATGCCTGACCTGCCATTCCGACAAGGCAGAGCAGATCGCGAAGGCGAAAGTACAGCATCCGGGCGCGGCAGGCGATTGCACGGACTGCCACGACCCACACGCCGGTCGCTCGCCGGCTTTCCCCAAGCCCGACGCGGTTTCGGTTTGTTTGGGCTGCCACAGCGACCTGGCGGAGCAGGGCAAGAAGCTGCATGTACACCAGCCCGCGTTCGAACAGGGTTGCGCCATCTGCCATGAACCGCACGGCAACAATAACGAACATCTGCTTCGGGCCAGCAAGCCCAATACGCTGTGCCTGGAGTGTCACGGGCCCGACGCCAAGCCGAAGAAGCTGGAGAGCGAACACCTGGTCGCGATCTTCGATGGCACTGTGAAGCTGCCGGAAGACTACTTCAACAAGGTGCCGATTTTGCCGTTGAAGTCGGGCGCTGGCCATCCGGTGGAACGTCATCCGGTCTCGGACCTGGTGGATCCGAACGACCTGACCAAGGTTGTGACGCCATTAAACTGCCTGACCTGCCATCAGCCGCACGCTTCGGCGCAGCCCGACCTGCTGGTCAAGGATCAGGCTAACAACCAGGCATTTTGCAAGACGTGCCACAAGGGCATTATTGGTTCGGGCTCGTCAAAAGGAGGGATGTAAAGATGTCTGACATTCGACGGAGGTCGATGCGCAAACGAGCTGCGGCAGCGCTGCTGTTGGCTGTGCTGGGTTTGATTTCGGTGACACCGCTAGCCTTCGGTGACAAGAAGAAAAAGAAGGATGCGCCCGCGCCCGCCGAGCCTGCGCGTGTGGCCGCTCCCGACCTCAGGAACTCGGTGGTATTTCCCTCCCCGCCCGCCATTCCGCGGCTGCGCTATCTGGATTTTTTCTCCGCCGAGATGCCGGAGATTCCCGAGGCTGGCAAGAAGCAGGTGAAGAGTTCCTGGATGGATCGCCTCGCGGGTGTATCGCCGGATTCCGCCAAAGGTGGCGGTCACAAGACGCGCTTTCAGCTCATTGCGCCTTACGGGCTGGCCGTCGATTCCAAGGGCAGGCTGTACATCGCTGACACCAAGGTCGGCGCCGTCTTCATCTTCAACACCGAAAATAACGCCGTCGAACTTATCAAGCATGGCGTACAGGCGAAGTTCGGATCCATCTTTGGATTAGCCATGGATGACAACGACAATCTCTTTGTTTCCGACGGCGAACTCCATCACGTGCTCGTGTTCAATGCCAAGCATGAACTGCAAGCCGGCTTCGGCGACGGTGAGATGAAGGATCCGAACGGCATGGCCATCGATGCCGAGAACCGCTTCCTCTACGTGGCGGACACAGGCCTCGACCAGGTTCTGGTTTACGATGCCGACACCTACAAGCTCCTGCGCCGGATCGGAACGGCCGGTAAAAATCACACCCTTACCGACCCCGGAAACTTCTCCAAGCCGACGAACGTCGCCTTGGATAAGGATGGCAACGTCTACGTCGCCGACACCTGGAATGACCGGGTCGAGGTCTTTGACGCCGAGGGCGCTTTTATCCGCACCTGGGGCAAGAACGGCGATGGGCCCGGCGATTTCGCGCGGCCCAAGGGCATTGCCATCGATGTGGATGGGCACATTTGGGTCGCCGACTCCATGTTGAATCGGCTTCAGGTGTTTACTCCCGACGGCCGTTTACTCCTTGGCATGGGTGGATTCGGGATTAAACCGGGACAGTTCGAGGCGCTGACCGGCCTCACTATCGACAAGCAGAATCGCGTCTTCACCTCCGAGCAGATGCTGGGACGCACGCAGATGTTCCGCTACACCACCAATGCCGAAGCCAAGGCTGAGGCGGCGCGCCGGCAGGCGGAGTTGGAAAAGAAAGCAGAGGAACGGAACTCAACGACAAAGCCCGCCGCGGATTCCAAGACCTCGGATGCGAAGCCTTCGGATGCCAAGCCGGATGCGGCGGTGCCCACACAACCGGAGAAGAATCCTCCACCTAATCAGTGAGCTTGCGGATGCCCCGGCTCTCGGGGCATAATTCCGTTTTTCTCGTTGTCAGTGCTCGTCTTTCGCCCCGTCAGGGCTGGGTCCATTTTCCCGCTGGTACCCACGGTTTTCGAGGCTGCGGAAAAAGTCGAGATGCTGACCTCAGCCCATTCTCTTGCCGCTCGGTGGCTGCCAGGACTCATCCACACATTCTTGATCGTCTCTGTTCGTGTGGTGGCGGGGCTGTGGAGTGTGCGTGAGAACTCAAATTTCGTTGACGCGGTGGAACAAGAGTCTGAGGTTTGCAGCCGCGAAGCGGCGTAAGAATGCAGCCCACGGCGCAAGCCGTGGGGGAAAGTGGGAAACCGATAAGCCCCCAACGGGGCGAAAGAAGAGTTCTCAGGACGCACGGTGGCCCGCCAAGACGGGGCAGAGCCCCGTCACCACACAAGGCAGGGGTTACCTGGGGAATTTTACTGACTGGCGGCCATTTTTGCTTGGGGGATTTCACCAAGTTGGTGAGGGAGAAGGCCCATTTCTGAGGGCAAGGCTTGGCTGTGGCGATTTGCAACACTCGTCGATTAATCTGGAACTCATTCTGTGGCAATCAGTTACAGCCGACGTAGAAAATCACCACTTGGAGATTACTAAGGTGAGGCTCGTGCACATGCATAGGTGGATATGGCTCTTCAGTCCCAAACCCGATCCACCCAGAGTTCCGCGGCGCAGCCCAGCCGCCCACGAGATTTGGCTTCTTCCGGGAAGCTAATTGCATTACCTCGAGGTAGTAGAAAATCGCAATACGTAACTAGAAGTACAGGTACCTGTTCAAAATTCAAACGATGTGCACATTCGATGGAGGAATCATTTATGAAAAAGTTAGCGCTAGCAGTTTTGCTTGTCGCTCTGGTCGGCACGCTGGCCATGGCGCAGGGTTACACCGGCACCGCGACCGGCCCTACCAGTTACAAACCTACAGTTGACGTCCAGGGCGCGCACGAAAACGGCGGCCGTGGTTGCGCGGGCTGTCATGCTCCGCACAGCGGCGGACGCGGTTCCGGCGGCAACATCATCAGCGGCGCCGGCACAACGCGCACTCCCTACGGCACGGAAGAAGGCGATGACGGCCTGTGGGGCACCGACACCGGCCCGATCGTAACCGGCTATTCTTCGATCAATTTCAGCGGCTACACGGCTACTCTGCCCGCAACGTGGAGCGCTGGCTCCATGTATACGGGTGTTGCCACTTGCTTGAGCTGCCATGACGGCAACGTCTCCAAGGGCGCCATGATGAGCGGTATCGCTTATGAGCAGGCGTTTGGTCTGCTGAACTTTGCTACCAATGCCGGCTCCAACGGACAAGCCGCCCCAGTTAGCCTGTACGGCACTCAGCCGATCCCGACGCTGCTCGGCAACGACGGCGGCGTGGCCGGCGACTATCTTAACGATCACCCGGTGGGCCCGATGGCGAACCTGGGCAAAGTTGCCTCGGCCGCTCTGAAAAACGGTCTGCTCATCCAGTTCGGTGCGAACGGCGACAACACCACGTACACCCCCACCGCCACTGCTAACACAACGTATGCCAATTTCGTCGCTTCTTACGGCATGCCGGCGATCGCCAACCTGGGAAATCCTGGCACGGGCGTTGCAGGCAGCCTGTATGTGGTTTGCACCACCTGCCACAACCAGCACGTGCAGAACGTCTACTCGTCCGCCGGACACGGCACAGTGCCGATCTTCGGCGGCACGGTGACGTCTGCTGCGTCAATCTTCTACGTGCAGGGTCCGTACAACCCGGGCGCTCCTTATGACCCGACGCACGTTCCCTCCACCAACCGGTTCTGCCTGCAGTGCCACTTCAGCCACTCGAGTGAGTACTTCGGCGCGACCAACGTAGGAACCGCGTTCTAACTGAACCAGGTTTCAGGTCTCAGGTCTCAGGTGTCAGGAAGGGCTTCGGCTTTCACCCTGACACCTGGGACCGTTTCTGCTTCTGCCACTACTTTTTATAAACATCCTGTGTGGAGCTTCGCTCGCTTTGGACTGCCGAGGGCGGCCGTCTCTCCACAAAAATTCTGCTTTGGGTCATTTCACTAGATTAGGTGCGGGAGAAGGCTCATTTTCTCTGAAAATGCCCGGTTTTTCGCTTCATACACAGTCATCCATTACCGCAGAGATCATTTGTTTTTAATACGTTACTAGCAATGTTGAAAATTACCACGATTTCCGGGACTAAGGTGAGCCTCGTGCAATATGCATGGGTAGATGTGGTCTTTATCTCGGGGGTAACTATGAGGTTTGTTTTCTTAACTGCGGTGCTGGGCGCGGCACTGGCTTCGACGTTGGTATTGGCGCAGGTCGCATCGCACGCTCCGACCATGCCGGTCACTACGGCGCCCGCAACGACGCCGGTGTCGACGGGGGCTCATGGTGGCGCGGCGAGCCCGGTTTCCACTGCGAGCATGCAAGTCAGCGGCAAGCCGGTGGCCCGAGTGAACGGCGCTGTGCTCACCGACCGCGACCTGTTGCGCGAGATGTTTGCGATGTTCCCTTACGCTCGGGTACACAACGGATTTCCCAAGGGGCAGGAGGCGGATATCCGGCGCGGCGCGCTGGCGATGATCGAGTATGAAGAGCTGGTGTATCAGGAAGCGGAGCGCCGCAAGATGACCATCCCGGCGGCGCGCCTGAAGAAGGCCGAGACCGACTACCGCAATAAGTTTCAGAGCGATGACGACTTTGAGCAATACCTGAAAACCGAATTGAACGGGGACCGGAAGCTGTTCCGGCAGCAGATTCGCCGCTCCATGCTGATTGAGGCGCTGCTGAAGGCCGAGGTGGGCGACAAATCCAAAGTTTCGCTAGCCGAAGCCCGGGCCTACTACGACAAGAATCCCAAGCTTTTTCATCACGCGGAACTATTCGCATTCCAGACGATTTCCATCATGCCGGCGGAAAATTCCAGCGCCGACGTAAAGCAAAAGGCGCGGGTGCGGGCGGAAGACGCGCTGAAGCAGGCCAAAGCGACCAAGACCTCCCAGGATTTCGGGCTGCTGGCGGAGAAGCTTTCGGAAGACGACTACCGCGTGAACATGGGCGACCACAAGCTGGTGGAGCGGGAGAAGCTGCCGCCGGAGATGCTGAAACAGGCAGTGGCCATGCAGCCTGGGCAGATAAGCAATCTGATTCAGGTGGGCAGCTTTTACTTCTTCTTTCGTTTGAATGCCCACGTGACGGCGGGCAAGGTGGCGTTTGCGGAAGTGAAGGATCGGCTGCTGACAGATCTGCAGAAGACCAAGTATGACCAGTTGCGCGGCGATCTGGATAAGCGGCTGCGGCAGCATGCAAAGGTGGAAGAGGTATAAGTCAGAGGTATGAGGTCAGAGGTTAGAGGTATGAGGTCAGAGGTTAGAGATACGCGTTCAACCAGGTGTCGGGCGGCGGAGTAGATTGATTAGTCGAAAACAAATCTCGGCTTGGACGTTGTTGGTGCCGATCTTCTTCAGCATCATTCTCATGTTTGCAGCTGCGCTGCCGGCGGCGGCGCAGGTGAAGTATGGTGACTTGCAAATGGCTATGTCGGGCGACCTCGAGACGGGGTACGACGGCTCCATCAGCAGCCCGGGAGGATCGAGCCACGGATTGGGTCTGGGCGGCAATGGCAGTCTGCAGGGTTCTTTCTACAACCCGAACTTCCTTTCCTTCAGCGCGCAGCCCTACTACAGCCGGTCGCAAGCCAACGCCGACTCAGCGTCGGTGTTCGACACAGGTGGCTACAACGGGAATGTCAACCTTTTCTCGGGGAGCCATTTTCCGGGCAGCATCAGCTTCAACCAGGTGTGGGACGCCACGGGAATTTTTGGGATTCCCGGCGAGGCCGGATTGACGACGAGGGATAGCAGCCGCAACTTCGGTGTCGGATGGAGCGAACTGGTGCCTGGTCTTCCCACCCTTTCGATTTCCTATGCGCACGGTTCCGCCTCGAGTTCCCTGCCGGGCAGCGATGCGAGCAATGAGGTCAAGACCAATAGCTTTGGGATCCACAGCGGCTATCGGCTCGCAGGCTGGAACCTGGGTGCGGGCTTCGCTCACCTGACCTCGGACAGCAACTCCACCGGGATACTGGGAGGCGCAGATACGGAAGTTACCAATATCTCCACCAATACTTATTCGGTGAATGCCGGGCATAGCCTACCGCTGAGTGGTGGCTTTGGCGTCGGTTTCAGCAGAAGCGATTACAGCTCCAGCTATTCGGGCCAGACGAGTGGGACGAGTAATGGCACGACGGACACTGCTTATGGAGATGCCAGCATCAAGGTCTGGAGGTTGCCCGTAACTGGAACCGCCGCCTATACCGACAACCTTTACGGCAGTTTCGAACAGCAGGTACTGAGCAGCGGCGGAACACTGGAGTTCAACAGTTTAAGTCCTGAATCACGCTCGCTGCTGATGAACGTGAGTACCGGGTATCGGGTGCTGCCGCATGTGTTTGTCAACGGTTACGTAAACCGTCAGGAACTATGGCTTGGGGGAACGGCATACGGTCTGACGCAACTCGGCGCCAATGTCAATATGAACCTTGGCAAATTCTTCAAGGGCTTGACCGTGACTGTCGGGATGAACGACACCGCCAACAAGCAGGGTAATGCGGGGGCGGGATTGGTAGCGAACGCGAATTACACCCGGAATGTTGGCCATTGGGAACTCGGAGCGAATTACAACTACAACCAGAACGTGGAAACCCTGCTCGCGATCTACCAGACATCCAGCATGAGCTATGGCGGTCAGATCCATCGCCGGTTCGCCGACGGCTTTTCCTGGAGCCTTTCCGGCGGCGGCGGCCGAACGGCCTTTGAACAGACGGCGGGGAATGAAAGTCATTCGGAGAATATCAACAGCGGTGTGTCGTGGCACCGGACGACGGTGTCGGGCAATTATTCGCAGTCTTACGGAACTTCCATCCTCACGCCGAACGGCCTGGTTCCGGTGCCGGTACCAATCATTACCAACAATCTGGTGGTCTTCAACGGCAAGAGCCACGGTATCAACTTCGCCACAAGTCCGCAGCGGAATCTGACGCTTGCCCTGACCTACTCGAAGGCGAACAGCAACACGCTGGCGCCAGACGGGTCAGCCAGTTCGGCCTCCAACAATGAAACTCAGTTGTATACTGGTACCTTAACGTACCGTCTCAGGAAATTGAATTTCAACGCCTCGGCTGTTCAGTTCCGGCAAAGTATCAGCGCCGGGGGCATTCCCCCGAGTAACGTAACGACATATTTTTTCGGGATTTCCAGGTGGTTCAAAGCGTTTTAGGCCGGAGGCGGTGCGGAGATCCTAGCATGTGCCGAAAAGCCGCCTGCATCGTCCTGCTGCTGCTCGCCCCCTTTCTAACGGCCGCGGGAAAGACGAAAGATAATCCCAAGGTACTCCTGCCACCCGACCTGCTGCTGCCCGAGGGGCGAAAACTTACCTACGAGCGAAGCTTCCGCGCCGAGAAGGATGTGCGGAAGGAGCCCGGGTTCTGGGGCAAGGTGCTGAACGTGGTGGCCGGGGAGCCGGAATACCGGGAGCTGATCCGTCCTTACGGGATTGCCGTGGATTCGCACGGGCGGGCGATCATCACGGACCCGGGGGCGCGTGGCATTCACATCTTTGACTTCGAGCAGCGCAAATATAAATTCATCGAGCGGGCGGATAAAAATCGCGATCCGATGGTGGCGCCGCAGTGCGTGGCGGTCGATGCCGAGGACAATTTTTATGTCACGGATTCGCAGTCGGGGAAGATTTTTGTCTTCGAAGCGAGTGGGAAGTTCAAGCATGTGCTGGGCAGTCTGAAGGGCGGAGAAGGGTACTTCAAGCGGCCGACGGGGATTGCCGTGGATTCGGCGGCGCAGAGAATCTACGTCACCGACACGTTGCGGGACAAGATTTTCGTGCTGGATATGCAAGGCTCGGTGATGCAGACCATTGGGAAGCACGGCACCGGCAAGGACGAATTTTACTATCCTACCGAGCTGCGGCTGGACGAGCAGAATACGGACGGGCATGGCGGGGAGAAGCACGACCTGATGGTGGTCGACGCCATGAACTTCCGGGTGCAGCGGGTCGGCCGGGACGGCGCGTTTGAGGGAGCCATCGGGCAAGTTGGAGATTCGGTGGGCAGCCTGTTTCGTCCGAAAGGAATTGGAATCGACTCGGAAGGGCATTTGTACGTTGTGGATGGGCTGTCGGGCGTGGTGCAGGTGTACGATCGCGAGGGCCGCTTACTGTACTCCTTCGGCGGACGCGGGCAAGGGCTGGGAGAGTTTCAGTTGCCGATGGGATTGTTCATCGATCGTCACGACCGGATCTTTGTGGTGGATTCTTTTAACCGGCGGGTCCAGGTGTATCGCTATTACGGGCTGTCGAAACAGGCGAGAGGAGCGACACCTTGAGCCGGGTTGCGATTTTCAGCGCGGTGTTGATTGCGACGGTGGTGGCGGCGACGCTGGCCGGAGCGCAGGTTCCCACAACCGACGTAATCGGCGTTCATGATATGGGGGCATTTGGCCAGTCGCCAACCAGGGGGGGCCTGACCACGTGCATGTACTGTCATGCGCCGCACTCCGCGCACCCCGACCAGACGCCTTTGTGGAGCCAGAAACTTTCGATCGTAACCAATTACTCGCTGTATACAGATCCGAGTATGGTGAACCAGCCGCAGGAGCCGGCAATCGGATCGGCCAGTAATCTCTGCCTGAGCTGCCATGATGGCACGGTTGCACCCGGGTCGACCTCGCCCTACGGCAACATTCAAATGAGCGGGTCGATGAGCAGCCAGGATGTGTTTGGCACCGACTTGCAAGGGGTGCATCCTTTTAATTTCAAGCTGCCATTGCAGAGCTCGCCCAACCTGCTCCCCAGCCTGGTTTCTGGCGGTGTGACCGGCAACCCTGCGGTGAAGCTGATTAATGGCAACGTGGAGTGCACGAGTTGTCACGATCCGCACGTGCAGTCGATCGATCCGGTTGCCCAGAACTTCCTGGTGATGAACAACGCGAATTCAGGGTTGTGTCTGGCCTGCCATGTGTCGGATCCGGGTCAGGTACTCAATGCGACGCGGCGTCCCATTCGAACCGAGAGCGGAATCATAGGAAGTTTGTCGCGCGCGCCGACCAATAAGTTCAACCCGCTCACCCACTGGGCCAAGAGTGCACATGAGGGGCTAACCTACAAAGTGTCCAAGACAGCAAGGCTTGGACCTTACGGCAACACGAAGCAGAATGGATGTCTTTCCTGCCACGCGCCCCACAATGCTCCGGGCGCGGAGTCGATACTTACGGGACCGGCTCAATCGGTCCCGAATATGGACAAGACGACGCAGAACTGCATGAGTTGCCACAATGGCGGCTCAACCATATCGCCTGCGATTCCCAATGTGTTTGCCGAGTTTGCCAAAACAACCGGGCATCCTTTTCCGGTAGGACACAATCAGCATTCAGTGAATGAGGGTGAAGTGCTGAACAAGAACCGGCACGCGACCTGCGTGGATTGCCATGACCCGCACGCCGCAAACCAGACTCCTACCTTTGCACTGACCACAATTCGTGGTTCCCAGTACGGCGCGATCGGGGTCAGCGCCGCGGACGGCACCACGGTTAAAAGTCCCGCGGAAAATCAATTCGAAACCTGCCTCCGTTGTCACGGAACAAGTGCCGGGAAGCAAATTCTAGCCGTCTACGGATACCTGCCAACGCGAATTGTCAGCGCTGGAGACCCGCTGAACATAATCACGCAGTTCAGCGCCACGGCGAGGTCGAGTCATCCGGTGATGCATGACAGCAACAGTCCGTTCCCCCAGCCCAGCCTGCTGAAATTCATGTGGAATCTGGATGGGCATACTCAAGGACGCTCCATCAACACGCGCATTCTTTGTACCGACTGCCACAACAGCGACGACAATCGGGAATTCGGCGGCAGTGGACCGAATGGACCACACGGTTCGCTCTTCTCGCATATCCTGGAGCGGCGCTACGAATTAAGTCAGGTGGCTCCGGGTTTCCCGCCAGCCGCCGGACCGGGAACGACTATCCAAAACCTCTTTCCTCCGATCGTCGACCCCTCGGCAGGCGGCCCCTACTCGCTCTGCGCCAAGTGTCACAATCTCTCCAGCATCATGGCGAATGCCAGCTTCAGTAAGCACGCTCTGCACATCAACGCCGGGTTCTCCTGCTCCGTCTGTCACACCGCGCATGGAATCGGTTCCTCCTCTGCCAGTGTCACCGGGGAACGCCTGGTGAATTTCGACATGGCGGTGGTCGCCCCGAATGATAAGGCGAGAGTCCCCATCTCTTACATCCGCAGCACGGGTACCTGCGCTCTCAAGTGCCACAATGTCAATCACAACGCCGACGGTACAATTGCATCTCCGGTCAACCCGAAGGGAGGACCGGGGAAGAGCATACGTTAGAGTATTCATGGCGATTTCATCGCAGGCCTGAAGTCGCCTGCGCCATCCGAAGTTCGGCGTATTGGGACAGCCCGGAGACCGTGAAAAAATGCCGAACGAGACCATTCGGGAAAATCCTGCCGTGCGCACGTGGGGCAGCATCTTCGACACTACGCCTGTACGCATATTTGCCTTGCTGATATTGCTGACCGCCGCACCTGTCTACGCGGCTCTTTCTATTACCCCTCTGTTGAATGGCGACATCTGGTGGCATCTGAGTTCGGGACTCTGGATTCTTCAGAACCACGCCTTTCCCCGCAGCGGTCTGTTTTCGCAGTATGCCAATAGGCCCTGGGCGGACTCCAGTTGGGGCTTCGATGTCTTAACGGCTGGCGCCTACAAGTTGCTGGGGTTGAGAGCCTTCGCCGTGCTCCTCATGGGTTTCAAGTTAGCCCTGGCCGCGGTGACCTTTCTGCTGGCGCGCGGCCGGCGCGGAAATTTCTGGTGCGCCATCCTGCTTTCCGCGATCGCGCAGTATGTCATTGTCGATTTGCTGCCGCTCCCCATACTTTTTTCGATTGTGTTCTTTGCCCTTGAGCTGCTCCTGTTACTGGAAAGCCGCCGCGGCGGTGATATGCGGGCGCTCTACTGGCTGCCCGTGCTCTTTTTCTTTTGGGCGAACGTGCACGGACAGTTTCTGAACGGACTGCTCTTGCTAGGTTTGTTTCTGGTGGCGGAGGTTACTGAGTCTCTCCTGCATTCCTCTGGCGTGCGCTCGTTCCCGAAACCTACCCCCTCTTTGGCGAAGGTCTCCGCGATCGCCGGGTTGTCGGTAATCGCAACACTGGTTACACCCTACCCTTTTGAGATTTTCCAGAGTGCGTACCAGACTGCCTACAGCAAAGTGTTGTTCGAGAATTTTCAGGAGATGCAGGCCATGGCGTTCCGCCGGCCGCAGCATTTTGTACTGATGTTGCTGGTCATGGCGGCATTTCTTGCGCTCGGGCGGCAACGCTCACGCGATTTGTTCAAACTCGGCGTCCTGGCGATCTTTCTGATGCTTGCCTTCCGGTTCCAACGGGATGGGTGGTGCGTGGTCCTCCCGGCAACTGCTGTAATCGCGGACGCTCTGGCGGATTGGCAGCGCGAACCCGAGCCGCGCCATAGCAGCACCCGATGGAAATTCGAAAGGCCATTGCTCGCGGCCCTCGTTCTGGTGGTCCTACTCGCGGCGATCATCCGCATGCCCAGTAGCGCCACGTTGATGAAACTGGTCAGTCGAGCTTTCCCCGTGAAAGCTTGCGATTTGATCCGCACCAATCAGCTTACCGGCCCCCTCTTCAACACATATTATTGGGGTGGTTTCCTGACGTGGTATCTGCCCGAATATCCAGTCTCGATTGATGGCCGTGTGAATCTGTACGGCGATGAAATCACCGGCAGATATTTCATGGTGAGCGACGGCACCGAGCGGCTTGAAACCGATCCGAGCTTCGTTGGCGCCCGCACGATTCTGCTGGAGCGGAATTCCGGCATGCTGAAAGCGCTGACCACGCTCCCGGTTTTGCGCGACCAATTCCGGGTGGCCTATCAGGACGATGTGGCTACCGTCCTTGTGCGGCAATAATGAAGAGCAGGTCTAAGCTTCCACTCGGAAACCGTACTGCGTAACTTCCGCGGCGGTATTTCGAACACCTTGCTAATTGCGCGCAAACACCATGGCAATCGGATCCTGATACACCAGGCGGAATCGTGAATCAATGGTCAGGAGTTTTGCCAGGGGAAGTTTTTTCGGCAGCAATACCAGTCCAGCCTCATTCAGATAGGGATCCGAAGTATACCCTTCACCTTCCGAGCTGTTATAGGTCAGCTGATCGAGTTCATCCCCGTAGAGATCGTTTCGGCCGTCGACGGCCACCGGGTACTGTGGCATGTACCAGATCAGGAAGCCGCCCCAGTCGAGATTGTTGTAGAGCGGTCCTGGAAAAGAGTTCTGACGCACAAAGTTGATGGCATTCACCGGATACTCCCGGCTGATGGCGCGGTCCAGGTCGCGAGTATTAAAGCCGGTGTTGCCCGCCACCAGGTACAGCATGATCGCCAGAAAGACTCCCACGGCAGCGAACTCCGGAAGCTTCAGTGCCGGTGCCGGCGCGCTTTCCTCCGCGCCCGCGCTTTCCCCGGTGCCCAGGTCGGCGATGAAGGCCGCGGCGGTAATGCCCAGGAACCACGCATCGCGCTGGGTGCGAAAGGCAATGACGCTCGTGACGATGAGCAGGGCGAGCTTGAACGGGTCCAGTTTCTTTCGCCATCCTACGGCGAAATACGCGGCTGGAGCTAATAACAGCAGCACGTAGTGAGTGAAGGTCTTGAAGTTGAAGGAGGACAATTCCTGAATCGTGGAATAGGGTACATGCGAGCCGGAATAGGCCGCTACCACGTGATAGAGGTGATACGTGTAGGGCCCGAAGAAGGTCGCCGCGAAACAGGCGAACAAAACACCGATCAGGCCGGAAAGAGGAAGAGTGGGAGCCTGCACAAATTCAGGCTCGATTCCTATCCGGCTGGCCACGCGCTGAACCAGGTTGATCCCCATGAACAGTCCCAACACGGCCAGTCCGTAGATGAACTGGATGTGGATGTTCGCCCAGAGGACAAAAACCAATGGCAACCACCACAGCAGCCGCATTCTGCCGGTGCGCTGGGCTTCCAGCAGAAAGGTGAGCACGACCGCGAACAGGATCATCGTCACAAACACAGGCCTGGGCATCAGGCTGAACAAAAACGCGAAGCTGCCGACCAGCGCAAGAAGCCACGCCACCCAGAAGCTTCGGGAAAGGCGGTGGAGCATCCAGAAGAGTGCGAACGTGACCGCCATGGTCAGCAGGATTCCGAACATCGCGAATCCAATCAGCCCGAACCACGAATACGCGAAGGACATCAGGACTTCATAGCCCCAGCTATAGGCGATCCAGGGGCGGGATGCGGCCGTGCGCGAGAAGATGCCGATGTAAGGAACCGCATGGTGTTGCACGATCCAGTCGCCGGTTTTGAGATGCCACCAGATATCCGGGTCGCGGACGGTTGTCCTGGAGACGAAGGCGATGGCCGCCACCAGAATCAACAAAAACGAAAGGGCAAACAGCTGGACCCCGCGCAGCCGCAAGAGGCCGCGCAACTCCTGGAGCGTACTCATTTCTTTCAGACCACCTCGATCTTCAAACTCATAAACCCGGTTCTTAGCTCTCAGTTCTCAGTTCTCAGTCAAAGCAAAAGCCTTTGCTGATGGCTGGTAATTGAGCTTACAGACCTCTTCTAACGGTGATCGCCAGTCGCAGACCTGCCGCAGCGAAATGCCCGGACATAATCGTTGGCGACTGCCGGAGTCCGGTTCCAAATCCAGGATGCCGACTGCTTCCACACGGGATCTGCGTTCTCGACCACCACCGCGTCGATACCATACTGGCGGCAGATCGCGTCTAAGTTGCTTCCATCGGGAAACTCGAATAATTCCAGAAGCTTCTGCACGCGCATAACACAGAGGACAGGGTCTCCACCAAAGGCTGTCCCGCACGGGGGATCGCCTTTGGGGGTAGCGGCGGCGGAGTCATGACCGGAATATAGCATGTGCAGAACGGAATGCAGTGTAGCGGGATTGCTCTGCAGGACTGCGGAAGAAGGCAGTTGCGCATCGAGAACGTCATAGGCCGATCGTAGCGCGTAATCCCGTTTGCCGAATTGCCGATCTTGATCCACCCAGCTTACTCCCCTAAGCACGCCGCGATCTGTAAGGATCGGAAACATGCGCAGCACGAACACCTGATATGCGGTTCCGACCATGCCTGGAATCAGAAGTGTGGCCAACGCCCCTCGAATCCACAAATGTCTCGACGGCGGTGGCGCGACAGAGGGAGTGGAGCTCTGAAACCAACAATCATGAACCAGAGTTGCTCCCCATAGCAGAAGGATCAGTTGCGCCGGAAGAAAGCATCTCCATCCCAAGTCATTCGTGCCGGTGGTACTTGAACGCAGGAACGTGCCGATCAGGAAACTGGTCATGACCAGCGTCCAGGCTGCAAGTTCATTGGCACTCGCCTCGATCCGGCCACGCACAAGCTGCCGCAAGCGCAGAATGCCGACGACGAGGAAGAATCCGAGCTCAAGAGCGTAGTTAATGGGCAGGAAGATCGCGTTGGCGGCGGTTTGAGCGAATCCCGCCTGGAAGTGAATGCCAATCAGGTTGGCGAAGTAAAGCCCAAACGAAAACGGGCGCACCGCAAGTTCCACAAAAGCCGCGCCGCCGGCGGGGCCGCGCAGGCTGAGAAGAAACGGCAGCGCCCACAGCAACGCTACCGCGCCCGCGCCAACAAACATCGCCGCCTCCAGCCAGGCCTTCCGCGTGACTAGCGCCAGCAGCCAGAGGGCGACCGCGACTGCAAACGTAAACGTAACGTAAACGGACATGCCCGCCGCGCTCGCGAACGCCATCCCGGCCACGACGACGGGACCAATGGCCCAGCGATTGGTGTCGGCCTGGTGACGCATCAACAAAAATCCGACGAAACATGCGATCAACGCCGCGACGTGGTGCGGCACCCAGAGCACGGAGTCAGCCCAGGAGGTGATCTGGGCTTCGTTCCAGAACTCCATATCATCCACCCATAAATGTTTCGCCAGTCCAAAATAGAGGGTCGGTAGGATGTCCAGTCCGGTGACGCACAGCAGGCCAATCCCGAGCAAAGTTTCTTGCTGGATGCGAGTCCTAGCTCCCACCAGGAACTTGAGACCGAGCGCCACCGTGCACATCAGGCCCACTCCGCACCACACGACGCCGGCATAGACCACGTACCGCGGCGACAGATGGAACACCTTCATGGGCAGACTGCAAAGCAGCAGCCACAAATAGTGATAGCGCAAAGGCGCTCCGGCATTGGCAAGGAAAGGATTGCTCGGCGGAACATGCCGGGCGAGCGCGGACATCATCACGGTGCGGACGGCATGGTCATACGCGACAATCGGCGGATAGAGTTTGTCTCCGATTTGCAGATCGACCAGAGACGCAACGCCCGCCACTCCCCACAGCGCCACCAGGCCCAGCGCGATCCAGATGTACTTTGAAATGGATTGCAGCCGCACTCGTCCCGCCTCTTTTACCAGAAGCAGTGCGCAGACACCGAACACGCCGATGTAGAACGCCCACAGCCCCGGTTCGAAGAACCGCGCCAGCAGATACGACAGCATTGGGCAGATGGCGATGGAGAGTGGCACGGCGAGAATCATCCGCAGGATCGGACGCCGCTGGCGAAACTCGAAGAGGTCGAGCGCCCATCCGGCGACATATCCGGGAGCAACAATGAACGGGACAAGAGCGAGGCATGCCTTGAGGATTCCCAGCGTGTCGACCAGTGTGAAATTTGGCATGGAATCGGTCAGTTCGGAGGTTGGGGCGGAGCTTGCCAAGTGCCAAAGTGGATGCGGCGGAAGATGAAATAGGTCTCTCGATCTCCGGCAGTGCGCTTGTAAAGGAGGTAGCCGTCCGAAAAGTGCACCGCCGCGTATCCATCGGCAGCGAGTTTAGGAATAATCTCCTTAACTGTTGCTTGCGGCTCCCGGCTGCAGAGAACGAGATACTCTGGATTCACTCGCTGCAATTCCCCCTCCTTAAGGGCGGTACCATCGAAGGGCAAACCATGATGAAAATACGCGCTTGAAATGTTTGCAAAGATGTTGTGGTCGAAATAGGCCTGCACGCCGACCAATCCATAGAATAAGCCGAAGACGGGTCCGCGGTCCGCTCCCACCGACTTCAGATATTGTGCTGCATCTTGTGCTCCGCTGTAGGGATAGAGATATTCGTGGTGAATGACCACTATAGCGTCCCAGATGTTGACAGCGCACAGGGAGAGCAGCAAAAACACCATGCTATGCGTCGTCCAATGTTCCCGCGTGTGAAAAGCGCGCCGCTCTTCCGCAGTGGGCCATGCGATCCACAGTCCGGCAATGGCTGCGACAAACGGTGTTCCCTGGTGATGAGGAGCCCCATGGAAAGAGTACAAGGCCAGCATGGACCCGACTAGTAGTGCGAAAATCAGAAATCTGCGGCGCATGAAACACCACGCCCCGGCAAGCGTGACGAACAAAGCGGAAGGAACCCGATAGTCGAGGAAAGCACCGGAAGTAACGGCACTCATTCTTTGTGGCATTGTGAAGCCGAATTGCGCCTGTATGTCCGATGACAACTGCGCGATTTCTTTGTTCGAAGCGATTACTTCGACATCCGGCGTGGGTTTCAAGATGATGAAGAGAAACAAGAAGGTTAGTGCCATCACGACGCCGCATATCTGGTGGCGCGTCCGCACCGGCCCTTCAAGCGTGCGCCACGCGCGGACGGCTTCGATCAGGTACGCCAGCCCGAAACAGCCGGCGAGAATCGTGCCGTGCACGCTCAAGTTCGCCAGCAACACCAGCACTACCG
>OCTA010001309.1_pt1 | contig 22895 bp, 20 predicted proteins | sample 1538991 | NCBI WGS metagenome assembly OCTA01 (sample SAMEA3539302, study PRJEB22396) | soil metagenome | biome: tundra; feature: field; material: soil | place: USA | collected 2010-05 | depth 0.15 m | reverse complement strand
AGGGCATCTCCGACTGGTCAGCCGCAGAGTACGGTACCGGCCGCTGCCAGGCGGGGGGCCCGGCCTGGGCAAAGGGGGGCGCCGTCTGCGGCCCCTGCGGTTCAGCCCGCGCGTAGGACATCTGGTGGGGCCATGACCGGGCGTCCGGCGCCGCCGGAGGGTACGGGGTCGCTTGCGGGTCCGCCGGGCCTGATGTACGGCCCGGATCGTAGTCATCCGGTGGGTCGTAGTACTCGGCGGTGTCGTATCCACCGGGCGGCCCGTAGGCACCGGCGGTGTCGTATCCACCGGGCGAGCCGAAAGCGCCCGCCGCGCCGTAGGCCCCAGCCGCGTCATACCCGTCCGGGCGGCCATATGTGTCGGCCGTGTCGTGGTCCCCGCCGGGATCGTAGGCGTCTCCCGGCCCGGCCGGAGCCGCGGGTGGCTGCTGCGAATACGCGGCCGCCGGGCTTGATGCCCGGGTGCCGAACGGTGGCTGCAGGCCGTGGGGGCCTGGTAAGCCGGAAGACGACCAGATCAACGGGCCTTCGCCGGTGCTCCCGTCATCCCCGCGCCGGTCGTCCTCGGCGCCAGGTCCAGATTTCAGCGGATCGGGTCCGCCTGGCTCGCCCGCGGCCGTCTGGTCCTGGTCGTGATCGGCCAAGGTCGTTCCCCTCAGCTCTCATCAATAGGAGAATGGCGTGCCCGAAAGCCCGGATGAGTGCCTCAACCCGAAGCCTAGGCCACACAGCTACCGGCAGCACACCCCCGGTAACGATTTACCGTCAGGAGCTTGTATGCGCGCGATCGTCATCACCACCCCGGGCGGCCCAGATGTCCTTCGCCTGGAGGAGGTTCCGGATCCCGTGCCCGGGCCGGGTGAAGCGCTGGTAGAGGTGACCGCGGCGGGGATCAACCGCGCCGACGCCATGCAGCGCGAAGGCGGCTACCCTCCTCCGCCAGGCGCCTCTCCTTATCCTGGGCTGGAGTGCTCCGGCCGGATCAGCGCAGTCGGCCCGGACGTCACCGGCTGGCAGGCCGGCGACGAGGTATGCGCGCTGCTGGCGGGCGGCGGTTACGCGGAACGGGTCGCCATACCGCAGGGCCAGCTCCTGCCCATCCCGGCTGGCGTGACACTGGCCGAGGCCGCAGCATTGCCCGAGGCAGCCTGCACGCTGCAGGCGACCGTGTTCCAGCAGGCACGACTGGCTCCCGGGGAGACGCTCCTGGTGCACGGTGGTGCGGGCGGCATCGGGACGATGGCGATCCAGCTCGGCAAGGCTTTCGGGGTTACTGTCGCCTGCACCGCGGGGTCACCGGCCAAGCTGGCCAGGTGCCGCGAGCTCGGCGCGGACCTGGCGATCTCTTATCGCGACGATGACTTCACCACCGCGGTGCGTGACTTCACCGACGGCCGCGGAGCTGATGTCATTCTCGACATCATGGGCGCGCCCTACCTGCAGCGGAACCTGGACACGCTGGCCACAGGGGGGCGCCTCATGATGATCTCCATGCGGGGCGGCGCCCGCGGCGAGGTCGACCTGGGCCTGCTCATGCGCAAGCGGGCGAGCATCCTCGCCTCCACCCTCCGGGCACGGCCCGCCGCCGAGAAGGCCGCGGTCGTCGCGGGCGTCCGTGACCGCATCTGGCCGCTCATCAGCTCCGGGCAGATCTCGCCGGTTATCGAGCGGATGCTGCCGATGGCTGACGCGGCGGGGGCGCACCGGCTGCTTGATGACGGCTCACACGTGGGCAAGGTCCTCCTGATCAATTGATGGGAGCGGCATCATGGGCGCCCCGGGGCGCACGCACTCAGCGGAAGGCGCAAGACTAGGCCTATGGATGACCGGATAAACCCCGAAGCGAACCCGCCCGGCAAGGTGGTCGTAGTCGGTCCCGACGGGATGGCTGCCAGCGGCGGCGCTGGCGAGGCCGAGGGCGCTGGCGAGGCCGGCGGCGAGCGGCCCGTGATCGAGATGGTGGAGCAGCCGGCCAAGGTGATGCGGATCGGCAGCATGATCCGCCAGCTGCTCGACGAGGTAAGGGCCGCCCCGCTGGACGAGAAGAGCAGGGCGCGGCTCAAGGAGATACACCAGAGTTCGATCAAGGAACTCGAGGATGGGCTGGCACCCGAACTTGTCGACGAGCTCGAACGGCTGTCCCTGCCCTTCGCCGAGGACGAGGTGCCCAGCGAGGCTGAGCTGCGGGTAGCCCAAGCCCAGCTGGTCGGCTGGCTGGAGGGCCTGTTCCACGGCATCCAGACCACGCTGTTCGCCCAGCAGATGGCGGCCAGAGCGCAGCTTGAGCAAATGCGGCGGGCGCTGCCCCCTGGGATGGTGCCCGGCGGTTCTGAGGACGGGCCGCCGCAGCAGCAGCGCTCGTCGGGCCCCTACCTGTAACCCGGGCCCGCTCGAAGGTTGCAGCCCGCGCACCTGTCCCGTTGCGGCCGCCCTACACGCGGCCGTAACGTAGCCGCCCCAGCCAGGCGGCGGCCTGCGCGAACTCGGCGTCCGAGGTTCCCTGGCGCACCTGGGTCCGGCCGTCATCATGGCGCGGATAACTGCCCAGGAACCTGACCTCGGCGCAGACCCTGCGCAGGCCCATCAGCGCCTCACCGACCCTGGCGTTGTCGACATGGCCCTCGCAGTCGATGGAGAAGCAGTATTTGCCAAGGCCGTCCCCGGTCGGCCTGGACTCGATGCGGGTCAGGTTGACACCGCGCACCGCGAACTCGGTGAGAAGCTCCATCAGCGCACCCGGGTGATCTTCCCGCAGGAACGCCACCAGCGACGTCCGGTCGGCGCCGGTGACCGCGGGCGGCGGCCCCGGCCGGCTCACCACCACGAAGCGGGTCACCGCATCCGGCCGGTCATGCACGTCCCTGGCCAGTACGGCGAGGCCGTAGGTATCGGCGGCGAACGCCCCGGCCAGGGCGGCGTCGATCTCGCCATCGGCAGCCTGTCGCGCCGCCTCCGCATTAGACGAGGCTGGCCGCCACACCGCGTCGGGGAGATGCTCGGCGAGCCACCGCCGGCACTGGGGCTGGGCCTGCGGGTGGCCGCCCACCGTCTTGATGTCCCCGATCTCGACCCCGGGCCGTGCCAGCAGGGCGAAGGCCACCGGCAGCAGTACCTCGGCCCGGATGACCAGGTCTGTTCCAGTGGCGAGTTCATCCAGGGTGGAGGTGACTGCGCCCTCGACCGAATTCTCGATGGGCACCACCCCGCGCGCGACCGCCCCGGTGCGCACGGCCTCCAGGGTGGCCTGGATGGTCACGCACGGGATGGCCTCGATGTCCGGCCCGCTGGCGAAGGCGAGCAGCGCCGCCTCCGTGAACGTGCCCTCGGGCCCCAGATAGGCATAACGCTCCGGCATGGCCCTCATGATGCCAGCGGTCGGCGGCCGGCGGGAACGCGGTCACGGCCCGGGCCGATGGATGTGCGTTGGAACCACACGAGTCCCACGGTGACGGCGAGCAGGATCACCGGGGTCACCCCCGTCCTGACCACGGACTGCAGCCAGCCCATATCGGCGGGCATGGTGATGCCCGCCGTCCTGGCCGGAAGGTACCCGAAGGCCAGCGCCGCGGTGCGCGTCAGCAGCAGCCAGTCCAGGGCCGGTGCCGCCGAGATGGGCAGCAGCGCGAGAGCCGCCCAGCCCAGGCCGTCATACCAGGGCAGCACATAGGGCCACGCCACCAGCCAGGCGAACACGAACGCGAACACACAGCAGGCGGTCATCCCGGCCAGGTCGGCGCCCGTTCCCTCCGCCGCCGCCCCGCGGGTGGCCCAGGTCGCGCCCGCACTCACGCCCCCATCCCGGATCACCAGCCCGCTCAGCACCCGGAGCAGCAGCACAAGCAGCGCCGCGGCGAGCGCGATGGCCCCGACCCTGACCAGGTCATCGGCGGTGCCCTCGGCGAGGCCGGCCATGTGCTGCAGCCCGTCCCTGACGAGCCGCCACGGTGAGCCGATGGACACATAGCTCCCGGCCCGCAAGGCGGGCCGCAGCGTCGTGAAACCCCAGGGAGCCAGCGACGCGGCCACGATCACCGCGAACCCGGTGGCCAGGCCACTCCCGGCGACGGCCAGCCAGCGCCAGCGCCGCCACCAGCCAGCGGCGGCGGCCACCGCGAGGCCAGCCGCGACGAGGGCCATAGTCAGCTTCACCGCGGTCCCCAGGCCGGCCAGCCCGCCAGCCGCCACGGCGAGCAAGAAGATGCGGGCGGCAGAGGCTTGGCTGGAATCATCAGGCATCCCCAGGGAGAAGACGGCGATCGCGGCCACCCCGAAGAAGATTGCCTGGCTGTCCACGTGCTCGCCGGCCACGAGTACCGGCAAGAGCAGCGGGTTGAACGTCCAGAGGAGCGCGGCGCGGAACTGGCGCGGCCTGCTGCCGCGGGTCAGCCGGTGCAGCAGCAACCCGGTGGCCGCGAACGCCGACACGTTGAGCAGCGAAAGCACGAACACGGTGAGCCGCACCGAGGTCCCGCCGACCAGGGATGCCAGCGCCTGCCCGCCGGTGGCCAGGCTGCCATACACCGACGGGCTGGTGCGCCAGTCCTGTACCGCCCGGGCCACCGGATCGCCGAGCCGGGCGAGCATGGCCGGGGTGGTGGTGTAGGGGTTGTGACCAGTGACCACCATCCGCCCGTAGGCGGCATAGCTCAAATGATCCGATGAGCCGAACGGAGGTACCACCGCCATCGCTGCCGCCGCGATGATGCCCGCGCACAGGATCGCCCGCGGGGACACCAGCCAGCCTCGGTGCGCCGCGCGCAGGCACAATCCGAGCCCGAGGGTGCCCGCGGCCAGTGCGGCGGCGGCCAGGGTGACCGCGAGGGCGGGCGGCAGGTGCGTGGGGAAGGCCCATGGCGGCTGGCCTCGCCGGCCCGGCAGCGCCGGCTCCATCACGGACGGTCCGAGGATGGCCACGGCGAAGGTGGCGACCACGCTCAGCGACGTGGCGAAGAGCCCGGCCCGGCCCATCAAACCCGGGAGGACCGCGGCACCCGTGGGATCGGCTGCCTGACCGCCAGGGCCCGCGCGACGTCGGCAAACTGGCGGGCTCGGTGTACCTGGGCCCGCCAGTCGCCGCCGGTCGCCCGGTGTGTCAGCGGCACCTCGACCTCGGTGATGCGCATCCCGATACGGTGCAGATCGATGGTGAGCGCCGTTTCGGCGCCGAAACCGGGGGCCAGCGGCCGGGCGGCCTCGAACGCGGCGCGGGTGAGGCAGCGCTGCCCGTTGAGGGGCTGGGCGGGGCGCCACCCGGTGGCCCGACGGATCCCCGAGCCGGACAGGGCGACGACGAATCCGTGGCCGCCCTGCTTCACCCGGCTGCTGAAGACAGCGATCGTCATGTCCGACTGACCGGACCGGACCGGCTCCGTGAGCGGCCCGGCGTAGGCGGCCGACTCGGCCAGGTCCGCGTCAAGGAAGAGCAGATGGCGGGGGCGGCCGGAGCGCTCGCGGGCTTCCAGCAGGAGGACCGCTTCCGCGCCGGTCTCCATGGCCGCGCTTTTGCCCCGCCGCCGCGCGTGCCGCACCACGGTCGCTCCCGCACTCGCCGCGGTCGCGGCCGTCCCATCACGGGACCCGTCGTCCACCACGATGAGCACGTCCACACCGGGCAGTCCCGCGGCCGCTGTCACGGTCGCGTGGATGCGATCGGATTCGTCTCTGGCGGGGATGACGACGGCAACGTCACCGCTCGGCGGCATGAGCCGATCCTAGGCCATGCATAACCGGCGCGCGGCCTGCCGCGGGCTGCGGCCGGGGGTGCGCCCGCTACTGGCCCGGAACCGCTGCCGGGTCCTCGAGGACGGTGAAGACCGTCTCAAGCCCCGTCACCTGAAGGATCTTCCGAACGGCCGGCCTTGGTCCGGCCAGCTCCAGGGAGCCACCTTGCTCGGTCGCCCGCCGGTGCGCCGCGAGCAGCACATTCATGCCGGTCGAGTCACAGAACTCGACCGCCGACATATCCACCACCAGCCTGGCCGGATCGCCACTGGCGAGTGCCGCCGCGAGCTCGCTCTGCAGCCTCGGTGCGGTGTACAGATCAATTTCACCCGTGAGCGCCAGGATGGCGCGATCGCCCTGAAACCGAGTCGAGACCTTGAGCTCCACGAGCCGCACCTTACCGGTCCCCGGCGTCAAGGACTAGATGCTCACGGAGAGCACACGGTCAAATCGCGCCCGGCCGGGGCCCCAGGTGCGCGAAGCTGTCAGAGACCAACTCACCCGACAGTAGGAACGAGCGAGCCGGAGCGCCCTGGATGTACTCGCCCGAGAACCCGGATCACCCGGAGCGGCCGTATGTGCGCCCGCCGCTGGGCGGCCCATTGTCGGCACCCTTGGCCGCCGACGTCCTGCCTGCCAGCAGCAGCCCGCCGCCCGCGGCACCGCCACCGGTCCCGATTCCCGGGCCGCCACCAGCGTCGTGGTCCGAGGATGTCCCGCCGACGGACGAGCAGGGGGCCAGGATCCGCGACGACATCGAGGGACTGAGGCTGCGGGCTAGCGTTGCGGCGTCCTGGCTCGAGACCAGCGGTCACTACGCCCGGCTGATCAACCGCGGCGGAGTTGTGCCGGTGACGGCCCGGTTCAGCCGCGAGGACCTCATGTTCCTCGGCGAGGCGCGCGGGCAGATGCTGCGGTTCGCCGAACTCACCTTGCGCATCATCGATCTGCACCAGCCGGGCGACGCGGGTGGGCTCAGCACTCACCCGTCCAGTCCCATCCAGCGGTGCCGGAGCTGCATGTGGCGCTGGCCGTGCCCGACGTTCAGCATCGTCACCGAGGTCCTGGACCGCCCCGCTCCGGCGTGACCTGACCCGGCCGCGACGCTCCAGGACTGGACCATCTGCGCCGGGCGGCTATCGTGAGCTCATGGGCAGAATTTTCCTGATCCTCATCGCCGCACTCGCCGTGTTCGTGGTCGCATCAGTGGTCATCGCGACCCTGTTCGCGGCCCTGCATCTGCTCTTCTGGCTCGCACTGATCGCGGTGCTGGTCATGGGAGTACTGCATCTTGGCCGCGGCTCCAGGCGGAGGGCACGCAGGTAGCAGCGGCTGGCTCAGCGGGCCGACAGTAGTTGCTGTGTGCCTGCGGCCAGCCCGGGAGGGTTGCTGACCGCGGGCACGGTGCGCGGGTTCGGTGCCAGCCCGTCGTTGTGGCCTGCGCGCAGTTCCGGGGCTGCGCGGGAGTCAGTCTCCGTGTCCGGCTCCACGGCCGGATCCCGGCCGACAGCGCATGACATGCAGCGGGGCCCGCCCCGGGCACTCCCGAGTTCACTTCCGGGGATCTTTATCACTTCGACGCCCGCGGCTTCCAGCCGGGCATTGGTCGCCGCGTTCCGCTCGTGGCTCACCGCCACCCGGCGGCCGATCACAAGAGCGTTGCCACCGTCGTCCCACTGGTCGCGGCGCTCTCGGCGCGGATCGAGTCCAGTGTCGATCACGTTCAGCCGGCCGATCCCCATCGCCTGTGCCGCCGCCTCAAGGAACGGCTGCGGCCTGGACATCCGCAGCCCGTCCCCGAGCGGGGTGATGGTGCACGCGTTCAGTGTGTAAGCGAGGGCGGGGTACATCACGATGGTGTCCTGATCGATCACCGTGCACAGGGTGTCGAACTGCACGGCGTTCCTGTGCCCGGAGTTCATAGGGGCGATGTTGAGGAGCGTGATGGCACTTTGCGTGATCGGCACCGCGAGCAGCGTGTGCGCGAGGCCGGCCGCGAACACGCACCGGGCCAGCCGCTCCACGCCCGCCGGCGTGGTCAGCTCGCCGACACCGACCACGATCACGCCCGGCGCCAGCAGCAGGATGTCACCGCCCGCCAGGTGCTCACGTGCCGGTCCGTACAGGCGCTTGGTCCCAGCGAACCGGGGGTGGTGGGTGTACAAGACCTCTAGCAGCGCGGTCTCCCGGCGCCTGCCGGCCCAGGCCAGGCTGGTGACCGCCACCCGGTCTCCGATCCACACACTTGAGTCCCGGGTGAAGACCAGATTGGGCAGCGGGTCGATGACGAAGTCATGGCGATCGAGCATCTGGTACACCACCCCCCGCCCGGCGATGAGCTCATCCGGCGTCAGCCCGGCCACCAGTACCTGGGCCAGCGCCTCCGGGTCGAGGCCGTCGAGGTAGCCGTGGACCTGCGCGCGCAGGTCGTCACCAAGCCGAGGGTCGGCCAGAACGGAAGCGACCGCGTCATCCCTGGCACGCTGGTATTCCAGCGTGTCCTGGAGCAATTCCGTGATGTAGAGGACCTCGACGCCGCGGTCCCGGAGGACCTGGGCGAAGATGTCGTGCTCCTGCTGGGCACGACCGACCCAGGGGAGCCCGTCGAAGAGCAGCCGGCTCCTGCTGCGAGGCGTGATCCGCCTCAGCTCGGCCGACGGGCGATGGACAAGCACTGCCCGGAGCCGGCCAACCTCGCTGTCCACGCCGTGGGTGTGACTCACAATCCTCCCCCGCCGGGTGCAACCGCGCCCCCACACGCGATAACCCCTTGTTGGGAGTATCACCGCTTCTTAGGCCACTTACGCCTGGGGAGATCAATAACCCTAGGAACCGTTCGGCGGACTCGCGGGATCCCCGGATCGTCCCGATGGCCTGCACTGCGGGCAGGACGGCCCAGACGGTGGTGCCGAGATCGTCGTTGCGCACACCCCAGCTGGAGCACAGATGCTCGACGATGGAGAGCCCGCGGCCGCCGATCGAGGAGAGGGACGGATGGAAAGCCCGGGGCAGAGTGTCACTGCCGCCGTCACCCACCGCGAGCTCTATCCAGGCCGGCCCCAGTGCCCAGGACACCCGAAGTCGGGATCCGGGCAGCGGCCGGGCGTGCAGGATGGCATTGCTGAGCAATTCGCTCACCACGAGCGCCGCGTCCCCGATGGTCGCCGGAAAGATGCCGCAAGCACGAAGTTCGCTGCGGAGGCGCCCACGGGCCCGGCCGACGCTGGATGGCACGCACGGGAGCAGCACCACGCTCGCCTGACTCACCTCCATGCGCGTCCCGCCCCGTGGGCGCGATCATGTCAACGCTGGTACCAGCCAAAATGCCCCGCAGAGCGGCATCGGAAACCGCCATCAGCCCCACGAGCATCTGCAGCCAATCCAGAAGCACACAATCACCCAGCATGTCGTGCTCCGGTGAGCACGAAACGCCGATCATTGCGCGCTTCACCGCCGCTGGCCTGGCCGCCTCCGCTAACATTGGGTAGCACGATCGTCACTGAACAGCGACAGAGCGTGCCCTGTGGTGACGTTCTGCATAGGCTTTCGGTGACCCGGCCACCATGGGGGTGACCTGGCCGGCAGAATCCTGGACGGGGTGAGTCGATGGACCGCGCGGCCCGTGGTAATCCGGCTGACCTGCGGGCCGCTAGCACCGCCGGCCCGGCGGCCACACCGGGCACCGCCGCGGATCACCGCGGGGTACCGGAACAGGCCGGACGTGCGCGGGCCGGCGAGCAGCCGCCGGCCGCACCCGCTGACATACCAGCCGGACCAGGCGTCCCGCAGCTAGCCACCGGCCGGTCGACGGCAGCCAGCCCGGTAGCACGTCATCTGGCCCTCCTGATCTGCTACCTGGCCGCCGGCGTGGCCGTCACCTGGCCCCGGGCCACCTATCTGACTGGCCGCCTGCCCTCGCAGCGGGACTCGGCCAGCTACGTGTGGGGATTCTGGTGGGTCGCCCGGCAGGTGACCCACCTGGCCAACCCGTGGTTCACCCGGTACATGGCGGCCCCGGCGGGAATCGATCTTGGGTTCCACAGCTTGATGCCGCTGCCGGGCCTGCTGATGACACCCATCACCCTCGCGTTCGGCCCCAGCGCCTCCTACAACGTCATGGTCATCCTCGTTCCCGGTCTGCTGTGCTACGCCATGTACCGGGCTGCGCGGCTGTGGCTCCGGTCCCAGCCGGGCGCGATCGCCGCCGGCGCGTTCTTCGGCCTCTCGGCGATGCTCGCGCAGGAGGACTGGTATCACCTCAACATCGCCGTCGGCGCGCTGTTCCTGCCCCTCGCGCTCGAAGCGTCGGTGCGGCTGCGGCGGCGTCCCGGGATACGCCAGGCCATAGCGCTGGGCCTGGTCCTGGGGGCAGCCATGCTCACCGACCCCGAGTCCGTCGTCATGGTGGCCATGCTGACCGCGCTGCTCCTGCTGCCCTGGCTGGTGCGACAGCACTCACTCGTGACGCTGCGGGCGGCCGCGCTGGCCGTGGTGACGGGAGCACTAGTCGCCGCACCCCAGATCATCGCGATGATTCAGGAAGTGGTGGCAGGCGGTCTTGCGATCCAGCCGCATCTCCTGGCGGTGACCTACCAGCAGTACGGGATCGGGCTGCCCGGGATGTTCGCACCGACGCCTCGCGTGGCCGATTTCGGGCTGCACACCCTGGCTGCTCCGTTCCTGCACAGCCGGGACAACGAGGGGCTGCCGATGTTCGGCGCGGTGCTGACCGCCGCGGCCCTCTTCGGCCTGGCCACCGCCTGGCGCCGGCGCAGCGCCCGGCTGCTGGCGTTGACCTGGGCCGGCACCGCCACGCTGGCCTTGGGCAGTTCCGTGTGGATCGGCATGCGGCAATACATCCCGCTGCAACAGATCTGGCACGGGGTGCCAGTGTCACCGATCATGCCCTATACCTGGTTTGTCCGGATCCCCGGCCTGTCCAGCTTCCGCGAGGCCGACCGGCTGGCGATCCTCGGCCTGGTGCCGGCCGCCCTGCTGGCCGGGGCGGCGGTCGACTGGCTGCGCTACCACGCCAGGCCGCTGATCATCGTGGTCCTCGCGCTGGGCATCCTGGAAGCCGGGTATTCAGGCAACCCAAGGGTCGGCTCCATACCGACCTCGCTGGCCAGACTGGACAGGCCTATCGCGGCCGACCACTCGGGCTCCGTCGTCGTGGACGTCCCGTACGGGCTGCGGGGCGGGATCCCCGAAGACGGCAGCCAGTTTCCGCCGGAGGCACTGGTGCTCGCCACTGCTGACGGCCATCCGCGCGCGGTCTCTTATACCTCACGGGTGCCGGCCACCACCGTTGCCGCGATCAGCAAGCACGCGTTCTACATGTGCCTCATCCATACTCAGCACTACAACACCACGCATTACATTCCGCTTTCCGCGGCGCAGCTATCGGCGGCACAGCGGGACGTCCGGCACCTCGACATCGGCTGGGTGCTGGTCTGGCGCGAGAATCGCGCTATGTTGCGCTACCTGGCCGAGACCGGATTCCGGTTCGACTACCGCGCCGATCACGTATCGGTGTATCGCCCCGCCTCCCGCTGATCTGTAGCCAACGGCCGGCCGGTATCGCTCCGCGGCCATCCGCATCGGCCGGTCAAGAGCCATGCGGGCGTGGCCGAAAACGCCAGCCGCACCGGGGACACGATATTATCCGCTAGGCCGCGACCGGGTCCCGTCCAGTAGACCCGGTTTACCTGGTGCCACATTTACCTGGTGCCACATTTACCTGGTGCCACACGCACCTGGTGCCACACGCACCTGGCGGCCCACACATGTCAGCCCCACACATGTCAGCCCCACACATGTCAGCACAGTGGACGAGGAGAATCGATGGGCCTGGAGGCCGACCGCTCCCCGGCACTCACGGACGGCCCGCCCGTGGACGGCCCGCCCGTGGACGGCGCTCGCGCAGAGGGCGCGCGCCCGGACGACGCCTCCGCCGACGGCTCTGAGCTGCCGGGTGGGCGGGGCGGGGCGGGGCGCCGTCATCTTGTTCTGCTGGCTTGTTATCTGGCCGCTGGGATCGCGGTTACCTGGCCGCGAGTCACCTACCTGGCCGGCCGCCTGCCCGCCACCCGTGACGCGGGCGGCTATGTCTGGGACTTGTGGTGGGTGGCCCGCCAGGTCTCCCATCTCGCCAGCCCCTGGTCCACCAGCTACATCGCCGCGCCCGTGGGCGCAGACCTCGGCTACCACACCCTGATGCCCCTGCTGGGCCTGCTGATGACACCCATCACCCTCGCGTTCGGCCCCAGCGCCTCCTACAACCTGCTGTCCATCGCCTGCCCCGGGCTGCTGTGCTATGCCATGTACCGGGCGGCCCGGCTGTGGATCCCCTCGCAGACCGGCGCCATCGCCGCCGGGGCACTGTTCGGCCTGTCCTCCATCCTGGCCTGGCGCAGCTGGTATGAGATCAACCTCGCCGCCGGGGCATTGTTCCTGCCCATGGCCCTGGAAGCGGCCGTCCGGCTGCGCCGCAGGCCCGGCCGCCGCCAGGCCATCACCCTGGGCCTGGTCATGGGCGCCGCGGTCCTCACCGACCAGGAATCAGCTGTCCTGGCCGCCATCTTGACCGCCCTGGTCCTGCTGCCCTGGATGCTGCGCCACCCCGCACCAGCCCGCCTCTGGCCACCAGCCCTGGCCACCGCGGTCGGCGCCCTGATCGCCACCCCTCAGATCATCGCCATGATCCAGCAGGCACGTTCCGGTGGCGCCTCATCACCCTCGAGCTACCTGGCGAAGAACTACGTCGACTCGGGAGCCGGGCTCGGCCAGATGTTCTCACCCTCCCCGCGCGTCAGCCGCCTCGGCCTGCCGGACCTGGGCTCGCTCTATTACCACCAGGGCCCGCCCAGCCAGGTCGTCGTTACCTTCGGGGTGGTCTTGACCGCGTTGGCCCTGCTGGGCCTGGCCGTCGCCGGGCGGCGGCGCAACGCCTGGCTGCTCGCCCTGCTATGGGCCGGCTGCGTTGCCCTGGCCCTCGGCTCCGCCCTCTGGATCGGCACGCACCCCCAGGTCCCCGCCCCCCACCTATGGCACGGCACCGCCCTCTCCCAGATCCTGCCGTTCACCTGGTTCGTCAAGCTCCCCGGACTATCCAGCTTCCGCGAGGCAGACCGGTTCACCCTCCTCGGCCTCGTCCCAGCCACCCTGCTCGCCGGAACGGCTGTCAACTGGCTCCGCTACCACGCCAGGCCGCTGCTCATCCCGGCCCTCGCCCTGGCCCTCCTCGAAGCAGGCTGGTCCGGCAACCCCAGCATCACCACCATGCCCACCGCGATGCCCGCACTCGACACCCCCATCGCCGCCGACCACTCGGCCTCCATCGTCATCGACGTCCCCTTCGGCATCCGCGGCGGACTGCCCATCCTCGGCTCCGCGTTCCCGCCACAATCCATGGTCCTGGCCACCGCCGACCACCACCCCCTGGCCGACGCCCTCATCTCCCGCATCCCCGCCAGCACCCTCACCGGAATCAAGCGCCACCCCTTCTACGCCGCCCTCCTCAACGCCGAAGGCGGCTCCCACACCACAACCAGCGCCCAACGCAGAGCAGCACAGGCCGACGCCCGCCACATGCAGATCGGCTGGGTACTCCTCTGGCACCCGACGGGACGGGTCGGCTCTTTGCTCCGGCACACTGGTTTCCGTCTCGATTACCGGGCGAATGGCGTTGCTGTCTACCGGCCGGTCACGTCGGAGTCCTAGATTTAAATGCCGTGCGGGACGGCGTCCACCGCGGAGGGGACGTCGCCCAGGAGCCCCTCGGCAGCCAGGCCACGGACCAGGCCGCGCAGGCCGGCCGAGAGACCCTCCCGCTCCTCATCGGACAGCGAAGCGATTATGCGCGCCTGCCGGGATTGCCAGGCTCGCCATACCCGGGTCGCGATCAGCCGGCCCTCGGGCGTCAGGTAGAGGCGGACATAGCGCTGGTTGTCTTCATCCCGGCCGCGCCTGATCCAGCCTTTGCGCTCAAGCCCGGCGGCCAGCCGGCTCACCGTGCTCTTCTCCAGGCCGAGCAGGCCGGCCAGCTCGCCCTGCGCGATACCGCGGGCCGAGACAAGCTCGATGAGGGCTCGCGCTTCCGAGGCCGAGAGCGCCGGGAGTCCAGCCGCGGCCGCCGCGCCGCCATCGCCGGCCTGGCCGCCGGTCGTGCCGTCAGCCCCCGCAGCGGCATCGGCGGCTTCGGCCACGGCCGGCTCCCCGCCTCCCGGGGGGACGGCGTCTCCCGCAGGCGCCGGGCTGACCAGCCGGAGCAACTGCGTGAGCAGTCCCTCCAGTTCGGTGTCGTTCGGCGAGTCGTCCACAACAACAGTTGTACCGCACAACGAGGCAGGTGGTACTGTCGCCGACGTGACAGTTGCCCTGCACAACTCATCGTCACGCCTCATCTGCCCGCAGCAAACCCCCGGCAGGCTGGGGCGCAGCCGGCGGTCGGCGGCGGCGGCGGTCGTGGGCGCCCGGCCCGCGATCCCAGGCCCAGCCGCATGAACGACGAGAGGCGGCTGAGCGCGCCCGGCCACCTGCTCCCCGCCGACATCTCGAGCGCGGGTATCCAGACCTCGGTGCTGCCCGACGAGCCGCTCGCCGAATTCGCCCTGACCCATGGCCTGCGGCCGAGTGCGGCACGGCCGCCGGCCCTCGCTTATATCAAGCAGCTCTGGCGCCGGTGGAACTTCATCGTCGCATTCGCGACCGCGCGCAACATCGCGATGTACACCGAGGCCCGGCTCGGCCAGCTGTGGCAGGTGCTGACACCGCTGCTCAACGCGGGCGTCTATTTCCTGATCTTCGGCCTGCTGCTGAAGATCAGCAGAGGCGTGCCGGACTACCTCGGGTTTCTCGTCACCGGCGTGTTCGTCTTCAACTTCACCCAGCGGGCCTTCATCTCGTCGTCAAACGTGATCACCGACAGCCTGCCGCTGATCCGCGCGCTGCAGTTCCCGCGCGCGAGCCTGCCGCTCGCCTATGTGATGATCGAGTTCCAGCAGATGCTGCTGTCGATGGCGGTCCTGGCTGTCATCCTGCTCAGCCCCCTCTGCCACGAGCCGATCACCTGGTACTGGCTGCTCGCCATCCCGGCCCTGCTGCTTCAGACGGCGTTCAATGTGGGCGTAGGGCTGTTCGTCGCGCGGATCGGCTCGCAGGTCAACGACTTCAGCCAGCTGCTGCCGTTCCTGCTCCGGACCTGGCTGTACGTCTCCGGCGTGCTGTACAGCATCGCGACCTTGCAGATCCGCACGCACCGCTGGATAGTCTCCCTGCTGGAGATCAATCCCGCGGCCCTTTACATCACGCTGATGCGGAACTCGGTGATGCTGTCGCAGCGCCTGAGCGCGCCGGGCAGCAAGCCATACAATCAAAAGCTGTGCGCCCTGTGGAATACCAAGGCCTCAAAGTACTTGTACGACAGCGCATACTGCCACTACTACGCTAACCCGGATCACTTCTGGTACTACGGAATAGGCTGGGCAGCGCTTGCCCTGGTGGTCGGGTTCTTCTTCTTCTGGCGGGCGGAGGTGAAGTACGGCCGTGGCTGAACCAATGGTGGTCGCTGATGACCTGCACATCGTGTACCGGGTCTACGGCGCGGGCGGCGACCGTGGCACGGCAGCGACCGTGCTGCTGCGGATCCTGGGCCGCAAGACCCGTGCGTCCATCCGCGAGGTGCACGCGATCCGCGGCGTCTCGTTCGTCGCCTACCGGGGCGACGCCGTCGGCGTCATCGGCCGGAACGGGTCGGGGAAATCCACCCTGCTGCGAGCGGTGGCCGGGTTGCTCCCGCCGGAGCAAGGCAACGTCTACACCACCGGAGAGGCGTCATTGCTCGGCGTGAACGCCGCGCTCCTCGAGGATCTCACCGGCGAGCGCAACGTGATTCTCGGCTGCCTGGCGATGGGCATGACCAAGCAGGAGGCCAAGGACAAGTACCCGGGCATTGTGGAATTCTCCGGCGTCGGCGAGTTCATCGACCTGCCGATGAAGACCTACTCCACCGGAATGGGCTCGCGGCTGCGGTTCGCGATCGCGGCCTCCAAGAGCCAGGAGGTGCTGCTCATCGATGAGGCCCTGGCCACCGGCGACGCGGAGTTCCGGGTGAAGAGCCACGCCCGGATCGAGGAACTGCGCCAGGAGGCTGGCACCGTGTTCCTGGTCGCGCATAATCTGGCGGAAATCGAGCAGACCTGCAACCGGGTGATCTGGATGGAGCGCGGCCAGATTGCGATGCAGGGTGAGGATGTCATTGGCATCGTCGACCGCTATATCGAGGCCTCCGGTGGTGACCCGGTCCTGCGTGACCCGGTCACCAGGGAGCGGCTCGGCGGCCGCCAGACGGCGAAGACCTGAGCACCCACCACGTCAGACCGCGTCAGCCACTCGCGCGCCGCAATTGCAGGCGCATGCACGTGCCGCCGCTGGGCCGGGAACTGGCGGCTACCTCGCCGCCTTGCGCCCTCGCCAGCTGGCGCACGATATACAGTCCGAGGCCAATTCCGCCGAACCTGCGCCGATCGCCGGTCTCGCCCTGCACAAACCGCTCGAAGATCCGCTCATGCTCCCCCGGCGCGATGCCGATGCCCTCGTCCTGCACGGTGACTTCGATCCAGTCGCCTGCCAGCCGGGCCGCCACCGAGACCGCGCCGCCCTCCGGGGAGTACTTGAAGGCGTTCTCCAGCAGCTGCCCGACGATGATGTCGGTGGCCATCGGGTCACCATGGGCCGGTGGCAGCCCTTCGGGAATATCAGCCGCGAGGGTGTGCGCCTCGGAGAGCGGGCGGAACGCCGTCGCTGTCCCGCGCAGCAAAGCCGCCAGGTCGAACGGGCCGTTGGTGACCGTGAGCTGATCGGCTCCCGCGCGGGAGCCGAGCAGCAGTTGTTCCACCAGCCGGCCTAGCGACCCGGCCCGCTCGGCGATGGTCTGCACCGCACTGCGGCGCTCGGCGTCGGTCAGCTTGTCCCACCGGTTCGCCAGCGTGCTCGCGAACCCCTGGACAACGGTGATCGGCGTCCGCAGCTCATGACTTGTCGTGGCCAGGAACAGGTCCTTGGCCTCCTCCAGTTCCTTGGCGGCGGTCACATCCCGGAAATCGACGACACGCTCATTGTTGCCGTTCAGGTCGTTGCACAGCACGTCGAGCCAGCGGCCGCTGAGCAGCCGGTGGGTCAGCTTGCCGCCGCCGGGCTCAGGAACCGGGAACGGCAGCGGGCGCCCGGTGACCTCGTCGGCAGACATGCCAGTGAGCTGGTGCGCAGCGGGATTCCACTGCTGGATCAGCCCGTCGCCGTCGAGCACCGCGATGCCATCCGCGCTCGCGTCGATCACCGCGCGCTCATGGGCCCGCTGCCTGACGACTTCCTCGAAGGCCATCGCGTTGGTGAGGGCGACGCCCGCGTGGCCGGCCATCAGCTCCAGCAGTTCCAGCTCGATGTGTCCGACCTTCCGCCTGCTGTACAGCGCGTACAGCGCCCCGTAGGGGCGCCCCCCGACGTGGGAGAGGCTGAGCGCGATCGTGTGCAGCCCGGGCAGCGCGGACCAGATCAGGTCCTCGAAGCCACCGCTGGCATCGGTAGCCATCATTACTGTCTTACCGGACCGCATCAGCTCGCCGACCAGGCTGGTGGGCAGGTCGGCCGTCCGGCCACGCAGGCTGCCGGGCAGCCCGTCCATGCTCACCAGGCGCAGCCTGCCGTCCTCAATGAGCACGAACCCGCCCGCGTCCGCGCCGGTCAGCTCGCGCAGGCTGGCGGCGATCCGGTCCAGCACCGCTTCCAGGTCTCGCTGGGCGGTCATGTCGGCCACCACATCGCCGAGTTTGCGGACAACCCTGGCCCGCTTCGCTATGTGGTTCCTGGCCGCGTCGTCCTCGCCAGAGCGGTGGCAGACATTCACCCAGCCGATCACATCCCCTGTCCGGCTGGTTAGCGCGCTGGTGTCAATGCGGAGGTCAAGCAGGCGGCCGTCCTTACGCGTCCGGCGGGTGGCGAACGAGATCTGGCCGCCGCTGCGGAGCCGCTCCAAGACCGCGCTGTACTCGGCCTTCAGTTCCTCCGGGATGATCGGGGGCTCGTGACCAACGACCTCGGAGGCCGTCCAGCCGAACATCCGCTCGGCCGCCGGATTCCACAGCAGCACCGTCCGGTTGGTGCTGAACGCCACGATCGCGTCGGCCGCGCATTCGACGACCGCGCGTGCCGTCGCGTCTACCCCGTCCTGGTTGCCGACCGGCGGCGTTTCGACCTCCACGTCCACATCGTGCCACCGCCGCTGAGCCTCGGCTCAGCAAAAGGCAAGGTCCGGGTATTTCGTGTGCTGTCCCGGGTAGCAGGGCCCGGGTAGCAGGGCTCCGGTCAGCGGACCAGCCAGCCGGTTCCCGCCTCAATGGGCGCGCAGGAGCCGAGTACCAGCCCGGTGCCAATGTGAACTATGTGAACAGCACGCCGGGGTTGAGCACGCCTGACGGATCGAGCGCGGATCGCACGGCCCGCATGGCGGCGATCTCGGCGGCGGACCGGCTCAGGTGGAGCAGGCCGGCCTTAGCCCGGCCGATCCCGTGCTCGGCCGAGATCGTGCCGCCGAAGGCGGCGGCCAGGCGCAGCACCGCCTCGTCCGCCGCCTCGTCCGCGGGATCGGGACCAAGCACGTTGACGTGCAGATTGCCCGCGCCTATGTGCCCGAACACGATCACGCGGCAGTCCGGCCCGGCGGCGTCCCGCACCGCTGCGTCCAGTGCCGCGCGGAACTCAGCGATCCTCCCCAGTGGGAGCGCCACATCCAGCTTGTGCGGGATCCCGGCGGCGCTGATCGCTTCCGTGTGCCGTTCCCGGTACGCCCACAGGGCGGCGCGGCCGGCCCGGTCCAGCGCGACCGCCGTGTCCTCAGGCAGTGCGACGTCCTCGAGCCGCTCGGCCTGCTCCGGCGTTCCGGCGATCTCGGCGAGCAGGTAGCCGGGGTACGGCCGGCTCAGCGGCAGCGGCAGCCCGGCTGCCTCCCTGACCAGGTCCAGCCCGGCCGCCTCCAGGTACTCCGCCGCGCGCAGGCCGGGCAGGTGCGCGCGGATCTCGGCGTACAGATTCGCAGCCGCCGCGACGCCGCTGACCCCGGCGAGCACGGCCGCCGCGACCGGCTCGGCAGGCCACAGCCGAAGCCGCGCCGCAGTGATCACGGCGAGTGTTCCCTCGCTTCCGGCCAGCAGCTGAGTGAGGTCATAGCCGGTGTTGTCCGCGGCCAGTCCGGTCATTCGCGACACAACGGATCCGTCGGCAAGTACTGCCTCGATGCCTCGCAGTTGTCCGCGGGTAGGCCCGTACCGGATCGTGTGGATGCCGCCGGCGTTCGTCGCGATGGTGCCGCCGACGGTGGCTGAGTCCCTAGCGGCCAGGTCGACGCCGTATTCCAGGCCGGCCGCCGCGGCGTGCGCATGGAGATCCGCGAGAGTGACCCCGGCCCCCGCGGTGACCTGGGCGGCCAGCGTGTCCACCGGGTCGAGCCTGCGCAGCCGGCGCGTGGACAGCAGCACCGCGGCCTGGTGCGCGTCCGGCCCGGGCACTGAACCGCCGACCAGCCCGGTGTTGCCGCCCTGGGTGACGACGGGGACTCCGCTGTCCGCGCAGCACCGCAGCACGGCCGCTACCTCCTGCGCCGAGCCGGGCCGGGCCACGCATCGGGCCGCCCCGCTGTACCGGCGGGTCCAGTCCCATATGTACCCGTCCAGCAGGTCAGGGTCGGTGAGTACGTGCTCGGCACCGATACTCGTGGCCAGGTCGGCCTCCAGGCTGCTCATAATGACAGCCTGGCACGGGATCGCGGCGGCCCCGTGGGAACCGCCCCCTGACGGGATGCGTCAAATCACCATGAGACTCTCTTTGCGGCGGGCCCGTACCCGCGGCGCGTACCTCCTGCCGATGGCGCTATGCGCGCTAGCAGTGGCCGCATGCGGCAGCGTGGCCGGCTCGGCCAAGGCGGGCGGATCGGCCTCCTCAGCGACCCCGAGCGCGGCAGCGGCCAAGGTCTCGCTCCTCATCGAAGTGACGCCGCGGCCTGGCGCCAAGGCGGAGCGCTGGACGTTGCGGTGCGAGCCAACCGGGGGCACACATCCGGACGCGGCGGGCGCCTGCCACCAGTTGCTGACCGCCACGCGCCCGTTCGCCCCGCTTCCGCACGGCATCATGTGCCCGATGATCATCACCGGCCAGCAGACGGCGTTCATCAAGGGAACGTGGTTCGGCTCCCGGGTGGACGAGACCTTCTCCCAGCTCAGCGGCTGCGCGGCGCTGCGCTGGAAGGAACTGGGGCAGGTCTTCACCCCGATCCACTGAGCGGCGGCCGTGCCGCGCCCGTTGGCTACCTGAGCAGACGCGACATCCGCCGGTCGGCCAGTGGTTTGCCGCCGGTCTGGCAGGTCGGGCAGTACTGCAGCGCCGAGTCGGCGAACGACACCTCGCGCACCGTATCGCCGCAGACCGGGCACGACTGCCCAGCCCGGCCGTGCACCCGGAGGCCTGACTTCTTCTCCGCCTTCAGGTCACCCGCCGCCAGTCCCGCCGACCTGGCCACCGCGGCCTGGAGCGTGCTGACGATCGCCTCGTGCAGCCAGCCGACCTCGTCGCTGGTCAGGCTGCTGGCTAGCTTGAACGGGGACATCTGCGCCGCGTGCAGCACCTCGTCAGAGTAGGCATTGCCGATTCCCGCGACGATCTTCTGATCCCTGAGCACTCCCTTGATCTGGGTCCGCCGCCCGGCGAGCAGCCCGGCCAGGACCTCAGCGGTGAAGGAGTCCGCGAGCGGATCGGGGCCGAGCGCGGCGACACCCGGTACCTGGGCGGGATCGGCGACCAGGTAGACGGCCAGCCGTTTCTGGGTCCCCGCCTCCGTCAGGTCGAATCCGGCGCCATCGGTGAACCGGAGCCGGAAGGCGAGCGGGCCCTTGCCCGGGCGCGGCGGCTGCGCGGGCAGGTTCTCCCGCCAGCGCAGCCAGCCGGCCCGCGCCAGGTGCATGACCAGGTGCAGCGGGCCGCTCCCGGCTGCCTCGTCCACTGCCACCAGGTCAAGGAACTTGCCGTGGCGCTCCGCCGCGGCGATGACCAGCCCGCGCAGCGCGGTCAGGTCCGGCCGGTAAGTCTTGAGCACCGAGATGGCGGCACTGTCGGCCCGGTCGACGACCCGGCCGACTGCCCGCTCGCGCAGGTAGATGGCGAGCGACTCGACCTCGGGAAGTTCCGGCACATACCAATTCTGCATCGCACCCGCACGTGCTAGCTCCGGCCCGGTCCAAGCCGCCGCCGAGGCACAGTGCGAGTACGCGGGCAGAGCGGGTGGCGGGGCCCTCGGCTCTTCCCAGGAAGCGCCGCGGCGTGCATCCTCATCTCAGGAAGCCCGCCGCGGCCGCGGGCCGAAGCCACTAAACCGTAGCCGCGGGCCGGAGCCACGTCCCGCGGCGCCGGACGCCACGCAAGAGAGGCAGCGCGGGTGACTAGGTCATTTGCTTGAGCGAAACTAACATATTTTAGAAGTACCTCCGGTGCGCACAGCATGGACTCACAAGGACGCGAAGCCATGGACCAGGCAGAGCCTCATCCAGACCAGGGCCAGCCTGCCGAACCAGGTCGCCGGGACCGCCACGACGCCGCCCAGCCCCGGCTCACCCCGTCCGGCGACCTGGACCACCCGGTGGTAGCCGGCTACGACGGATCGCCGTCGAGCCGCCATGCTCTCGCGTACGCGGCCGGGATGGCCAGGCGGCTGGGGCGGCCGCTGCTGGTCGCGTACGTCTGCTCGCCCGGTGTCTACTGCGAGCCGCTGACCGGCCAGGTCGTAGGCGCGGGCCGGGACGCGGAGGAGATGGAGCGCTGGCTCGTCGGCGAACTCGACGACGTATGCGACCGGGCGGGACTGGACGTCCGGGTCCTCACCCGCCGCGGGAACCCGGCCCGGGAACTCGCCGCGGCGGCCCAGGAGTTCAGCGCGGACGCCTTGGTGATAGGGGCGCCCGGGCATCTCTGGCACCATGTGGCCGGCTCGGTCCCCGGCTGGCTGGCCAGGCACGCACACTGCCCGGTGATCGTAGTTCCCTGACTCCCATCGGCCGGGATCCGGTCAAGGTCCGCCGAGGCGTTCCCATCATTTCATCTGGTAGCCGTCGGCGGGTGGGTAGCACAGGCGCAGGAGCGTGGGTAGGAAAGCTCCTATGACAGTAACCCTGGGTGACCCGATGGGCCCGGCCGATGACGCCGGGGGGCTGCCGTCCGCAGTCGTGGGAATCCCGGTGGTCAGCGTGCGCGGCGAGACATTCGTTGAGGTCGAGCCCGAGATCGTAACCCTGCTGGTAGCGGTGAACGGGCGGGCCAAGAGCCGCCGCGAACTGATCGAGGCACTCTCGGCGCGTCACGAAGAGTGCCTGGCCCTCGTCAGGTCGTATGCCGACGCGATCGAGAAAATCCAGACCAGCCGCCTCTCAGTGGCTCCGGAACCTCGCTCCGGGCGCCCAGAGAAGACGTGGCTGTACCGCGGATCTGTCCGCACCCGGCTGACCGTGCGAGATTTTTCCGTGCTGGGGGATCTGGTCAGCCGGCTCGCCGACCTGGAACTGGCCACCGTAGACGGACCCTGGTGGCAGCTGCGGCCAGATTCGCCGGTCTACCGGCAGGCCGCCGCCGCCGCGGCCCGGGAGGCAGTGACCCGGGCCAGGGAGTACGCCGAGGCGATCGGCGGGCAGCTCACCGGGCTGCTGGAACTGGCCGACATCGGGCTGAGCATCGAAGGCCGGGAGCCGGCGATGCGTGCGGTGGCCGGAAGGCTAGCCAGGAGAGGAACCGCGCCGCAGGACGAACCGTCCGCGATCGACCTTGAGCCGGAGACGCAGATCGTGCACGCGGCCGTGCAGGCGCGCTTCACGATTCCGCCGCCCGCATCCCTCGATCCCTGTCCGGCCGCCAGCAGCGGCCGGCACGCGGCGGCGGTCACGGCCACGCCGCCGGAACCCGGCTGACGCGGCGACCGCCAGCGTTTCGTTATGCCCGGAATTGTGGGTGAATGCGGCGATCCGACGCCGCCTGCTGGCCGAACGCGGACTGCCGACCTGCCCAACGGCGATCCAGACAGGTACCCGGGGCGCATAAGCTGCAGCCCAGAAGACCTGGTGGGCGAGGAGGGATTTGAACCCT
>OCTA010001308.1_pt1 | contig 22900 bp, 24 predicted proteins | sample 1538991 | NCBI WGS metagenome assembly OCTA01 (sample SAMEA3539302, study PRJEB22396) | soil metagenome | biome: tundra; feature: field; material: soil | place: USA | collected 2010-05 | depth 0.15 m | reverse complement strand
GCTTGTAATGGCAGTAGGCGGCAAACCAGCTCAGATCGCCGGGGTCGGTGCCGGTCACGGCGACGTACTGCGCCAGCAGCTGTCGGCGATCGGGCATCCCCTCCGCGGCCGCCCGGTTGGCGCCGTCACGGTGCCCGCAACGGCGCACGACCGGATCGGTGAAATGCAGCAGCCAGGCCAGATCGGTGCGAGGATCTCCGAGCGACCACAGCTCCCAGTCGATGATCGCCGGTGGCCCGTCGCCGTCGAACAGCAGGTTCCCCAGCCGGTAGTCGCCGTGCAGGACCCGGGGCCCGATTGTGCCCGGGACCGCCGCGGCCAGCGCCCGATGCAGTGAGTCCTCATTGCCGCGTAGGTCGGCTCCGGCCGTGGCGAACAGTCGCGCCCAGCGATCCAGCTCGTCGCCCAGCCCCACCGCGGGTTCGGCGCCGAGCCCGACGGCGGCCGGTGCCAGCGCGTGCAGGTGGCCGAGCATCGCCGCCGCGGCCCTGGCGCGAGCCCTCACCGTCGCGGGGGCCGGTGGTACCGGGGAGACATCCCAGCATGGCTCATAGGCCTCACCGGCGATGAACTGCATCACGAACAGCGGCGGCTCGCCGTCGTCGCGCAGCAGCACCTCGGGCACCCGCACCCCGGCGGCGCCATGCACGGCACTGATTGCCCTGGCCTGGCGCAGCACATCGCGGTTTCGCACGGCGGGTAACCCCGGCGGCGCCACCTTGATCACCACCCGGCGGCGCCGGCCGCTGGAATCCGCCAGCCAGGCCGCGAAAGTGAGACTGGAGATGCCGCCGGGCAGCGACTCCAGCTCGGCCACCGAGGCACCCGGCCAGCGCCGGCTCGCGGCCGCGCCGGCGCGGTGCAGCAGCTCTCCGAGGTCCAGTTGCGCCACGCTCAGGCGCGATCGTCGCCGCCGCGCACGACGCTGCGCGTGACCGACAGCGTGTTGAGCGACTGGCCGCCATCGACGGTCAGCTCCTGGCCCGTGACGCGCCCGGCGGCGGGGGAGGCGAAGAAGGCGACGGCATCGGCGATGTCTTTCGTGCGCACCAGCTCGCCGGCCGGAATTCGCGCCAGCCATGCGTCGATGATCTCCGAGGGCATCGAGAGGACCCCGGAGCTCGCCACCAGCCCGGGCAGGATCGCGTTGGCGGTGATCCCCAACGGGGCGTTCTCGGCCGCGAGCGTCTTGGTCATCCCCAGCAGACCTGCCTTGCTGGCGCTGTAGGCGATTTGGGCGGGCATCCCGTGGCTGGCGGCGATGCTGGAGATCACCACGATCCGGCCGAAGCGCCGCTCGCGCATCCCGCGCAGGCAGGCCTGGGCGACCCGAAAGCTGCCGGTGAGGTTGACGTCCAGGTCACGCTGCCAGCGATCAAGGGCGATCGAGTGTGCGGCGCCGAAGATCGTCGGCAGCCCGGCGTTGCAGACCAACACGTCGATGTCGCCCAGTGCCGGTAGCTCGTCGCCGGCGACGTCGACCTGGAAGGTGCACCCGGGCTCGACGTCGAGCGTGAGGACCTCCATGCCGTCGTCCTGAAGTCGCGCCACGATCGCCCGGCCGATCCCACCGGCGCGGGCCGCGCCGGTGACCAGCGCGCGCAGGCGTCGTTCGGGGGGTGGTGCGCTCACGCCATCGTCAGGCCGCCGCTCACCGAGAGCGTCTGACCAGTGATGTAGCCGGCGCCCTCGCTGGCGAAGAATCTGACCGCCACCGCCACGTCCTCCGGCTGGGCGATGCGCTTCATCGGCACGCTCTTGGCCATGCGCTCGAGCACGATGTCGCCGCCCGGCTGGCCGGCGGCCACCTCGCGCAGCAGCTGGGTGTCCGTCGGGCCGGGGCAGACCACGTTGGCGGTCACTCCCGCACGGGCCGCCTCGCGGGCCACCGTCTTGGTGAATGCGATCACGGCACCCTTGGCCCCGGCGTAGACGGATTCCAGCGAGGAGCCGACGCGTCCGGCATCGGAGCTGATGTTGACCACGCGGCCCCAGCGGCGTTCGATCATCTCGGGCAGGATCACCCGGGTCAGCCGCAGCCCACCCTTGAAGTTGACGTCGAGGATCTGGTCCCAAAAGGCCTCGTCGGTGTCGACGAACGGCTTGTATTGATCCCAGCCGGCGTTGTTGACCAGCACATCGATCTGGCCGAGTCGCTCGCGCGCCGCGGCCACGCCGGCATCGACGCTGGCCGAGTCGGTGACGTCGAGTTCGATCATGACGGCGGTGCCGCCGCTAGCGTTGATCGCTTCGGCTGTCTCACCGCCCTCCTTGGTTAGCACGTCGGCGATCACGACCGACATTCCGTCCTGCGCCAGGCCGCGCGCAATCGCGGCTCCGATACCGCGTGCTCCGCCGGTGACCAGCGCGACGCGACCGTTTCGCATGGTGGACATGGGTCGCACGATACCGGCGCGGTGGCGTCGGTCATCGTCGCGGTGGTCCGCAGCGCATGACAACCTTACCGCGACCCGTGCCCGATCCGCGCCGCTTCGACTACCGAGCGGGGGCGTGAGGTGGCACTCGCCGCGACGGAATCCATGCACGCGATTCAGTTCGGAACCGCGCCGCTGCACAAGCAGGAGCTCGAGAGGATCACGGAGCTCTTGGAGGCCCTCCGGGCCGCGACCGGGGACTTCACCGAGACATAGTTTTGACCTCCGACTATTGGCGGCGCTACGATCGGCGGCGATGGCTGTCGTCGACAACTTGCCGGTCGCCTACGAGGACTGGCGCGCGGCCTACGGTCTCAGTCCCGAACGCGATGCCGCGTTCACGACTCTGTCCGACGAGGAGGTCAGGCCGCTTTACACCGAACGCGACCTCCCGGCTGGGGTGGGTGGGCTCGATGATCCGATCGGTCTCCCGGGTCAGTATCCGTTCACTCGGGGCGTCTACCCGTCGATGTATCGGGGCCGGTTGTGGACGATGCGCCAGTTCGCCGGCTTCGGCACCGCCGAGGAGACCAACGAGCGCTTCCACTACCTGATCGAGCACGGACAGACGGGCCTCTCGACCGCGTTCGATATGCCCTCGCTGATGGGTCATGACTCAGATCACCCGCGGTCGCTCGGCGAGGTGGGGCGCGAGGGCGTGGCGGTCGACACCGTGCTTGACATGGAGACGCTGTTTGCCGGCATCCCGCTCGGCGATGTGACCGTGTCGATGACGATAAACGCCCCCGCCGCGATCATGCTCGCCTTCTATGTGGTCGCCGCCGAGCGCCAGGGAGTCGCCGCCGACCAGCTGGGGGGAACGATCCAGACCGACATCCTCAAGGAGTACATCGCCCAGAAGGAATGGTGCTTCCCGGTCGACCCGGCGATGCGCCTGGTCACCGACATGATCGAATGGTGCGCGACCGCGATGCCGCGCTGGCATCCGATCAGCATCTCGGGCTATCACATCCGCGAGGCGGGATCGACGGCCGCCCAGGAGCTGGCGTTCACGCTCAAGGATGGGCTGACCTACGTCGAGCATGCGGTGGCGCGCGGGCTGGATGTTGACTCGTTCGCCAAGCGCCTGTCGTTCTTCTTCAACGCGCAGATCGACTTCTTTGAGGAGATCGCCAAGTATCGGGCCGCGCGGCGGATCTGGGCGCGTGAGTTGCGCGAGACCTTCGGCGCCAAGGATCCGCGGTCCTGGCTGATGCGCTTTCACACCCAGACGGCAGGCGTCTCGCTGACCGCCCAGCAGCCGCTCAACAACATCGTTCGCACCGCGATCGAGGCGCTGGCGGGCGTGCTGGGCGGAACCCAGTCGCTGCACACCAACTCCTACGACGAGGCGCTGGCCCTGCCGACCGAGGAAGCGGTCAGGATCGCGCTGCGCACCCAGCAGATCATCGCCCACGAGACCGGCGTGACCAACACGATCGATCCACTTGGTGGCTCCTACTTCGTCGAGGCGCTGACCGATCAGCTGGAGGCGCAGGCGTACGAGTACTTTCACAAGATCGACGAGCTCGGCGGGATGGTGGAGGCCGTCAAACGCGGCTTTCCCCAGCGGGAGATCGCCGATGCGGCGTTCGATCTGCAGCGCGAGATCGATTCAGGGCGGCGGACCGTGGTGGGGGTCAACTCGTTCACCGAGGGCGATAGCGCCACCACGATCCTGAGGATCGACCCGGCGCTCGAGGGCAAGCAGATCGAGCGCGTGACCGCGGCCAAGTCCGGCCGAGACGGCGCGGCGCTGCAGGCGACGCTCGCCGCGATCAAGGCTGCGGCCGGCGAACAGCGAAACCTGATGCCGCTGTTGATCGACGCGGCTCGTGTGCACGCCTCCGAGGGAGAGATCGTCTCCTCGCTCCAAGAGGTCTGGGGCGACTACCGCGAGCAGCCGATGTTCTGAGTGCACTCGCGGCACGCGCGCCCCGGATCTCACCGCCGCGGCGCGGTCGCCACGAGTCACTCATCAAGCGCCGGTGCTGCTCTCGATTGATCGCGCGCTGGGCCAGCCCAACGTGGTCGGCTGGCAGGGGCTGACCTCAGGCCCGGCCGCCGTGAGCGCCACCGTCCATTCGCACTGGCCTGCAGGCGGGCGGTGCCCGCTTTCAGTCGGTCAGCGCTAGAGCCAGAACGGAGAGGTCGCCAACTTGCAGCGCCTCGTGGTACCAGGGGAGGTCGTCGGTGTGCTGCGGCTTGGTCGCGCAGAGTTCCTTGGCGCGCTCGATGGCCGCCTTTGCCTCACGTACACGGCGAGAGTCTGTGTTCTTCATGTCGTTCATCGCTTTCTTTAATCTCGGAACTAAACGGTAGGACTTAACCGGCATAAGTCAAAGACTGATCAGTTAGCGCATCGATAGGTAATACTTATATCGTGAACCTACGCCAGCTCGAGTATTTCGTGGCCATCGTCGAGGCCGGTTCGCTCACCGGGGCGGCCGAACGCCTGCTCGTATCCCAGCCGTCCCTCTCTCAGCAGATGGGGGCGCTGGAGCGAGAGCTGGGCGGCCCGCTGCTGGAGCGGCTGCCGCGGGGAGTGCGATTGACGGCAGCGGGCCAGATGCTGCTGCCCGAGGCCCAGGCCACGCTGCGGCATTCCGAACGGGGCCGCCGTTCGGTCCGGATGGCGTTTGGGCTTGACGCCGGTCAGGTGGAGGTCGCCGTCACGACCTCCGTCGCGGCCGGGATACTCCCCACCGTGTTGCGCGACTGGCAGGGGCGCTATCACCGGATCGAGGTGAGCCTGCAGGAGTTCCCCCACCGCCGCGCGCTGGATGAGGCCGTCCGCGACGGCGCCGGTGACATCGGTTTGGGCTCGATGCCCGAGAGCTGGCCGGGGCCCCACGAGCGACTCGGATGGGAGGAGTTCGTGCTGGTCCTGCCCGAAGGCGATCCGCTGCTCGCCTCAACGGCGGTCGCGCTGAAAGAGCTGGCCGAACGGCGCTGGGTCCATTTCGCTCCCAGTCACGGGCTTTCGGCTGTCGTCGACTTCTGCTGCGCCTCGGCCGGATTTGCCCCCCGCGTCGCGGTCCGCACCAGCCAGGTCACGGCGGCGCCGCTGTTCGCGGCCACCGGACTGGGCCCGGCGCTGGTTCCCAGCCACATCGTTCCGCAGGCGCTGCGCCAGCTGACGCGCCCGGCCGCTCCGCGGGTGATCCGTTCCGTGGTCGCGTTCAGCCGCGGCGATTGGACGCCGCTGACCAGCGCCTTTCTTGAGGCCCTGCGCCGATACCCCTGGGAGTCCCCGCCGCGAGGCGCGGTCGATCTCGGCTAAGAACCCGCGACGAGATCATTGACGGCTTGTCACTAATTGCTGTGCGAGCCCTGGCCTAACGCTTGTGATCAGGCGGTTCGCCGGTCAGCTTGGCCCCGAGCTCGTCGATCAGATCAGACAGCCGGCGCCCCGCCGGTGACTTGCGGGCCTGCGAAAAACGGTCAGACAGCTCGGCCGCGGCGTCGTCGATTATCTGGCTGAAGCTGTCCTTGGTGGTGAAGTAGCCGAGCTCCTCGTCGGTGGGACGGCCGTCGCTCTGCTCGGCCGCCCGGCGGGCGGCGCGCCGGGCATCCTCACGCGCCAAATGAGCTTTGAGCAGCTCGCGCTCCAGGTCGGCCAGCCGGGACTCGACCGCGGGATCGAAGTCGGCCGACGGCGGCGGCTGGTCCGAGCGGGCTCGGGGGGACTCGACCGCGGGAGCGAAGTCGGCCGACGGCGGCGGCTGGTCCGAGCGGGCTCGGGATCGGCGCCTCGACGTCGAGCCGGTCGCCGTCCTCGTCGAACCGGTTGTTGGCCCCGGCGAGCCGGTTGTCGTGCTGCGCAGCTCCCGGATGCGGGCGTAGGCGTCCTGGATCTCCTCAAAGCGGCGGGCGGATTCCGCCGAGCCGCCGTTGTGGTCGGGGTGGTGCAGCTGCACCAGGCGGCGGTAGGCCGCGCGCAGTTCGGCATCTGACGCGTTGGCTCTGACTCCCAGCGCGTCGTAGGGGTCGCGGCTGCGCGAGGTCATCTGACCGGGAAGGGTAGACGCGCGGGGACCATCGCGGGCCTCTAGACCAGCGGCTCCGTGGTGGTGGGAGTGGAGGGCGCAGGCGCCGGGCTGTTTGATCTCCCGGAGCCGGATCCGCCGTTGTCCCCGGGCTGGTCGGGAGCACGGATCCACTCGACGATCCGGCCGTCGGCGATCAGGAAGTCGGTGCGCGCCGTTTGACCGGCCCCCGAGCCACAGCCGCCACCACCCGGACCAGGACGATCGGTGAGCCTGAACAGCGCGTTGACGTAACGCCCAAGGCGGCTGGCGGAGATGAGCTTCGCTCCGCACGGCAATGTCTCGTTGGCCGCCTCGGCCTCGGCGAACGTCCGGATCACCACCAGCTCAGGTTGCCCGTTGGCACCGACTCCGTTGACCAACTCGCTGGGCAGCGCAAAGTAGTTGGCCGCGCCGCGGACGTCGCCGCGGCGCAGGGCATCTGACCACGCCTTGATCACGCTCACCGCGGCCGGATCGGCGGCCGCCGGCGAAGTCCCGCTGGCGTGCGCCGTCGTGCTCTCCAGCAGCCCTCCGGATCCGCAGCCCGCGGCCGCTAGCGCGACGCTGGCTGCGAACGCGGCAAGCGGTGCGGAGCGAGCTGTGGCCATCACGATGATCATCGCACGCACCCTTGTGCGCGGTGGCATCGCATGCGGTGGGTCAGTCGGCGGCCTCGGCCGGGCTCGCGACGAAATCAGTGGCGGACAGGTCGTCGGCGATTTCGTCGTGGGTCTCTACTTCCGGCGGTCCGCCGTGGCCTCCAGCAGGGCCGCCATGGCGGCGCTGCCGCGCTCGATCGTGGCGCGCATGTCGGGGTTGAGATGAGCCGCGGCGGAGTCATAATCGTCGGGCAGCGTGCCGCGCAGGTGCAGGTGCAGTGCCAGCAGGCGGGGGTAGTACCCACCGCCCATGCAGAAGATCGCGTCGTACATCTGTCCGCCGATGTTGTGCGCGTCGAGTGTCGTCGCGTGTTGGAGCTCGAGCGTGGTGCTTCGGTCACCGCGCCCGGGTGATAGGCGCAGCTCGATCTCGTCCACGCCGCCACCGAGTGAAACCTTGAGCAGCTGCGGCGGATCGCACTGAAGGATGGTGCCCGACCCCATGTTCAGCTGTTGAAAGCTTCCGCCAACACGCAGATCGCCCGTCACGGGCACGTACCAGCGACGGAGCCGCTCCGGGTTCGTGCAGGCGTCCCACAGATCCTCGATCGTCGTCTCGTAGGTGCGCGTGAATACCGCGACGCGGGCCTCGCCGGCGGCAATCGTCCGCCGGCGCAGCTCGGGCGCGGGTTCGCCGTAACTCGTGGAGTCTGTCGTCATGTCTTACCGCCTTTTGAATAGGAATTGATTGAGGAGGCGGAGCGCGCTCGAGTGCCGCGTGCCACCTCGACGTCGAGCGCATCGAGTCGCTGGTTCCAGAAGCGTCGATACGGTGCCAGCCACCGATCGACCTCTTCCAGCGGGGCGGCGTCGACGGCGTACAGGCGTCGTGCGCCCGCCGTGCGTACGGTCGCGAAGCCGTTGTCACGCAGCACGCGCAGGTGCTGCGATACGGCCGGCTGGGAGATGCCGAACTCATCCTGGATCGTGGCGCCGACCTGGCCCGCGGCCTGCTCGCCGTCTGCCAGCAGCTCAACGATGCGCCGGCGCACCGGGTCGCCCAGAATCTCAAATGCGTGCATGCGCCGAATATATCAGCATCGCCTTATATAAGCAAGGGCTAATGCACACTGGAAGCGGCTGCGTGCTGGTCGCCGCGGCGCTAACGTCGGTCTGTGCCCGCCGCCGCTCCGGCCTCCCAGCAGGCCGAACCTGAGCCCGCCAGCGGACGCGAGGCCGCAGTCAAGGCGGGGATGGTTGCGCTCACCCTGGGCGCCCTTGGCGTCGTCTTCGGCGACATCGGCACCAGTCCGCTGTACGCGCTGCAGACCGTGTTCCAGGCCGACGGCCACGCGGTGCGCCCGATCCCCGGCGACGTCTACGGCGTCATCTCGCTGGTGTTCTGGTCGATCACGATGATTGTCTCGGTGAAGTACGTGAGCTTCATCATGCGGGCCGACAACGAGGGCGAAGGCGGGATCATGGCGCTGACCGCATTGCTGCAGCGAGCCCGGATCAAGCGCCCTCAGACCAAGCTGTTGCTGGTCACGCTGGGGATCCTTGGCGCGTCACTGTTCTACGGCGACGGCATGATCACGCCGGCGATCTCCGTGCTGTCGGCCGTCGAGGGGCTAAAGGTCGCCGTCCCCGGCCTCGGCTCGGCGGTCCTGCCGATCACCGTCGCGGTGCTGGCGATGCTGTTCACGATCCAGCGCTGGGGCACGCGACTGGTCGGCGGGCTGTTCGGGCCGGTGATGGCGCTCTGGTTCGGCGTGCTGGCGCTGATCGGCGCTGTGGAGGTGGCCCAGCATCCCGGCGTGCTGCGAGCGCTGTCGCCGACCTACGGGGCCCAGTTCTTGCTGGCCCACGGCGGCGTGGCCTTCATCGCGCTGGGATCCGTCGTGCTGGCCGTCACCGGAGCCGAGGCGCTGTACGCCGACATGGGCCACTTCGGCCGCAGCCCGATCCGCCGCGCCTGGTTCCTGCTCGTGTTCCCGGCGCTGACATTGAACTATTTGGCGCAGGGCTCCCTGCTGCTGCGCTCGCCCAAGGCGATCGCCAACCCGTTCTTCCTGCTGCTGCCCGCCTGGGCGCAGGTGCCGATGGTGATCCTGGCCACCTTGGCCACCGTGATCGCATCCCAAGCGGTGATCTCCGGCGCGTTCAGCGTGACCCGGCAGGCGGTGCAACTGGGGTTCCTGCCCCGGCTGACCATCCGCCAGACATCAGACAGCGAGGTCGGGCAGGTGTACGTGCCGGCGGTCAACCGGATCCTGGTGGTGACGGTGATCGCGATCGTGGTCTCATTCGGCTCCTCCGCGGCGCTGGCGTCGGCCTACGGCGTGGCGGTCACCGGCACGTTCATCCTCAACACGATCCTCTTCCTCGCCGTCGCCCGTCTGTTGTGGAACACCCGCAAACGCCTGATCGCGCTGGGCGCGGCCGTGTTCCTCACCGTCGAGGTCACGTTCTTTGCCGCCAACTTGACCAAGGTCGTCCATGGCGGCTGGCTGCCGCTGGTGATCGCCGCCACGGCCTTCACGATCCTGATGACGTGGCACAAGGGGCAAGAAATCGTGACCGCCAACCGCGCTCGGGAGGAGGGCCCGATGCACGAGTTCATCCAGAAGTGCGACGGTCGCGAATTCCCGATCCGGCGCGTGCCGGGTACCGCGGTGTTCCTCAACTCCAACGCCAAGACCACGCCGCTGGCGCTGCGCGCCAACGTCGAGCACAACCACGTCCTGCACGAGCGGGTGATCATCATCTCGCTCAAAACCGAGCGGGTCCCGCACATCTCCGACGATGATCGGCTCACGGCCGATCATCTGGGCGAGCCCGGCGACGGCATCACGGGCCTCACCGCGCGGCTCGGCTTCCAGGACGACCCGAACATCCCCGCCGTGCTCCGGCTGGCCGGGCGCCAGGGGCTGCTGGAAGGCGAGATCGACGTGGACGGGGCCTCCTACTTCCTGACGCAGATCACGATCGTGGACAGCGGCGGTGCCAGCATGAGCCGCTGGCGCAAGAAGCTGTTCTTGACGATGGCCCGCAACGCGGCCAATCCGGCCCAGTACTTCCGGCTGCCCGACGATCGCACCGTGACGATCGGCGAGCGCATCGACCTGTGACTGCCTCCCGGGTTTGATTGACTTCGCCACGCAGGCAAGGGCCAAGGGAGACGAGCATGCAGAGTGTCACCGCCGGACAGGCCATCGTCGACGTGCTCCGTGGCGAGCGGGTGCGCCATGTATTCGGCCTGCCGGGAGGTCACGTGCTGGGGATCTACGACGCCCTGCATGGCGCGCCTGAGATCCGCCACATCTTGGTTCGCCACGAGCAGGCGGCGGCGAGCCTGGCGGCGGCCAGCGCGCAGCTTACCGGCGAGCCCGGGGTGTGCCTGGTCACCGCCGGCCCCGGGGCCACGAATCTGCTCACCGGCATCGCCGAGGCCTACGTCGGCTGTCTGCCGATCGTGATCCTGTCGGGCCGCGCAGCCACCGCCACCGCCCACCGCGGCGCCGCGCAGGAGGTGGCGACCGACCGGATCTTCGCGCCCGTGACCAAGTGGTCGGTGCGCGTGGACCGGGCCGACCTGATCGTCGACGTGCTGCGTCAGGCGTTCACGATCGCGAGGAGCGGCAAGCCGGGGCCGGTGCTGGTCGACCTCCCGCGAGACCTGCTCGACAGCGAGGTCCCCGCGCGTGAATACCTGCCGGTCGGGCCCGCCGCTCGCCCCGCGGCCGACGCAGCCCAGATCGCGGCGGCCGCCGTGGCGCTGGCCGGGGCCCGGCGGCCGATCATGATCGCCGGCGGGGGCGCCGCCGCCTCCGATGCATCGGCGCAGGTCCAGGCGCTCGCCGAGTCACTGGCGATCCCGGTGCTCACGAGCCTGGCCGGGCGCGCTGCAGCGCGGCGGCTGGGCGCTGCCCGCCGGCGCCTACGCGGATCATCCGCGCGTGCGGGCGCTGGCCGCTGAGATGTCCCGTCTCCAGGACGCAGTCGACCGGCTCGCCGCGTCGACGCAGGTTCCGATCCATCCGCTGCGGGCGATCCGAGCCGTCCGAGAGGCCTTCCCCCGTGAGACGATCGTCGCCACCGACGTCGGCTGCCTGGCCCAGCACATCGCCGGGGCGACGCCGTATTTCCAGGTCTACGGCCCGCGGTCCACGATCGTCCCGTCGAGCTTTTACGGGATGGGCTTCGCGGCCGCCGCGCTGCCGGCCGCCCGGCTCGTGCACCCGGATCGCCCGGCGGTCGGATTCGTCGGCGACGGTTCCTTTCAGTTGATGATGAACATCCTCCCGGTAGCCGCCGAGTATCGGCTGGGCGTCACCTGGTGCATCCTCAACGACGGCGCCCTGGGGTCGATCCGCGACATTCAGCAGTGTCGCTTCGCCAACCGCATTCTCGCGACTGAGTTCGGTCTGCAGCCGGACTTCGCCGCCCTCGCTCGGGCCTGCGGATGCCACGGCGAGCGGATCGAGGATCCGCTGGGCCTGGACGCGGCGATCGGGCGCGCGCGCGCCGCCAACCGTGACGGGATCCCGGCGGTGCTTGACGTGGCGGTGGCGCGCGAACGGATGCTCGGATCGCTGGAGCACTACGCGTTCTACCCACGCGGGCTGCTGGAGCGTGAGCGCGGCCGCGGCGCGCTGCCCGACCCCGCGGCGCGGCTCGTGCCCACCCCGGCCGGCTCGGAGCTCGCCGGCGAGCTCGAACCCGCGCCGGCCAGTTCGGGGAAAGGTGCCTGAGATGGGCCGGGTGGCGGACAAGATCGTGGTCGTGACCGGGGCCGCCGGCGGCCAGGGGGCGGCCGAGGCGGTGGCGCTGGCGGCCGAGGGCGCCATCGTGATCGCCACCGACATCGAGCCGCCACAGCTCGGTGGCGCGATCGCGGCCCGCGCGCTTGACGTCACTTCCAAGGACGCCTGGACCGAGCTCGGCGCCTGGTGTGAGCAGCGCCACGGGCGGGTCGATGGGCTGGTCAACAACGCCGGGATCGCCATGCGCCTGCGCCTGGCGGAGATCGGACTCGGCGATCTGGAGCGGGTGATGGCGGTCAACGTCAGCGGGGCGCTGCTGGGGATCCAGACCCTGGCGCCGCTGATGGGGCCGGGCGGATCGATCGTCAACGTCAGCTCGGTGGCGGGCATGCTCGGATATCACGCGGTCGGCTACACGATCAGCAAGTGGGGAATCCGTGCGCTCTCGCGGGTCGCGAGCCTGGAGCTCGGCGGGCGCGGGATCCGCGTCAACGCGATCTTCCCCGGCTACATCGAGACGCCGATGACCGCCGCGGCCCCGGCCTCGTTTCGCCAGGCCAATGTCGACGTCACGCCGCTGGGCCGGGTGGGCCGGCCGGAGGAGGTGGCACCCCTGGTCGTGTTCCTGATCTCCGACGAGGCCTCGTTCATCAGCGGCGCCGAGATTGCCGTCGACGGCGGGCAGACCGCGCACGCGGGTGCCAAGAGCCTGTCTGACGCCCTCGGCGTCAGAGGCGAGTCCTGATGGCGATGGTGGCGACCGTGCGGGGTCCGGTCGATACCGCGGAACTGGGGTCGACGCTGATGCACGAGCACATCTTCATCCTCCAGCCCGAGGCGCTGCAGAACTGGGGTCACGCGTTCGGTCCCGCCTACTGGGACGAGCGCGAGCGCGTCGCCGACGCGATCGTCAAGCTCGGCGCGGTTCGCGACGCGGGCATCCACACGATCGTCGATCCGACCGCACCCGGTCTCGGCCGCTACATCCCCCGCATCCAGCAGATCAACGCGACCGTCGATCTGAACATCATCGTCGCCACCGGCGTCTACGCGTTCCTGGAGCTGCCGAACTTCCTCGCCGCCAGGTCGGTCGACGCGATCACCGAGCTGTTCGTGCGCGAACTGCGGGAGGGCATCAACGACACCGGCGTCAGGGCCGCGTTTCTGAAGTGTGCGGTCGAGGCGCACGGAGTCGCCGGCGACGTGCCGCGGATCCTGGCGGCGATCGCCGCCGCCAGCCTCCAGACCGGCGCTCCGATCATGGTCCACACCAATTCCGCGGCGCGAACGGGCCTTACCGCGCTGCACGCGCTGGTTGCCGAGGGAGTCGATCCGACCCAGATCGTGGTCGCCCACGCCGGCGACAGCAACGACGTCGCCTATCTGCGGGAGATCGCGGATACAGGCGCCTGGCTGGGCTGTGACCGGTTCGGGATCGATCACTTCAATCCCACCGCGGACCGGATCCGAACCTTGATCGCGCTGCTGCAACTTGGCTACGCCGACCGCATCCACCTGTCACAGGACGCGGCCAGCTTCTATGACTTCATGGTCGGCAATCCATTCTTCGCCGACGAGCAGTCGGACTATCTGCTGCTGACACACAAGATCCTGCCGGCGCTACTGGAGTCCGGTGTCACCCAGAAGCAGATCGAGCAGATGACCGTGGACAATCCGAGGCGGTTCTTCGGCGGCTGAACCGGGCCTGGCCGTAGGCAATCACGCGGCGTGGCGCACGATGGATGTCTGGGACAAAGAAGCTGTGCGGTGACGAGCGGTGTCGAAGCCGCCTTGTCCTCGGATCTGGCTAAGCCCGAGCAGTTGACCGTCGTGATCGTCGGAGGGACATTCCGGCTCACCAAGCTGACCTCGGCGACGGCGGCCAGAACACCGCCGGTAACGGGGCGGGCGCGACCGCGTCATCGTCGCCGTGTACACGCCAAGGACATCTTCACGGGCGTCGACAGCAACTGGTCCCAGGTCGGCGGCTCGAGCCTGAGCAGCACGATCGACCGGTCGGACGGAACTCGAGCGCGGGCTCGTACACGTTCTTCCAGTCGGCGGTGCTCGGCGGCGCGACGCAGTCCTCCAACGTGCATCCCGTCACCTCCGACGGGTTGGTCGCGACGGCGGTTCATAGCGATCCCAACGCGATCGGTTACGTCGGTCTCGCCCACTCCGGCGCCAGCAGCGGCGTCAAGAAGGTGTCGCTCAACGGTGTGGCGTGCAACGACGCGAACATCAAGAAGGAGACGTACCCGTTGTTCCGCTTCATCTGGGGCGTGGTCCCGACCAGCCACCCGAGCAAGCAGGTCGAGCAGTTCTTCGACTGGGTTCGCACGAGCAAGGCGGCCGGAAAGATCATTGCCTCCGCCGGAGCCGTGCCCGCCTTCAACAAGTAAGAACGGGAGTCCCTCGCCGGGATGGACGACTACAGCCTCTCCGAGGAAACATCTGGCCTCAGCCAGGACCAACGCGCCGAGCTCACGCTCGGCGCGTTGGTCTGCGTCGTCGTCGGCCTGCTACTGGCGATGCTCGTGTTCGTCTTCCACGAGGCATGGCCGTCGTTCGCCCACAACGGGCTGGCCTGGTTCGGACCCGGTGGCAACGTCGACGACCAGATCCAGGCGATCTTCACCTCCGGCGACCTCAACCAGGCCGCCGTCTACACCTTCCACGCCTGGCCGCTGATCTGGAGCACGATCCTGACCACGGGCGCGGCGGTGGCGATTGCGTTCGTGAGCTCGCTGTTCGTTGCCGTATTCATCGTCGAATTTGCCCCCGACCGCCTGCGGCGCGTCCTGGAGCCGGTTGTGCGATTGCTGGCCAGCGTCCCGTCGGTCATCTACGGTCTGGTGGGCGTGCTGGTGATCGTGCCGTTCATCGGCAACCATCTGATCACTGAAGGCGAGAAGGCCTCGGTCACCCCGACGATCCAGCTGAGCGGCTCCAGCGTGCTGGCCTCCGTGGTGATCCTGACCGTGATGATCTCGCCGATCATGATCGCCGTGTTCGCCGACGGCCTGCGGGCGGTGCCGCGCGGGTGGCTCGAGGGCTCGCTGGCGCTGGGGGTCAACCGCTGGCGGACGTTCTGGAAGGTCGCGGTGCGGACCGCCCGGCCGGTGCTGGTGGCCGGGACCGTGCTCGCCACCGCCCGGGCGCTGGGTGAGGCGGTGATGCTCAGCATGGTCTCCGGCGGTGTCGGCTTTGCGCCCAACCCGGCGGACGGATTGATCTTCCTGTTCGAGCCCTCGCGGCCGCTGGCGGCGACGATCATCTCCAACACCGAGCAGCTCAGCTCGCCTCCGATGAAGCACACCCTGTACGCGATCGCCGCGGTGCTGCTGTTTTCGGCGGCGATGCTGTCGCTGATCGGGTGGGCCGCCAAGCAGCCGATGAAGCGCTACGGGGTGGTGGCGTGAGCACCGCCTCGGCCGGCCTGATTCTGGCGCCCGCCACCCCGCCCCCGTTGTCTGACCGCATCGGGCTCGCCTTCGCGTGGCTGCTCGGACTCCTGTTCTGCGTGATCGCGGCGGCGCTCGTGGTGTATTTCGCCGTCGAGGGCGTCAGATACCTACGCCCTAGCCTGCTGGTGACCAATCCCGCGCCCGGAGTGACCGAGAGCCAGACCGGAGGGTTTCTGGACCCGTTGCTGGGCACGCTGATCATCGCGGCGATGGCGATGGCAATCGCACTCCCGGCGGGGATCGCAATCGCCGTCTGGCTGAGCGAGTACGGGCGGCCTTCAGCACTGGCCCGGGTGACCGAATCGGCGATCGAGATGCTCGCCGGGACTCCGTCGGTCGTGCTGGCCCTGTTCGGGACGCTGCTGTTTGAGGCGCCTGCGCTCGGCTTTCTGAGCCAGACCTCGCACGGAATCGTGCTCGGCCAGTCGTTCTTCGCCGCCGCGGCGATGCTGTCGCTGGTTGGATTGCCGATGGTCGTGGCAAACGTGCGTGAGGGTCTGCAGGCGATTCCGGCCCACGTGCGCGAGGCGTCATACGCGGTCGGCAAGACGAAGATCGCCACGACGCGCCGGGTACTGCTCCCGGCCGCTCGCCCCTCGGTGATGACTGGATCGATGCTTGGTCTGGGCCGCGTGATCGGCGACACCGGATCGTCCTGCTGCTGTTGGGCGGAACACTCACGTTCAGCAGCGCCGGCTCGACGCCGCTGCTCGGCATGCTGCGCGGCACCGGCGACACGCTGACGGGCTACATCTACTACAACGCCCCGACCGGCGACGGAAATCAGCCGTCGAAGGCGTATGCGGCCGCTTTCGTGCTGATGCTCATAGTTCTGGCGCTCAACGTCCGCGTCGACTTTGCGGTACGCCGTTCGAGGGCCGGGCTGTGGAGATGAGAAAGCCGCCGCCGGTCAGACGCCTGACCGGCAATGAGGGCTACGCGCCCCGGTTCCCGGCCGGCCCCGAGCCGCACAACGGGAATGGTCCTTGGCCGGCCGCTGAGACTCAGGGGCCGGCGCTCGGGGCGCCTGCTTCCAACGGGAACGGACACCACCCCGGCTCGGTGTTCGCCGCGCGCCCGGCCCGGGTGGCGGCCGCATCGATCGCGATCGACCGCATGCAGGTGGAGCAGCTCTCGGTTGCCTACGGAACCAAGCGCGCGGTCAACGGCGTCTCGCTGCCGATCCGCCAGGGAGAGGTGCTGGCGCTGATCGGGCCGTCCGGGTGCGGCAAGACCACGCTGCTGCGCTCGCTGAACCGGCTCACCGAACTGACGCGTGGCGCCTCATCCAGCGGTCGGATCACGCTCGACGGGGTCGACATCGCCGGCATGGAGCCGACCGCGCTCAGACGCCGGGTGACGATGGTCTTCCAGCAGCCAAATCCGTTTCCGATGAGCGTTTTCGACAACGTCGCCTACGTACTGCGCGAGCAGGCTTCGCGCCGGCCCAAGCGCGCGGCGGTGCGCGGCGCGGTGCAGGACGCGCTGACCCGTGCGGGACTGTTCGACGAGGTCGGCGACAGCCTCGACCACCCGGCACTAAGGCTATCCGGCGGCCAGCAGCAACGACTGTGCATTGCGCGAGCGCTGGCGGCAAATCCGGAGGTCCTGCTGCTCGACGAACCGTGCTCGGCGCTCGATCCACGCTCGACCAAGTTGATCGAGGACCTGATCGTCAAGCTGCGCGACGACGTCGCCGTGGTGATCGTCACCCACAACCTGCAGCAGGCCTACCGGATCGCCGACTACGTGGCCTTCATGTACCTGGGCGAGCTGGTCGAATACGCCAGCGCACAGCGGATCTTCGGCTCGCCCCGTGAGCGGCGCACCCAGGAGTACGTGAGCGGTGCGTTCGGGTAAAGGGATCGGCCTGACCTGCCCGGCGCTCGCGCTGGTGTCAGTCGCGCTGCTGCTCAGCGGCTGCGTCACCACGCAGCAGGTCGCGGCGCGGGCGCGGCTAGTCGACGCCCGGATCAGAGCCAGTCAGGCGCCGATGCGCCTAACGCAGCGCAATCCCGAGGTCGGGGTCACCAAACTGTCGCTGGTGCGGGGCCCGGCGGGCACCGCGGTGACGGTGAGGTTGCGAGACACCTCCGCGCGCTGGCTCACCGACTTGCCAATCGCGGTTGGCCTGATTACCCACGCGGGCAAGCGCTATCTCAACGGCGCCGCCAACCTCGACTACTTCGATTCGCACGTTGCTGCCCTGGCGCCGCGCCGGGTCGTCGACTGGGTGTTCACCAGCCCGCGTCGCCTAGTCGTCACCGGCCGACTGTTCGCCGAGGTCGGTATCTCGCCGCTGGCGCCGCCGCCGGCCGGGGCGCTGCCGCAGCTTGACGTCACGCTGCGGCGCAGCGCATCCACGTCGGGCGGGCGCACGCTGCGTCTGTCGGTCGCCAACGACTCCGCGATTCCGCAGTATGGACTCCCCGTCTACGCGGTGGGCCTGCTCGGCGGTCGGGACGTCAGCGCCGGCCGGGCGACGGTGGCACATCTCGGAACCTATGGCACGACGACCTTGCGTTTGACGCTGCTGGGCAGCGTGCGCGGCGAGACGATCAGGCTCTCCGCACTTCCCACGATCTTCCACTAGGAGCAGAGCATGAACCCGAGCACCAGCGGACAGACGATCGCGGCGGCCCCGCCCCCAGCCCCGGCGGAGGCGGCGGCGCAGGCCCCGACGGCGGCGCAGGCACCGGCGGCCTACGAGGCGTGTGACCAGTGCGGCGCGCCGGTGGAGGCCAGCCAGCGCTACTGCGTCGTGTGCGGAACCCGCCGCAAGCATGCCTATGACCCGGCGGCACAGTTTCTCTCCGGCGCCACCAGCCGCGCGCGGGCGGCGGCGGTTCCCGTCCGCGGCAGCGGGCCGCGCAGGCGCCGGTCCTTCGGTCTCGCAACGGCGGCGGTGCTGGCGGCGATCCCGCTGGCGGTGGCGGTCGGCGTGCTCGTCGGCCATAGCGGTGACAGCGCCGATCAGAGGCTGCTGGCCGCGCTGCGCGCGCAGAAGCCCACCGTGGTGAACGTCGGCGAGGCCAACGGCACCGCCGCCGCCGCTTCGGGCGCCACGCCGGTCTCGACCTCAGTCGCGACGAAGCTCAGCAGCGATTTCTCGCTGACCCGGGGCTATGCGGTGCAGTTGCAGACGCTCGCGGCGGGCGCCACGCAGTCCACGGTGACGGGGGATGAGCGGGCGGCGCGAGCCAAGGGAGCGACTGCCGTGGGGCTCATCAGCCAATCCGACTTCAAGGTCACACCGAGCCCGCCGGCCGGCGATTACGTGATCTACTCGGGCCAGTACAAGTCCAAGGCGGCCGCCGACGCGGCGCTGGCCAAGCTCGGGCACAAGTTCCCGGGCGCCAAGGTGATCGCGGTCAAGTCGAGCTCGAGCCCGGGTTCGAGCGCCACCGCAGGGGCCGGCAAGGTCCTGGCCAGCAGCTCGTACGGATCCGCTCACCAGGTGACCGGCTTCAAGCCGACCGCCAGCCAGCTCGCCGCCGGCGGACAGATCGCCAGTAAGGAAAGCAAGCAGACCAACAGTGGCTACGTCAACGGGCAGAACAGCCTGCCCGACGTGGTTTCGGTTCCATGACGCCACTGCGCCGGCGAACCTCGAGTGCCGCTCTGGATCTGGATCGGACGGCGTCCGTGGACTCGATCGCCTCGGCCAGATCGTCGGGCCCGCCGGATCCACCGGCGGTCGATCCCGAGCTGCTCGCGCAGCGCGATCGGCTGATCGAGCGCTTTGCCGTGATGCAGTCCGAGCTCGGCGGACTGTTCTACGAGATGGCGATCCGTGATCACGTGAGGATGGACGTGCTGATCCCGAAGGCAGCCGAGCTCCAGCGGGTCGACTCCGAGCTTGGACAACTGCAGCGAATGATCGAGACCGGCGCCACCAGCGTGGGCGGCAACTGCCCCGCCTGCGGGGCCGTATACGGGCACGGCGCCGCGTTCTGTGCCCAATGCGCCCAGCCACTGAAGGGAGCCATGATCTCCCGGCTACGGGGCATCCGCCTGACCCTGGCGCAGATCCTCGTCGTGGCGGCGACCTCGGCGGTCGCCACGGCGCTGATCATCGATTCGGCGAGCGGCGGGGGCGGGTTGCCGACGGCCGAATTGGCGGCGCTCACGCGCCAGGTGGTCGTGCACCGGAGCCCCAGAAGCGCCCCCACGCCGACGCCGGTCCGCACCGCAGCCGCGGCCTTGCCCAGCCCGGCGACCCAGTCGTCCGCCCCGGCTCAGACCAGCTCCACGTCATCGGGCGCCGGCGCGTCGCAGGACACGCCCGCGACCTCCAACACGTCCACGGCCGCCACGACCCCCACGACCCCCACGAACTCCACCACCCCGGCCGCCACCACGCCGGCCAAGCCCACCTACAAGGTCAAGCACGTGTTCATCATCGCGCTCTCGACCACGAGCTATCAGGCCGTCTTCGGCCGGCACTCGCTCGCTCGCTATCTCAACGGCACGCTGCGGCGCAAGGGAACGCTGCTGAGCAATTACCGGACGCTCGGGTCAACTGAGCTCCCGGACTACCTGGCGATGGTCAGCGGCCAGGCTCCCAACGCCGATACGCGGGCGGACTGCACAACGTACGCGGAGTTCCCGTCCACGGCCAAAGCGGCCGCCAACGGCCAGGTCTCCGGCCGCGGCTGCATCTATCCCGACACGGCCCTGACAATCGGCGACCAGGTCACAGGCGCCGGCAAGCGGTGGAAGGCCTACATCGACGCGATGGGCAGCTCTACGTGTGAGCACCCGAACTCAAACGCCCTCGCCGACACCCAGCTCGCCGGACCAGGAAGCCAGTACGCGACGCGCCACAACCCGTTCATCTACTTCCATTCGCTGCTTGATCTGGGCGATTGCAGCAGCGACGACGTCACGCTGGATCGGCTGCCGACCGACCTGCGTTCGGTCTCCAAGACGCCGAGCTATGCGTTCATCTCCCCCGGTGCCTGCGATGACGCCTCGGTGCTCACATGCCCGGCAATCAGCGGCACCTCCCCCAGTAGCACGACCACGCCTAATCAGCCTGGGGGATTGGCCGCCGAGGATGCATTCCTGAAGCTCTGGGTGCCGAAGATCCTCGGCTCACCGGCCTACAAGCGCAATGGCGCCCTGATGATTGTCTTCACCGCGACCCCGCCGGCCACCACCACCGGTCACCCCTCCGCCGATCATCCGGTCCGCACCGGGGGCGGATCCTGTCGCGCTACGCCAAGGCCGACCGGACGCTGACCGGCTCCTACGATCCGTACTCGGTCCTGCGCGCGGTCGAGGAGCTGTTCGGGTACGCGCTGCTCGCGCATGCCCACGGCGCCAAGTCCTTCTTGACATCCGCGCTGCCCGGCGCTTAGTCAGGATCAGCGCACGGACCAGGTCACCCGGTGGCCGGCCCGGCCGCCGTCGGGCGAGAAGCGCACGCTGGTCGGCTTCTGGCCGTTGGGCAGCGCGAACGACACGCACCCAGTCCTCAGCTCTCCCGCGGAGATCGCGTTCATGAAGTCGCGATCCTGCGTTTGGCACGGCCCCTTTGAGACGAACGCGGGCGCCGCCGGTCCGGCCGCCGAGAGCAGCGAGAAGTCACCGGTGGCCGAGCTGTCATAACCCCCCGGGCCGGCATTGCGCACCGAGACCTCAACGCCCACCGGCGTGGTCCCGGGTGGCACGCTGGCGCCCGAGCCCCGTAGTGGATCGAGCACGGAGGTGACCGTCACGACCAGAGTCGTGCCGAGGGCACGCGTCCGTTGCGCGCGGCCGACGCCGGGCGCGCGCGCCGCCGACGGCGAAACGTTGCGCCGTGGCGGCGTTGTCCGGCGGCGGTGGCCCGGCGGCGGCGCGGTGCGCGTGTGAGCGGTGGTGGTACTTGCCGACGTCGTGGGAATTGTCGATGTCGTGCTCGTGGCGCCGCAGGCGCAGAGCGCCAGGCCCGCGACGGTCGGTGCGAGCAGGACTTGGATCGGGCGCCGGTGCACCTGACCGAGCGTAGCTAGTGCCGTGATTGCAGATCTCTGAATCGCGGCGCCAAACCGGGCCGACGCGCAGGGGACCGGTTCAGCGGCTCAGTTACTCACCTGGGTAGCCTGGGTAGCGAACGCCCGGCACGAAAGGGAGCCGATTCTCTGATGGAGCGCAAGTGGTGGACCCTGATCGCGGTGTGCGTCGGCACGTTCATGCTGTTGCTCGACGTCACGATCGTCAATGTCGCGCTGCCCGCGATCCAAACCTCGCTGAAGGCGAGCTTCACCGACCTGCAGTGGGTCGTGGACGCCTACGCGCTGATGCTGGCGGCGCTGCTGCTGACCACCGGCTCGCTGGCGGATCTGTTCGGTCGCCGCCGCCTGTTCTCCGTCGGCCTGGTGATCTTCACTCTCAGCTCGCTGCTGTCCGGGCTGGCCTCGGACCCGCTGTGGCTCAACCTGGCGCGCGGGGCGCAGGGCATCGGCGGTGCGGCGATGTTCTCCACATCGCTCGCGCTGCTGGGAACCGCATTTCAGGGCCGCGAGCGTGGGACGGCGTTCGGCGTGTGGGGTGCGATCACCGGACTCGCGGTGGCGATCGGACCGGTGGTCGGCGGGGCGCTGACGACCGGGCTGTCCTGGCGCTGGATCTTCCTCGTCAATGTGCCGATCGGCGTGATCGCGCTGCTGCTTTGCTATTTCCGCGTCGAGGAGTCCAAGCCGCCCGGAGCACAGCGGCCGGACGTGATTGGTGCGGTGACCTTCAGCGGCGCGCTGGGGGCGCTGGTCTATGCGCTGATCAAGGGCGACACCAAGGGTTGGGGGTCGGCGGTGATCCTTGCCTGCCTGATCGGCGCCGCGGCATTGCTCGTGGCGTTCGTGATCGCCGAGTCCGTTCAGGGCGAGCGCGCGATGTTCGATCTCAAGCTGTTTCGCAAGCCCACCTTCACGGGCGGATTGATCGCCGCCTTCGCGCTGTCCGCCGGGCTGTTCGCGCTGCTGCTCTACCTCACGCTTTACCTGCAGGACGTGCTGCGCTACTCGGCGTTTCAGACCGGCCTGCGGCTGCTCGTCATCTCGGGCGGCATCCTGCTGACCTCAACGCTGGCGGGGCGTTTGACCACTCGCGTGCCGATCCGCCTCCTGATCGGACCCGGCCTGGCGCTGGTGGGCGTGGGCCTGCTCCTGATGCGAGGGCTCAACGCCGGGTCCGGCTGGACCCATCTGATCCCCGGGTTCATCGTCGCCGGCGCGGGCACGGGCGTGATCAACCCACCGCTGGCCTCGACCGCGATCGGAGTGGTGGCACCCCAGCGCGCGGGCATGGCGTCGGGCATCAACTCGACCTTTCGCCAGGTGGGGATCGCGACCGGGATTGCCGGTCTCGGCTCGCTGTTCTCCCACACCGTGCGCACCCGCATCGAGTCGATTCTCAGCGGCGGCGCGGCCCATCTGAGTAGCGCGCAGGTCCACACGCTCGCCGCCAACGTGGCACAGGGAAACGGCGCCGGCTCGGGTCTGGCCGCGCTGCCGGCGAAAGCTCGCCCGGCTGCCGTGCACGCCATCCGCTCGGGCTTCACCGCCGGTCTCAACGACGTCTTCCTGATCGGCGCGATCCTCGCGTTCGTCGCCGCCG
>OCTA010001306.1_pt1 | contig 22927 bp, 22 predicted proteins | sample 1538991 | NCBI WGS metagenome assembly OCTA01 (sample SAMEA3539302, study PRJEB22396) | soil metagenome | biome: tundra; feature: field; material: soil | place: USA | collected 2010-05 | depth 0.15 m | reverse complement strand
TGATCCCGTTCATCACCACGTTGTCACGAGCCGCCAGGTCCGCGTTGAAGCCGACCCCGAGCTCGATGAACGTCGATAGCCGGCCTCGGCACCAGATGTCCCCCTCGGCCGCGTAGATACCGGAGAGGCACTTCAGCAGCGTGCTCTTGCCGCTCCCGTTACGACCGGCGATTCCGAAGAACTCCCCCTCCTGTACCGCGAACGAGATGTCGTTGAGCGCGCGGAACGTCTGGTGGCGCGTACGGCGGCGCGGATGCAGCGCGCGTTCCTTGAGCGTATGAGTTCGCTCTTCGGGGACCCTGAAGGTCTTGCTGACCGAGCGCGCGACCACGGCGGGCAGTCGCCCGCCGACGATGGCCGGAGATGGCATGCCGAGAGAGTAGCGTGAGCCCGGCCGCGATCAGTCGGTGCGGCGCTCGAGCGAAAGGCGTCGCACGAGCGCTTGCGGAAGCCGCTGCGCGCGGGCGCCGAGCACTGCTCCCGCGGTTCGCGCTGTGTGGTGGACCGCCGAACCCCCCAGGAGCGCCAGAGCCGCGACTGCGCCGTCGTCGCGGTCAGGACGAGCTCGGGCCCACCGCCAGTCGGCGCCCACGCGTCCCCAGATGTTGAGCAAGACGGTTCGCGGATGCAGGGGCTCGCTCCAGCCGTAGACGGCCTGCAGCGAACGCGCCTCGTCAAAGCTTCGCCGCAGCCAGCCCCAGGCGGAGTAATCGTGCGAGTGGATCACCGCCGCCTGGGGCATGAACACCTTCGCAAAGCCGGCCCGCATCATGTCGTGAGCGATGACGTGATCCTCTGCGTAGGGGACATCACGGAATGGGGTTCGCTCCCAGGCCGCTCGCGCCACGCAGCCGTTGGCGTCGGTGAAGAAGCCGCGCCTACCCAGCAGCGTTCGGGACGGCGTGTCACGTTCGAAGGACTCCAGGCGGTCGATTCGCGGACTGCCGTCAGGCGAGAAGGATCCAAACCAGTCCGTCAGCTCGCGCTGGACCATGGCACTTGCGTTGCTCCACGGGAGGTAGGGCCCGAAGACGAGTCCCACGTTCGCAGCGACCCCGAAGCCGTCCAGCAGGCGACTGAGCCACAGCTCGTCCGCCGGTACCGCGTCCTGGGTCAGAAATGCGACGTGCTCACCCCGCGAGCGCTCCATCAGCAGATTGCGCGTGCCGCCGTGGGAGAACCGGGACGGCGCGATCTCTATCACCTCGGCGCCAAAGCTGCGGGCGAGCTCGCGCGAACCATCCGAGGAGCCCGAGTCACAGATCAGAACCTCGACCTCACGTTCGGTTCGTTGCGATTGCACCGCCGCCAGCGCCCGAGCCAGTGTCGGGCCTCCGTTGAGCACGGGGATGGCGACCGTTGTCAGGCGGCTCATGTCGGGATCGCGGTCGCTCGCGGGCGCAGGTAGTGGGAACTTCGTCGACGGACAAAGCTAACCTGCGCGGCAATGGAATGCTCCGACGAACAAGCGCCGGGGCGGATCCGTGTCAAGCTGACCGCGGTACCGGGCAGTCTCGCCGCCCTGGTCTCGGTCGTGGTGATCGTTGGGATCGCCTGGGCGCTCTTGGTCCCGCCATGGCAGTCACCGGACGAGGTGGCCCACTTCGCCTACGTCCAGAGCCTGGCCGAGCGGCTTGCGCTGCCCGGCGGGCGCGGCCGGCCGCAGGTGTCGACCGACCAGCTGCTCGCCGACGCAGCGGTCGGGGCGAGCCGCGGCGCGTTCTATCCGCAGTCCTCGCCGCCGAACTGGAGCCGTCAGGCCTTTGACAGCTACGTCGCCGCTTCGAGCCACAACTCACGGTCCAACGGGGGTGGGCCCAACCCGGCTGGCCCGAATCCGCCGCTTTACTACCTCTACGCAGACGTCGCCTACCTGATCGATGGCGGTGGCAACGCCTTCGGCCAGCTCTACGCGATTCGCATCTGGGGAGTGCTGCTGCTCGCGCTGACCGTGCTCGGCGCGTGGCTGCTGGCCGGGGAGACGATCGGTCGGCGCAGGATCGCCCAGGTCGCCTGCGGTGCCGTGGTGGGGCTGTTGCCGATGGAGACATTCATCTCGACGAGCGTCAATCCCGACGGGATGATGGTGACTCTGTGGACCTGGGCCATGTGGCTGGGTGCGCGGGTGATCAATCGAGCGGCGCCTCGGCGAGACGCGGTCGCGCTGTGCGCGGTGACCGCCGCCGCCGTGCTGACGAAGGCGACCTCGTATGCGCTCGTCTCACCGACCCTGCTGGCGCTCGTGATCGGCTGGCGGCGGCGCCCTGCCGATCAGCGCCGCGCGGCTCGAGGAGAGCTCGCGGTTGCGTTTCTGGCCCTCGTGGTGCCGGTGCTGGGCTGGATCGCTGTAGCGGCAGCACTCAACCGCTCAGTCGTAAACACGATCAAGTCGAGCACGGCGGCCCGGCCGTTCAACGTCCGTCAGTTCATGAGCTACGTGTGGCAGTTCTATCTGCCGAGGCTCCCGTTCATGACGCGGCTGCGAGAGACGTCCGGACTGCCGTTGTACGACGTGTGGGTGCGTCAGGGCTGGGGCACGTTCGGATGGCTCGACGTCACATTCCCCAATTGGGCCTATCGAGTGTTCGCCGTCCTCACGGCGGTCATCCTCGCGCCTGCGGCAGCGTTGCTGGTCCGCGTCGTGAACCGACGACGACTCGCGCTGATCGCATTTCTGCTGCTCACCCTCCTGGCCCTGTTGGCGGGCCTGCACCTGACCGACTATCGCTCGCTGATCGCGGGTCAGGGCCCGATCCTCCAAGGCCGCTATCTGCTTCCCGTACTCGCGCTGTTCGGACTCTCGGTTGCCTTTCTGGTCACCCGTTTCCCAGCGCGTCGGCAGGCCGCCGCCTGCGGAGTGATCCTCGCCGGACTGCTCGTGCTGCAGGTGCTTTCTCTCTCCACCATCCTGCACGCCTACTACACGTGAGCGCCTTGCGAAGTTGGCATCCATTCGCGCTCATGGCTGCCATCGGGGTGGTGGTGTTGCTGGTCCTCGGTCTGCACGACGAGCGCTCTAGAGCGTTCTCGCTCGAGGCTCCCAATCTGCAGCCGGTGGCCGTGCTTGCTCCTCGCCAATCGGCGTGCGAGGGGCCGGTCATCAGCACCGCACCGGTCGATGCGGTTCGCGTGTGGGGAGCTGCCGCGGGCAGCCCGACCGCGCTCGACGTGTTCGCGACCGCGGGCGGGAAGCTCCTGAGCAGCGGCCGGATCGGGGTCTCGACGATGCCGAACTCCTACACGAGTGTCTTAAGCGGCTCGATTCCAGGCGACCGAGCGATCAGCGTGTGCCTCTCGAATGGCGGCCCGGCACCGTTCTCGCTGCTCGGCTCACCCTCGGTCAATCCCGCGGTGCAGATGATGGTCGCAAGCAAGCGGTCGCCGCTTCAGTTCTCGCTCGTTTTGCTGGCACCGCCGACTTCATCACTGTCGCTGATTCCCACCGCGTTCTCCCGTGCATCGTTGTTTCGCCCCAGCTGGGTCGGCGTGTGGACGTTCTGGGCGCTGCTGGCAGGACTGATGCTGGCGGTGGTGATGGCGGGGCTGGCGATCGGCGCGGCCGCTGGAGCAGACGCGCGCGACCGCGCCGGTGACTAGGCGCCGCGCGGCGGTCGCTCCAGCAACCCGAGCACGCCGCGCACCGCGCACCAATATGCGCGCAGCGCGCGACTTGTCGCTGGACTGTGAGCGACCGAACCCAGATACGGCGAGGACAGCTCAGCCGTCATCGGGGCCGCGAACGCTGCCGAACTGACACGCCGGCCGGCCTGGATGCTGCGACGCTCGCGCAGCAGCGCGGGCAGGGTTGCCACGAGATCCGCAGTCGCCAGCGCCTTCATCCGAGCCCAGCCGCCCCTCGATGCCGCGGCCCAGACGGCCAGCTCGGCGGCTAGCAAGGCAGGAAAGGTGAGCAGCAGCAGCGCGGACGGGTAGGTGCGGATCACGGTCGCCCAGCGGTTGCGCTCCAGCAGGCGCCATTTGTGGTGGCCCTTCGCGAACTCGTAGTCGTGGCGCACGATCGCGTCAGGAGCGACTGCCAGTCTTCCTCCGGTAAGACGCAACTTCAGCGACAGATCGACGTCCTCGCAGTACATGAAGAAGTGCTCGGGAAATCCACCAAGCTCCAGCCAGCGCGTGCGCGGGACCGCCAGGCATGCGCCCGACAGGAAGCCGACTTCGGTGGGCTGCCGCGGCGCGGCCGCGGTCGGCGCCCCCATCTGCCCGGCCCAGCCGAAGCCGGTGAAGTGCAGGATTCCGCCGCTGGTGTTGATCGCCTCGCCGTCTTCGAGCAGAACAAGTCCCATCCACCCCGCCCACTCGCCGCCCCAGGGCGCGCGGATCGCCTCCGCCCAGCCCGGCTGGACCACGGCGTCGGGGTTGAGCAGCACCACGAGGTCGCCGTGGGCCTCATCGACGCCCCGGTTGGCTCCGGCGGCGAAGCCCACGTTCTCGCCCAGCGCGACCAGCCGGGCGGCCGGGGCCAGCTGCGCCAGCTCGGCGGCCAGCCCGTCGTGCGAAGCGTTGTCGACCACGATCAGCTCGTCTTGCGAGTCCAGCTGGTCGACCAGTGGCGGCAGCGACCGGCGCAGGTCCGAGAGCGAGTCATGGGCGACGATCACCGTCGACAGCGATGCGCGGGCCATGAGCCGCCGCGATAATAGACCCCTCTGATGGCATCCAGGGCGACAACCTTGCTCGCCGTTGTGCCTGCTTACAACGAGGCCGGCACCGTCGCGGAGGTGGTGCACTCGCTGCACGAGCGCGCGCGGCGCTTTGACGTGGTCGTCGTCGACGACGGCTCCACCGACGACACGGCGGCGCGAGCGCAGGCCGCCGGAGCAACGGTGATCCGCCTGCCCTTCAATCTCGGGATCGGCGGTGCGGTGCAGACCGGGTTCATCTACGCGCTGGAGCACGGCTATGACTTCATGGCCCAGGTCGACGGCGACGGCCAGCACGAGGCGGCCGAGCTGGACACGCTGATCGGCGCGATCAACGCCGACCGGAGCCTGGACATGGTGTGCGGGTCGCGTTTCCTGAGCCCGGAGACCAGCTACTCGACTCCAATCAGCCGCCGTACCGGGATCCACCTGTTCGCGTTCGTGCTCAGCAAGATCCTCGGCCAGCGCGTGACCGACCCAACCTCTGGCTTCAGGCTCTACAACCGCCGCGCGATCGAGCTGTTCGCCCATGACTATCCCCACGACTACCCCGAGGTGGAAGCCGTGCTGATGCTCTACTCACACCGTCTGCGGATGGCCGAGGTCCCCGTGCAGATGCATCTGCGCAGTGCGGGCCGCTCGTCGATCACCAAGGCACGATCGCTCTACTACATGATCAAGGTCTCGCTGGCGCTGCTGCTCGGACTGCTGCGCCGCCGGCGCGTGATCGAGCCGGGCGAGCCCGCACCGGTCTCGGCGCCCCGCGGAGTCTGATCATGCGGGTCCAGATCGTCTCGATCCTGTTCGCCGCGCTCGTGTTCGCGGCGGTGTTCGAGATGGTGCGCCGACGCTACCTGCGCGAGCGCTACGCCCTGCTCTGGCTGGCGGCCGCGCTCGCGCTGCTCGTGCTCGCTGCCTGGAAGGGCCTGCTCACGGCGGTCTCGCATGCGGTGGGGATCAAGACCCCCTCCAACGCCTTCTTCGTGATCGCCTTCGCATTCCTGCTGCTACTGCTGCTGCATTTCTCGGCGGTCGTCTCCCGCCTGGCCGATGAGACGCGCGTGCTCGCCCAGCGAGTCGCACTCCTCGAGTCCCGCCAGGGCTCGCGCAACGGCTCGACGCCGCCCGTACACGCGCTACCCGCCGCCGAGCCCGAAGGCCTGAGGGTGGGGCCGACCCGCGCAGCGCGCCCGGCGCAACCTCCGTCGCGCCCGGCGCAACCTCCGTCGCGCCCGGCGCAACCTCCGTCGCGCTCTTGAGCACCGACTCGATCGCCGATCCCGGCGACGGCATGCCGGTCCCGGCTCGCAAGCGCAGATGGCGGCTCGTCCTGAGCTTCCTGGGACCACTGGTGATCATCGGCGTCCTGGCCTATCTGCTCGCCAGCCATGGCCACGAGGTGCAGCGAGCCGCCAACCGCGTGAGCTTCGGCGAGCTCACACTGGTCACGCTGCTCGCCCTGATGACTCTGCTGGCGCGCACGGAGGCCGTCGTGGCGTGCCTGACCGCGATGGACAGCCGTCCGAGCCGGGTCGACATCCACGCCGCGAACTCGCTCACCTTCCTGGCGGCCATCGTCAACCACTACGTCTCGAGCATCGTTCGCGGCGCGTTGATCAAGCGACTGGATCCACACCGCGCTCCGACGATCCCGCAGATGATCATGGTCGACACGGCCACCACGCTGATCGAGGGGCTTGTCGTGGCGATCCTGATCGTGATCAGCGCCGGGGCGCTGAAGGTGGTCTGGTGGGTTCCCGTGCTACTGGTGCTCGCGGGGATCGCGGGGATCGCGGGCGCGCTCGCCCTGCGTCGGCGGTTTGCCCGCCACAACCTGTTTCGCGGCCTCGACGTTCTCGCCCACTCCCGCCACCGCAACCTGGTCGCGGTGCTGATGGTGATCGTGATCTGCACGCAGGTGGCCCGCACGCTGATCGTGCTCCAGGCGGTCGGCCTGCACCCATCGCTCCTGCAGGCGGTGGCGACGTTCGTAGCCGCGGGTGTCCTCTCGAGCCTGTTCGCGGGGCCTGGTGCCGGCACCGCAGGCGGGCCGCTGCTGATCTTCGGCCACGGTAGCCTCGCCGCCTCGGCCGCGGCCGGACTGGTGCTGTCGATCACCTCCCTGCTGGCCGGTGTGCTGTACGCGATCCCGGGGGGTCCCGTGTTCCTCTGGCGTCTGAAGCGAGTGACGGCGTGAGTGTTCATTCGGCATCTGAGGCAGCTCACGGTGTGACTGCCGAGCCCCTCTGTCTGGCCTGCCACGGCGCGCTGGCGAGCGCCCCATCGGTCGTCACCCGGGACCGGATGCATGGCGTCCCGGGTTTCTGGTCGGTGCACCGCTGCCTGGCCTGCGGCTCGGGCACCACGCTGCCGCTCGCGACCGAGGATCAGCTCAGCAGCTTCTATCCCACCGACTATGCGCCCTTCGATCTCCCGACCGGGGCGACCGCCGAGGCGATGCGCTTGATGCAGAGGGCCCGAGATCGAGCGTTCCCACTTTCGAGCCTCGCCGGCGGGGGCAGTTCGGGGACGTTGCTCGATGTCGGCTGCGGGCGCGGCGACCTGGCGGCCTCCTGGATCGAGGCGGGCTGGACGGTGCGCGGCATCGAGCCCTCACCTGAGGCGGCCTCGATTGCCCGCCGGCGCGGCGCGGAGGTGATCGAAGGAACGCTGGCCACGGTCACGCTGGAGCCGGAGTCGATCGATGGCGCCGTCTTCAGGCATTCCCTTGAGCACGTGATCGACCCGCAGTCAGACCTTCGCAAGGTCCGGGCGGCTCTGCGACCGGGAGGCCGGCTGGCGGTGATCGTTCCCAACTGGGGGTCGTGGCAGCGACGCGCCTTCGGCGAGTACTGGTTCCCGCTCGAGCTGCCTCGCCATCGAACGCACTTCACCGGCGCCGGGTTGCGGGCGGCGCTCACGGCGGCGGGTTTCGACTCCATCGACGTGCGGCCCGCCACGCCCTACATCACGACGACCTGGAGCCTTCAGTTCCGTCTGTTTGACCGCCTGCTGACCGGCGGCGGCCCGGCGCTGCTGCTGGGCTACACGGCGTCGGCGCCGGTCTCGCTGCTCTCCCGCCTGCTCGATGCGATGCTCGGTGGCGGGGACTTCCTGCACAGCGCTGCTCGGCGACCAGTCGGGTAGAGGCGTGTGCCCGCGGCTTGGGTTCATCCCAGGTCCAGCCCCGAGCTTGGCGCGAACCTGTCGAGCTCAGAGTCCGGCCAGGATCGTCCGCAACCCGTCGCGAAGCTGGACCCGTGCCTCCCAGTTCAGCTCCGAGCGCGCCCGGCTCACGTCCAGGCAGCTGCGGCGCACCTCGCCGGGGCGCTCGGGCTCGAACCTGGGTGGCGCCGGCGGCTGATCGGAGACGTCGCGCAGAGCGTCGAGCAGGTCCAGCACCGAGGTCTCACCCCCGGTGCCGATGTTGAGCGCTCCGGTGAGCTCTGAATCGGCCGCCAGCAGATTGGCGGCCACCACGTCTGAGACGTCGACCCAGTCGCGAGTCTGGCGGCCATCGCCGAACACGGTGGGCGCCCGACCGGAGACGAGCTGGCCACAGAAGATGGCCACGACACCGGCCTCGCCGTGCACGTCCTGACGCGGCCCGTAGACGTTGCCGTAGCGCAGTGACAGCGTCGGAAATCCGTGCAGACGGGTGTAGAGCCCGCAATACCCCTCGGCGGCGTACTTGCCCTGGCCGTAGGGCGCCAGCGGCCGGATCGGATAGTCCTCTGGGGTCGGGATCAGCCCGGCGTCGCCGTACAGGCCGCCACCGGTAGAGGTGTTGACCAGTCGTCGGGCGCCGACGCTGCGCGCGGCCTGGAGCACCGCAATCGTGCCGAGCACGTTGGAGGTGGCGTCCGCGGCCGGATCCTCGACCGAGTAGCGCACGTCGATCTGGGCGGCCAGGTGGAAGACGAGCTCCGGACGGGCCTGCTCGAACACGCCGGCCACCGCCCGCGCGTCGCGCAGATCGGCGATCTGCAGCGCCGCCCCTCGCCGGAGCGCCCCCTCAAGGTTGGAGCGCTTTCCAGTCGACAGGTTGTCGATCACGGTCACGCGATCCCCGCGCTCCAGCAGCGCGTCGACGAGGTTCGAGCCGATGAATCCCGCGCCGCCGGTGACCAAGCAGTCCATGTCCCTGCGCAGCTTAGTGGCGGTGGTGGCCACTTAGTGGCGACCACCGCCACTGGCGGGATGGCTCAAAGAGACGGGTCCGCACCACGCCGAGGCGCGGCGCGGCGCGGACCCAGGACGACCCTGGTAGGGCTGGGGGCCGCCCACGCCCGCGAGAAAGGGGGCGATGCTCGCGGGCCCAACGACTTCCGTGTCTTCTCACAGCATATCGCCGCAGTATGGTCTCCGTGCAGGTTTTTCTGGTGATAACGGCGTACTTATGAGCAAACTGCGAAACCTTAAGGCCAAACTTGCGTTCCCATACGTAACGTGTGCTTGACCCGACTCCGGGGTTAGAACCCGATCCGGAGCAAAGAATGCATCCACTGGGCTCCCGACAACCTCAAACGCTTGCAGCCCGGCTTCCAGACACCGACGAGGTGCTGGGGGTTCCGCTTGCGCTGGTCGACTACGACAGCGCTTTGGAATGGATCGATGCCACCGTGGCCGCGCGCGGTCGCGGCTACGTCTGCGCCTGCAACGTCCATACCGTGATGGCTTCGGCCGAGGACGCGGAGCTGCGGTCGGCGTTGCTGGGATCCTCGCTCAACGTGCCTGACGGCCAGCCGCTGGTTTGGGCGATCAACGCGCTCGGGCACTCGCTGGCGGGCCGCGTATACGGACCTGAGCTGATGGCGCGCGCCTGCGCCCGCGCGGCCGAGACCGGCCAGCGCTTCTACTTCTACGGGGGGCGCAACCAAGGAGCGCTGGTGCAACTCGCCCTTAACCTGCGCCAGCGCTATCCCGGCGTCAAGATCGTCGGCGGTTATTCGCCACCCCATCGACCCCTGACCAACGATGAGCAGGCGTCAGTCGTGCGCGAGATCAACGGTTCGCGCGCCGATGTCGTCTGGGCGGGTATCGGGGTGCCCAAGCAGGAGAAGTGGATGATGCGGATGCGTCCCCTACTCGACGCGCCGGTCCTGATCGGTGTCGGCGCGGCGTTTGATTTCCACGCCGGGCTCGTACCCCAGGCACCCGCCTGGATTCAGGATTCGGGGCTGGAGTGGGCCTACCGGCTCGCCCACGAGCCCCGCCGTCTCTGGCGGCGCTACACGCGCTACAACCCCCGGTTCCTGCATGCCTTCGCGCGCCAGCTCGCGCGGCACCACCGCTCCACGCGAGCCTCCCGGGACTCCCGCCCGTAGGCGAGTACCCCGGGACCGCGCGACCTCTGCGCGCCCGGTCGCGCAACATCCTGCCCGGTGACCAGCTTGCCGACCGCCTCGATCGTGATCCCGACGCGGGATCGGCCCGCCTATCTGGAGGTGACCCTGGCCTCCGTGATGCCTCAGGCGAGGCGAGCCGCCGCCGAGGTGCTGGTGGTCAGTGATGCTCACGACGCTGCGACTGCGACGGTGGCCGAGCGCCACGGCGCCCGGCTGGTCCCGATGGTCACTGCCGGGGGTGCGAATGCGGCGCGCAACGCCGGGATCGGCGCTGCCACGAGCGATTTGATCGTGTTGATCGACGACGACGTGCAGGCGCCCCCGGGCTGGCTGCAGGCACTGCTCACCGGCGTCAGCGACACGCCCGACCGCGACGTCTTCGGTGGCCCGATCGTCGCCCGACTGGAGGGCGGCGGACCGCGCGCCTGCGGGCGCGAGGCGGCTCCGATCACGACGCTCGATCTCGGCCCCCGTGATCATGACGTCCAGTTTGTGTGGAGCGCGAACATGACGCTGCGACGGCGAGCGCTGGAGCAGGTCGGCGAGTTTGACGAGACGATCCTCGGACGCGGCGAGGAGGAGGACTGGCAGCGGCGCTACGCCGCCCTCGGTGGACGGGTGCGATACCTGGCGAACGCCGGAATCGAGCACCGGCGGACCGCGGCCGACTCCACTCTGCGCAGCCTGAGCCGGACAGCCTACGGCTACGGCCGCACGGCCCGGCGCTATGACCTGCGCAAAGGGGCCCCGCCCTCGATTGCCGACGAGCTGCGCACGCTCTCAGGCTGCGCCTGGCATGTCGTGCGGCGCCGATGCGCCAACGGGATCGTGCTCGGCGCCCAGGCCGCTGGACGGCTCCGCCAGGCGCTCGCGGAGCGCATCGATTGACCGCCGCCTTGCCGCGCGACGACTTCCTCTCCGGCACCAGCGGCCAGGTGTTCGGAATCCGCGCGACCTCCAAAGCGATCGTGGCAGACGCGGTCTGCGACGCCGCCGAGCTGCTGCGCCTGCAGACCTGGCGGCTGGGGCGCGGGGCGCGCCGCTGGCCGCGCCGGCGCGTGCTGGCGCTGGGGATCGAGCGTGAGGGGGTGCCGAACGTGCTCGCCTCCGCACAGCGCGAGCTGCTGCGCTCGCGCCATGAGGTTCAGTTCGAACGCACCACCGCGGGGGACCGCGGCAAGTTCGAGAACCTCAACGCGCTGCTGGCGCGCCACCCGGCAGACGGACATGACTGGCTGCTGGTCGTCGATGACGACGTAGAGCTTCCCGCCGGGTTCCTGGACCGCTTTCTGTTCCTGGCCGAGCGCTTCGGGCTACGGCTCGCCCAGCCCGCCCATCGCCATCGCTCCCATGCGGCCTGGGCCGTCACCCGGCGGCGCGCGCGGTGGGTGGCGCACGAGACGGCGTTCGTGGAGATCGGACCGGTCGTCGCCTTCCAGGCGGCGACTTTCGATGTCCTGCTCCCGTTTCCGCCACTGCGCTTCGGCTGGGGTCTGGACGCGCACTGGTCGGCGATCGCCGGCGAGCAGAGCTGGCGGATCGGCGTGATCGACGCGACCCCGATCCGTCATGGCCAGCGGCGGATCGCCAGCTCCTACGCTCGCGAGGATGCCATCGCCGAGGGACGGGAGTTCCTCGCCCAGCGGCCGTATGTCAGAGCCGGCGAGGCCCGGCGCACGTTGGTGGCGCACAGGTCCTGGCGATGAAGCCCTCAAGCCCTTCCCGACCGGCGACAGTGTCGCAATTTCCGAATCACGGCAACAGCGAGCCCTACGAGCGGCGCAACCTCTTCGACCGGCTGAGCCGGCAGTCCACGCTGGAGGTCAACTACCGCCACATGATGGAGCGTGAGCGAGCGGTGGTGGACGGGCGGTTGCACCTGGCCGGCGGCGACGTGCTCTCGGTCGGAGCCGGCTGGCATCCGGGTCGCCATCTGTTCCCAGCCCCCGATTTTCGCCTCGTGGCAGTCGACTCCCAGCCCGATCGTGTCGCCGGTGTGCTCTCCAGCGGGCGCGCCGACGAGGCCCACGTCGGCTACGCCGGGAGCCTGACGTTCCCCGACGCGTCCTTCGATGTCGTCCTCTACCGGCTCGTGCTGCACCACATCGCGTTTCAGGGGCCGCTGGCGCCGTGCTTCGCCGAGGCGGCGCGCCTGCTGCGCCCCGGTGGCGCGCTGATCGCGATCGAGCCGGGCAGCTGGCACCCGGTCGGCCTCGGCCTGTCGCTCGCCAACCGCACGGGTCTGGCCACCGCGCTGCACGGGACCCCGGACGACATCCCCCTCTCGCCCCGCCGACTGGTCGCCGAGGCCGACGCGGCCGGGCTGGCGCCCGAGCTGCACGCGGTCACGTATACGTGGCGACGGCTGCCGCCGATCGTCCAGCGAGCGGTGCAACCGCTCGACGCATTGGGCTCCCGGAGCCGAGCTGCGCCGTTCGGGCACACCCTGATCCTGCTGGCCCGGGCCGGCGTCTGACCATGGCCCCGTCGACGCGTGACCGCGCGGTGCCCGGACCGGACCCGACGACAGCTTCGTTAGGCGCCGGGCGCAGGCGCGCCGGCATCGACGTGGCGATCGGCGTCGGACTCGGTGGCGCTCTGGTCCTGCTGGCCTTCGTCACCAACGCCCGCGGCGACCTGGCCCCCACCACCTGGGCCGAGATCGCGCTCACACTGCTGGGCGCCGGGATCTGCGGATCGGTGATCTGGTTCGGGTCGTCGGGGCGGGCATGGGGGGCAGGCACGATCGCCCTGTTCGCCGTGATGACGGCGTTCACCGCGCTGTCGATCGCCTGGTCGGTGAAGCCCGACAACTCCTGGCTGGCCGCCAACCAGACGCTGGCCTACCTGGCGGCGTTCGCCGCCACGGCCGGACTGGCCAGGATCGCCCCCGAGCGCTGGCCGGCGCTGATCGGGGCCGTCGCCGTAGCCGCGATCGCGCTCAGCGCCTGGGCGCTGCTGGTCAAGGTGTTCCCCGGCTCGCTGGACGCCGGCGACCAGTACGGCCGCCTCCAGCAGCCCTTCGGCTACTGGAACGCGACCGGTCTGATCGCCGGCTTGGGGCTGCCCGCGTGTCTGTGGGGCGCCTCCCACCGCGATCACGGGGCAGGGCCCGGCGAGCTGGCGATCCGCGCCCTGGCCGTCCCGGCGATCGCGATCCTGGTGAGCGTCGTGGTGCTGTCCTACTCGCGCTCGGCGGTGCTGACCGCGGTGGTCGGCGTGGCGATCTGGTTCGTGTTGGTGCCGTTGCGACTGCGAGCCGTGCTCGCGCTCGCGCTCGGCGGAGCCGGCGCACTGTGGTTGATCGTTTGGGCTCTCTCGACGCCGAGCTTCAACAACGACAATGTGGCCGCCGCCGCGCGGACGTCGGCCGGCCATACGTTTGGGCTGATCGCGCTGGTGACGCTCGCAGTGCTGACCGTGGCCGGCGTGGCCGCCCAGATTGCGATGGAAGAAGTGATGGTTGGCGAGCGGCTGCGCCATCGGATCGGGGTGGCCCTCGTGGTGTTGGTGGCGCTGATCCCGGTCGGCGGTCTGGTGGCGGTGGCCGCATCCTCACGCGGGCTGACCGGCGAGATCTCCCACGAGTGGACCGTCCTCACCAGCCCCAACCAGGGCCAGCAGAGAGTCGGCAACAGCGCCGGACGCCTGACCCAACTGGGCAACAGCCGGAGCACCTATTGGCGTGAGGGTCTGACCGTCGGAGAGCACGCGCTGCTCAAGGGTGCCGGCGCGCTGGGTTACGGAACGGCCCGTACTCGCTACACGGCCAATCCGCTGCCCGTCCAGGAAGCTCACAGCTACCTGATTCAGACGTTCGCCGACCTCGGCCTGATCGGCGTCGCGATCAGCCTGGCGCTGCTGATCGCGTGGATCCGCGCGACGCTAACCACGATCAGCTCCAGGTCGAGGTGGGCGTCGCTGACCGCGGATCAGTCGGCCGAGCGTTGCGGGCTGCTGACGCTGCTGTGCGTGGTGGTGATGTTCGGGGTGCAGTCCGCGACGGATTGGACCTGGTACATCCCAGGGGTCACGGTCGCCCCGCTGCTGTGCGCGGGGTGGCTCACCGGCCGCGGTCCGCTGGATGCCCGCGTCGGCCTCGCCGCCGGGCGCCCGCGTCTGTCGCAGCGCCCCGGCGCCGGTGCGCTTGTCACGCTGCTGGCAGCGGTCGCGCTGCTGGGCGCGTGGGTGATCTGGCAACCCCTGCGCTCGGCCGACGCCCTGTCGGCCGCGAGCGGCGCGGGAAACATCCGGACGGCCCTCAGCGACGCGCGGTCCGCCGCAGCACTGGATCCCCTGTCTACCGAGCCGCTGTTCGTGCTGTCGGCGCTTGACAGCGCCGGCCACGACCAGGCCGCGGCGCTGACCGAACTGCAGCGCGCCGTCGCCCTGCAGCCGGATTACGCCGAAACCTGGTTTGAGCTCGGCGACTACGAGCTTGCCCACCACCGGCTCCAGGCCGCGCTGGCGGCGCTGAATCGGTCCCTGGCGCTGGACCGCAGCTCTACGGCCGCGATCAGCGACATCGTCCAGGCGCGCATCGAACTGGCAACGAGCGCCAAGGGCTGAGTCATCGGTCCTCGGGAGCAATTCGAATCACGGCACCACGCCAGTTCAGCGCACGGCGCGGGCCATCAGCAGCCGCCGCAGCAGCGGTGGCCCGGCGACGCTGCGAATCCCGACATCGGCAAAGCCGAACTGCGTCAGCAGGGCTGCCAGCGACCGCGCCGTGTACAGGTGCAGGTGGTCCCCCAGCGGCTCAGAAAAGCGCTCCACGCCCCCCAGCGCCACCCGCAACCGGCCGTGGCTGGGCGTGGTGAGCAGCAGCCGGCCGGCCGGTACGAGCACGCGCCTGACCTCAGACAGCCAGGTGGCGGTGTCGGCCACGTGCTCGATCACCTCGCTGGCCCAGACCAGCTCGAATGAGTTGTCGGCGAGCGGCAGCGATCCGTCGATCGGGACGAGCCGGAAGTCGCCGGCCGGATGCTCCCGGCGCGCTCGCGCGAGTGCGGCCTCGGCGACTTCGACCCCGATCGCCCGCGCTCCGGCCTGTGAGAGCAGGGCGGTGAACACGCCGGCGCCGCAGCCGAGGTCAAGCGCGCGTTCGCCGGCACTTACCTCGGTGAGCAGAAACTCACGGCGCAGCTCGAAGTCCGGATCGGAGAGATCGTCCGGCAGGCGCTGCCACAGCTCTTCGTAGTAGTCCTTCACCGCCGTCAACGTAGCGACCGGGACCGCGGCGCGATCCCAAGTACGAGGGGCAGCAGGCGTCCGCCGGCCCGACGCCGGGACAGATACGGGTTTACAGTGCAGGCACCGCTCGCGCTGTCGCGCGGAGTCAGCTCTTTACCGCAGGCAGCTCACAACGGAAGCCAGCGTTCACCGGGATGGAGAGGGATTGCCGCCGCACAGCCAATCGGTCGCGCCATGAAGGTTGCGTTCGACAGCCGTGCAGTCGGCGAGGTCTCCGGCGTGGGGCGCTACTCGAGCAGTCTGCTGGACGCGCTGCGCGCCGACGGCAGGGGTGAGGTCATCGAGTCCCACGACCCACGTCGCTGCGACGTGTTTCACGCTCCCTGGCTGGAGAGCGCGCTGCTGCGCTGTCCCGTGCCGATGGTGGTGACGCTGCACGACCGGGTGGCGCTCAAGCGACGCGGCGCCTATCCGGGCCTCGGGCTGCGATTCAGGCTCCGCTGCCTGGCCGCGCAGCGCGCCACGCGCGTGATCGTCCCCACCCGGGCCGTGGCCGATGATGCAACGGCGGAGCTTCAGATCCCCTCGGAGCGGATCGTGGTGATCGCCGAGGCGGCCGCCGCGGCCTTCACGCGCCGCTCGGACGCCGAGGTGAGCGATGTGCGCGAGCGTCTGCACCTGCCCGACCAATATCTCCTGTGGGTCGGCGACCTGAGAACCCCTGACCCGCGCAAGCGCGTCGCGGCGCTGGCGCGGACCGACCGTTCGATGGCACTCGTGCTCGCCGGCCCGAGCGGGCGCTGGGCGCATCAGCTCCCCGGCGTCACGCTTACCGGTGCGGTCAGCGACGAGGACCTCGCCGCGATCTATACCGGCGCCCACGCGCTGGTGTTTCCCAGCGACGACGAGGGCTTCGGGCTGCCGCCGGTGGAGGCCCTGGCCTGCGGAACGCCCGTGGCGGCCAGCGACGTGCCGGCCCTGCGCGAGGTCCTTGACGGCCGCGCCGCCCTAAGCGACGTCGACGATCTGCAAGGGCTGATCCGCACGGCCGAGTCCCTGACGCGCCCTGCCCCAGCGCCCCCCGCCTGGACCTGGGGGGAGGCCGCCTCCGCCACTTGGGACCTGTACGCCGAGGCGGTCAGCGAACCCCCTCGCTGGCGTGGCGCGCGGCGCGGCGACCGCGCCGTGAAGCCCGTCGGCTAGCCCAGCATTCCGCGCCCGACGATCACCGCTCTAGCAGCACCGTGACCGGCCCGTCGTTGACCAGCTCCACCGCCATGTTGGCCCCGAACACCCCCCGCTCGGCGCCGAGGCGCTGGCAGAAGCGCTCGTACAGGGGCTCGGCCAGCTCGCCCCGCGCGGCCGCGGTGTAACTCGGACGGTTGCCCCTGCGCGTGTCCCCGTAGAGCGTGAACTGGCTCACGCACAGCACCTGGCGGTCGCCCAGCGGCTCGTTCATGCGGCCGTCGACGTCCGGGAACAGTCGCAGCGCGCGGACCTTGTCGGCCAGCCGGTCGGCGTCGTCCTCGCCGTCGGTGGTGGCGACCCCCAGCAGCACCAGCAGCCCCGGGCCGATCTCAGCCACGATCGTTCCGTCAACGGTCACCGAGGCGCGGGACACGCGCTGCAAAAGGGCCCGCACCGCGCTACGCCTCGCGCAGCTCAGCGGCGGCGCGCTCGGGCGCGACGATGTTCAGGTGCACGCCGGCGCCGAGCTCGAGCCCGGCAAGGTGGGTTAGCCGCGGCAGGATGTCGATCCGCCAGCAGAAGTGCTCGGCGCCCCTGGGCGCCGTGCGCACCCAGAGATTCAGCGGTGGGCTGGCGCCCAGCTTGCGGGCCAGGCGCCCCAGCGCATCGTGCAGCATCGCCGCGCCCGTGGGACCATCGTCCTCGAACCGGACGCGCGGCACCCGGGGCGCGATCATCAGCTGGAACGGGACCCTGGCGCCGTAAGGAGACATCAGCACGGTTTCGGCGTCGATCGCAACGATCCGCTCGCGCTGGCGGACCTCCTCCTGGACCAGATCGGCGAGCAGGTTGGCGCCCATCGTACGCGTGGCGTAAGCGCCGAAGCGCTCCCGCTCACGGGCGATCGCCGCCGGCACGAAGTCCAGGGCGTAGAGCTGGGCGTGGGTGTGGGGCAGTGACGCTCCGGCCTCACGCCGCTCGTTGACGATCAGGTGCACGCAGGGATAGCCGGCGTGCACGCGCATGCGCTCGCGCCAGGCCTCCATCGCGTTCGCCACCTGCGCCACCGTAAGCTCCCCGAGCGAGATCACCGGTCGCGGGGAGTTGATGATCACCTCGTGGGCGCCGCGCGCCCCGGTGGCCCAGAACAGGTCCGGATTGGCGTGGGCCGGCGGCTGCTCGGGCTCAGCGCTCAGCGCCGGGTACAGGTTCGGCACCACTCTCACCGTCCAGCCCGGCGTGTCGGGGGCGCCGCCCTCCGGCCGCGTCGCATACAGCTCGGGCGGGGTCCGGTCCTCGTGACCCTCGGCGAACGGATCAGTCTCAGGATCGATCGGCGGCGGCGCCGTCAGGCCCGGCTGGCCGCCGGGACGCACGGCGCGATCGCCGGCGACGATCGCACGCAGGCCCGTGAGCGGGTCAATCCTCAGCTCGGGCATCACTGCTCATCGCGGTCAACGCCGCGCACTAGTGCTCTCCCGTCCGTGACCACTCTCGGTGCGACGTGACTTACGGCGAGAAGCACTTAAAGCTGTCTCTCCATCGCCACATGCTCGATGTCGGCCTCCATGAACACCCGCCCGCGCGACTCGTACCCGGCGGCCTCATACAGCTGCTGCGCGTAGGTCTGGGCGTGGAGCACGAGCCGCCGGGCACCGGCGGCGCGGGTCTCGGCCTCGGCGAGCTCCAGCAGCGCGGTGGCGATCCCGCGCCGGCGGGCCGAGGCGCGCACCGCTAGACGGCTGAATTGGACCGTCGGGCCGACGAACAGCAGCCGGCAGGTGGCCAGTAGCTCGCCTTCGCCAACCGCCACCAGGTGCAGCGCCTCGTGATCGCGGCCGTCGAGCTCCTCGTGCTTGGGCACCCCCTGCTCCTCGCAGAACACCTCATGGCGCAACTCGAGCGCTGCGTCCATCTCGCCCTTGGTGCGGACCCGGCGCACCTCGTAGAGCAGGGTCTCGGTCATCGCGTCGCCAGGGTCTGGTTGTGGGCCCGCAGCTCGGGGTCTGGGTCATCGCAGCACATAGCGCCTGATGTCCTGCTCGAGCGCGGCCGCCGTCTCATACGGTCCGGCATGGTCATAGACGATTTTCCCCTGGCGGTCGAAGTACACCGTCTGGGGGTAGTAGATCGAAGCCTGGATCGTGCGCGCGATGTTCTCGCTCGGGTCGACGTAGCTCGGGTAGCTGACCGGGAACTGGCGCAGGAACGCCGCCGCCGAGCCGTCGCTGTCCTTGCCGTCGATCCCGACGAACGCCACCTGGCGTCCGTACTTGACCGCCGCGCGCTGGAAGGCCGGGAACTCCGTCTGGCAGGGTTCGCACCACGAGGCCCACTTGTTGACCACCGCGGGGTAGCCGCGCAGGCTGTGCAGACGCGCCGCAAACGCGGACGGGCCGCCGCCGAGCAGCCTGTCGGCCTGCGCGTGCAGCGCCGCCAGGACAGGCGGGGAATGCCTGAACGCGGCGGCCACGCTGGCCGCGCCCGGGGCCGCGTTGCGGGCCTGCGCTCCGCATCCCGCCAGCACCAGGCCGACAATCGGCAAGGCCGCCCAACTCAAAGCCGCACGCACGGAGCACAGCTTGCCATACGACCCCCGCCGACGGATCTGCTTAAATAATCGCTATCCTCTTAGCCAATACCGGCGAGGGGGAGACGCTTCTGAGGACTTCTCGCCGTGCTCGGGGCTTCGCCGGGACTGCCTGAGCCGCTACGACGTAACGCCGCGGCTCGCACACCAGACGCAAACCTTCCAATTTCTGATGGGTGTCATCACCCCATTTCCCACCCCTGACGCGATCGCGCGCGCCGAACTGCTCACTCATGAGCGGTTCGTATACGAAGGCGAAACGCTCGAGGAGGCCCTGGCTCCAGGGTCGGCTCGCCGGCGCGCGCTCGACGCCGCGGTAGCCGAGGTCGATGCCGGGCACAAGCAGCCTTCGATCGAGTGGCGACGCAGTTTCTCGCTGCTGCTCGGGCTCGAGCGGGTGCTCTCCGAGGACGAGCCTCATCTCGTCGACGGCACCGTGCTCTCCGCCCATCAGGTCGACGCACTCTCCGGCACCCTGACCGCGCTGCTGGCCGAGGTTCAGCGCTCAGGCAATGGCACCACGGTCGCCAACGGCACCGCCCCGCCCAGCGGCAACGGCACAGCCGCCTCGGGTCCCGCGTCTAACCGCAGCAGCTCCAGCGGCGCTGCCAAGAACGGCGCTCCCAAGAACGGCGCTCCCGGGAACGGTGTCGCCAAGGCGGCCGCTGCCACCGCCGTGACCCGTGCGGCCAAGCCGGTCTCCGACGACGAGGACCTTGACCTCGACGACATCGACGAGGACGAGGACCTGATCGATGACGAACTTACCGACGAGGCGGACGAAGCCGAGGACGAGGAGATCGCCGAGGACGAGGAGCCGCAGGACTGGCAGGACGAGGATGAGCAGGAGGAGGGCCAGCTCGAGGAGCAGCCTGAGGATCCCAACGCCGCCAAGCGGTTCTGGTTCGAGCACGCCACCGGCGCCGGCAAGACGGTCGCCGCGCTCGGCTTCGTGGAGGCGTCGCGAACCGGCGGCGTGCTGATCCTCACTCACCGCCGCAACCTCGTTGACCAGTTCCACGGCGAATTGCGCGATCGCGGCTACCGAAACCGGATCAGCGGCCCGTTGCTCGACGGCCACGACGCCGCCAACGGACCGGTCACGGTCGAGACCTACCAGTGGTTCGTGCGCAACGCGGGGCGGATCTCCGACGCCTACACGATCGTGATCTGCGACGAGGCGCACACCGCGCTGGGAGAGAAGACCTCGGCCGCGATCCGCAGGTGGGCCGGCCCGGTGTTCGTCGGGATGACCGCCACGGGCGCGCTGATCGCCCGCCACGTCACCGACCTGTTCCCGACCCAGACCAGCCGCTTTGATCTTGCGCAGGCCGCTCGGCGCGGCGTGATCGCGCCGCTTCGCTGCATCCGGATCCCGCCCGGACCGGGCGTGCGGACGATCGCCAAGGTGCCCCTGCGCCGTGGTGAGGTTGACACCGAGTTCGACCAGGAGATGCTGGCCCAGATCCTGGACCAGACGCCGTTCAACGTGGCGATCGCCGATCTTTACAAGACCCGCTTCAACGGCGTCCCGGGCGTCGTGTATGCCGCCGGCGTCCGCCACGCCTACAACGTCGCCCAGGCGTTGCGGGACGCCGGGATCAACGCCCAGGGAGTCTCCGGCGAGACGCCCAAGCGCCAGCTGGCACGGATCCTGGCCGACTACGAGTCGGGCAAGGTGGACGTGCTGGTCAACGCGCAGCTGCTGGCCGAGGGCTGGAACAGTCCGCGTGCCACGATCTGCATGCATCTGGCGCCGACCGCCTCCAAGCGCATCTACCAGCAGCGGGTCGGCCGCGTGACGCGACGCCATCCCGGCAAGGAGGCGGGGATCGTGATCGACTTCGTCCACCCGGCGACCAAGCACGACGACCCGGTCGTGACGCTGCATTCGCTGCTGGACCGCGACGTCTACCGCGGCGGCGCGATCGTCGTCGGGCCCGTACGCCGCGGCCGCGGGCGCCGGGTGCGCGTCGAGCGGCGGGTGCTGCCGGTCACGCCCGATCCCGAACGGCGCGCGGAGGTGTTCGAGCGCGAACTGTGGCGGATCGCGGTGGAGAACCTCGACTACGGCGAGCAACACGTATGGGCGGCGCTGGCGGGCGCGCGCGTGGCCCCCAACGGGTGGCGCCGAGCCAAGGCGATGCTGCACTTCGACCGCGGCGGCGAGCTCAAGCGCCGCTTCCTGCTGAACGCGGTGCAGCGCAACCGCAACGCACAGCTGCGGCTGCGCGCGCTGCAGGAGATCGCCGCCAGCCGCGACGCCGAGGCGTTCGACACCGCAATCGACATCATGGCCGGCTGGCCCAGGGACGAGCGTCGCGAGGGCGTGAAGATCATGCTCCAGGCGCTAGCCGAGCGCCGAATCGGCCGCCGCGATCAGGCCAACGCCTGGATCTGGCGGATGGCCGAGTACACGCGTGAGGTGCACGAGGAGTACGCCGTGCAGCGCTGGCCGGAGACCAAGCGCCTGCTGGGGCTGCTGGTCAACTCCAGCGGCGCCGCCCACGCGCGCAACGCCAGGCGGCTGGTGCACGCCTCGCGCAAGGAGGATCGCCGCCTATCGGCCGCGCTGCTGGCCGCGGCCCTGGCCCACACGCCGGAGGCCGAAGAGGCGCTGCGCGGAGCCCGGACGCGCATGGCGCGTAAACCCGCCGCGCTGGCCCGGGAGCTGCTGCGCAACTTCCCCAAGGGCCGGCGCGGCTCCAAGCGCCGCCGGCGCAAGACGGGATCCGGTGCGGCTGGCGCCGGGTCCGCCGGCACCGAGGGCACGACCGCGACCGTGACGCTGAACGACGAGGAAGCCGGCGATCTGGAGCTCACCGAGGCCGGGGCCGAGGCCGAAGCCGAAGCCGAAGCCGAAGCCGAAGCCGAGGCCGAGGCCGCAATCGACGATGACGACTTCGACGATGACTCCGAGGACGACGCCCGGGATGGCGACACCAAGGACAGCGACGCCAAGGACCAGGACGACGGGGACGAGCGCGACCGGGACGAGGACGAGGACGACGAGGACGAGGACGACGAGGACGAGCGCGACCGGGACGAGGACGACCGGGACGAGCGCGACCGGGACGAGGACGACCGGGACGAGGACGACCGGGACGAGGACGACGAGGACGAGCGCGATGCGGACGAGGACGAGAACGGCAAGGCTGGGTCGGTCGAAGCCAAGGCTGAGCCCGCGCCCGCCCGGACCAGGCGGCGCCGCAAGCCCGCCAGCGAGCACGACGCCGAGGCCGCGGCGTAGATTTTGCGTCCCTGCCGGCGCACGGCATGTGAGGGCAATCACCGGCGCCGGCACCACCAATCACTAGAAGGAGAGCTCACATGTCCCGACTCGTCGCCGTCACGGCCCTGGGCCTGGCGCTGATCGCGGCCGTACCCGCCACCGCCGCCGCAGGTACCACGATCTCAACCACGCAACTGTTTCAGCCCAAGCGCCAGACGGCCGGCTGCGGGGCCACGAACCCGATCGTGAGCCGCAAGGAAGTGCTGTGCAGCGCCAAGGGTATCCCGCGTCCTGCGCACTCCTCGCCCAGCGTGGGCGACCCGTTCGTCGAGCTCACCGCCACGGGTAAGCCCCAGCTGGTACTGATCAGCCAGGACAGCTTCATCCCTGGCAGCAAGGTGAAGACGCTGGCCCAGGGCTCGCTGTGGAGCTCACGCGGAGTGACCTGCAGCGTAGGCTCCAGCACGATCCTGTGCTTCAACGCCGACAACCACGGCTTCCTGATCGGGAACGGGCACTACACGTCTTTCTAGGCCAATCGGCTGGCACCGATTGGCTTCAGGGAATCGGCTGGCGCCAATTCCCTGAAGTTTGGCTAATTACAGACCAAGGTGAACCTCGCCGGCGTCGAGCGCCAAGCGACCGTCGCTCGTATCGATGAGCAGGCGGCCGTCGGGGTCGATGCCGGCGCCGGTTCCCGCCCCGGCGGCCCAGC
>OCTA010001300.1_pt1 | contig 22978 bp, 23 predicted proteins | sample 1538991 | NCBI WGS metagenome assembly OCTA01 (sample SAMEA3539302, study PRJEB22396) | soil metagenome | biome: tundra; feature: field; material: soil | place: USA | collected 2010-05 | depth 0.15 m | reverse complement strand
CCGCCCTCGTACATCAGGTCGACGATGAGCTTGAGCTCGTGCAGGCACTCGAAGTAGGCGACCTCCGGCTGGTAGCCGGCGTTCACGAGCGTCTCGAAGCCGGCGTTGACCAGGGCCGTCACGCCGCCGCAGAGCACCGCCTGCTCGCCGAACAGGTCGCTTTCGGTCTCCTCCTTGAAGGTGGTGACCAGTGCTCCTGCCTTGGTGCCGCCGATGGCGCTGGCGTAGGACTTCGCGAGGTCCCAGGCCTTGCCGGTGGCGTCCTGCGCGACCGCTACCAGCACCGGGGTCCCCTGGCCCGCCTCGAACTGGCGCCGCACCAGGTGGCCGGGCGCCTTCGGCGCGACCATCGCGACGTCGATGTCGGCTGGCGGCTCGATGTAGCCGAAGTGGATATTGAACCCGTGCGCGAAGAACAGCGCGTCGCCTGGCTGCAGGTTCGGTGCGATGGCCTCGGCGTAAAGCTTGCGCTGGGTGGTGTCCGGGGTCAGAACCATGATCACGTCGGCCCAGGCGCAGGCATCCGCGGGCTCCTGCACGGTCAGGCCGGCCGCCTCGGCCCGGCTGCGCGAGCGAGACCGCTGGGGCAGGCCGACCCGGACCTCGCAGCCGGAGTCACGCAGGCTGAGCGCATGCGCGTGGCCCTGCGAGCCGTAGCCGAGGACGGCGACCTTGCGGGCCTGGATCAGGCTGAGGTCGGCATCGGAATCGTAGAACACGGTGGCCATGGCAGAAAGTCCTTTCAGTATTTGTTTCAGGTCGGCCGGTCAGCTGGGGCCGGTCAGGTCGGCTGGTTCACGTCGGCTGGTTCACGTCGGCAGGGTCAGGCGGCGGGCTCGTCGGCTTCGGCGCCGGTCTCGTCGGCGGCGCTGACGACGCCGAGCGGGCCGTCGGTGATGCAGGCGGCGCCGCGGGCCAGCGCGACCTGGCCGGTGCGCACGAGCTCGCAGGTGCCGTAGTCGGCCAGCATGGCCAGCAGCGAATTCAGCTTGGCCGGGCTGCTGACCGACTCCAGCACGAGCGTCTCCGGGCCCATGTCCACGACGTTCGCCCGGAATACGGCGGCGACTTCCAGCAGCTGGCTGCGCCGTGCCGGGTCGGCGCGCACCTTGATCAGCGCGAGCTCGCGCTGTACCGCGGCGTCCCCGTGCAGCTCGACGACCTTGAGCACGCGCACGAGCTTCTCCAGCTGGTTCTGCACCTGCTCGATCGGCGTGGACGCGCCGTCGACCACGATCGTCATCCGGCTCACCCGCTCGTCCTCGGTCGGCCCGACGGCCAGGGAGGAGATGTTGAAGGCCCGCCGGGCGAAGAGCCCGGCCACGTGGGTCAGCACTCCCGGCTTATTCTCGACCAGGACCGACAGGGTATGTGTGCTCATCGCGCCGTCACCTCCCGCAGCGCCGCTGCGCGCTGCTCCTGTGCACTGAATTCGGGTCCGAGCACGATGTCGTCGTTCGGCCGGCCGGCCGGGACCATCGGGAACACGCCCTCCCGGTCGTGCACGCGGAAGTCCACGACCACAGGCGTGTCCGGCACGGCCAGCGCCTTGTCCAGGGTCGCGTCGACGTCGTCGGCGCGGTCGCACCGCAGTCCGATACAGCCGTACGCCTCGGCCAGCTTCACGTAGTCCGGGATGGCGGTGCCCAGCTCGACCTCGGAGTAGCGCTCGTCGTAGAACAGCTCCTGCCACTGCCGGACCATGCCCAGGAAGCCGTTGTTGAAGATCATGACCTTGATCGGCAGCCGCTCGATCGCACAGGTGGCAAGCTCCTGGGCGGTCATCTGGAAGCAGCCGTCGCCGTCGATCGCGACCACCGTCTCGCCGGGCCTGCCCACCTGGGCGCCCATCGCGGCCGGAACGGCGAAGCCCATCGTGCCGAGACCGCCGGAGTTGATCCAGCTGCGCGGCTGGGTGAAGCTGAAGTGCTGTGCCGCATGCATCTGGTGCTGGCCCACGCCCGCGACCACGACGGCGTTGCCGCCGGTGAGCGCTGACAGCCGCTCGGTCACGTACTGCGGCTTGAGCGGGCCGTCCGGATCCTGGGTGTAGCGCAGCGGGAACTGCTTCTTCCACCGGTCGAGGGTGGCGATCCAGTCGCCGGTGTCAGCGGCGCCCTCGCTGCCGACGATTGCCGCGGTGGCGTCGGCCAGCCCGGCCAGGACGGCCTTCATGTCGCCGAGGATCCGCACGTCCGGGATCCGGTTCTTGCCGATCTCCGCCGGGTCGATGTCGGCGTGCACCACCTTGGCCTTCGGCGCGAAGTCCGCCAGCCGCCCGGTCACCCGGTCGTCGAACCGCGCGCCGAGGGCCACCAACAGGTCGGCCTCCTGCAGCGCCGCCACCGCCGTGTAACAGCCGTGCATGCCCGGCATGCCGAGCGCCAGCGGGTGCGTGTCGGGGAAGGCGCCGCGCGCCATCAGCGTGGTAGTGACCGGCGCATGCGCGAGCTCGGCCAGCCGCCGCAGTTCCGCATGCGCGTCCGCCTTGATCACGCCGCCGCCGACGTACAGCACCGGCCGCCGGGCGCGGCGCAGCAGCTCGGCCGCCGCGCGGATCGCCGCCGGGTCGGGCGGCCCTGGCACCCGGTAGCCGGGCAGATCCATGGTCGGCGGCCAGGACCACGGGCCTTCCGCCTGCAGGAGGTCCTTGGGCAGGTCGACGAGAACCGGCCCCGGCCGGCCGCTGGCGGCAATGTGGAATGCCTCGGCGATGGCGGCCGGGATCCGCTCGAGGTCGGTCACCAGCTCGTTGTGCTTGGTGACCGGCAGCGTGATCCCGGTGATGTCGGCTTCCTGGAAGGCGTCGGTGCCGATCATCGCGGTCGGCACCTGGCCGGTGATCGCGACCATCGGCACCGAGTCCATATACGCGTCGGCTAGCGCGGTCACCAGGTTGGTCGCGCCAGGCCCGCTGGTGACCAAGCAGACTCCCACCCGGCCGGTTGCCCAGGCATAGCCCTCCGCCGCGTGGCCGGCGCCCTGCTCGTGCCGTACCAGCACATGCCGCAGCGAGGATGATCTCAGCGGATCGTAGGCCGGCAGGATCGCGCCGCCGGGCAGGCCGAAGACGACGTCGACGCCCTGCTCCTCGAGGCTGCGCACGAGTGCTTGGGCTCCGGTGAGCTGCACGGGAATGCTCCTTCTTCTTTCAGGGGGGTCTGGCGGGCCAACAAAAAACCTCCCTGCCGCGTCGGCAAAGAGGTGGTAGCGCGAGCCCTGGAGCGGGTTCGCGCTACGTGACGAGAATTACTCGGTACTGATAAGGCCGGGACACGATGCTCTCCATCTGGCTGCTGCTGACTCCATCATGTTACTTGCCCTAGACCATAGCGCATGTCAGCCGACGGCGGGCTCTTTCGTCACTGTCGGCAACCATGCGGGCCGGCGTGCCTCGTGGGCGGCGATCTCGTCTTCGTGCCGCAGCGTCACCGCGATGTCGTCGAGTCCCTCCAGCAGCCGCCAGCGCGCGTAGTCCGCCAGCCCGAACGGCTCCTCGATTCCGGCGGCCGGGATCGCCACGGTCCGCGCGGCGACATCCACTACGACCTCGGCGTCGGGGTCGGCGGCCAGTGCGGCGAAGAGCCGGGTGACTGCCGCCTCGTCGGCCTCGGCGGGCACCAGCCCGCAGCTGACGGCGTTGCCGCGGAAGATGTCAGCGAAGCTCGGCGCGATCACTGCCTGGAAGCCGAAGTCCTGCAGCGCCCAGACTGCGTGCTCGCGGGACGAGCCGCAGCCGAAGTTGGCGCCGGCCACCAGGACCTTCGCGGCGGCCGCGCCTGGCCGGTTCAGCACGAAGTCGGGATTCTCCCGCCAGGCACCGAACAGGCCCAGGGCGAAGCCGGTGCGCTCTACCCGCTTCAGCCACGCCGCGGGGATGATCTGGTCGGTATCGACGTCGCGGCGCTCCAGGGTGACTGCCCGGCCCGCAATCTGCTCTATCCCCGGCATCACAGGTCTCCTGGCAGGGTGAAGTGCCCGGCGACGGCGGTCGCCGCGGCGACGGCAGGCGCCACAAGGTGGGTCCGGCCGCCGGGGCCCTGACGGCCCTCGAAATTCCGGTTGCTGGTCGAGGCGCAGCGCTCGCCGGGGGCGATGATGTCACCGTTCATGCCCAGGCACATCGAGCAGCCCGCCGAGCGCCACTCGAAGCCCGCGTCGATGAAGAACTGATCCAGGCCCTCGGCCTCCGCGTCCGCCTTGACCCGGGCGGAGCCGGGCACTACCAGCGCCCGTACGCCCGGATGGACCTTGCGGCCGCGGATCACCTCGGCTGCCGCGCGCAAGTCCTCCAGCCGGCCGTTGGTGCATGAGCCGATGAAGACCGCGTCTACGGTAACGTCCCTGATCGCGGTGCCGGGCTTGAGGTCCATGTAGGTCAGCGCGCGCTGCGCCGCCTGCTGCCCGGCCGGCGTCGCGAACGACTCCGGCTCGGGGATGACGTCGTCGATGAAGACGGACTGGGCCGGCGTCGTGCCCCAGGTGACAGCGGGCCGCAGCGCGGCCGCGTCGACGCGGACCTCCTGGTCGAAGACGGCGTCGTCGTCAGTGACCAGGCTGCGCCAGTCACCGAGCGCCTGCTCCCACAGCTGGCCGCGCGGACTGTGCCGGCGGCCCTCCAGCCAGGCGAACGTCGTATCGTCGGGTGCGATCATTCCCGCCCTGGCACCGGCCTCGATGGACATGTTGCACACCGTCATCCGACCCGCCATCGACAGCGCCCGCACCGCCGCGCCCCGGTACTCGATCACCGAGCCGACGCCGCCGCCGGGGCCGAGTGCCCTGATAATGCCGAGGACGAGGTCCTTGGCTGTCAGGCCCGGTGCCAGTTCCCCGTCGACCGTCACGGCCATGGCGGCGGGCTTGACCTGGCGCAGCGTCTGGGTGGCCAGCACGTGCTCCACCTCGGACGTGCCGATGCCGAAGGCCAGTGCGCCGAAGGCGCCATGGGTGGAAGTGTGGCTGTCACCGCAGACGATCGTCATGCCCGGCTGGCTGAGGCCAAGCTGCGGGCCGATCACGTGCACAATGCCCTGGTCGGGGCTGCCGAGCGCGTGCAGCTCCACGCCATGCGCGTCGGCGTTGCGGCGCAGCCGGGCGATCTGCTCGGCCGCGAGCTCGTCGGCGATCGGCTGGTCCAGGTCCTTGGTCGGCACATCGTGATCCATCGTTGCCAGGGTCAGGTCCGGCCGGCGCACCCGCCGGCCGGCCAGCTCGAGTCCCTCGAAGGCCTGCGGCGAGGTCACTTCGTGCACGAGGTGCAGGTCAATGTAGAGCAGCGGAGGCTCGCCCTCGGGGCTGGCCACGAGGTGACGGTCCCAGACCTTGTCGAAAAGGCGTCCGGTCACATTCGTCTCTCATCGGTTAGCGGTGCTCGGGCTCTATGCTCGGGCTCAACGTCTCGCTGCAGGCTGTCGAGTCACTAGAGCTAGCGACGTCTCAGATAATGAGATAGCCTGTTCATGATATGAGCACTCTACGGGAGCCCGCGCCCGGCGGCAAGCTGATCTCCGGAGTCGGCGTGCTGGACCGCGCCGTCAGCCTGCTTGATCTGCTCGCCGGCGGCCCGCTGTCGTTGCGGGCGCTGGCAGACAGGAGCGGACTGCCTCGGCCCACCGCGCACCGGCTGCTGGTTGCGCTCGAGACACACGGCCTGGTCGGACGGGACGCCACCGGTTCGTTCCGGCTCGGCCCGCGGCTGACCGAGCTCGCCGCGCAGGCGGACCCGGCCCTGGAGCTGGCCGCGCTAGCGGCGCCCGTGCTGGCCAAGCTGCACGAGGAAACCGGCGAGAGCGTTCAGCTCTACGTGCGGTCCGGCGATCGCCGGCTGTGCATCGCCGCGCGCGACGCGGGCGCGGGCCTGCGCGACAGCGTGCCGGTGGGCGCGCTGCTGCCGCTAGATGCGGGTTCGGGCGGCAAGGTGCTGCTCGCCTGGTCGCCCGACGCGGACCGGTTTCCCGCGATCGGCACAGCCGAGCTCGCCGAAGTGCGCCGGCGCGGCTGGGCGGCCAGCGTCGCCGAACGGGAGCCGGGCGTGGCCAGCGTCAGCGCCCCAGTGCTGCGTGATCACAGGCTGTTTGGCGCAGTCTGCGTGTCGGGCCCGGCAAGCCGGCTTGGGCAAGCGCCCGGCCGCCGCCTGGCGCCGCAGGTGGCTGACGCCGGCCGCAGCCTGGCCGACCTAGCCGTTGGCCTGCGCTAGCGACTTTCAAGATCGCCCATCTTCGCATCTGCTGCGCGCCAGCTCGCAGAGCGGGCAGGCATGACCCAGCCCGGTTTCGCCCGCTTCGAGGCCGGGGGAACCACCCCACCCTCCCGGTCCGGAAGCGCCTCGCCGAAGCACTCGGACTCAAGCTCACGGTCAACCTCGCCCCAGACCATGCCGCCCGGCATCAGAATTCCCGACTTTCTGATCCGCAGCTACGGGCGGGTCATCCAGGATCGTCCGCACATGCTCGCTGCCTTGGTTGTTATCCATTCCCGTCCCCCAGCGTCGATCGTTGTTCGCCGCGTTGGCAGCAGTATTGGCAAAAGCCAGAGCGCCAGCGGCTCCAAATACGGTCAGCCGACTGGGACCGGCGGTGCGACGACGATTTCGGTGATCGGGTCACAGGAGATTTCAGGGGCACCGCAGATAGTCACATCGGCGCGTTCCCAGGTCCGCTGGTCCGCGCTAAAAGTATCTCCTCGGCCATCGACTCCCGCAGATGCCCCGGCAACCACGTCGCTGATCCGTGTCGCCAGCGTGGTCATGCCACTGGAAGTCGTCCGTATGGCCAGAATGCGGTCGGCCAGGAGGACTACGGTACGCGCGTGTACGAGCACGTTCTGTGAGAGGCGGTCATGGCCGACAGACGCAGTCGACCGGTGTGGCACGCCATGCGTCACGCAGATACCCCTCCCCGGCAGAAGTGGACGACAGAACCAATGACCACTCTTGCACCGTGGGAATATCAGCCTTCCTTGTCCACAGCGCTCAATTGGGCGCCGCCTCTCTGGCCCAGGGCCGAACGCCGCGTCTCACCGCGCACCACTGCGGCTCATTTCGTGGTCGTATTCGATAGTACCGGCGTCCGCGGTTCCTGGTCGAATACCGCCGCGCTTTAAGTCGGTCTATAGCGGAAACTCCTCCAGATTCCGTGCTGATATCGTGGTATACACAAAAAAGCGCCCGGTGGTCGTACGTGCACCGGGGGCCGCTGGGAGGTGTTTACAAATGCGTGACGTTGCCGAAATCCACCGGCAGCAAACCCGGATGATGATCGATCTTTGGGAACGGGAAACGCGAGCAAGGACGCTATTCGGTGAAGCCGACAGGGTGCGCTACGGCACCGCGCAGTGCGGCCGCAGCTCAGCCGGGTGGCCAGGTGCTGCCCGGGGAGTTCCTGCTGCGAGACGGCACGCCTGCGCTGATCTGGCCGCTGCTGCCCACCGATGCCGAGACGCTGCGCGACGGGTTCCGCCGCCTGTCGAGCGAATCGCGCCAGCACCGGTTCCTGACGGTGCTGGGTGAACTCGATGACTCGATGATCCGGCGGCTCGTCGGCAGCGTTGACGGGGTGCAGCACATTGCGCTCCTGCTGATCGTGCTGCCGCCAGAGGGCGAGGAGGGGCCGGTCGGGGTCGCCCGCCTCCTGCAGTACGCCGATGATCCGGCCACCGCCGATATCGCCGTCACCGTCGTCGACGACTGGCAGGGACGCGGTGCCGGCACCGCACTCGTGTCGGCGTTACTGGAGCGGCGCCCGGCGGCGGTCACGCGGCTGTGCACGGTCATCGAAGCAGACAACCGTGCGTCGCTGGCGCTGCTCGCCGGCGCCGGGCGCATATCGTCGGGCCTGCCTTACCGGGGCGTAATCGACGTCACGGTTGAACTCGCCGGCCCTGCCCGACCTGCTCGCGCGCCCACCCCCCGGCCTGTCACTCCGATCCCGTCCAGCATCGTGCCAGCACCGCCGTTTACAAGGCTGCTGCGAGGCTACAGTCAGCGCGTCGCAGAGCAGCTCGGGCTGTCCAGCACCGTCGTCGCAGTGCCCGCGATCGTCTGGTGCCTTTGCTGCATCGTTGCCTGTAGGCGTGCCCGCATCCGGCTGTCCGATGCGATGTCCTTCGACCCCGAGTACGTCGGCTCCATCCTGCGGATGGGGGTGCCCGCCACGGAAAGCGGAGACTTCCAGGACATCCCGCTATGGCGCAAGCTGGTGGCCGACTTCGCCCTTGGCCTGTCCGCCGAGTACCGCAGGACGCTGATCGTTCCCATGACGCTGGTCAATCCCCAGTATCGAGCCGAGATCTTCGGGCTTATCACCAAGACCGGTGAAACCGTGCTCCACGTCTTCCTCGACGTTACTGCCGACGAGCTACGCCGCCGCACTAACGCGCAGGAGGCCGCCTGAACTCGCAGACTTCGTACTTGAACACTCGGCACCATCGGCAACACGGAAGAGGCGCGGCCCAGAGTCGGGAACGGCCTGTGAGCCCTGGCTGGCTGAGCATATAGGAGCGGCACGCTATGACGCATACCGGCCGGGCGCTGCGGCTACTGGTCGTGCTGACGGCCCGCGTCGCCGCCGTTGTCGCGGCGGTCCAGGGCCACCTGCACGGCCTGCTGGGCACGGGAGGCCTGCCGGTCTCCGGTGGGCTGCTGAGCCCGGCCGGCCCGACGGCGCCGGGCGGCATTGTGGCTGTCGGCGCGCGGCGTGGGATAATTCTGGTCGGTCGTGGCACCGTCTCCTGGCGCATAGCGAGGATTTTGGCTTGTCAGGCATGCCAGCTCAGACCTCGGCCGCGCGGTCGGCGACCCGCGTCCGGAACCTTTTCGAAAATGTCCGGATGCTGGTTCGGGGGAACCTCGGAACGCCGGAATAAACCGTTGCCAGATCTGGAGCGAGTTCCCGAACTGCGGATACGTGCGGCGAACGGCCAGCGCCTCAACCCGTAGCTGGTCGCTGGCCTTTCGCTGGCCTGCCCTGATCAGATCCCGCTACGGCCGCTAAGGATGAGTACCAGGCGCCGCATGATAGAGAAATTGTAGCGGACTCACGCGACGGGAGCAGTGAAGGAGTACGGGCAGCATGGAGCATGCCGGGGACGCGGCTGACCTGACCATCCTCGAGGAGATCCAGCAGCGCGTGCTGTGGCTGGCCACCAGGATCGTCGACGCGGCCAACCATGACCGCGATGGCGGCGACGGCCTCAAGGTAGGCGGCCACCAGGCCTCGAGCGCGAGCCTGGTCACCGCGATGACCGCGCTGTATTTCGCGCATCTGGACGCGCCCGACAAGGTCAGCGTGAAGCCGCACGCCTCCCCCGTCTTCCATGCGATCCAGTACCTGCTGGGCAATCTCGACCGGTCCTACCTGCCGACGCTGCGGGCCTTCGGCGGGCTGCAGTCCTATCCCAGCCGGACCAAGGACCCCGACAATGTCGACTTCTCGACAGGCTCTGTCGGGCTCGGCGCGGCGGCGCCGCTGTTTGCCGCCGCGACCCGCCGTTACGTGGACGCGCATTTCGGCCCGCGCCCGCGCAGCCGCTTCGTCGCGCTGCTCGGCGACGCCGAACTGGACGAGGGCAATATCTGGGAGGCAATCGCCGACCCCTCCACCGATGGCCTCGGCAACGTCCTGTGGATCATCGATGTGAACCGGCAGTCGCTGGACCGGGTCGTGCCCGGCATGCGCATCGCCCAGTGGGAGCAGCAGTTCGCGGCGGCGGGCTGGCACGTCGTGGAGGCCAAGTACGGCCTGCGGCTGCAGGAGGCATTCGCGCGCCCCGGCGGCCAGCCGCTCCGGGACTGGATCGACGCGATGCCGAACGAGCATTACCAGTCGCTGTTCGGCCTGGACGCCGCCGACGTCCGGGCGCGCTTCGTCGACGGGGCGCCGGCCGAGGTCGCCCAGTTCTGCCGGGGTATCAGTGACGATGAGCTCGCCGGGCTGGTCACTGACCTGGCCGGCCACGACGTGGGCTCGCTGCTGCAGGCCTTCGCCGACTGCGACGCGGAGAAGGACCGGCCGAGCGTGGTATTCGCCTACACCATCAAGGGCTGGGGCCTGCCCATCGCTGGCAATCCGCGCAACCACTCCGCGCTGCTGTCCACCGCCCAGGTCGACAAGATGCGCGAGCGCCTGGGCCTGACGCCCGCCACCGAGTGGGACCGGCTCGATCCGATGACCCCGGCCGGGCAGTGGGCGGCGGCGCGGCGCGAGCGCCTTGCCCGCGCCACCCGCGCCGCCAGGCCGGCGCTGCAGGTCCCGGAGGCAACCGGGCTGCGCGCGGCCCGGCCGATCTCCACCCAGGAGGCATTCGGCCGCATCCTGGTCGACCTGTCCCGTGACGCCGAGGTCGCGCCGCACCTGGTGACCGCCGCCCCCGATGTCGCCACATCCACCAACCTGGCCGGCTTCATCAACCGCAAGGGCGTCTTCAGCCCAGTCCCGCGCCGGTCCTGGAGCGAGGATCCGGTGCTGAAGTGGGCCGAGGGGCCCGACGGCCAGCACATCGAGCTCGGCATCAGCGAGATGAACCTGTTCCTGCTGCTGGGCCAGCTCGGCCTGTCCTGGGATCTGTCCGACCAGCCGCTGCTGCCGATCGGCACCGTGTATGACCCGTTTGTGCTGCGCGGGCTCGATGCCTTTATCTACTCGGTCTATTCGGGCGCCCGTTTCGTCGTTGCCGGAACGCCATCGGGCGTGACGCTGGCCCCCGAGGGCGGCGCGCACCAGTCGACGATCACCGCCTCGGTCGGCCTCGAGCTGCCGAACGTCACGTTCCTCGAGCCGGCCTATGCCGTGGCGCTGGACTGGCTGCTGTGCGGCGCGCTGCAGTCGATGGCCACGGCCAGCGGCAGTACCCCGGCGGCCGGGCCGGCCGAGGCCGGCTCCTACTACTTCCGTCTGTCCACCCGCAGCATCGACCAGCAGCCATTCGCCGGCGCGCGGGAACGTCTCGGCGATGCGATCTTGCGCCGCCAGGTGCTGGCCGGCGCCTACCGGCTGGTGGATGCCGCCGAAGCCGCGGCGGCGGGCGCGCCGCCGGTCTACCTGGTCGGCACGGGCGCCGTTTTGCCCGAGGTTCTCGCCGCGGCAGCGGAGCTCGAGGACGAGGGCATCGCCGCGACCGTCATCGACGTGACCTCGGCCGACCGGCTCTACCAGGCGTGGCAGCGGACGCTGCGCCAGGGCGTGCGTACTGCCACCACGCCGTCGATTCCCGGTGCACTGCGCAGTGCGTTCGGCGACCGAGCCCCGATCGTGACCGTGCATGACGCGTCGTCTCACGCGTTGAGCTGGCTCGGCTCAGCACTCGGCGTGCCCGCCGTCAGCCTGGGCGTCGATTCGTTCGGCCAGTCCGGCACTGTCGCCGACCTGTACCGGGCGCACGACCTGGACCCCGGCTCGATCGTCAACGCGGCCCTGGCTGCAATTTCCCTGCGCTGACCAGCGGTCATCGTGGGCATGCCAGCCATCCGGCCCGCCCCGCCTGCCAGCCTTGGTGCCGTCGCGGACCTCGCCATTGCGCACAGCGGCGCCGATCGCGCGGGTGTTCCGGTCGCTGAAGACGAGCGTGGTGTGCAGTACTCGGGCTGCCTCGGTGGCGTCAACGGCAGTCATCGGCCGCGCTCGTGGCCCCGGTCCGTGGCGGTCGGAAAAGCGAGGGCAATCATCGGACACGCTGAGCTAATCGCGCCACAGCGTGTTCCCATAGACTCGCGGAAAAACGCTATTACCGCATGCGGCGCAGTTACCATCATCTTCAGCAAACGGAGGATCTGGCGATGCGGCAGCCACTGGCACGGGCTTCACGGGCGTCAGGTGCTCCGCCGGGCGCACGCTGCCCGGCCTCGCCCGGCGGATCGGCAGAGGGCAGTGCGGATCGGGCGAGAGGTTTCGGGCCAGGCCTGCCGCGTGATGCGCTAGCAGCAGCCCTCGCCACGCCAGGATTCGGCCCCTTCCCAGATTGACCATCCGGCGATGCCGAGGCGATGATGGGGTCCATCGGCCAGCCGCCTGGCCAGACGGCGATGACGGCCAGGCCGGCGAGAACGGCGGCTGCCTGGGCGACGAACATCAGGTTCTGGGTACCCTCACTGGCCGTGGCCCCGGAGTGCAGCCGGGCGCCGAGGCGCCGCTTGGCCATGCCGAGGGCAGGCATGATGATCACACTCGATGCAGTGAGCACGATGCCCAGCGCCGTTGCCCTGGCCGGATGCTGGCCGGCCAGGTCCCGGACTGCATCGATCACGATGTAGGGGGCCAGCAGCCAGAAACTGCTGGCCACGGCCTTCTGGGCGTGTCGTTCAGCGGTTTCTGACAGCGTCCGGGAGCCGGTGAAGCGCCAGACGACGATCACGCTGGCAAGTGCTTCGATGGCGCTGCCCAGCGCCCAGCCGACGAGGGCGATGGAACCAGCGTCCAATCCTGCGATCAGGCCAACGACGCCTTCGGCAGTCATCCAGGCCAGTGAGGCCCAGGCTAGCCAGCGTGCGTAGCGGGCAGCTCGAACCCATTCAGTATCACCAGTACGCTCTCCGGCCGGAGTGGCCGTGCAGTCTCCGGGGCATGGGCCGATAGCGCGCGAGCCCTGGACCGGCGCATCGGTCCCGGTCCCGCGGATCTCCGGCTGCAGAGACATCAGTTGCCCGCGATACCCAGCACCATCGCCAGGCAACAGCCGGTCCGTGACCGCTCCTCATGCCAGCATCCCGCCTCCGCCGTTGAGCCTGAACGCCGTAGGCCGGGCATAACGCCACGGATCAAGCGCCGGGCAGTCCTCGGGGGCGTCATCAACAAGTACGACCGCGCAGCCTGAAATCCCTGATCAACGCCAGTGACACAGTTCTGGCACCCCACCGGCGATCACGCGGCCGGTCCCGGCGCCTGCTGCCCCCAGGGGCCTCCGCTTCCCGCCAGGCCAGGCGGCACACCGACACCCTGACGGCGGTACCACCATGGCCCACCATTGCGCAGGCCAGCGGTTGCGGGTCAGGGGCCAATGGCCGGTACGACAGGGGACCTTAGGCCCGCGCACGGCGCCGCCGCACGAGCCCTGCCAGCCACCGCGCCGCTCCCGCCGGATCCATGGCCAGGCTCAGCGCCAGCGTTCCCGAGCCGCTCCGGCAGCCGAAGTCGGCTCGCGAGCGGGCCGGGCCGCGCAGAGGCCCAGGTCAATAATGGCGGCCGAGTTCTGGAACCTCACAGGCTGCCAGTCAAGAGGCCTTCAATTACTAAGTGAGGCGGATAGCTAAGATGAAGAAGTCGGTACCGCTGGATGCGGTACCGACTTTAGCCGATGTCACGCAGTAGGGAGCTATTGGCTCTGGACGAGAGCTTCAAGCTCGCAGCGCATCTGCGCCAGTCGCTCGAGGAGTTCCGCTGGGAAAGTGTCCTCGAAGGTTTTGCGAAAGTACTCCTCGACCTCATTGACCTCTGCCAGCCACTCGCCGATTTCCACCGTGGTCAGAGCCGCCATGTCTGCAGGCGTCACGTCTAGGCCGTCAAGGTTGAAGGCCTCCGGCGTTGGGATGAGTCCGATCGGGGTCTCGGTCAGACCCACTTCCCCCTTGAGGTATCGGATAAGAACGTCGATCACCCGGGCGTTGTCGCCGAAGCCTGGCCACAGGAAGTGACCATCTTCTTCCGACTGCCGGAACCAGTTTACAGCTGCGATCAGCGGCAGCCTGTCGGCACCGTGCTCGGCCGTGATCTTGGCACCGATTCGCAGCCAGTTGCGGATGTAGTCGGTCACCGCCAGACCAAAGAACGGGGCCATAGCGAACGGGTCGTGCGCCACCTTGCCGACCTCGCCCTCAGCCGCTGCCGTTGTAGCGGAACTGATCATGGCGCCAAGCAGCACACCCGCTTCCCAGCTTCGCGCAACTCGCACGAGCGGGATGGTGGTCGGACGACGTCCTCCGAACAGGATGGCGTCGAGTGGAACGCCCTCTGGGCTATTCCAGATCGTCACATCAGCCGTGCCGCAGGATGCATACGGCGTCGTGAACCGCGAGTTGGGATGGACCGTAGTGGCCACATCGACTCCCGACTCCCGCAGCCACTGCTCACCCTTCCAGGTGATCAATCGCGCAGGCGGCGGTGACAACTCTGGCCACCAGGCTTCGCCCGAGTCCGGGTTGTAGGCCACATTGGTGAGCAGGCTGCCTCTCTTGATAGCCTCCACAGCCACTGGATTGGTAGCCGGACCGGTACCCGGCGCGACTCCGAAGAATCCCGCCTCGGGGTTGATGGCGTACAGCCGGCCGTCGTCGCCCAGACGAATCCAGGCGATGTCGTCCCCGATGGTCTTGACCGTGTAGCCGGGGATGGTCGCTTGCAGCATGGCGAGGTTCGTCTTTCCGCAAGCGCTGGGGAAGGCCGCGGACAGATGCCACTTCTGCCCCGTGGCGTCTTCGGTGATCTGGATGACCATCATATGCTCTGCCATGGCCCCTTTGGGGTCTACGGCTGCCAGCGCCGTCGCCAGGCGAAGCGCCAGGCACTTCTTGCCCAGGAGGGCGTTTCCTCCGTACCCACTACCGAAGCTGATGATCAGCTCATGCTGCGGGAAATGGCAGATGCTGAGCTTGTCGGGGTTGCACGGCCAGGCCATGTCGGCCTGTCCCTGCTCGAGCGGCACACCCACTGAATGAATGGCCTTAACGAACGCACCGTCGGCGCCTAGCTGGTCTAGTACCGGCTGGCCGCAACGCGCCATGGTGAGCATGTTGAGTACCACATACGGGCTGTCGGTCAGCTGCACCGCGATGCGTCCCAGAGTGGACCCCAGGGGGCCCATACTGAATGGTATGACGTACATTGTCCGTCCGTGCATGGCGCCAGCCAGCCAGTCTTCCAGCTGGGGCAACGCCTCGTCTGGGTTCCACCAGTTGGTAAGCGGGCCGGTGTCGCCGGGACTGCAAATGTGCGTGTCCTTGACCACGCGTGCCACATCACGTGGGTCGGACCTGGCAAGGTAGGAGCCTGAAAATGCTCCCCGCAGGGGGATGAGCGTGCCCTGCGCCTGCGCGACGAGCATCTTAGTGAGATGCTCGCGCTGAGCGTCAGAACCTGTGACCCAGACCACTTGGTCCGGCTCAGTAAGATCTGCGACCTCGTCGACCCATGCGTTCAGGGTCGGGTTGGACGTACGTGGGCGTAATGATACCGCGGTGGCGGTCATGTCTCCTCCAGAATGTCGGGGTCCTACCGGAAACCAAGACAGCTTCCAGCACTGGTAAGTGTGATACTCGGAATTGGCCCTAATATGTGCGACTTAGATCGCGGTCGCCGCCGGTGACCCAATTGCGCTCTTCATGCACGTTCCTTCGAGCATCTTTTGCAGTGCTATGGCTCTTATGCCCAAATCTTGGGCATCATTGCGATCAGCAGTCGATTTTAGTATCGTTGGCCATCGTAATAAGCCATTATTACGATGGCAACTGCGTTCTCCCCGTCCCAGTCTAGAATCTCTCGACCCCCCCGCCAAGAATGAACAGGCCGACCTGCTGACTACTTCTCCGGCAGCACTGCGCATGATGTCCTGGGTTGTACTCGCTGGTCTCAACCGGTGGAAGCAATTGAGCTGATGGCGTCCTCGGGATTATCGGCGAGGCGAAGCTCTGCGGACACTTCTGCTGGTGTCTTGAATTCGAGGATAGCACGGGGTCGGCGACCGATCTCGTCCGCGACCGCATTCAAGTAGCTGATGTCGCCGGTGCTATCCGAGCCGCCGAGACCAGCAAGATCAGCACCAAGCGGCCGTCCCCAGGTGGGAGGGAAAGCCGGAGTGTAGTACCCGGCAGCACCTGGCCGCCCGGCTGAGCCGCAGCCGCACTGCACGGTCCCGTAGCGTACCCTGTCGGCCTCGCAGAATACGTCCTTCCTCGCGTTTCCCATTCCCTAAGATCGATTATTATCCCGTTTTGCTACCTGTGGATTTCGGCAACGTCACGCATTTGTAAACACGTGCCAGCAGCCCCGGTGCACTTATGCTGGCGCGGAGCTTGCCGGTGTCGCGCCAGTGTTCGGGCTGGTCAGTGGTACCGGTGCCGGTGCCTGGATCGAGGGCAGCCCGGGGGTACCGGGGTGCCGGGCGGTGGCGACGGCGAGCAGCGCTAGGGCGCACATGGACACCCGCAGTGTGCCGGCGGAAGGACTGCCGGAGGCGGAGCTCCTCGCCAGGGCCGTCTGCCCCATCCCCTGCTGCAAGCATTCCGCCACCGGTCACCTCTTGCCCGCGACCTTGATCAGGATGGGCAGGCATACGAGCCAGGGGGCGTGGCAGTAAAAACGCCACGTCGGCAGGGTCGTCAGGAGCCCGCCAGCGGCGAGGCCGGGGCTTGCCCACTAGGCAGTCGTGACCTTTATCGCAGATGCTGGCTGATGAATCCGCTGCACCGCATCGCTGGCAGGGTGGTTGACCGCGCGATTGGTCTTCCCGCCGCAGCGGCGCCTTACGTGGTGCGGCCCGATGTCGCGGTTCCGATGACGGACGGCGTTGTCCTGCTCGGTGATCATTACCGGCCTGCCGGGCATGATCGGCCGCTTCCGGTGGTGCTGATCCGCTCGCCTTACCGCCGGGCCGGGTGCGCGGCGGTCCTGTTCGCCGCGCCGCTGGCGCGCGGGGTTTCCAGGTGTTCATCCAGAGCACGCGCGGGACCTTCGGCTCGGGCGGTCAGTTCCGCCCGTTCACGTCCGAACGGGATGACGGTCTGGCCACCGTGGCGTGGCTGCGCGATCAATCGTGGTGTGACGGCCAGGTGTCGATGACCGGCGGCCACACTCAGTGGGCCGTTGCGCCATATGCCGATCCGCCGATGCGGTCGGTGTCGCTCAACATCACCGCTGCGAAGATCACCGCTTTCTACGATCATGGCGCGCCGGATATCAGGAACGCGTTGACCTGGACCGGACTCATCGGTGCGCAGGAACGGGGCGGCCTGCCGGGCGTCATCCCGAACCCGCGCCAGATGGCCAGGGTGAAACGGGCCTTGCGGAGGGTTCCGCTGCAGGCCGCCGACGTCGACGTTGCGGGCGCACCGGTCGCGTTCTGGCGGGACTTCGTCGAGCATGCCGCACCGGCCGACGAGTTCTGGGCTGGCCCGGATCATGACAGCGCCGACCTGACCCGGCTTCCGCCGACCAGGATGGTGACTGGATGGTGGGACCTCTTCCTGCCCGGGCAGTTGCGCGACTGCGCGGCCATCCGGGCGGGGCGGCGTCATGGCGCGGATCACCGTCGGGCCCTGGCTGCACGGCGATCCCGGCGAGCTGAAGATCATCACTCAGCAGGACATCGCCTGGCTGGACCACCATCCGGGCGGCGGCCTGCCGCCGGGCGCGCCAGTGCGGGTACTCCTCCAGGTGGCCAGCACCTGGCTCGACTTCGAGGAGTGGCCGCCGCCGGCCGCCGTGGGCATGGCCTACTACCTGCGCGTTTCCGACGCGCCGATACCCGAACAGCGTCCGCGCCCACGTCGCCCGGCACCCGTAGCAGGCTCGTGCGGAGATGGGATAGTCCAGTGACACGCGGGTTCCCTATGTCACGACCGGTCGACGGGTCTGGGTGGGTTCTCATGCGCTCGGCCTGGGACGTTTCGGGCGTGGGGCGCGGCGTAGGCATCGGTGTCCAGTCCCCAGGCGAGCACGCGGGCCGGATGGATGCGGATGAGGTCCGCGGTGAATCCCTCGCGCAGCGGCTCGGCGACCAGCGCCTCGGCGGTGCCGCGGATCTCGATACCGCGGGGTTTCCACGGCGTGACGCTGGCCAGGTCATCGACGACGAAGGAGACGCGGACATCGGCCAGGATGTTGCGGTACTTCTGGCTGGCTGTCAGGTCGCGCCCGCCGATGTCGATGGTGTCCAGGTCGTGGTTGTAGGTGAAGCCGACCGGGCGGGTCTGCGGGGCACCGTCCGGGCCGATGGTGGCCAGCCGGCCTAGCGGCTGGTTGTCGAGGTAGGTCTTCTCGGCGTCGGTGAACACGCTCATCGACGGTTCCTCTCCTGGGGTTGTGCCGGGGTTGCTCCCCGAACGGGTGGTGCTGCTGGCGGGTAGGTGTCAGGTGCGCCTGCGCCGTTGGCGACGATGCGCACCAGGACCCGGTTCAGGATCGGCAGGTCTTCGGTGGCGACATCGTCCAGGAGCCCGGCCAGGGTGGCGGCGACGGTGGCCCGCCAGGCGGGACAGGCCTCAACCGCCGCAGGGGTCAGGCTCAGCTGGACGGCGCGCCGATCGGCCGGGTCCGGGCTGCGTGCGAGGTAGCCCTTGTCGGCCAGCCGGCCGGCCAGGCGCCACGCGGCCGCGACGTCGGTGCCGACTGCCCTGGCCAGTTCCGAAGCTGTGCTAATCCGACGTTCGTGGAGCAGCCAGACGGCGGTCCACTGGGCGCCGGTCAGGCTCGGGGCCAGGGCCCGGTCCAGGCTGCCGTTCAGTGTGAGTACTGCTTGGTTGAGCAGGAAGCCGGGGCTGTCTGACACCGTTACCGCAGGGCGGTGCCGACTCGGGCGCTTCACCTCGCCGGGGAGCCGGCCGGGTCCGACGGATGATGCTGAATCAGTGCCCATCACGTCCTCCACCGCTGCACCTGGTGAACAGCTGCAACCTACCATATCTTTGCCTAGTCAAAATTTTTCGGACGCAGCGGCGAGCAGTCCCGGCTGCGGGGACCCGGGGCGGCAGGCGATGGCGCGCGGGCAGAGGTCCGGCCACAGACCGTGACTGAGAGCGGGCGGACTCCCGGCGTGGTCCCAGCGCCGGAACGATTACGGGCGGCTGACTACTGAGTCGGCGGCCGCCCGCAGTCAACAGGTGCCGGAATTCCGCCAGCGTTGGAGCGCGCGGGCCTGCTCCTGAAAGGCGCCAACCAGCGGGCCGCCGAGCCCGAGCTCGCATCGGGCGGCCAGGGTCCAGATCGCCGCAGCCGCACCTTGAGCCGCCGTGTCACGGCGCGGATGAAGCGGGCATCGCCTGGTAGTTCAGATGAACGACTAAGCAGCGGACCTATGCGAGGACAAGTCATGGACCTGGCCAGCGTGCGCTGGGAGACCTTGATGCCCGTCGGAGCGCTGATCGCAGCGAACCCCAGGGGCCAACGAGCTGCTGTCGCCGCGGAACGGGCTGCGCACAGGCGCGCTGCCAGCCATTGCGGCGTCACCCGGCCGCTTGACAACTCCAGCGCAGCCAAGCGGCCCGGCCAAACCCGTCCTGCTGGCCTCCGTGCGCATCGCATCTCGATCTCGCGGGTCGTCCCCGCCGGCTGCCCATCCGTGATCATGGCATGAGGCCTTACCTCCCCCGGCCGCTGGACACCAGGCCGGGCTGGCCGACGTCGTGATCGAACCTCAGGAGCAGTGCGGAGCTGTAGCGGGTGAGCCGGCAGGTCACCGCGATTGGAGATGGAGATGAGTCTCTCGGGCAAGGACAGCAGGGCTCTGGCGGCGATAGAAGACGAGCTATCCGCTTTCGACCCAGGGCTGACCTCGTTGCTGGCGACGTTCGCCCGGCTGACCCGGCAGGAGCAGAGCCCCGGCCGGGAGCAAGTGCATTCAGGCCGGCGCAGGCTGTGATGGCACTGATAGTGCCAGTGATCGTGGCGGCCGCAGTGCTTGCCATGGTCGCAGGCGACCGCACCCCATACGGCTGCGCTGGCCAGATCTGCTGCCGCGTGGGCTCCTTGGTGCCGGCCATCTCCCGGTGCCCCGACCAGAATACGGCGGTGCCGCCCGGACTTGCGCCTGGCGCCTGCAGTCCGCAGCCCTAAAGCCAGCGGTGTGCAGCACGAGCAACTACCGGCCGCCACGGCCGAGGGCGGAGTGAGCAAAGCGAGCAGATTTCGGGCAGCCCTCGGTCTCGGACCTGCCGGGGCGATGCGGTACTGCATTCCTCACCTCGGCGCACATCGCCCGGCCGGCGCTCGACGCTTCATTCCTCACGCTTCTCGAATCGGCTGACCGCGATGAGAGCCGCGACGAAAACCACGATCATGGCGATGTACAGGGCGAGCTCGGACGTGCTGACGTGGACCTGGTTGCTGAGCACGAACAGGATGCGCCGGATCACCGCGACCAGCCCCACAATGATGAACGGCTGCGCCACCAGCCGATGCGCGCGCAGGGACAAGACGACGGTGTGGACGATCTCCACCAGGATGAGCACGAGCAGAACCTGGTCAAGCAGCGTGCTGGCCGCACCGTATATGGACCTCGACGGCAAGGTCAGGAAATCGACGATGCCCGAAACGAGCAGAACAGCGGCGAGCACGATGAGGATCACGCCGACGATGACCGTCACGATGTCCTGTGCATGCTCGAGGAGCGAGATGGATCCGTCCACGCCGGGCATGTCGGGCCGTCGGCGTGACAATTTGCCTTGCTTGGTCGGCACGCCCGCAGCGGGCGCTCGCGGCTCGGCTGCCGAATCCACGTCGCGGTGATCGCTTTGCTGCGACATGTCGCCGATTGTGTCACTACTTCGCTCTCTGGTCCCAGGGCCGGCCCGGTGGCTCCTTTCGCGCCGACGACCCCGAGCACACGGGGCGCACCGCGCGGAAAATCACTTGAGCTCGCAGGGCCGCCCGCTTACCGTCGACGGATGACGATGCTGCCGCGCTCGGTGTTTCGGCCGCCGCCGCACGTCGACTCGGCGGTTCTCGTTGCGCGCCGACGCTGACCCGCTCGGCTGGCTGAGCTCATCCGCGACACGGTTACAGGGCGCGGCGGCGCTCGTTGAAGCCAGCGGGGCCGCTGACGTCAGGGCGCGGTGAGGATGACCGGACCGGCCGCAGTAACGGCGACCGTGTGCTCGACATGGGCCGCCATGCTGCCGTCACCGGTGCGCAGCGTCCAGCCGTCGTCGTCGAGGCGGTAGCCGTCCTGGCCACCCGCCATGAACCACGGCTCTATCGCGATCACCAGGCCGGGGCTCAGCTTCAGGCCCTTGCCTGCCCGGCCCTCGTTCGGCACCGACGGCGACTCGTGCATGGTGCGGCCGACACCGTGGCCGCCGAAGTCAGTGTTCAGCCCGTAGCCCGCGGCGCGGGCAACCGAGCCGATCGCGGCCGACACGTCACCGAGCCGCCGGCCTGGCCGCGCGGCGGCTATCCCCGCTGCCAGGGCCGCTTCGGCGGTCTCGATCAGCCGGCTGTCGGCCCGGCGCGGGGTGCCGACGGTCAGCGAGATCGCCGCGTCGCCGGTCCACCCGTCGAGCACCGCTCCGCAGTCGATACTGAGCAAATCCCCGTCGCGCAGCAGGTAACCGGTCGGGATCCCGTGCAGCGCCGCATCGTTCACCGACGTGCAGATCACCGCCGGATAGGGGGTATCGGCGAAACTGGGCTGGTAGCCGAGGAACGGCGACGTGGCACCCGCGTCGGCCAGCACCGATCGTGCGGCCTGGTCCAGCTCATCCAGCGAGACGCCGACCGCGGCGTGCTTCCGGACGGCGTCCAGCACGGCCGCCACTACGGCCCCCGCCGCCCGCATCGCCTCGATCTCGCCGGGCGACCTCAGCTCAACCACCCGCTGCCTTCCATTCCCCGGAATCCTCACACGGCATTATCGGCCGCGCCGCCGCAGCCTGGCCGACGCGCATCGACTTATTGAGCAAGTATCAATAAAATATGGGCATGCTCGAAACGGCTGCCCGGCGCCGTCTCGGCCCGCAGCAGCGACGATCCCAGCTAGTCGCGGTGGGCATGACGTTGCTGCGGGACCGCCCGCTCGGTGACCTGGCTCTGGAGGACGTCGCAGCCGCGGCGGGGATCAGCCGGGCACTGCCCTATCATTATTTCGGCACCCGTGGCGAGTTCCTCATCGCCGTGCTCGAAGCCACCGCCGGGGACTTCCTGCAGGCCACCGACCCGGCCCCGGAACTGCCGCCGCTGGAGCGGCTGCGCGCGGGCATCGGCGCCTACGTCGACTGGGTCGGCGCCAGGCCGTCGGAGTTCCTCGCCCTGACCCGCAGCGCGGCCGGCGCCGGCCCGGCCCTGCGCGGCGTCTGCGAGCGATGCCGCGATGCCCTGGTGGACCGCCTCACGCTGGGCATGGGCGCCGCCCTGGCGGAGCCGCTGCTGCGGCTCGCGGCGGCAGGCTGGGCGGCGATGACCGAGGAGATGGTCGCCGCCTGGCATCGCCGCCCGGCGGTGGCACGAGCAGACCTGGTCGCCCTGATCGAGCAGACCTTCCTGGCCGCCGTTGCCGTAGCGAGCCGCCAGATCCCGCCGGCCCAGATCCCGCCGGCCCAGATCCCGCCAGCCCAGGCCGCCATCAGCCCCGTCACCCGGTCAGGGGACACCAGTGATCAGCGCTGACAGCCAAGCCGCGACGTCTGGCCAGCAGGCTGGCGCATCCCGGTCGGCTGAGGTGAAATTCGCCATCATCGGCGCCGGGTTCGCTGGCCTCGGCGCCGCGATCAAGCTGCTGCAGGCCGGACACCGGGACCTGGTGGCCCTGGAACGCGCAGACGAGGTGGGCGGCACCTGGCGGGACAACACGTATCCCGGCTGCCGGTGCGACGTTCAGTCGAATCTGTACTCGTTCTCGTTCGCGCCGAATCCGGACTGGACCAACACCTTCCCCGCGCAGCCGGAACTGCGGTCCTATCTGAACGATGTCGCCACCCGGTTCGGACTGCGCCGGTATCTGCGTTTCGGCTGTGACGTCACCGGCGTCCGGTGGGAGGAGACCGACCGGCTATGGCACATCGCCACGCCGCACGGGGCCGTCCGCGCCCGGTTCGTGATCGCCGGGGCCGGCTCGCTGGCCGAGCCGTCGCTGCCCGATATCCCCGGCATCGAGCGCTTCGCCGGCCGGGTCATGCACTCAGCGCGCTGGGACGCGACCTGGTCCCCGGCGCGGCGGCGGGTTGCGGTGATCGGCACCGGCGCGTCCGCTATCCAGATCGTCCCGGCCATCCAGCCGCAGGTAGAGCACTGACCGGAGCGACAGTGACGGGGACGGAAATGACCGCCTGCACGCTGGATGGGAT
>OCTA010001298.1_pt1 | contig 22996 bp, 23 predicted proteins | sample 1538991 | NCBI WGS metagenome assembly OCTA01 (sample SAMEA3539302, study PRJEB22396) | soil metagenome | biome: tundra; feature: field; material: soil | place: USA | collected 2010-05 | depth 0.15 m | reverse complement strand
CATATTTACAAAGATTTTTATCTGTAAAACAATAATATAATCATCTGAAAGCAAATAAAATACATGCCAATAAATGTAAAATTAAAAATGGGCCTAATTGTATTTGGGGTTATCTATTTTAATTTAATTCTTACTTAAAATTCATTCCTATAATTCAATAAAAGAACTGAGAAATATTTGCATAAATATAGCCGAATCTCTATATTTACGCCCTAAATTATAATAAACAGTTTGCCGGGGTGGCGGAACTGGTAGACGCACAGGACTTAAAATCCTGTGGGAATTTATTCCCGTGCCGGTTCGAGTCCGGCCCTCGGTACCATATGGAAGAGTTAATAGGGAATCGCTTTCCTTAAACATTCTTCCATTGTTATTTCCTAGCAAAATTTATATATAATTAAAACATTATTTTTGATTTAGCGGGCTCTTAGCTCAGTTGGTTAGAGCGTCTGCTTGACGTGCAGAAGGTCATAGGTTCGAATCCTATAGAGCCCACTGATCCCTTTTTTTGGTAAATATTTATTATGAATAAAATTAAAATAACCTTTCCTGACGGAAATTCACGCGAATATGATGAAGGTATTACTGCATTAAAAATTGCAGAATCAATCTCTTCACGCCTTGCTGATGATGCTCTGGCTGTTGAAATTGATTCTGTTGTTAAAGATCTGAATACTCCTCTTACAAAAGATTCTGTTGTTAAATTTCTGACTTTTGAAGATGATAAAGGGAAACATGTATATTGGCATTCTACTTCTCACATTATGGCTCATGCCGTTCAGTCAATTTATCCTGAAGCTAAATTTGGAGTAGGACCCGCTATTGAATCCGGCTTCTATTATGATATTGATATCAATTCTTCAATTACTGAAGACGATCTGAAAAAGATTGAAAATAGAATGCTTGAACTTTCAAAAGAGAATAATGTTTTTGTGCGCGAAGAGCTTACTAAAGAAAAAGCTCTCGAGTTCTTCAAACAGAAAGGGGATAATTATAAAACAGAAATCATTTCGGAAATAAATGATGCGGAAGAAGCTATCTCTATTTATAAAGAAGGTCAGTTTACCGATCTGTGTATTGGTCCCCATATTCCTTCAACTAATAAAATAAAATTTGTTAAACTGCTTAGCATCTCTGGTTCCTATTGGCGTGGAAGTGAAAAGAATAAACAGCTTCAGAGGATTTATGGAATTTCTTTCCCGAAAAAGAAAATGCTTGATGATTACCTTGCCTTTCTTGAAGAAGCTAAAAAACGCGATCACCGTAGACTCGGAAAAGAACTTGAACTTTTTATGTTCTCTCAGAAAATAGGAGCGGGACTTCCGGTTTGGCTCCCTAAAGGAGCGGTTCTTAGGGAAACTCTTGAATCCTTCTTACGGGATGAGCAGAAAAAAAGAGGATACCTGCCCGTCATTACTCCTCATATCGGTAACATAAATCTTTATAAGACCAGCGGTCACTATCCTTATTATGGCGACAGCCAGTTTCCGCCGCTTAAATTTAGTGATAGTGAGGAAGAATATCTCCTTAAACCGATGAACTGCCCTCATCATTTCCAGATATATGCCAACAAACAGAGAAGTTATCGCGATCTTCCGATAAGGCTTGCAGAGTTCGGCACTGTTTATAGATATGAACAATCAGGCGAATTAAACGGTTTAACCCGTGTTCGTTGTTTCTCAGTGGATGATTCTCACATGTTTGTAAGGGAAGATCAGTTAAAAGATGAACTATGCGCGGTAATTGATCTAATCCAGTATGTGTTTACTGTAATGGGGTTCAAAGATTTTACTACTCAGCTTTCTTTTAGGGATGCTAACGATGAAAAGTATGGCGGTGATAAAAAATTATGGGAAAGAGCACAGCGCGAAATCAAAGAAGCTGCCGACGAAATGAAACTGAATTACCATATTGAAGAAGGAGAAGCCGCTTTCTATGGCCCCAAAATAGATTTCATGGTAAAAGACGCTCTTGGAAGAAAATGGCAGCTTGGTACAATACAGATAGATTATGTTATGCCGGAAAGGTTCGACCTTGAATATATCGGCAGCGACGGTCAGAAACACCGCCCTGTTGTTATTCATAGAGCTCCCTTCGGTTCTCTTGAACGGTTTATTGGTGTTCTAATTGAACATTTTGCAGGGGAATTCCCACTGTGGCTTGCTCCGGTTCAGGCGGTTATTATTCCTTTGAGCGAAGGTTATGCTGAATATGCTAAAGATGTACTTGAACAATTTAAATTGAACGATATCCGGGTAGAATTTGATGATAGGAATGAAAAAGTCGGATACAAAATTCGTGAATGGGAAGTTAAGAAAGTTCCTTTCATGGTAATTTGTGGCGAAAAAGAGAAATCAGCAGGTAATATATCTGTAAGACAGCACAAAAAAGGAGATCTTGGGGCGTTGTCTTTATCCGATTTTTTGAGTAAAATTAAAGTTGAAATAAAAAACAAGTTATATTAACGGTTAAAGAGGTATTTTATCGCTCAAACTGAAAGTGTTCGTGTAAACGAGGAGATCAAATCTCCTAAAGTCAGGGTTATAGATGTTGATGGTACACAATTAGGAATATTTACTATAAGAGATGCAATGCGAATGGCGCAGGAGAAAACTCTCGATTTGGTTGAGATCGCTCCTATGGCTAAACCGCCGGTGTGTAAGATAATAGATTTTGGAAAGTTTAAATACGAACAACAGAAAAGAGATAAGATTCAGAGAAAAAATCAGACCGTGTCATTGCTTAAAGAAATCAGGCTCCATCCAAATACGGATGTGCATGATTTTGAGTTCAAACTCAAACACGCTCAGAATTTTGTGCAGGAAGGTAATAAAGTAAAAGTTTGCGTAATGTTTAAAGGAAGAGAAATGGCCTATACTGATCAGGGCGAAACTCTTCTTAAAAGATTTATTGAGAGAACTGAAGATATTGCTAAGGTTGAATCTCCTATTAAAATGGAAGGAAGGAATATGAATATTATTCTTGTTCCTGCTTCTAAAAAGCAAAAGAAATCATAATCAGGATATATATATGCCAAAAATGAAGAGTAATAGAGGAGCAGCTAAGACTTTTAGAAAAACTGCTTCCGGGAAGTTTAAAAGAAAAAGCGCTTATAAAAGCCATATTCTTTCTTCCAAGAGTACTAAAAGAAAAAGAAAGTTAAGACGCGATACCTTGGTTTCAGAAGCTGAGAATAGACGTGTTAGAATAATGATGCAATAAAAATAAGAGGTAATAAGAAATGCCCCGTTCGAAAAATAAAGTAGCATCCCACAGACATAGAAAAAAAATACTGAAGCTTGCCAAAGGTTATTGGGGTGCTCGCAGCAAAGTATATACTGTCGCTAAGAATCATGTCGAAAAAGGCTTGACTCATGCATATAGAGACAGAAAGCTTAAAAAGAGAACATTCAGACAACTGTGGATCGCGCGTATTAACGCCGCTGCCAGGTTTAACGGTACTACATATTCAAGACTTATTAATGCCCTCAATGTAAAAGGCGTTAATATAAATAGAAAAGTTCTCGCAAGCTTAGCATTGGAAAACCCGGCCGCGTTCACCGAGCTGGTTACATTTTCTGCTAATTAGTATTTACCCTCTTAAAGTTTAAATTCTATTATTTATCTTTGTGAGGGTATTATTTTAAATAAATTGAAATTCTGCTTATGATTATAGATCAGATTACTTCGGTATCAGGCGAATTTGATAAAGACCTTTCCTCTGTAAATGTTCTTAAGGATCTTGAAGAACTTAGGATTAAATATCTCAGCAGGAATGGTATTGTTTCAGGTCTCTTTGAAAAATTAAAAGATGTTCCTAAAGAAGAGAAACCTGCAGTCGGCAATAAACTGAACGCTTTACGGAATTATATTACCGATCATTTTAATCAGTTCAAACTGAAACTCGAGGAAGAGGGGGGTACGGGTAAACAAAAAATTGATCTCACTCTCCCCGGCAATCAGCGCCAAATCGGAAGTAAACATATCTTAACTCAAACTGTTGACGAAATTAAATCCATCTTCAAAGGAATGGGCTTCTCCACGTTTGAAGGACCTGAACTTGAATCCGATTATTATAACTTTGAAGCTTTGAACTTTGCCCCCGATCATCCGGCGAGGGATATGCAGGATACTTTCTTTATCTCTAAAGATTTCTTATTAAGAACACACACCTCGCCTGTGCAGGTGAGGGTTATGAAAAATTATAAGCCGCCTATCAGGGCAATCATGCCCGGTAGGGTTTATCGCAGCGAAGCGGTAAATGCTAGAAGCTATTGCATGTTCCACCAAGTTGAGGGCTTGGTTATTGATACCGATATTACTTTTGCTGAACTGAAAGGAACCCTTGTCTTCTTTGCAAAACAGTTCTATGGCAATGATCTTAAATACAGATTCCGCGCGAGCTTCTTTCCCTTCACTGAACCCAGCGCCGAGATGGATATTACCTGCTTTATATGTGGCGGTAAAGGATGCAAAATTTGCAAGTACACTGGCTGGCTTGAAATATTAGGATGCGGAATGGTTGATCCTAACGTTCTCATAAATTGCGGCATTGATCCTGAAATATATACTGGTTATGCATTCGGTATGGGTATCGAAAGAACAGCTATGCTCAAATATAATGTCCAGGATATAAGGCTCTTTTTTGAAAATGATTTTAGATTCTTAAAACAGTTTTAATCAGGAAATAAAAATGAAAATATCATTAAACTGGTTAAAACAATATGTTAATATTGACAATATTCCTCTCAATGATCTGTTAAATAAACTTACTCTGTCGGGTCTCGAAATTGAAGATGTTAATGAAGAATCCTCAAAACTTAATAATATAGTTGTCGGATTTGTCAAAGAGAAAAAGAAACATCCCAATGCCGATAAGTTGTCACTTTGTGTAGTATCCACAGGTGATGAAGATTTCCAGGTAGTATGCGGTGCACCTAATGTTGAAGCTGGTCAGAAAGTAATATTTGCCAAAATAGGTGCAGTAATTCCGCACGGTAATTTCACTATCGCAAAAGCTAAAATCCGTGGAGTTGAATCATTCGGTATGCTCTGTTCTGAATCGGAAATTGAACTGAGCGACGATCATTCCGGTCTTAAAATCTTGGATCCTTCGTTAAAGGAAGGTACCCCAGTTAGTGAGGCTCTCGGTTTAAATGATGTTCTTCTAGAAATAGGTATTACACCTAACCGTCCCGATGCTCTTTCCCATTATGGCGTTGCCCGCGATATCTCAGCCATTTATGATCTTGAATTAAAATATCCAGCTTTTAATATTATTGAGTCAAATCAGCAGATTTCAAAACTTGCCCGGATTAAAATAGAAGACACAATCAATTGCCCAAGATATTCCTCCAGAGTTGTTACAGATGTTAAGATCAAAGAATCTCCTAACTGGTTAAAGGAAAGTTTAAGGAAAATTGGACTCAGACCAATTAACAACATAGTCGATGTTACAAATTTTGTTATGCACGAACTGGGCCAGCCCCTTCATGCTTTTGATCTCGACAGACTAGCAGGAAAAAAAATTATTGTTAAGAGTACCGACGCGGAAAGTACTTTTAAGACACTTGATTCTAAGGATAGAAAACTAGCCTTGGGCACCTTAATGATCTGTGATTCTGAAAAACCAGTTGCTATAGCCGGAGTTATGGGAGGAGAAAATTCTGAAGTAAGTGATAAAACACAAAATATACTTATTGAGAGTGCCTATTTCAATCCATCAAGTATCCGGAAAACTTCTAAATATTTAGGTCTTGGTACAGATGCTTCTTATAGATTTGAAAGAGGAACTGATCCTGAGGGAACTTTGCTTGCAGCAAATCGTGCTGCCCAATTAATCGCTGAACTCGGAAAAGGAAAAATAGCTGCCGGTGCCATTGATGTCTATCTCAATAAAATAAATGATAAATTAATTTCTCTGCGGATAGGCAGGATTGAAAAAATACTTGGATATCATGTCCCCGAAGAACAAATCCTGCAGATACTCCAAAAGTTAGGTATAAAGATACAAAGTAGTAACAAATCTGAGTTTCAATTATCCGTTCCTCCTTTCCGTCCCGATCTTGAAAGGGAAATAGATATTATTGAGGAAGTTGCAAGAATTTACGGATATGATAATATCCCGACTGTGGAAAAAATCTATTCTACTCTGGCTAAAAAATATGATGAATCTGCCTTTGTAGATGAATTGAAAAATATAGCTGTTTCACTAGGATTTTATGAGATGATCAACAACCCTCTCCAATCTATTCTCTCTGCTTCACTTACGGGGAATGAGATTGCCTTGCTCAATCCTCAAAGTCAGGATATGGCATATTTAAGAACATCCCTCATCTCCGGTGCTCTTGAAGTCGTTTCGCGGAATATTAAGCATGGCGAAAAGAATCTTATGCTTTTTGAAATAGGTAACGTTTTTAATAAAAATAACACTGATTCTATCAGTAGTTTCGACGATTTTACTGAAAAAACCAAACTTATCCTCATTATCACTGGAAATGAACAGGAAAAAGAGTGGAATTATCCCCAGATTCCCTTCGATTTCTATTCACTTAAAGGTTTGGTCAATAGCTTTAATAGTAAGTTTTTACTTGACAATGTTTTAAATGATTCCTATTATTTCACTCAGAATAGAATTTTTGATTATTCATTTGATGTAAAAGCCGGAAATGATGTAATCGGGTTCGGAGGAAAAGTATCTCAGCAAGTTCTTAAACAGTTTGATATAAATCAGGATGTTTTCTGTTTTGAATATGATGTTTCTTTTTTACGGATAGCAAAACCTTCCGGAAAACGTCATTTTAAGGATCTGTTGAAATTTCCTAAGGTAATGCGAGATTTTGCTTTTATATTCGATAAATCAGTAACTTACAGCGAAGTTATTGAACATATAAATAAAACATCTTCCGCTTTACTTAAATCGGTTAAAATATTTGATCTCTTTGAAAGTGATTCATTAGGTCAAGATAAAAAAAGTATGGCTTTTGCGTTAGAATTTTATGATAATGATAAGACCTTGACCGAAGAAGAGGTCGATAAAGAATTTAATAAACTCATAGGGTCTGTATCTGATAATTTTAATGCAAAACTAAGAGGTAATTAATTGGCAGAATATTCTAAATATGACATATTAATTAAAGACCTTAATATCGTAGAGACTCAGGTCTCTATCCTCAATAATAAATATAATGATGAACTCCAAAAAAATCAGGATTTGGATAAAGTGGTTAAAGAAGTGAAAGCGGAAAATGCTTTTCTTGTTGAAAAATTATCTAAATTAGAATCTGAACTTCAGAATTTACAGTCAGGTAATAACCTGGATTTATTCCATTCATTAAGTATGAAGGAGAAAGAAGAATTAAAATTAAAACTTAGAAATTTGCTTTCTAAAATAGATTATCATATAAGTTCTTAATTTTATTGATCGTTTGATGGGTATACATATATGAACGAAAAAAAGAAGCTAAAAATAAAAATATTTGATAAAGAATATTCTTTACTTGTCGAGAATGAGGAAATAGCCAAGGAACTCGCGGTTTATGTTAACAAGGTTATGGAAGAAACTAAAGATGAACTTCCTGATCAGCCGGTTCAGACTATTGCTATTATTGCATGCCTTAATATTGCTTTTGATCTCTTCCTTGAGAAAAATAAAAATAGAGAATTTCTCATTCAGGCAACCGATAAAGTCAAGAAAATAAAGCTTCTGATTTCCGAACCTGTTGTGTCTGACCCGTCTTAAAAATTAGCACCGCACTGTCAGCCCGAAAACAATGAAAAACTAACTTTAATTGCAATTGGGTTTCTGACTTTCAGCGTCTATTGCAGGCCTCATCCTTGATTTAGGTCATAGACTCGGGATTTATCCTGGGCAGTGGAAGCAAAAAGCGTTTGGGCAGATTCCCACAATGTGTGCAGATATGAGGTTTTTCCAGTGTTTCTCTGCGGCTGGCATGTGCGGATTTATTATCCACATTGGAGGTTAAATGGATCCATTATTGATTATTCCAATAGTGATCATTACGGCATTATTGTTCGGTTTTATAGGTTGGATACTTAATACTAAGAGTGGCAAAAATTCTAAGGTTATCGCTGAGGAAAGAGCTAAACAAGTCATTGCAGATGCTCAAAAAGATGTCAGTAACCTTAAAAGAGAAAAATTACTCGAGGTAAAGGATGAATGGTATAAAAAGAAAACTGAGTTCGATGGCGAAGTTAACCAGAAAAGACAAAAAATCTCTGCCCTCGAAAAACAACTGATCACTCGTGAAGAAAATATCGAGAAAAAATTCGATGTTGTTATTAAAAAAGAAAAGGACAATAAACAATTTGAAAAAGAGATTACTGACTTAAAAAAGGTTCTTGACAGCAAAATTATTGAAATCCAAATTATAGAATCTGATCAAAATCTGAAATTAGAAAAAATTTCAGGGCTTACTTCTGAAGAAGCCAAAAAAATGCTCATGGAAAATATGGTCAATAAAGCAAAAACTGAAGTTAGCCATATTATTAAAGAGCTACATGATAAGGTTAAGACAGATGCCAAAAAAGAAGCCCAGAAAGTGATTGTTCAGGCTATCCAGCGTACTGCTGCTGACCATTCTATCGAAACTACGGTCTCTGTAGTTCAGATAGTTAATGACGATATGAAAGGGAGGATCATCGGTAAAGAAGGTAGAAATATCCGTGCTTTCGAAGCCGCTACAGGTGTTGATGTCATTGTCGATGATACGCCTGAAGCCGTCATCCTTTCCTCCTTCGATCAGTTCAGACGGGAAGTTGCAAGAGTTTCTCTCGAGCGGCTTATTACGGATGGTAGAATTCATCCTGCAAGGATTGAAGAAATTGTTGAGAAGGTTAGGGTCGAACTTGAAGAGGAAATGTTCCGCGATGGCGAAAACACTGTCCTTCAATTGGGTCTTCATAACATGCACAAAGACCTTATCAGGCATGTTGGAAAAATGAGATACCGCTCCAGCTACGGGCAGAATTTGCTTCAGCATAGTATTGAAGTTGCCTACCTTACCGGCATCATGGCTGCTGAACTCGGGTTGGATGTCAACCTTGCAAAACGTGCAGGTCTTCTTCACGATATTGGTAAGACAGTCGATAAGAGCGTTGAGGGTCCCCATGCCTTGATCGGTTATGAACTTACTAAAAAATTCAAAGAGCATCCTATAGTAGTTAATGCCGTCGGCTCCCATCATGAAGACATTGAAATGGAAAGTCCGATCTCTCCTTTAGTGCAAGCCGCAGATTCAATCAGTGGTGCCCGCCCCGGTGCAAGAAGGGAACCGCTCGAAGGTTATGTAAAAAGACTTGAGACTCTTGAAGCTCTTGCTAAATCTTTTGAAGGTGTTGCTAAAACATATGCTATTCAGGCTGGAAGGGAAATAAGAGTTGTTGTCGAACAGGATAAGATTGATGATATTGTTGCAGAAAAACTCGCACATGACATAGCAGCCAAAATTGAAAATGAAATGGAATATCCGGGTCAGGTAAAGGTGACCGTTATTCGTGAAGTTCGGAAAATAGGCTACGCTAAATAAAGTGCCGGTTGCAAAAAAAATAAAGGTTGGTATAACAGGGGGCATAGGTTCAGGGAAATCTGTTTTCTCAGTTGCCCTTAAGGAAAAAGGTTTCCTTGTAATCTTAGCCGATGAAATTGCAAAAGAAATTCTTACAACTGATCCGCTGGTAAAGGAACTTATAATTAAGGAATTTGGCAAAGAGGCTTTCTCCGGCAATAAGTTGGATAGAAAGTACCTTGCTGATAAGGTATTCCCCGACCCTGGAAATGTAGAAATAATAAATGCTATTATTCATCCCCCGACGATTGAAAAGATAATATCTCTCATGAACTCCGAACTCCTCACACAGAATATTGTATTCGTTGAGGCAGCTTTAATTTATGAATCTGAACTTGAGGATTTATTCGATCTCATTGTCCTGATTACTGCCGATGATGCTATCAAAAAGAAAAGAAAAACTACTCAGGGTATGAGTGAATCCGATTTCATAATGAGGCAGCAAAACCAGATTATGGATGAGGAGAAAGCAAAACTAGCCGATTTCATCTTTGTAAATAATGGTGATAAGAAAGATCTCTACAAAAAAGCGGACCTCCTTCTTAAACTAATTCTATAGTATTGTTTCAAAAAGCTAATATTCGGTAATAATTATATTCCTTCTTTGGCATGTACGGGTTTTAAGATTCGTTGACTTGTTTTATGCCTTTCTTAGAAATAGGGCAGATTTTCAATTAAAAGAAAGGGAGGGAAAGGCTTTTAAAAGGGGAAAAGTCTAAATAAATGCATATTCGGACTTTATTGAGGCGCCGGTCGGATTCGAACCGACGAATAAAGGTTTTGCAGACCTTCGCCTTAAACCACTTGGCTACAGCGCCTTATAAAAATTAAAATCCACTTACGTGGATTGGATTGAGCGGGAAACGGGACTCGAACCCGCGACTTCAACCTTGGCAAGGTTGCGCTCTACCAACTGAGCTATTCCCGCATCAAAACATTAAGAACTTTTCTTTTTCAATTTTAGAGAGTCAAATATAATAGGAATAGAAATATTCTGCAAATCTAATTTGTATAACATTTTTAATCTTAGAATTCAGGGAAATTCATTTTCTGCTGCCATTCATAAACCCTCTGAAGGGCAAAGAAAACTGCACCGTTATAAAGGCTTCTTTATCGATAGATTCTACTAATTCAATAACTTTACTCTGAAATTTTCTTGCTAGTATTACTACTATTACAGAGACTCCTCCGGTTCCTCCCTCCCCGGGAAGTATTGTTGCTCCGAATTTTGATTTTCTAAGAGCAATGGCGATTTTATCTGTGTAATGACGTGAAATAATATTAAGCTGTACAAAACCAAAACCGATTTTTTGTTCGATTGTTATGCCGATTATATTGCCAAGCGCAAATCCTGTGGCATAGCCAAACAGATTTAACAGAACACCCATGTGCTGCATTATATATCTAATAGCGAAAATCCAAATCAGAACTTCAAAAAATCCAACTAATCCAGCCAGATATTTTCTTCCCTGAACAACAAGGATTAACCTGATGGTATCTAAAGTTACATCGCAAATGCGCATGCACATTATTAAAAGAGCGCCTAAAATCGTTGCAATCATTTAATATCCTGTTTTTATAACACAAAATTAAATAATTTACGCTTATTATTTTTATCTTTGCTCTTTAAAATTATATATATCACATGTACGAATCAGAACGCAGGGAATTGGCAGACAGCCTTTCGATGAAAGGAATTGACAATATTGATGTCCTTAAGGCGATAGGGGAAGTTGAGAGACACAAGTTTGTTCCTGCAGGGATAAGGGCTCACGCTTATAAAGACGCGGCACTTCCGATAGGATATGGACAGACAATATCACAACCTTACACGGTTGCCTTTATGACTCAAGCATTAAAGCTGAAGCCAAATTCGAAAGTTTTGGAGATAGGGACGGGGTCGGGGTACCAGGCTGCGATTCTATATAATATGGGGATGAAAGTTTTCAGCATTGAGAGGCAGCTTGACATACTTCATGCAACTCAAAAGCTTTTTGATAAAATGGGAATCAGGGTTTATACCAAATATGGGGATGGCTCAATCGGATGGGATGAATTTGCACCGTATGACGGGATTATTGTTACGGCTGGTTCGCCATCAGTGCCGCCATCGTTAATGAAGCAGCTTACGACGGGAGGAAGATTAGTAATTCCAGTTGGGGACAAAAACACTCAGACATTGAAGATTGTTATGAAAACCGAAGAAGGGACATTTATTACTGAAGACATTCCGGAATTTAAGTTTGTTCCACTAATCGGAAGAGAGGGGTGGAAAGAAAAGTAATCGTTATAGCAGGACCAACCTGTTCGGGGAAAACAACATTAAGCATTCTTTTGGCTGAAAAACTTAATACGGAAATTATATCGGCAGACAGCAGGCAATTCTATAAATATCTTGATATTGGAACTGCAAAACCGGATAAACATATATTAAAGAAAGTTAAACATCATTTTATTAATATACTGGAACCGGACGAATATTTTAATGTGAGTCTTTTTGAAAAACGGGCACTTAATATAATTGACGGACTTCTGGCAAAGAATAAAATACCGATTGTGGTGGGTGGATCAGGTCTTTACGTTAAAGCTTTAACTGAGGGGATTTTTGATGAAGCTGATTATAATGAGGAGATCAGAAATAAGCTTATGTTAATAAAAAAAGAGAAAGGGAAGGAAGGGTTATATATAGAACTTAAGTTAGTTGATCCTGAAAGTGCCTCGAAGATGCTTCCGCAGAACTGGAAAAGAGTACTTAGGGCATTGGAAGTTTATTATTCAACCGGACAACAGATATGGAAATTTCATGAAAAACAGGAACGCAAGGTTGATATTGAATTCAATATTTACGGATTAAACTGGAAGAAGGAAGTTTTGTATAAAAATATTGAACTCCGCGTTGACAGCATGATAGACAATGGATTAATAGAAGAAATAAAGTATATTTTAGATAAAGGTTATAGTAAAACCTTAAACTCACTGAATACTGTGGGTTATAAAGAAATTATTTCATATCTGGATGGGGAGATATCGCAGGATAGTGCAGTGGATCTGATAAAGAGAAATACCAGACGTTACGCGAAGAGGCAAATGACATGGTTCAGAGGAGTGGAGGAGGTGCATTGGTTTGATGTTTCCTCTTTTGATGATCTTGATAATATTTGTGAGGAGATTATAAAATCAGAAAGGTTATATGAAAGATAAAATTAGGATAGCTTCAGGGCAGGGGTTCTGGGGAGACCTGATTGAAGCGCCTGTACAACAGGTGACCAAGGGAGATATTGATTATCTGGTTTTAGATTATCTTGCCGAAGTAACAATGTCGATACTTCAGAAGCAGAAGAATAAAAACCCGAAGCTTGGATACGCAAGAGATATTCCCGATCTGATGAAAAGGATTTTACCTATCTGCAAAGAGAAAGATATTAAGATTATAACCAATGGCGGCGGTGTTAATCCGAAGGCGTGTGCTGAGGCGATTCTTGATGTTGCCAGAGAACTAGGAATTAAAGGATTAAGGATTGGGGTTGTTTTTGGTGACGATATAAAGGAACGGCTTGATGAATTGATGTCATTGGGTAATAAACTTAAAAACATGGAGACGGGCGAACCGATCTCTATTGTAAAAGATAAAATATTAAGTGCCAATGTTTATTTTGGCGCGATGCCAATTGTTGAAGCTTTAAGGAAAAAGGCTAATATAATAATAACCGGTAGGACTACAGATACGGGACTTACGCTTGCTCCGATGATTTATGAATTTAACTGGAGCCCGGAGGATTTTGATTTAATGTCGGCGGGAACAGTTGCAGGGCATATACTTGAATGCGGTGCGCAATCTACCGGAGGGAATTTTCTTGGCGACTGGGCTTCAATTGAGAATATGGCTGAGATTGGTTTTCCCATTGCTGAAGCATATCCGAACGGAGAATTTATAATTACAAAGCATGAAAGCCTGGGAGGGAGGGTTTCATTTGAGACAGTTGCTGAACAGTTAGTTTATGAGATAGGAGATCCGGTTGAATATATAACTCCGGATTGTGTTGCGGATTTCACTTCGATTAAACTTGAAGAGGTTGGTAAGGACAGAGTAAGAGTGTATAATATCAAAGGGAAACCATCGACCGATTTTTATAAAGTATCCTGCTCTTATGCAAACGGATATTCCGCTGTGGGAAGTTTGACATATTCCTGGCCCCAGGCATTAACAAAGGCCAAGGTTGCCGATAAAATTCTACGGAAGAGATTAGAAAATCTTAATCTAAAATTTACTGAGATAAGAACGGAGTTTGTGGGATATAATGCATGTCATGGTCCGCTTGCCAAACAACTTGATGAAGATGATATAAATGAAATTATGCTTCGGGTAGCAGTAAGATCGGACGATTTTAATTCAGTGGAAAGATTCGGCAAGGAGATAGCGCCATTGATTTTAACGGGTCCACCCGCGGTAACCGGATTTGCAGGAGGGAGACCAAAGCCAAGCGAAGTTGTTGCTTACTGGCCTGCGCTTATAATTAAGAAATTTATTACTCCGGTAGTAGAAATATCTTCAATTTAATGCAGAGATAAAATTTATGAAAATTAAATTGATCGATATAGCACATGGCAGAAGCGGCGATAAAGGGGATGCCGCCAATATTGGCATAATTGCCTACGATGCGGAAGGTTATAACATTATTAAGAAACATCTGACAAAAGAAAGAGTAAAAAAACATTTTGAAGGTATTTGTCTCGGTAGCGTGGAGAGATTTGAACTACCAAATCTGAGGGCATTAAACTTTCTACTTCATGATACACTTGGGGGGGGAGGAACGGTTTCACTTAAGCATGATGCACAGGGTAAAACACTTGCAGCGGCATTATTAAGAATGGAACTGGACGTTTAATTAAGCAAATAAAAATAAGGATTAACATGTACGAAGAAGAATTAAAACGATTGAATTTATTCGGAGGAAGGATCAGCAATTTACGAGGTTATCTTTGACGTCGATAATAAAATTGCAAAGATAAACGATCTGCGACATCTTACAACAGAACCGAAATTCTGGGACGATCAGATGGGTGCCCAGAAAGTTCTGCAGGATATTAAACAATTGGAGAGGTGGGTAAATCTGTGGCAGAGTGCATTTAATAAACACAAGAACATTGAAGAAATAATTGAACTTGCCGGTATGGAGGAGGATGCTTCTTTCGCGGGGGAGATAGAGAATGAGCTTAAATCACTTGAAGCAGAAATAGAAAATGTTGAGCTGAAGAATATGCTCAGTGGTAAGGACGATATTAATAATTGCATACTTACAATTCATTCGGGTGCAGGGGGGACAGAGGCGCAGGACTGGGCTGAAATGATCATGCGGATGTACTTGCGCTGGGGCGAGCAGAATGGTTTCAAGATGAATATTGCAGATATACTTGAGGGGGATGGCGCTGGAATTAAATCGGTTACGATTGAAGTTCAGGGGGAATATGCTTATGGTTATATGAAAGCTGAGAACGGTGTGCACAGGCTTGTGAGGATTTCACCTTTCGATTCAAATAAAAGAAGGCATACTTCTTTTGCCTCTGTATTTGTAATTCCGGAAATAGATGATACGATCGAAATTGATATTAATCCCGCTGATTTAAGGATTGACACATTTCGTTCAGGAGGAAAAGGAGGGCAGAATGTTAATAAGGTGGAGACTGCTGTTAGGATAACGCATATTCCTTCAGGAGCAGTTGCTGCGTGTCAGAGTGAGCGCTCCCAGTTTCAGAACAAAACAAATGCAATGAAGCTTCTTAAGTCAAAACTTTATCAGATCGAAAGAGAAAAACAATTGGCGGAAATTGATGAGGTGGAAAAAGGGAAGATGAGAATTGAGTGGGGAAGCCAGATACGTTCTTATGTCTTTCATCCTTACAATATGGTTAAGGACCATCGCACTGATGTTGAGACTTCGGATGTACAGGGTGTTATGGACGGGGATATAAATAAATTTATTAAAGCTTTTTTGTTAAAATTTAGTCATAACTAGATTCTTTTTCGATGAAAAAAATTCTTAATACGGTTACAAAGAAAAAGGTGTCTGTAAAAAAGAAGAAAGACTTTTTTGATAAGGTATACAAAATTGTAGCGAAAATACCATACGGAAAAGTTGCAACATACGGTGATATAGCTGAAGCATGCGGTATAAGATCATCTGCAAGGACGGTTGGCTGGGCATTAAACGGCGCAAAGGAATCAGGGATTCCGTGTCACAGGGTAGTAAATAGATTTGGGGCACTTACAGGAAAATTACATTTCGGTAGTTATGATTTAATGCAAGACCTTTTACACTCAGAGGGGATTAACTTTGATAAGGAAGGCTGCGTAATCCTTAAAGACTTTTTATGGAGTCCACAGCCAGTTAAAAGGAAGAGAGCTAAACCGAAGGCTTAGCATAACGGGTTATTTTTATAGACGATACACCCGAATCGATTGAAATAAATATTTTCTTCTTTGCATTTTCAAAATTATCAGTCCTATACAGATCAGATTCTATATTTTTAAATCCTTCAAGATGCTTTGAAGAGAGACTGATATCTGTTCTAATTTCACACCCGGCTTCTTCCGGAAGGCTTATATCGATAGAAGAAGCTCCCGCATCCACAGAAAGGTTTGTTTGCTCTGCTCTGTCTCCAAGTTTAAGTTTCAAAGAAGCAGCCCCCATATCTATTGATATTTTTTCTGTTTTATACGGGCTTAAATCAAAATCTACCGATGCAGCTCCAAGATCAAAATTAAGATCCCACAATGGTTCGATATTTAATTTTAAATCAACTCTGTTTCTCGTTTTGTTAAAATGGAAAAAGTAGATATGTCCTTTATTCATATCAAAGTTAAGATCTACATTATCGTCTGATACATCTTTAGATAATGTATAATTATCTTTCTTTCCCTCAGCATGAGCAAAGAAGAGATCGTTTGTTGTATCATGCGAAATGAACGAACCTGCTCCGGCGTTAAAATTAAGGGTAGCCTTGGAATAGCTATTATTATATGGTTCGGAGTATTCATCGGTGCCATATTTGTAACTGCCATTGTCATCATTAATCTGCCATTCTATACCATGTCCGACATGAAGGAAACCATATTTCACAGACGTAAAAATTGCAAGTGCAAGTAGGAAGGCAGTAAGTCCGGTTACAATTCCTCTTGCCACCTGGTTACCAATCATAAGTGATGCGCCCCAAAGGATGATTACAACCGGCCATAATTTCCATAAGTAGTTCCAGTCAATAAACAATTGCATAAAATGGTCAAGCAGCCATAATAGACCGATTGAGATAAATAAAATTCCCCAGAATACATGTTTAGTTTTCATGTTTGTAAATCCTTATTTACTTTTTAATAGAATTTATAAGAAGAGCAACTCCCAACACAATTAGTGCAACAGGAAAAATATCATGGAAATGAATCCGGTCAATCATATTATTGGCGAGTAGAAATATTCCGAATATTACTAAAATAATACCCCAGGTTATTGCATGTTTTTCATGATGCATTTTATGAGATTGGGAATAATCCAAGTTTGGATCAGGTGGTGTTTCTGTTTTGGGCGGAGCGGATCCTGCATTGGTATTTCCTCCGACAGTTGAATTCGTATCCGTTGTTGCGCTGGGTTCCTGGTTCTGCAGAGGAATATTTGTATTCATATTATAAGGAACAAATGGACCTTGTGGCACACTAATCCACATTATTATATAGGCGATTATCCCTGCGCCACCAACAAAAATAGAAAGAACGAAAATAAGTCTTACTATAGTTGGGTCAACCTCAAAATATTCAGCTACTCCTGCTGCAACTCCCCCCAACATTTTTCCCCGGGTTGATCTATATAATTTCTTATGCATATGAACTCCAGTGGTTTAAGTTTTCTGCACGAAGTATAAATAAAATTTAATATAATAGTACTAAATATAGTTTGATTGGATAGAAAAAACGATATACCCCTATTTTTTTAATATAAACGGAAAGGAAGTTAAATAAATAGATTGTAATAATTTATCGGGTTTCCTATTTTGAACACATAATATTGTATAGTTTATATGAAAATAGCAATCTGCCAGATCAACACAGTCATTGGTGATCTTGGAAATAATAAGCAAAAGATAATTGATTGGTATAAAAAAGCCGAAGCTGAAAATGCTGACCTTGTGATATTCCCTGAATTATGCCTGGTCGGATATCCTCCTCTTGACCTTGTTGAAAAGAAAGAGTTCAGGGATGCCGCCTTAAACGCAACTAAAGAAGTTGCTTCTATGACCAAAAGTACCGGATTAATTTTCGGTTCTATATGCGAGGGGGATAATCAGGCAGGTACCGATATACATAATTCTGCTTTCCTTTGTTATAATGGTAAAATCCAGTTCATACAGCATAAGTCTTTAATTCCAAATTACGATGTATTTGATGAGATGCGCTATTTTGATCCATCAAGAGAAGTTCTTGTGCACGAATTCAAAGGTGAGAAATTAGGCATATCTATTTGTGAGGATATATGGAACGATGAGGATTACTGGTATAAAAGAAGATACATCAACGATCCTATTCTAGATCTTCTTAAAAAAGGTGCAACGTTATTGGTGAATATTTCTGCCAGCCCTTATGCATATGGCAAAAGGGATGATAGAAAAAAAATGCTATCTGCCTTGACCCAAAAGGATAATGTACCACTTGCGTATGTTTGCTGTACCGGTGCTCAGACCGATCTGATTTTTGACGGCGCCAGTATGTGCTTTGATTCTAATGGTAAACTTGCTTCTCTTGGTAAGACATTTCAGGAAGATTATTTTATCTGGGATACCGCTTCGCTAGCTAAACCCATTACTAAAGTTGAAGGGATTTTTGAAGAAGAAGTGTTGAATGCGTTGATTTATGGTGTAAGAGAATATTCTGTAAAAATGAATCTTCCTAAAGTTTTACTTGGGCTAAGCGGAGGAATAGATTCTGCCTTAGTAACATATATAGCTGTTCAGGCTCTTGGTAAAGAGAATGTGCATGTTGTTCTTATGCCTTCAATATATTCCAGTGCCGGCAGTATTGATGATTCCCTGAATCTTATAAAAAATCTCGGCATCACATATGATAAAGTTCCAATAACACCAGTATTTAATTCTGTGTTGAAAACGTTGGATCCTGTTTTTGGAGATTTACCCGAAGGGCTTACAGAAGAAAATATCCAGGCAAGGATCAGGGGTCTTTATCTTATGGCTCTTTCAAATAAATATGGATATCTTTTGCTGACTACTGGAAATAAATCTGAAATGGGTGTGGGTTATTGTACCCTATATGGGGATATGTGTGGAGGGCTTGCAGTTATTGCTGATGTTTATAAAACCGACATTTATAGGATCGCCAATTATATAAATAGGGAGCGCAATATAATCCCACAGGATATAATAGATAAAGCTCCGTCTGCTGAACTTAAACCGGGGCAGACAGATCAGGATTTTCTTCCTTCTTACGAAGTTCTTGATAAAATACTCCGTATGTATCTCGAAGAAAATAAAGAAGAAAATGAGATAACTGAAATAATGGGGGAGCGTGATTTAGTAAAAAAAGTGTTATACCTGGTAGATAGAAATGAATTTAAAAGAAAACAGGCAGCCCCTGCTTTAAGAGTATCAAGAAAAGCTTTTGGATTCGGAAGGAGATACCCAATTGTTCAGGGCTGGAGAAGATGAAAAGATAAAAATGAATAATATCAAAAGAATTTTCGTACTGTTATTTATATTATTAATTAGCGAGTCTGGTTACCCGCAGTTTGGCAAACCACACGACCTTGTAAAGATTAAGGCCTATCAGTCATTTGATAAAATCATTGCTGGTACTGAGTTTAAGATCGCTGTGAAAGTAAACATCGATCTGCAATGGCATATCAATTCCAATAAGCCGTATGAGGAATTTCTCATTCCTTCTGTTCTTTCTCTAGATACAACTTCGGGGTTCAGTCTTACTAATATTAAATATCCAAAATCCCAGGATAGAAAACTTGCGGTTTCCGATAAACCCTTATCTGTGTTTGAAAGTGAAATTTATATCGAAGCGCTTGTAAAAGCTCCGGCAAATGATAAACCAGGAACATATAAATTACCTGTCAAATTTAATTACCAGTCCTGCAACGATAAAACTTGCTTTCCCCCTAATTCGGTTTCAGATACTTTAACTATTGAAATAGCGGATAGTAAGGAAGCGATAAAAGAAATAAATAAGGATGTATTTAAGAATATTGATGTCCAATATACTTCAGCTCCTACAACAATAAAATCAGATTCAAACAATAACTCAATATCCTCGAGATTAGAAAGAAGCGGTCTCCTTCTAAGTCTAATATTTGTGTTTATTGGCGGGCTTGCACTCAACTTAACTCCTTGCGTCTACCCACTGATTCCTATTACCATCGGCTATTTTGGCGGGCAAAGTGAAGGTAAAACAAGTCGACTTTTTTTAATGGGACTTCTCTTTGTCGTGGGGCTTGCAATTACTTATTCGGTAATCGGTGTCGTAACTGCTCTAAGCGGATCAATTTTTGGATCCCTGCTTCAGAATACCTATGTAATATTATTTATCGCTCTTATTTTCTTCCTGCTTTCTTTAAGTATGTTCGGTGTTTATGAGTTTAAACTCCCGGATTCCCTTGTAAATAAAGTTGGTGGCGCTAAATCAGGTTTGTTCGGGGCTTTCTTCATGGGTCTGACCATGGGAATTGTTGCGGCTCCATGTATAGGACCTTTCGTACTTGGACTTGTAACATATGTTGCAGCTAAAGGGGATCCTTTCTTTGGATTTATACTATTTTTTGATCTTGCTGTGGGATTGGGTTTCCCATATTTATTGCTGGCCATTTTCTCCGGTAAAATTAAAAAGCTGCCCAGAGCAGGGGAGTGGATGGAGGCAGTTAAACATATATTTGGCTTTTTACTTATTGGTATGGCAATCTATTTTATCAATCCTATATTGCCAAAAAATATTCAGGGATATCCACTGCCTGTCTTCATGATATTAGCGGCTATCTATTTAACATTATTTGACAACCTGGCTAATAGAATAAAAGGTTTTAGAATATTTAAGATTGTCTTTTCAGTTTTATTAGTTGTTGTTGCTGTTTATGCGCTCATTCCTTCTAATAAAAAATCAATTGGGTGGCAGCACTATAAACCCGAAATCGTCTCCGTCTCATTGTCTGGGTCAAAAGGTATGATTATTGATTTTTATGCGGACTGGTGTATTCCCTGCAAAGAGCTAGATGCCAATACTTTTTCCGATGAAAGGGTAATTACTATTGCTAATGACTTTGTCACTATTAAAGCCGATATGACAAAATCCCTTTCCCCCGACGTGGAAACTCTAAGAAATAAATATAATATAGTAGGAGTACCAACTGTACTTATTATTAATGATAAAGGAAAGGAAGTTCAACGGCTTACTGGATTTGTTAATGCGGATGAGTTTATCAAATTGCTTAAGAGTGTGAATTAATTCCCTTGTTCCTTTTATAAATAGCATTAATTCCATACAGTACTAGCCCCTTTTCGTAAACATAATTGAAATTAAGTAATCCCCTTATATTTTCGAAATTTCCCCCTGTTATATAAATAATCATTTTCTCGGCATTCGTATTAGACTGAATTAACTTGATTGCCCTTTCTATTAGTCCGGCAGCTGAATGCATAACACCGCTGGCAATTGACTCATCCGTTGTCCTTCCTATAATGTCTTTATAAGATTCACTTGAAACATTTGGAAGTTGTGCTGTTTCATGTTTTAATGACCTGAACATAAGCTCTGTCCCTGGTGCTATAATTCCTCCGGAAAATATTCCCGGATATTTTACAATATTCAAAGTTGTTGCAGTTCCAAGGTCAATCGTTATTATAACCTGATCTTTTTTTAATATGTTATCTCTGCAGTATAAATTATATGCCCCTTCGGCTGAACAAATCCTATCAATTCCCAATGTCTCCGGTGAATCATAGTCTATCTTTAAATTAAATATTGAATTCTTATTAATTATAATTGGGTTTAGATTTAGATCACTAAGGTTGTCTGTTAATTTTTGTGTCTTGGATGGAACTACGGATGAAACTACGATATCTCTATATTTATTTTTCTTGATTAAAACTGATAGGGAAGTGATCTCTTGGAAAAAATGAAATTCTGTAAGCCTGTCATCTGTAAATATCCCGGTTTTTATATTTGTATTTCCGATATCGCATGTAAGAAGCATAATTTATCTCAGACTAACATCACCATAATGAATTTTCTCTATCCTGCCATTAGTATTTTTTAGCAATAGAAAACCATTCTCATCAACATCTTCAAAAATGCCATATTTAACTTCTTCTCCCTCAGTAAGGGAGATTTTGTCCCCTATCATGTTGCACCTTTGCTTCCAATCCTTTAAGATATTCTCCGGTGATTCAATCAATACAAGCAACAATTCCTCAAAATTATTCAGTACTTCGGCTAGTAGTCGTTCTCTTTCAACATTCTCATTAATTTCAAGCTTTACAGAAGTGGGGGGAATTGAATAGCTTCCCTGAAACATTGTCTGATTAACATTTATGCCTAACCCTATAACTAGCCGGTCTATTTTATTTCCTTCTGAAGTTGACTCAATCAGTATCCCGCATAATTTCTTTCCGTTTATCAGAACATCATTTGGCCATTTAAGCTCTACCTTTAATTGATAAAGATTTTCCAGCGCATTCCCAACTGCCAGGGATGCTGCAAAATTAAGAAGAACAGGATTTTCAGTAATATATTTTTTATTACTAAGGAGTATTGAAAAAGTGAGGTTTAATTCCTTCGCGCTATACCAGGGACGGTTCTTTCTCCCTCTCCCTTTTAATTGTTTCTCAGTATAAAAAACAGTTCCGTTGATTGTGTATTTATTTCCTTTATCTAACAGAACTGAATTTGTCGAATCAGCTTCTTCCGAAAAAACAAAATTTCTTCCTATAAACTCAGTATCAAGCTTTAAATCGAAACTTTCAAAACTAAACAAATTTTCCTCGCTGAGTTGATTATTGTAAAAATAATAAAAACTTTACCAATTCTCTTCACGAATGATTAAGTCTGATATCAGCTTTTGACATAATATTGGTAATTTAAGTCAATAAAAGCATATCTTGGTCATTTTGGCATAATAGTATGACATTATGATTTCCAATGAATACGCGAATAGAGAGCAAATTCCAACTAAATTAAGTGGCACGTCCATTGAATAACAATTTGAAATAAAACCGGAATTATTATGAATAAAATCGGTTTGGAAAACAAATAATAATTTAATTAAGCCCTATTGGCTATATTTTCAAGGAGACACATATAATGGGAAAAATAATTGGAATTGATTTAGGTACCACAAACTCTTGCGTTGCGGTAA
>OCTA010001296.1_pt1 | contig 22998 bp, 15 predicted proteins | sample 1538991 | NCBI WGS metagenome assembly OCTA01 (sample SAMEA3539302, study PRJEB22396) | soil metagenome | biome: tundra; feature: field; material: soil | place: USA | collected 2010-05 | depth 0.15 m | reverse complement strand
TCGGAGCCGCGAACGTCAGAGAGCGGATGCGCAATTACTTATGACGTTCTGTTTAATAGCTTCCTGATGGCCTCCGGCGCCTCTATTCATCCAAGATGGGTATCTGCTTCACTCAGGCAATCGCTCTGGCAGCAGCTTGGTGGGGGTCCCCCGGACCGCGGCGGACGCCCTCGTCCGCCTGCCGATGGGCCTGGCCAGGGGGCCGGCCGCGGGCGAGGGCGCCGGCACGGGCGCCGGCGCGGCAGACAAAGTGTCCGCGCCACAGTGCTGTTCTACAGCTCCAACACCGATTCCTTCGCCACCGTTTTCGTTGCGCCACGGACCTGCAACTCGGCGTCGCCGAACCCGTGGAAGACCTTGATGCGGCGGGACTGCGCCAGGGGCTTGCCATCCAGGCTGCGGAGAGTGAACAGGGGAGCGGCCGAGTAGCTGTGGCCGTTCCAGTTCCGCGCGCGGAAGGCCACGAAATCGGGGCTCTCCACCAGGAAGCCGTACGCCGGAAGCTCGATGGCGCCGCCCAGCCTGGACTGCCATTTCAGGGGCGCGTCGCCCATGTTCACCACCACTTCCACGGTCTGCTTCCCGTCGCTGAAGACGCTGTGCTGCGCCTTCCGGTCCGGGGTGAGGAACTCATGGCGCGTCATGGGCATTTTTCCGGTCAGCTCGTTGAGTGGGGAGAGCACCTCATGGGTGTTCTTCATGAAGCGGTCGGCCGGGTGCATGCCCTGCGCCCACCCGTTCTCCGCACGCACGAACAGGGCCGGGTCCTTGCCGCCCGCGGGCGGGGCGGGCGGCTCTGCGGCGGGCGCGCCCTTCCAGTACACGTGGTTCGGCAGGTTGTGATAGTTGAGCATGCGGCCCAGGATCATGTGGTTCAGCGCGTACTCGGCGGCGCGGTTCGCGTCGTAGCCGTACTTCCCGTAGGCTGCGATGGCATCGTGATAGACCAGCTCGAACAGGGGGATCGCTACGCCCCCGGTCTCGGTCAGCAGGTTCCGGGTTGCGAACGATGCGCCCGACACGCCGGTGATGCCCTCGAAGTAATCGGCGTGGGGAATGGCCCATTCGCGGCCGTCCTCGCTGCCGAAGCTGCCGAAGACTTCGCGGGCGTAGTCGGAGATGGCCACCTTCCACTTGAGGTCGTCGGCCTTGGTGAGCGGGTGGTTGGGGTCGAAGCACTCGTACAGGCCCGCGGCGTAGGTGGTGTCAATGAAGTAGGAATTGGCGCCGGTCAGCTTCTGGACCGCCGGTAGGTTCTGCGGCCGCCGCGCGAGTTCCACCGCCTTCCGGGAACAGGTTATGTAGGCGCGTCCGCCGTTCCACTGGCCGCCCTTGGTGAGGCTTCCGTCGGCGTTCTTCATAATGAACTCCTCGCTGAACGACGGGGAGTCGTGGTACATGTCCTGGTAGTTGTCGTGGGGGCTGAACAAGTAGCCCAGCTTCATGACGCGGCGGGCGCAGTCGGCGAAGCCGGTGTCGCCGCCCAGTTCCGGCGCTGCGGGCAGGATGTCTGGGTGCTGGTTGTCGTAGCCGCGCTTCGTCCAACCGCCTAGCCCGAACAGGACCTTGTCCATCTTGAGGTCGTTCTTGACGTGCTCGGCCACCTGCGCCGCCTCATCGAAGGTCCAGTTTACCCGGACCGACACTTCGGCCGTGCTGTCCTCGTTCATGCGGCGCTGCAGCGCCTGCCAGAGCTTAACGTTGGAGGCGCCGATGTACTTTGCCCGCTCGGGATTCTGGCGGATCTTGCGATCCCAGGTGTCCAGCATGCCGCTGGCGCGAGCCACCTGGCGGTAGGCCGCAGCGATGGCGTTGTAATCGCCCTTGCCCAGAACCGTGACGCGTAGCGATTTGGCGGAGTTCTTCAGGACCGCCGAGGTGGCGAGTTTCTGTCCACCGGGATCGAGGGCGCTCTTGACCTCGATGGCGAGGTACGGATCGCTCCAGGTCACCAGCATCGCCGCGCCATTCTTTACCAGGCCGATCATGTTCATGTGGCAGCCTTCGTAATCGCTGGTCCCGAAGCGGTGGCTGAAGGCCACGCCGCTATCGGAGGGAATGAGCAGGCCTTCGCGGACCGGCACGACGACGTAGCCCTTCTCGGAGGCGGCGATGGCGAAGGCCTCATCCAGGATGCGGATGTCCTCGATCTTCAGGCCGGGGGCGGTCTCGTAGGAGAGGTCCAGACCGCGATTGTCGCGGCCGGCGCTCGCGGCCACCCGGACCCATGCGTCCGGCCGGCTCGGGATCGGATGGAAGGTGAGCGTGCGCGCGGTGCGGGCCCCGCCGGCCTCGAATGCGGCGAGCGGATAACGCACGGGCTTGCCATCCACCAGCACGGAGATCTGGCCGAACCGGCCCGCGGCTGAGGACCAGATCGCTCCAGCGGACTTGTCGGTGAGACGGTAGGACCCGCCGGCGGCGGCTTCGAAGCGAAAAGCCGAAGTCTCGATCGCCACGGGGACGGTTTGTCCCCGGACCGCGGCGGCCGGGAAAAGGAGAGCAAGCAGCAAAGCGGATCGCATCATGGCGGCCTCCTTGAAAGATCCAGTATGCCTCTTTCAGCCAGCCCGATCCACCTCGATGACAGGCAAAGCGCGGGCTCGCCCTTTCGATTGACCACCTTCCCCTGAATTATCCCCAGCGGGGTCAGCTTGTATTCCAAACCCGTAATGCTCTGATCCGATCCCACCATCAGCACGCGCCCCGAGTTGCCAAGGTCGGTGGCGCCGTAGGCAGTGTTTGCATATCCAGCCTTCGACCCAGACATGGTGTAGCGGCCAGGCTTGACGTGGGCAAAACTGAAGTTACCTTGTGCATCGGTGGTGGCCGCCAGCCGTTCCCCTTGGCCCACAGGGCTAAGAGTGAGATGCACTTCCGGGACTGGCTGGCCGGTTACCGGGTTCAGGACTCTGCCTGCCAGGTGTCCTCGAAATGACGTGTTCAAGGACCGTTACGTTACCCGGGCACGAAATGTGCGCGGCCCAGTTGATTCCTTCACGCGGTCCGGCCCTACGGACTAACCACGGCCCCCAAAATCCGCGCAAGCCAGGCTCCCACGTGGGGTCGGGCCTTTTGGCCCGCGATGACGCCTTCCGGCGTCATCAGCCGGGCGGCAGCCCGGCCAGATTTCCCGCTAAGCAAATGCCTTTCGACGCCGCCAAACGTCTGCCCGGCGCCGCGCTGGACCAAGGAAACTCCTCTGGCGAGGCAGCCAATCCGGCGGTCGCGGGGTTGTTCTCGATGTACGTACGAATCCGCTCGAATTCCTCATCACTCCGGACAAGGCGATCATAGCTTTCGTCCTGCCAGAAGACGCCGCCTGTACGGCCCAGCAGCTCGTTGGCCCTGTGCGCCGTGAAGCCCTTGAGCGGTCCGAGCTACTTGGCGAACGGAACACGCGGCGTAACCAACAGGTGAACGTAGTTGGGCATGACCACGGGAGACGGCGCTCGTAGCGGTCCACGTTCAGTAGTGCGGCATGCCGTGGGAGGAAGATGAGATCCCTGCGCCTGCCGGGCTGGCGCCCGGCTGGTGGCGCCGAAAGGCGCCACCGCGGGCCAAAAGGCCCGCCCCACTACCCCAGCGTGTTGATGGAACCTACGCGCAGGGCTTCGTATTGCGCGATGGCCTGCGCCTGGCCCAGGATATAGCCTAGTTCGTCGACGCCGTTCAGGAGACAGTGCTTGGAGAACTCGTCCACGGGGAACCACACTTCGCGGCTGGCGGGCGTGGTGAGCGTTTGGGTTTCCAAATTGACCTTCACTGTCGCGCCGGGATCCTTAGTCACCGCTTCGAACAGTTCGGCGTGTGCGTCGGGTGGAACGACGATGGGGAGCAGCGAATTTTTCAGCGAGTTCTGCTTGAAGATATCCGCGAACGACGTGCTGATCACGGCGCGCAATCCGAATTGGGTCAGCGCCCACGGCGCGTGCTCGCGCGAGCTGCCGCAACCGAAATTGTCGCCGGCCACGAGGATCTGCGCGCCCCGCGCGCGCGGCTGATTCAAAATGAAATCCGGCTTGGGGCGGCCTTGCGCGTCGTAACGCCAGTCGTTGAAAAGCTGGTCGCCGAGCCCTTCCTTGGAAGTGGTCTTCAGGAACCGCGCGGGAATGATCTGGTCGGTATCGACGTTGTTGATGGGCAGCGGAATCATGCGGCTCTCGAAATTCTTGAACGGCTTCATAGCAGTGTCCTCACATCGGTGACTACGCCCATCAAGGCGCTGGCGGCGGCCGTCAGCGGGCTGGCCAGGAAGGTACGGCCTCCTGCGCCCTGACGGCCTTCGAAGTTCCGGTTGCTGGTGGAGACGCTGTACTGACCGGGCCGAAGCTCGTCGCCGTTCATGGCGATGCACATGGAGCAACCCGGCTCGCGCCACTCGCAGCCGGCCGCGCGGAAGACTTCCGGCAACCCCTCGGCAATGGCTTGCCGCTTGACTTCCTGCGATCCCGGAACCACCAGCACGCGTACCGTGGGGCTGACCTTGCGGCCCCTCAGCACGGAGGCCGCGGCGCGCAGGTCGGAAATGCGGGAATTGGTGCAGCTTCCGATGAACACCACGTCGATGGGCAACCCCGCGAGCGGCTTGCCGCCTTCGAGGCCCATATACTTGAGGGCTTTGGCGATGGAGTCGCGTTGCATGGGGTCGGTCACCCGCGACGGGTCGGGCACCGGCTGGGTGATGGGCACGCCCATTCCGGGATTGGTACCGTAGGTGACCATCGGTTCGAGCGCATCGGCGTCGATGGTCAGGCTGTGGTCGTAGACCGCGCCTTCGCCGGTGGGCAACTGGTTCCAGCGCGCCACCGCCGCGTCCCATGCGGCGCCCTTGGGAGCGTGCGGGCGTCCGTAGAGGTACTGGAAAGTGGTATCGTCGGGCGAAATCAGACCGGCGCGCGCGCCACCTTCGATTGACATGTTGCAGACAGTCATGCGCTCTTCCATGCCGAGCGCGCGGATGGCGCTGCCGGCATACTCGAAGACGCAGCCGGTGCCGCCGCCGATGCCGATTCTGGCGATCAACGCAAGAATGATGTCCTTGGCCGATACGCCCGGTTTGAGGCTGCCCTCGACGAGCACCTGGAAAGTCTTCGACTTGCGCTGCAGGAGGCATTGGCTGGCCAGCACGTGTTCCACTTCGCTGGTGCCGATGCCGAACGCCAGCGCGCCGAATGCGCCGTGAGTGGCGGTGTGGCTGTCGCCGCAGGTGACGGTCATGCCGGGCTGGGTGAGGCCCAGTTCGGGTCCGATGACGTGTACGACCCCCTGCCAGTCGCTGTGGACGCCCAGGCAGCGGATGCCGAATTCGGCGCAATTGGTCTCCAGTTGCGCAAGCTGTTTGGCGGCGATGGGGTCCAGAATGGGCAGCGAGCGGTCGGTGGTCGGGATGCTGTGATCGGCCGTGGCGATGGTTAGGTCCGGGCGGCGGACCTTGAGACCGCGTTCGCGGAGTCCCTGGAAGGCCTGCGGCGAAGTGACTTCATGAACCAGGTGCAGATCGATGTAGAGCAGCGCCGGAGAACCGGGCTGTTCGTGGACTACGTGGGAGTCCCAGAGTTTTTCGATGATAGTGCGAGGCATAAATTGAACTGTAGCCGCCTAAAAACTAATCATAGCTGAAGGCTGAGAGCTGATGGCTGATAGCTAATTTGGCTGGGCGCGGGCCGGTAAGCCCGCGCTCAGCCGATCGCGGCGCACACGGCTTCGCCCACCTGTTCGGTGGTCGAGGGCGCGCCGGGAGGTCGTAAATCCGCGGTGACGTTTCCGCTTTGGAGCACGGCTTCGATGGCCGCTTCCACGGCGGAGGCTTCTTCCTTCAAACCGAAACTGTATTCCAGCATGGCTGCCACGGAACCGATGGCGCCCAGCGGGTTGGCCTTGTTCTGCCCTGCGATATCGGGGGCGGAACCGTGTACCGGCTCGTACAGCCCCACCCAGGCGCCGGATGGGCGCCGGTCGCCGATGGAAGCCGAGGGCAGCATGCCGATGGAACCCGCCAGCACCGCGCCTTCGTCGCTCAGAATGTCGCCGAACATGTTCTCCGTGAGGATGATGTCGAAGCGGCGCGGATTCAGAATCAACTGCATGGCGCAGTTGTCCACCAGGATGTGATCGAGCGCGACGTCCGGGTATTCCCTGGCCACCTCGATCACCACGCGCCGCCAGAGCTGGGAATTTTCCAGCACGTTGGATTTATCCACCGACGTGACCTTCTTGCGGCGCGCCTGCGCCAGGCGAAAGGCTACGCGAGCGACGCGCTCGATTTCCGAGCGCGTGTAGGTCATGGTATTGACCGCCCGCGTCTCCGCGCCGTCTTCCGTTATGCCGCGCGGAGTACCGTAGTAAATACCGCCCGTCAGTTCGCGGACGATAATCATGTCGGCGCCTTCCACCAGGTGATTCTTCAGGGGCGAAGAATCGAGCTGCGACGCATACGCGCGCACGGGACGCAGGTTGGCGTAAACCCCGAGCGCCTGGCGAATCCCCAGCAGTCCTTTTTCCGGCCGCTTTTCGGGCGGCGCGTTATCGAATTCCGGCAACCCCACCGCGCCCATCAGGGTTGCGTCGGCTTGGGCGGCGAGCCGTCTGGTTTCGTCGGGCAGCGGCGATCCAGTCTTATGAATCGCAACGCCCCCCAGCAGGCCCTGACTCAAGACCAGGTCGTGATGCCGTTTCCGGGCGACGTGGCGGAGTACGCGCACGGCTTCGCGAGTGACCTCGACGCCGATTCCGTCACCTGGCAGAACGAGAACGTTCAATTTCATGAGCTAGTCCGCGGCCGCCTGCTTGGCCCTCATCCCGGCCTCGATGAGATGGCCGATCTCTTTGTCCATGAGTCCCTTCTTGCGATGGTCGGCGACGGCGCAGAAGCGATGGTACAGGTCTTCCAATTCTTCGCGAGTGAGTTCGTACCCCAGCTCCGTGGCCCGCTGGGAAAGCGCATGGCGCCCGCTGTGCTTGCCGAGAACCAGTTTTCCTTCGGGAACGCCCACCGTCCGCGGGTCGATGATTTCGTAGGTGGACTTCTCTTTCAAGTACCCGTCCTGGTGAATGCCGGCTTCGTGTGCGAAGGCGTTGGCTCCAACGATCGCCTTATTGGGCTGCGGGCCGAAGGTGATGAGAGAAGTCAGCAGCTCGCTGGCGGAGTAGAGGTGCTCGGTGTGGATGCCGGTGTAATAGGGAAAGATGTCGGCGCGGGTCTTCAGGATCATGACCACTTCTTCCAGCGAGCAGTTGCCTGCGCGCTCGCCGATGCCGTTGATGGTGCATTCCACCTGGCGTGCGCCCGCCTGGATGGCCGCAAGGGAATTCGCCACGGCCAGCCCCAGGTCGTCGTGGCAGTGTACGCTCACGATGGCGCTATCGCCCAGCGCCCTGGTGATGCGGCCGATGAGCACTCCGTATTCGGAGGGAATCGAGTAGCCCACGGTGTCCGGGATGTTCACCGTACCCGCGCCCGCCGCCACCACCGCTTTGGAAATCTCCTCGAGGAACTCCGGCCCCGTGCGTGCGCCGTCCTCGGCCGAGAACTCCACGTCGTCCACGTAGGTACGCGCCAGCTCCACGGCGGCCACGGCCTCTTCCAGCGCCTGCTGCCGCGTCTTCTTGAGCTTGAACTTCAGGTGAATGTCGCTGGTGGCGATGAAGGTGTGAATGCGCGGCCGTTTGGCGTGCCGCAGCGAGCGGGCCGCGCGCTCCACATCGAGCGTGCAGCAGCGAGCCAAGCCAGTAACCCGCTCTCCGGGGAACTCGCGGCTGATGGCGTCCACCGCCTCGAAATCGCCTTCCGAGGCAATGGGAAAGCCCGCTTCCAGAATATCCACGCCGAGTTCCACGAGCTTGCGGGCCATCCGCAGCTTCTCGGGGACGTTCATGCTGCAGCCGGGGGACTGCTCGCCGTCGCGGAGGGTCGTGTCGAAGATGTATACGCGGTCGGTCATAAGTAGCTTTCAGCTTTCAGCTTTCAGCTCAGAACTCATTATGGGGGTTGCGTGTTTGATTTAGCAAATTTATAATTATAGAAGGTAACATAAGCAATTGTTATAATCAGGAGCAGCTATGGAACTGTATTCGCTTCAGGTTTTTCTCACCGTCGCCACCGAGAAGAGCTTTTCGCGGGCGGCGGAGAGGCTGCTGCGCACGCAGCCGGCGATCTCGCTGGCCTTGCAGCGGCTGGAACAGGAACTGAAAGAGAAGCTTATCGACCGCTCCGGCAAGGGGCTGCTCCTGACCGACGCGGGGCGCACGGTGCTGGAGTACGCGCGGCGGTTTCAGAGCCTGCAGCAGGAACTGGAGAATTCGCTGGCGGAACTGCGCGACAACTCCGCCGGCCGCCTGACGATCGGGGCCAACGAATCCACCTCGCTTTACCTGCTGCGTCACATCGAGCGCTATCGCGAGCTGTATCCGAAGGTGAAGGTGCAGGTGCGGCGGAGCCTCTCCAGCAGAATCCCCAACGAACTGCTGGACGGCAACCTGGAACTCGGCGTGATCAGCTACGACCCCGGGGACGAGCGCCTGAAATCGAAGGTGATCTATACCGATGCCTTGGCCTTCGTGGTGTCTCCCACGCACCGGCTGGCGCATCGGAAAACGGTCTCCATCACCGAACTTGGGTCGGAGAACTTCGTGGCGCACAACGTGGTCTCGCCCTATCGCGAGGTGGTGGTGCGCGAGTTCCAGGCGCACAAAGTGCCGCTCCGGATGGACGTAGAGATGCCCACCATCGAAACCATCCGCAAGATGGTGCAGAAAAACATGGGAGTGGCCTTCCTGCCGCGCATGTGCGTGGAGCAGGAGATCGAGCAGCAGACGCTCGCCGAGGTACGCATTAAAGAGATGCACGTGGAGCGAAAGATCCGGCTGGTCTACCCGACGCGCCGCGCCCTGAGCCACGCGGCGAAGGCGTTCCTGGAAGTGGTGGGGTAGGGGAGGCATAGCGGTCGGGGAATACAGCTTTCAGCCAAGGCGTCGCGGTCGTCCAGAACACTTGGAGCGCCGGCGGGATTCAACTCCGGTTCGGGGAGGCGAGGCGGAAGGGGCAAACCGGGCACAGTTATCCAATTCCAAAGGCAGGAATTGGTAGCAGTCCCCGTTTTGCGGGTTTTCGGGGGGAGATGGGTTCGTTTCGGAATCAGTACAAGTGGTTTCATTTTGTTCGGGTTGGGCCTCAATAATGGGTTCGTTCGGTAATTCTTCCCGGAGGGCTTTTAGCCGTTCGAATTCCTCGACCGCCTGTGGCCCAGAGGGTGCCCCGTGGCGCTCCGCCTGAGCCTGATAGCGCAGGAACAGGGACCAACTGTTGGACTTGCTGGCGCAGCGGCGAAACCCTTCGCCCAGCAGGCAGACGACGAAAGGCGATCGTCTGCCCCACTGGCTCACAGGCGACGGTCTACGGTTGCATGGGCTTGGGGATTGGCGTAGGCTGATTGGTTATGGTGCAGATGGCAGCCAACAGAAGAACGTTTATGCAGATGGCGGCGGCAGGGCTCGGGCTGGCGGCTTCCTCCAGAAGCGCCTACGGAGCGCCCGCCAGCGACCGGCTTCAATTCGGCTTCATCGGGCTGGGCCAGCAGGGCACGTCCCGCCTCAACGAGTTCATGAAACACCCCGACGTGGCCGCCGTGGCTGTGTGCGATCTGGATCAGACGCACCTCGACCGCGCCGCGGCTCTCGTCGAAAAGGCGCAGGGACAGAAGCCCGAGAAGTTCCACGACTTCCGCAAGCTGCTCGAGCGGAAAGAACTGGATGCGGTGATGGTGGCCACGCCGGACCACTGGCACGCGCTGCCGACGATCCATGCCTGCCAGGCGGGCAAGGACGTGTTCGTCGAGAAGCCGCTGGCGTATTCCATCGGCGAGGGGCGCGCCATGGTCAACGCGGCGCTGAAGCATCAGCGCATCACCCAAATGGGCAACCATATTCACAACGATCTGCCCACCTACCGGCGGGTCGTAGAGGTGATCCGATCCGGCGCGCTGGGTGCGATCCACCGCGTGGATTGTTCGCTCGCCGTCGGGAACAGGTCGCTCGGCAAGCCGCCCGATTCCGCGGCGCCGGCCGAACTCGATTACGATTTCTGGCTCGGCCCCGCGCCCGAGCGGCCGTACAATCCGGTGCGCTCGCATCAGACCTACCGGTATTTCTGGGACTACTCCGGCGGCCATCTGATCGACTTCTGGTGCCACTACACCGACGTGGCCTACTGGGCTCTGGATCTGAAAGCGCCAACGAGTGTTTCAGCGGCGGGCGGGCGTTGGGGCGTCGACGATATCGGCGAGACGCCCGATACGATGGAGGTTCTCTGCGAATACCCGAACCTGATCCTGACCTGGACTGTGGACCCGACGGGCCGCCCCGGTTTCGACGCGATGGGCAGCAGCGTCATCTTCCACGGCGCCAACGCCACGCTCGTCACGAACTACAACAAGTACGAAGTGTATGTGAAGGGCAAGAGGGACGATGGTTTCCAGCCGCCGGCGCCGAGCATTCCCAACTCTCCCGGGCACGTTCGCGAGTTCCTGGACGGCATCAAATCGCGCACGCGCACGACGTGCGACATCGAATACGGGTTCAAAGTAACCAAAGCCGGGCTTCTGAGTAATATCGCGTACCGCACCGGCGAGCGCCTCCATTGGGACGACGAGCGTGAGCGCTTCACCGGCCACACCGAGGCGGACCAGTACATCACGCGCCTTTACCGCAAGCCCTGGACACTGACGTAGGGGTCAGGGGCCAGGGGCCAGCGGCACGCGCCGCTATCGCGGGCGCTGAACATGGAATTTAGCCAGCAGATCCTGCAGGAGCGGGGACTCCGGATAGGCATGACCCCGATACTGCCGAAAGGCCTCGGCGAATTCCACGCCGGCGCACCGGCCATTTTCCCGGGTCCAGCGCTCCATTTGATCCAGATAATCGTCGATGCCGTGGTGTTTCGTTAACCAGGATCGCTGGCTGTGATGCTCGGCAAGCATGGTGCGCTTGACGGCGAACGTCGCGCCGATGTCGATATAGAATTCCGCCTCCGTTCCGGCGATTGGATTCATGAAGTACAGATGTGGAATGGCGGGCAGCGCGGGCGCCGGGTCCTGCGCCCCGGTCCGGTAATTGGGCATGGGAGCCGCGAAGCAGGCATCGCGCACCAGGAGACTGGCGGCCTCGTGGTCGGACATGTAGTCGGCGGGCGACGCCGCGAGTACGATGTCCGGGCGGGTTGAACGCAGGATTTCGGTGACACGCCGCCTCGACGGATCGTCGGAGAAGACCGCCATATCGCGAAATTCCGCGCAGCGGTATTCGGCGCCAATGCGCGCAGCCGAACGGGTGGCCTCCTGGCGGCGAATCGCGGCAATCTCCTCTGGGCCGTGCTCGTGGGAACCGCAATCCCCCGGCGTCATGGATAGAATCACGATCCTGTGCCCCGCCGCCAGCAGCGCGAGCGTGCCTGCCGCCAGTATTTCCACGTCGTCGGGATGCGCGTGGGCTGCAAGGATTGTCACCATTCGAGCCTCACGGCAAGCTGGAGACGGCGGGCCGGGGTGATGGTGTGGTCGATGACGCCGGTGGACTCCAGGCCCAGGAGGCGGTTGGGAAGGGCGTAGTTCGTCCGGTTGAGCAGATTGAAGGACTCGACTCGCAGTTGGAGGCGCAATCCCTCCTTGAGCGGAATGGTTTTCGCCAGGGCGGCATCCACGTTAGCCAATCCCGGCCCCCTGACGATGTCGAATCCCGAGTTGCCGTACTGGTAAAGGGCCGGAATTGCAAACGCGCTAGTGTCGAACCACTGGAGGTAACTACGCTGGCCCGCGGGCAACGAGCCGTCTCCGATGCGATTGGGAAGCTGAAAGCCGCCGTTATTGAGGCTGTTGACCGCAAGCTGAGGGGTGAACGGGAGGCCGGTTTGCAGGGTGACGACGGCATAGATCCGCCAGCCCGCCAAGTCGTAATGCGCCGTACCAACCAGGCGCTGGGCAACGTCGTAGGGCGAGGGCGAGCGGACGCCGTGCGGATTATATAGATTCTGTGGCATGGCGGGACGACTCTGCTGATCGGTCCCCGGCGCCGTCGCGTCATCGAGCGACTTGGCGTAAGTGTAGCTCAACTGGAACAGGCTGCCCGTCAGCTTGAATACGCCGCCGTAATATGTGGAGCCTCCGGCAAAGCTCAAGTACTCGACGCGCGAATGAAAGGGTTCAAAAGGATATCGCGGGTAGGCGTACGGCGTCGGGGCGGGATACGGCTGGTTGGCATCGTAGCTCGCGGGCAGGTGGATACCCATGGATCCCATGCCGCCGATCTCAACGGTGACACCGCGGCGCGGACGTACGCCGAGCGACAAGGCCCACTGATCCGAATACGGCGTATAGTTCGCGGGCTCGACGGCGTAGATCGCGCCGTTGGCACTATCGATCGGCAGCCCGGCGGTCAAGTTCGGTCCAACCTGAAACGTGCCGTTGACCATGTCCAGGCGCGAGGCGAAGGGCGGATTGCGCGCCAGGCTGCCGGAAGCGAGATACGACCCGGCGTCCCAGGCCTGGCTAAAGCTTCCTCGAAGCACGGTCGATCCATTCTGGGAGAGGTCCAGCGCGAACCCGATGCGCGGCGCGACGGAGTGCTTGTTGGAACCTGCGCCGGCATACTGGCCAACTCCGTTCTGGCCAGAGAATTGATCGAGCGCCGGCGCCTGCAGGCTGAAGTTGAAGTTGACCATACGGCCAGCCGCTTCGGTGACGGGAGGATACAGCGAGTAGCGGACACCGGCATCCACCGTGAGTTTGCGCGAAAGGCGAAAGGAGTCTCGCGCGAAGCCCGCCCATTCCCACCCGCGCAGGCGGTAGGGCGCGAACTGCACGTCGCGGCGGACCTCCGAGGGGTAACCGAGCAGCAGAGAGGCGATGGAATCTCCCGTATTTGCTATGCCAGGCTGACTGGTGAAGTCCGGGGTGAAAAAGAAGGCGCCCCGCGAACTCCATTCCGAGGCGTCGCCATCCACGTGCCGTCGAATCGCCTGGAATCCGAATCTCCACGAATGCCGCCGCGTCTTCCATGCGACGCTGTCTTCCAACTGGTAATTGGCCTCGCGGATGGCGAAAGGAGCTGCGCTGCCAGCGCCCAGCGAGGCGAATCCGAGCGCGCTGAAGTTGGGCAGGCCATTGGCGCTCAGGCTGGGCATGCTCAGCACGGCAGACGCATTGTACCCTCGGTCGGCGGCGTAGGTGTGGAGATCGCTCACGGAGATACCGGCCCGGAATTCATTGACCAGGGAAGCGGATAACGTGGCGGTGTGCGACACGGCGCCGCTCTGCCAGGTCTCATGCGTGTCTACTCCGTCGGCGTTCTGGGCGCTGTCGCTTCCGGCGTAGCTGCCCGCCGGAAAGCCCATCCCGGCGGGGGCTGCAAGAGCGCCTGGGGACCGCCCGTCCGCCGATCCAGCGATGAGGCGGACAAAGAACTTGCTCGTGGGCGAGAAGGCATAGTCGGATCGGAGGTCGAACTGGGCGGAGTTCAAGATACGGTCTGAAGCGAACGAATAGTTGTCCGCCACGCCGGGTGACGAGGGGTCGGGATAGAGGGCGATGAGATTGCGGGACCCCTGGGGAATACTGATCCCCGGAATGCGGTTGTTGGGGAATGGCGTTCGCTGGAAAAGGTTTTCTCCCACCGCGTGGATGGACAAGGGGTCGTAAACGGTCGCCACCGCCGCCCCGAAATCGCCGGTCTTCTCCGCTCGGGTGGGAACGGTGGAGGTGACGGTAAGGCCCTCGCGCTCGCGCCGCAACTCGGGAGCGAAGAAGAAGAACCACTTGCCGGGGCGAATCGGGCCGCTCAAAGCGCCGCCGAATTGATTCGAGGCGAGTCCCGGCTTGTTCGCGCCGTCGAAGAAGTTGCGTGCGTTCAAGACCGTGGTGCGCCCATACTCGAAAGCGTCGCCGTGAAACCGATCGGATCCGGCTCTCGTGTCCAGGTTCACAACGGCGCCGGCGGCATGCCCGAATTCGGCCGGGATATATCCCGCCCCGAGGGTCACGGACGTCACGGCATCGAGCGGAAGCGCCATCATGGCGCCGCGCACCCAACTGCCGTTGTTGTCCAATCCGTCCAAGAGGAAACCGTTATTCTGCCCGCGCTGTCCGTAACTGTTCAGACTGGTGTTGCCGCGAAATCCGTAGGGACCGTTGCCTTCGATGTTCCCTCCCTGTTGACCGGGCGTGATCTCGGATCGATTCCAAATTAAGCTCAGGGCGTCGCGCGCGGCGAGCGGCAGATCGGAAACCGCTACGGGCGCTTCGCCAAGGACGAGCGGCAGGTCCAGGGTCTCTCCTTCGCGTACGACCGCGGGCTCCTCGGTGAAGCCGCCGGTGAGGACGGATCTGACGGTGACCGTGTACGTGCCCGGCGGCAAGCCGGCCGCGGCGTACTTGCCGGATTCGTCGGAGACGAGTTCGCGGCGGAAGCGAGTAGCCGGGAGGACGAGCGAGATGCGCGCCGAGGCAACCGGCTCGCCGGTGCGACTGAGCACGGCGCCTGCTATGGCGCCGCCGGGGTCGGCGATCGCGTAGGGGGAAAGGAACAACAAGCAGACCAGGAAACATGTCGGCGAAGGGCAGACGACAAAAGGCGATCGTCTGCCCCACTGGGACTGCCACTGGGACCGGGACGGGAGGTGTCTAGAAGGCATATTGGATGCAGATCCGCAGAAAGCGGGCGGGTTCGATGGCGATGGGCAGACGTTGATTGAACGTAGGGCCGCTGGTCTCGACCTCGCGAATCCGATGGTCCGAATTCATCACGTTCGCCACGTCCAACGCAAGTTTGGCAGTACCGTGCGCCATGGGGAATGCCCGGCAGAGCCGCAAATTCCAGTTCATCGCGTGCTCCGCGCGGTTACCGCCTCCAGGGCTTCCGCGGACCGTGGCGTCGACCAGGATCGGTCCCTGCGGTAGCCCGGTTACCAGCAATTGCCTCGCGAACGCGGCCCCGTCCATGTAGTTCACGGTATTTTCCCACTGGATGCCGCCCAGGAATCGCGGAAGCTTGCCGAGGAACTGCGCCTTGCCCACGTAAGCGCGGTCGAAGAACTGGCGGCCCGCCGCGTTGATGGACGCGTTCGGATCGGAGAACAACGAACCGATCACGCCCGGATCGTTCTCCAAAGGTGAGTTGCCGGAATTGGCCGGGCCGGTCGATTTCACGGCCATGAACGAGGCATGAACGGTGTAGTCGCGCCATTGGCTGCCGGCTTCCGCGACCATGCCCTCGGCGAGCGTCCTCAGGCCGGGCGGATTGGTGAGCAGGTAACGATCCCGACCGAACGAAGCGGGTTGCTGCGCGTACACGGTGAGCAACTGGTCGTCAAAGGTTCCCGGCAGGCCGTCGGGACCGGGGTCGTCAACCTGGACCGGAAGATAAGCCGACGAAGGAACTCCCAGGTCCACGGCCGCGATCCGGTTCTTCTCGTCGCGCCGGAAAAACCAGGTTCGAGCGGAAGTCTTCCAGGGCAGCGAGATTCCCGCGCCCAGGTTGAACTCGTCGGCATGGGGCGGCCGGAGCGCCGCGTCGATGCTGGAATAGGGTCCGCCGAACCTCATGAGGAGGGGTCCCATCTCGCCGGGCTGATAGCGGCCATCGTGGTTGCCGTCGATCCACTGGTATTCCAGCCCGCCCAGGCTGTTGGGATCGCCGAAATCGAGGTACCGCCCCGCCAGCGGCGCGTAGAGGCGGGCGTAACTGGCCCGTAGCGTGAGGCGGCGAAATCCACCCGGCGTGAGGGCAAAGCCGGCCCTGGGAGACACGCTGTTCCAGGCGATCGCTCCGCCGCGCGCCAAATCCGCGACCACGGCAAGGTCGAGCGTGAGCCACGGCTGCAGCGCGATCGCGTCCCGTGCGTGGGCCGAGAGATTCGTGACACCCTGGCGGGAGTCTTGCGGGGTATTTAGGACCACCACGAAAGCCGGCGCCCCGCTGGCTGTAATGAGGTTCAACTCCGATGGGGCGCCGAAGCGGTTGCGAACGCCGGCGCGGTCCCACTCGGCCCCAACGGTCAGAGTATGGCGCGATTTCCCGATCTCCAGATGCGCCCGCTCGTGAGACGCCGCCACCGTCTGGCGAGTCCGCGTTCCGAGATTGGTCAATGGCGTCACCCCATTCGTCGCGCCGCTCACCAAATCGATCACGCTCTGGGCGCCGGCGGGCGCGTTGGAGGTGGTATCGAGATGCGCCGACGAAGCCGCGTAACGCACCTGCCACAGTACACCCGCGGCCAAACGGTTCCAGACGGCCTGGAAGGAATCGAAGCCGTCGTTCTCCGGACATCCGGCGAACCCTTCGATGCCGGCGATGGTGAACGGAGGGCCCATGCGCCGCCCCGCCCAGGCCTCCACGCCGGCGGGCATGCCCCAGTCCGGCTGGCGCGCGCGGGAGCCGGCAAGATCGAATTGCAACTGATCCCGGGCGGTCAGTTGCGCTCTCACGATGGCAGAGCCGAGCAGGAGGCGGCGCTCCAGGGCAGAGCCTACCGGCGCGAGCGGGACGGTTTGCGAGGACCACTGGCCGGCAAGGGAGGCAAACCCATCGATACGCCGGCCGAGCGGCCCTCCCACCTGAAGGCTATCGTTCGAAAAGCGCCGGTACTTTCCGACCTGCTGGAGTAGCCCGTGCGTGGCGGCTCCGGGCAGGTTGTTGGATGCCAGGAAAGAACCGGTATCGCTGCTGGCGACGGCGCCGTGCCAGGCCGTCCGGGAAGTGGTAACGAATGCGGCGACTTCGGATCCATAAGCCCGCGAGGCGCCCAGGTCGAAGCCGGTGCGCACGGCTACCTCCTGAATGCCGGACGTGTCGAGCAGCGCGTCCGTCCGTCCGGGTTGATAGGGGTCGGTAGTGTCCACTCCTTGAAGGGTGTAGCGAACGCCGGTCCAGGAAAAAGCCCGCTGCGAAAGCAATGGAGACGGCGTGGACACTGGCCCCGAGAAATCCAATGGTTCGGTCACGGCGGTGGGTTCATAGGCCAGCAGAAGGCCTGCGATACTTTGCGCCGGCGCATTCGGCCGGGCGCTCCACGGGTGCGCGTCGCCGGGGCAGGAAACCACGCCCGCATCGTGGGGCGCGATCTTGACGCAAACCGGACGGACGGGCGAGACGTAGACAGTGAAGTCCGAACCGCCAACCCCCACGCGGTACTCGCCGTAAGGCAGCAGGAGTTCGAATTCTCCGGTGGTACGCGAGGTTGCGTGAGCCACAAAGGTTCCACGAACGGCGATGGTTGCGCCCGCCACCGGATGATCGAGGTCGTCAGCCACTACACCCCGGAGGGCACCGGCGCCAGCCTGGGCCCGGAGCGCGGGTAGGAGTGTGAGAACCAGACTGAGAATGCCCGCAGGATGCGGGCATCGCCGCCTGAAAGGCTGCGCCACGAAGAGCGTCATTGGCGGAGGACTGCGAAACGGCTGATCGAGTATCCCAGCGCGGCGCCCGCGAAAACGTCGGACGGGAAATGGGCGGTGAGAGTAAGCCTGGAAAAACCCACCAGCCCGGCGAGGCCGTACGCCACGTACGGAACCCATCGCTGGTGCGGATAGCGGCGCGCAATCACCGTGGCCACGGAAAACGCCGCGATGACGTGGCCGGAGGGGAAGCTGCCATTGCCCCGGATCCAACTGCCTTGGCCGTTGAACCAGCTATCCGCCATGCTGGTGTTCGGCGCGTAGGTTGCCGGCCGGCGCCTGCGGTCGATGTCCTTCGCAATGACCGTCAGGATTTCGGAATCGGCCACCGCTTCGCCCGCCAGAATGGCGGTGTGGCGGGCGTATTGATCCTTGACAAGCCAGCCTGCCGCATAGAGCAAGACCGGCGCCGTCAGCACGCCCATGTCCGTGGCGTTAGACGTAAAGACGGAATTAAACCCGCTAAACGCGGTGGTGTTCCGGAAGTGCGGGGCGGTTTGCGCGTCGGTGGCTATCAAAGCGGCGGTCGCCGCAACCACGGCCAGAGTTGGCCAGATATGCCGTCCCCGCACGACCTTGGTGGGAAACAACCAGATTTGTTTCTGGTCGCTGGCGATATTCGTCGCGAGGCTGCGCCAACGTACCTGCCGGCCCACGTCGCTCGGCGGCGCGGCGGCGGAAGCATCGGGGACCTGGCCGCAAATGCTTCCAACCATGCTCAAGAAAGCGACAAAAACACTCAGAAGGCGCACAGGCATATCGGAACCCCCCTCGCCGACCTCAAGCGAACATGACTTAGCCATGATAACGCACCGGACGTGCCAGAATAGACGTTTGAACCCACCGATCGAAACCATTCGCCCCGTCTCCGCCGCGCAGGCACGCGTCGTGCTGTTCGATTTCGACGGCAGCCTCTCGCTCATCCGCACAGGTTGGTTCGAGGTCATGGTCCCCATGATGGTGGAGACGCTCGCCGAATTGAACACCGGCGAGAGCGAGGCGGACCTGCGGCGGGTGGTTGAGGATTTCGTCTGGCGGCTCACGGGTCAGGACACCGTTTATCAGATGATCGCGCTGGCCGATGAAATCCGGCGGCGCGGCGGGGCGCCGCTCGATCCGCTGGTTTACAAGAAGCGCTATCTGGACCGGCTCTGGGGCGTGATCGGCTGCCGCGTGGAAGAACTGCGGCGGGGCGAATGCGCGCCCGATCAATATCTCGTGCCCGGCGCCCGCGCGCTGCTCGAAGCGCTACGGGAACGCGGTCTTCGCATGTACCTCGCCAGCGGCACCGACGAGATCTACATGCGGGAAGAGGCGGAGCTGCTCGACGTTTCGCGCTACTTCCACGGTGTCCACGGCGCGCTCGACGACTACAAGAGCTTCTCGAAGCGCATCCTCATCGAGCGCATTCTGGCAACACCCGGCATCCGCGGCGAGCAGTTGCTCGGCTTCGGAGACGGGTACGTGGAAATCGAAGAGGTGAAGCAGGCGGGCGGCGTCACGGTGGGCGTCGCAACGGACGAGCCGGAATGCCGGGTGGTGGACGAATGGAAGCGGCAACGGCTGATCCGCGCCGGCGCCGACTACATTATTCCCAATTACCTTTGCGGTGTTGAGTTGATGGCGAGGTTGTTTGGAGGCGTAGGGTGCTCCCGTTACGAGATTTTCGACCGCTCGCGGCTTGAAGTGAAGCCGCTGGCGGAGCGCGCGCACGACCTTCATCTGGACTGCTGGCTGGCGCTCGGCGATCCTGCGCCTCCGTTCGCGCACCCGGATCTCCCGGCGGTGGCCGAACGGCTGAAGCAGGCCCGGGCTCAAGGTTCCGCGCGCATCCTCATGATGGGCGCGCACGTGATCCGCGCGGGGGTGAACCGCCACATCATCGACATGGTGGAGCGCGGTTGGATCGACCACATCGCCATGAACGGCGCCGGAACCATCCACGACTACGAGTTGGCGCGCATCGGCGCGACCACCGAAAGCGTGGACCGCTACATCCGCACCGGCGAGTTCGGCCTGTGGCGCGAGACCGGCGAGCTGAACGACTGGATTCGCGAAGCCGCCGATCGCCGCCTGGGCTTGGGCGAGAACCTCGGCCGCCGCATTGAAGGGAGCGCCGCGAGCGATTTCCCTCACCGGGACCTTTCGATTCTGGCCGCCGCGTACCGCGCGGGCGTGCCCGTCACGGCGCACGTGGGCATCGGCTACGACATTATCCACGAGCACCCAAATTGCGATGGCGCCGCGCTGGGCGCCGCCAGCTACCGCGATTTCCTGATCTTGGCCCGAGCGGTGGAGCGCCTGGAAGGCGGCGTGCTCCTCAACTTCGGCTCCGCGATCATGGGACCCGAAGTGTACCTGAAGGCGCTGGCGATGGCCCGCAACGCAGCGCGCCGCGAGGGCCGCGCGATCCATCATTTCGCCACCGCGGTCTTCGACCTCGTACCCATCCGCGGGGACTTCAGAAAAGAACTGCCGAAGACCGATCCGGGCTACTATTTCCGCCCGCACAAGACCATCCTCGTCCGCACGGTCGCCGACGGCGGCGAGAGCTTCTACTTTTGCGGAGAACACCGCGCCACGCTGCCGGCGCTGTGGCGATTGCTCGCGCCATGACTACGAAAGAAATTCTGTGCGCCTTTCCGAAACTCCGGGCGCTGGTGGTGGGCGATATTTGCCTCGACCGCTGGTGCCGCTACGATCCGGCGCTGGCGGACATCTCGCGCGAAACGGGCATCCCGCGCGTGGCGGTGGTTTCGACCGAAGTCACGCCCGGTGGCGGCGGCACGGTGGCCAACAACCTCGCCGCGCTCGGCGCCGGGCGCGTGGCGGTGCTGGGCGTCGCAGGCCGCGATGGCTTCGGCTACGAACTGGAAGGCGCGCTGGCGGCCCGCGGCATCTCGTGCGAACTCCTCATGCGCGGCGACGTTCCCACGTTTACCTACACGAAGCTCATCAACCGCCGGACGGGCGAAGAGGATCTTGCGCGGGTCGATTTCGTAAACGTCGAATCGATACCGGAAGCGATCGAGTGCGAACTGGTTTCCCACCTGGAGCGCGCCGCGCCGGACTACGACGTCATTTTGGTTTCCGACCAAGCCGAGACCAGCCAGGGCGGCGTGGTGACGGCGGCGATGCGGGACGCGCTCGCACGCCTCGCGGCCCGCCTTCCGCGGACCGTCTTCTGGGCGGACTCGCGAATGCGCGCCGATCTGTTTCGCCGCGTGATCGTGAAAGGGAATCGCGCCGAGATGGAAGCGGCCTCCGTGCGGGCCATCGGCCGGGTAGACTACCCCGAATTCCGCAAATTCGTGGAGGCGCCTTTCCTGGCGATCACCGCCGGCGGCGAAGGCGCGCTGATCGCCGGCGTGGACGGGACCGTGTGGGCGCGGTCGCGGAATATCGAGAAGCCCGTGGACATCTGCGGCGCCGGCGATAGCTTCTCCGCGGGCGCGGCCCTGGCGTTGAAGGCGACGGGCGACCCTATCGCCGCGGCGAGTTTCGGCAACCTGGCCGCCTCCATCACCATCATGAAGAAAGGCACCGGAGCGGCTTCCCCGAGCGAAGTGCTGGAGCGGTTTCCGGAGCCGTAAGAACAATCTCTTATGAACAACCTCATCGTCATATCCGATCCCACCGATCCCTTGCTTGCCATGTTGGAGGAGTTGCCGCCCAACACCACGATTGCGGTGGGCAATACGCCCGAAGCTTTCGAAAATACCGCCCCGGAAGCCGAAGTAATCCTGAATTGGGAGCTGTCCGGCATGGCGCTGCGCCAAATTCTCCGCATCTGTCCGCGGCTCCGGTGGGTACACACGCGCGCGGCGGGCCTGGATAACCTGCTCTTTCCCGCCTTGATCGAAAGCCCCGCGCAACTCACTAACGGGAGTGGCGTTTTCAGCCAGTCGCTGGGAGAATTCGCGCTCGCCGCGATCCTGTATTTTGCCAAGGACCTCCGGCGCATGATCCGCAGCCAGGAAGCCGGCGCGTGGGCGCCGTTCGACGTGGAGGAGATTTCCAGGCAGACCGTGGGCATCGTGGGTTACGGCGACATCGGCCGCGCCGTCGCGTCTCGCGTCCGCGCCATGGGCATGCATGTTCTGGCCGTCAAGCGCCATGCGCCGCCATCGTCCGGCGGGGACGCCATGGTTAGCGAGGTCTACGGCCCGGAAGGCCTTTTGGAAATGCTCTCCCGTTCGGACTACGTGGTGGTTGCGGCGCCGCTGACGCCGGAAACGCGCGGCATGATTGGCGGACCGGCGTTCACCGCCATGAAACCCGGCGCCGTTATTGTCAACGTAGGCCGCGGCCCCGTAATCGACGAAGCGGCCATGATCCGCGCGCTGACCGAAAAGCGCATCAAAGGGGCCGCGCTGGACGTCTTCGATCGCGAGCCGCTGCCCGCGGACCACCCATTCTACAAGCTGGAGAACGTGCTGCTCTCGCCGCACTGCGCCGACCACACGGCCGGCTGGGAGGCCAATGCCATGCGGTTCTTCCTGGCGCAGTTCGAGCGCTTCCGCAAAGGCGAGCCGCTGCTGAACGTGGTGGATAAGAAGCTGGGGTATTGAGTGTATTCGAAACCATCTGCGGATTGAAAAAACGCGGCTTGCGCGGCCCAATCCATCCCTCCATTCATGCCCCGAGTGACCTCCGTAACACCGTTCATGAGCTTGTGGCAGCAATCTGGTGTCATCCAGGCTTCAAGACCGGGCCGGTTTTGTTTGCACCAGTTAATCGCCCGATACATAAGAAACATCATCCTCGCGGCCTGCGGTGGATGCGCGATCCCATAAATGTCGGCCTTATCCACGGCGACGGGAGGGCGAACAAATAGGAAGGCCCCTACAGCGACGACAAAACAGGAAAAGAGCACTTCGTCCTACCCGATTTATGCCAGCTTCCAATCACGTTTCCGATCCCCTGGAAATGACCTTCCGCGCGGTGGCGCTGGGGCTCTTCCTGGCGCTGGTCTTCGGAGCGGCAAACGCCTATCTGGGAATGAAGGCGGGGCAGACCATCGCCGCCACCATCCCGGCGGCCGTGATCGCCATCGCCGTGTTCCGCGTGATGGGCGGGGGCGTCCTGGAGCAGAACATCGCCCGCACGGCCGCTTCGGTGGGGGAAGCGCTGGTCGCCGGGGCGATCTTCACCATACCGGCCTTCATGATGGTCGAAATCGACGGCCAGCACTTGTGGGCGAACCTGCGCCAGCACTACTGGCAATCCGTGCTGATCCTGCTGGTGGGCGGCCTAATCGGCGTGTGCTTCATCGTTGTGCTGCTCTAACAGCGCTGGATTCGGAGAAGCTCAACCAATATGCTCGGAAGTGGGTATCCCTTTCATTCAGCCATTGGCGCTGAGTCCGGCTTGGTGGGGCGGTCCCCAGGGACCGCGCGGGACGCCCTCGTCCCGCTGCCGGATGCGGAGGCAGGGGCCTCCGCGCGGGCGAGGGCGCCCGCCCCACACGACTTTGCTGGAGACGACGCCCGGATCAAAGATCGTAGCGTACCTGGAGCCAGTTCACGATGTTGGGGTATGGACAGACTCGCCGGAT
>OCTA010001295.1_pt1 | contig 23008 bp, 23 predicted proteins | sample 1538991 | NCBI WGS metagenome assembly OCTA01 (sample SAMEA3539302, study PRJEB22396) | soil metagenome | biome: tundra; feature: field; material: soil | place: USA | collected 2010-05 | depth 0.15 m | reverse complement strand
GGCGGCGCGACCGCCACCGGCGGCGGGGAAACCACGGCTTCGGCGACGGCGGGCGCGGCGGAATGCGCCCCGCGATGGAACACCAGCGCCACCAGCGCGATCGCGACGACCGCACCGCCGACCCCCGCCACCAGCTTCATCGGCAAGGGCCGCCGGCCGATCGGCGCGCGCGGGTCGAACACAAACTGCTCGAGCGGACCGATGAAGCGGATCTTGACGTGCCCGAGCTCGACGACGTCGCCCGGGTTCAGCTCGATGCGTTCGTAGTCTTCGCCGTTGACCCGGACACCGTTGGCGCTCTGCAGATCGACGATCGTGTAGTGGTCGCCCTCGCGCACCACCTTGGCGTGGTGGCGCGAGATAGACCGGTGATTGAGCACCACCTCGTTCTCGTCGGTCCGACCGATGACCAGCGAGGCCTTGTCGAGCGCGAACTCGGTCCCCGCCAGGTCGGTCGTGAGCACCAACATCCGCGCCGGCGGCCCAGCCGCGGGTTGGCCGTCGCTGCCGAGCGCCCGCAGCGGAATGGTCGGTTGACCTTCGACCACTTCGGGAGCGGCCTCCTGGGGCGGGGCCACGGGACTCACCGCGGGCGAAGGGGGCGATGTCTTGACCCGCGGGCGCGGCGGGGGCCCCGCCGCGGGCGCGACCTGCGGCGCCGCGGCAGCCGCCATGGCGGCGACCGAGGCACGGGTGGGAATCGCCACCGGTCCCCCGACGGTGGCCATGGGCGCCGTGATGGCCGGCATACTCGGCATGGTCGGCCGATCGGTGATGGGGGGCTGCTCGCCGCGCAGGACGATGCGGTAGTCGCCGATCTGAACCTCGTCCCCCTCGCGCAGCGGGGTCGGCGACGCGATCTTCGTGCCGTTGACGCGAACCCCGGTGAAGCTGGTGAGATCCTCGATGAAGAGCCCGCCGTTCTGCTGCGACAGGCGCGCATGCCGGCGCGAGATGTTGCGCTCGGTGAGACGGATGGTGTTCCCCTCCAGGCGACCGATCGTCATCTCGTCGCGCGCTAGCGGGACGACCGTGGTCTTACCCTCATCGTCTTCGATGGTCAGCTTGAACACGGTAAGGCCCTCGAATCCCGGGCATTTTCACTGTATCCGCCGGGCTCGGCCGGGTCAATCGGATACACTCTAGCGGACGATGGAGAGGGCGGCGGCGATGACGATGCCCATCCCGATGACGAAGGCGCCGGCCACGATGGCGACCGCGATGTTCTTGTTTTCGTGGATCTCGCGCCGGAGGTTGTAGGGGGTGATCATCTCCCACAGGTAGTAGCCCACGATCAGCAGCACGATGCCGGACAGGCCGAACAGCGTCGCATCCAGGAGCAGACGGCCGAGCGGCGCCGAGGGGGACAGGGGCATCGACGCCTACAGGCTCCGCAGCTCGGGGTAGGTGGTCATGACGTCCGTCTCGGTCATCGAGTCGTCGGGATCGGCCGGCGTCCAGATGACCTCAAGCCCCAAAATCCCGTCGGGCGCCACGCCGCCGAGCTCGGTGAGCAGGGAGGCCAGATGCTCCTCCGACTCCAGGGCGCCGAAGCGCTCGAGCGGAACACGGGTGGCGGCCACCAGGGTCACGACCACCAGCTCGAGCACTTCCTTCCCCTCCTCGGCCGCCACCGACGAGCGGGAGACATGTCCGTCGGCGACCCGCACGCGCTCGACCTGGAAGCGACTTCGCTCCGCCAGCGTGACGCCGTTCATGGCGGTCTCGGCGTTGGTGAGGTTCATCGGTCCCCGGGCCTCGGCCGACGCGTAGCGGATGGCGTCCTTTTCGCGCAGCAGCTCGAGCGCGGTCTGCTGGAGCAGCGCCGCCAGCCCCGACTCGGTCGACGTGTCCCCCTCGGTGGCGAAATCGGCCAGGCGCTCCTGGATCCCGCGCGCCGAGCGCCCCAGCGCCAGCTGGAGCTTGTAGAGGTAGGCGCGCCCCGGCATGGCCATCACCTCGCCGCCGTCGTCGTCCCAGGTGCCAGCCGACGAGGTCACGCCACGGCTGGCGCGTACCGCGCGCACGACCGACGTCACCACCAGTCCCGCCACCATCAGACCGAGGAGGGTGCCGAACAGGCCGAAGCCGCCGCCGAAGCCGTAGCCGCCGAAGCCGGGCAGGAACAGGAAGTGCGAGCCGCCGCCATAGTAGCCGCCGCCGTAGCTGCGCCCGTACCCGCCCCCCGAATAGCCGGGCGACGACGGCATCGACATCCCCCCCCCGGACCGAAAGCCCTGACGACCGCCAAAGCTCGCACCCGAGCGGGGTCCCGCGAAGGCCAGGGCCGGCGCCAGCGCGAACAGGGCCAGCGCGAAAAAGGTCAGCCAGCGGGGGGCGCGGCGTGCGGGCTTCATGACGTTCAGAGTCTATGCTGCCGATCCCGCAGCCGCAACGCGGGGGGGACGGTCGACTATTGCCGGCTGCGCGACAGCTCCTGGAAATACTGCCGCAGCGCCGGGAGCGCCCCGATGAGACGCCGAAAGTAGTCCCGCCCCAGGAAGAGCAAGGTGGTCGGCGTGACGGCTCGAACGGTGGCGCTGGTCGGGCTGTCTTCGAGCAGCGACATCTCGCCGAAGACGTCACCGGCGCTCAGGCGGGCCACCGCGCCCTCCTGCCCTTCGATGTCGTTGGTCCGGACCACCTCGACTTCCCCCAGCAAGATGACGAACAGGCCCTGCCCCTCCTCGTTCTCACGGATGACCACCGTCCCGGCCGCCACGTCGACCCCCTCGAAGCGGCGAATCAGATCCATCTGCTGCTGGTGGTCGAACGGCTTGAAGATCGGGGAGCTGGCCAGCAGGTTCTTGAGCAGGCGCTCGCGCGCGAAGTGATCGAGGCGCTCGGCCAGCACCGGGACCGCCGCGATGAGCTCCCCGACCGCGGCCCGGCTGACCTCCAGGATGTCGGCCTCGCCGACCACCTGCACCGACGCCGTCCGGGGCTGCTCGGTCAGGAGCGCCACCTCGCCGAACATGGCGCCCTCGAGGAGCCGGGTGCGCTCGATCGCGCGGGCCGAGGCCGGATCCCCCACCAGCACCCGCACCTCGCCACTGGCCACGAAGTAGAACGCCGAGCCCGGATCCCCCTGCCGCACGACCAGATCGCCATCGCTGCCGCGCAGGAGCCGAAGCATCCGCACCGCCGCCGAAAATAGCTCGGCCGGCAGCTCGGAGAAGAAGGGCGCCGCCAGGAACTGCTCCGGGTACTGGACGAAGACGGACAGATCGAGGGCCCGCTCCCGCGCGCGGCGCGCGATCTTGGCGGGATCGGCCGCCGCGGCGGGGGCCAGCGCTTCGATCGGCGCTTCGAGATCGACCGGCGCCTGGCGGGCCGCGAACTTGACCAGCGTCCGGGAGCCGTGGGCGAAGCTCCCGGCCATGGCCGCGACGATCTCGTCGGTCTTCTGTCCCAGCGATTCGAGCACCTTGCAGCCGACCAGGCCGGGCAGCAGGTGCCCCGAGCGCACGTCGTGGAGCGCCACCGCGCGCAGCACCTCCACCGCGCCGGCCTGGTCGCCGAGGCGAAGCAGCAGATCGCCGATCCGCCGCCGGCTGTCGGCGTCGAGCGGATTCGCCGCCAGCATGTGGTCCTGGAGCGCCAGCGCGGGCGCGAGCTGCCCCGCTCGGGCCAAGTTGCGTGCTTCGGTTTTGAGGTCGCGAAGCTTCAGCGTCATTGCGCGAACGTTATCCGGAGCGTGAAATGGGATCCAGTGGGGGATCTGAGCGGACCGTCTTTGCTCGAGGCCGTCGAGGCGCTCGGCCTTTCCGAGCTCGGACGCTCGGCGCTGGGCCGGCCGATCTGGGGTCGCCGTTTCGGCGGTCCGGGCGTCCCGCTGCTGATCATCGGCGGCATCCACGGCGACGAGCCGTCCAGCGTCGAGGCGCTGCTGGACCTGGCCGTCCGATTGGCGGCCTCTGGGGATCCCCCGCCCCTGTTCCTCATCCCGGTGGCCAACCCGGACGGGATCGCCCGCGGCGCCAAGAACTCGGCACGCGACGTCGACCTGAACCGAAACTTTCCGGCCCGATCATTCGCCGCCGCCCACGCCCCGGGTTACTTCCCGGGTCCGGCCCCGCTCTCCGAGCCCGAGACCCGGCTCGTGGCTGAGCTGGTCGATCGGGAAGGCGTCCGGGGCGCCGTGGCCGTGCACGCCCCCCTCGCCTGCATCAACTACGATGGGCCGGCCGCCGCTTGGGCCGGGGCGGTCGCCGCAGCGTGCGGCTGGCCGGCGCGCGGCGACATCGGCTACCCGACGCCCGGCTCCTTCGGCTCTTGGCTGGGCTTAGACCGTGGCCTACCGATCCTCACGATCGAGCTGCCACCCGGTCCGCTCGAGCCCTTCCGCCAGAGCGCCGCCGACGCGCTGGATGCGGCCGTCGCGCACGCGCCCGGGGCCGCCTCCGTCGCCGACCCTCCCGACAAATGAGGTAGTATTGCTTGACAGGTGGGTGGGGGTCGTACTTCTCTGACCCCTCGTTCAAAATGGACAACACGGAGCGCACGTTCCTGGAAGCGATGTCGAGAGCGCTCGTCTCTCTTCCTTTTGATCTCAAGGTCCTCCTGGAGGCGGTCGCGGATCCGGACCTCGAACGGGAGGCCCGAGAGCTTGCGGCGGCCACGGTTGTGCACGTGATCACACCCAAGGACGGCAACGTCGACGCGCCGCTGCGGTTCACCGAGGACGTCGTTCAGCTCCGGCTGGCCGTGATCAAGATCGCGGCGGAAGGCGGCGAAGGGGCGCCGGCGTTTCGCCAGCGGTTCGCGGAGGACTTCGCGCGCTTCGAAGAAGAGCTCCAGCTTTTCCGGCAGACCCTGGGAAACGACATCGTCGATTGGCTGGATGGCCGCTGGGCCATGCTCGCAAAGGGGGTCTACGTAAAGAAGAAGATCCCGGCCTTTGTCGACGATGAAGCGGGCACCTTCCTCTACGACGAGGGATCGCGCTTCAGCACGCTCTATCCGGTCACGGAAAAGACCGTGGCCGGGCGGCTCAAGCAGGCCCAGCCCTTCATCGATCATCTGGCCCGCAAGCACGAGCAGGACAAGAAGAGGATTACGTCGTAGGGACGTAGCGGTTCACGAAGGACCGGTTTCGTCTCGCGCGTGTCCGTGTCAACGATGGCGTCGCTCTGGTCGCTCGGTGACTCGCCGGCGGGTCTGCTGGACCTGGCCGTCGCCCTGGCCCAGGGCGCCTCGCCGCCGCCGCCGGAGGTCAACGCCGCCGCGCGCGCCGCGGCGCCCGCCATCGCCGAGCTTCCGGCGCCGCGCATCCGAGCCGCCATCGAGGGGGTGATCATGGCGCGGTCCCTCGAGGTCGGCCTGCAGTGGATGCACGACGCCGGCGTTCTCGGGGTGGTCCTACCCGAGCTGGAGGCGACGGTCGATTTTTCGCAGGAGGCCGGCCGGCGGCACAAAGACGTCTGGGAGCACACCAAGCAGGTCGTGACCCAGTCGGTGCCGAACCCGCTGGTCCGCTGGGCCGCGCTGCTGCACGACATCGGCAAGGTGCCGACGCGGGTGATGCTCCCCGACGGCAAGGTCACCTTCCACCGCCACGCCGAGATCGGCGCGCGGATGTGGGAGCCGATCGCGCGGCGGCTGGGGTTCGACAAGGAGATGCGCCAGCAGATCCGGTTTCTGGTGCTGCACCACCTGCGCGCGAACGCCTACGCCCCCAGCTGGACCGACGCGGCGGTGCGCCGCTTCGACCACGAGATGGGCGAGCACCTGGACGATCTCCTCGACCTGTCACGCGCCGACGTCACCTCGCGCCGGCCGGGACGGCGGCAGGAGGCGGTCCGGAACATCCACGCGTTCAAGGAGCGGATCCTGGCGCTTCGGGAGCTCGACGCGCGGGTGCCGCCGCTGCCGCCGGGCCTGGGCAACACGATCATGGAGGCGTTCGGGCTCCCGCCGTCCAAGCGGATCGGCGATCTGCGCAAGCTCTGCGAGGACGCCGTCGAGCGGGGCGAGCTGGAGGAGCGCCGCGACGCCGCGTACTACGTCGATTACCTGCGCAAGTCGGGGTCGGTCGGCCCGTGACGCTCTGGCGATCCTGGCCGCGGCGCGATTCCTAGTCCCAGTCGCCGACACCCTCGAGGGGCTCGTCCTTCTCGTAGTGGACGAGGTTGCGTTTTCGACGACGCAGGGTCTTCACCCCGGAGGCCACGAAGGCCGTGCAACCGATCGACACCAGCGTCACGGCAATGAGCGCGGGCAACGGCATGAATCCCAGTTTGGACCAGCCCGGCGCCCGATGCCAGACTACGGTGGCACCTCATGCCCGAGCTGCCCGATCTGGTCCACGTCGAAGACGTCCTGCGAAAAACCATCGCGGGGAAAACCATCACCGGCGCGCGCACCGGCGATCCGACGGTCCTGCGCATCATGGTTGGCGAGCCGTTTCCCGCGTTGCTGGTCGGACGGCGGATCGAAACGGTCGAGCGCCGCGGTCATTTCATGCGTTTCGGGATCTCGGGCGGCCTGGTCGTGGTGGTCAACGCCATGCTGGTGGGGCGCTACAAGCTGCTTCCCCACGCCCCGGGGGCGCCCAAGAAGGACCCCAAGAAGGACCCGCGCGCGCTGGGCCTGGCGCTGGATTTCGAAGACGCGCCCGAGCTGCAATACCTCGACGACAAACGAATGGGGAAGGTCTACGTCGCGCGCGCCGAGGACGAGGCGAAGATTCCGATCTACGGCGGGATCGGTCTCGATCTGATGTCGCCCGCCTTCACCCGCGCGGCGTTCGGTGCGGCGATGGCACGGCGGCGCGATCAGGTGCGCGCCTTTCTCATGGACAAGTCTGCGCTGGCGTCGATCGGCAACGCCTACGCCGACGAGATCCTGTTCGCAGCCGGCCTGCATCCCAAGACCTTCTGCCGGAAGATAGACCCGCCGGGGGTCGACGCGCTTTATGAGTCGATCGGACGCGTGCTGACCGAAGCCATCGCCGAGATTCGCCGGCGCGACCAGCCGATCGAGATCAAGGTGCGCGATTTTCTCGTGGTTCGCGGGCGCGACGGCAAGCCTTGCCTGGTCTGCGGCACCACCATCCGCTCCGTCCGCGTCGGCGCCGGCGACGCCTGCTTCTGCCCCACCTGCCAGCCGGAGACGCGTAAATTATTCGTGAACTGGTCTCAGCTCGGCGACCGCAAGGCGTAGAGGAAGATCGCGGCGGCCGTCGCGACGTTGAGCGAGTCGGCGCCGGGGGACATCGGGATCGTCACCTGGTGGTCGCACAGGGCGCGCGCCTCGGAAGAGAGACCGGGACCCTCGGCGCCGAGGACAATCGCCGTGCGCAGCGGGCGCTCGAAACCCGCCAGCGGCGTCGCGTCGGCATCCAGAACCGCCGCTACCAGCGACACGCCGTCGGCGCGCAGCTTCTCGAGATCATCGGGCCAGCGCGCCAACCGGACGATCGGCAACCCGAAAACTGCGCCAAGCGAAACCCGGATGGATTTTCGATAGAACGGATCGGCGCAACGCGGACTGAGGACGAGCGCCTCGGCCCCAAACGCCGCCGCGTGCCGGGCGATGGCGCCGAGGTTGTCGACGTCGGTCAGATCCTCGAGCACCACCAGCGTTCGGGCGCCGCGGGGGATCTCGGCGTGGGTTGGACGCTCCCCCACCGCCAGGCATCCGCGGTGGACGTGGAAGCCGGCGATGCGATCGAGGAGCTCCTGCGGCGCCAGGTAAACCGGGAAGGGACCGCCGAGCGCGTCCGCCAGAGTCGCCAGGCGCGGTCCCGTCAGCAGCACCGAGTGGACGCGCAGGCCGCTACCGAGCAGGCGGCGGACCACGCGCTCGCTCTCGGCGACGAAGCGGCCACCTTCCACGTTGAGCCAGCGTTCCTTGAGCTGCCGGTAGTCGGCGACGCGCGGGTCGTCGGCGTCGAGAATGTCGAGAGGGGGGAGCGCCACGCCGGCCCCAGGATAGACGATCGGCGGATCGCCGTCCGGCGTCGGCGCGGCCGTGTGATAGAAACGGAGGATGCGTCGGAGCGCCGCGCCGCTGCTTGTCGCGGGCCTGGTCGGTGCCGCCTGTTCCAGCCCCAGCGAGCCGCACGGCTCACCGGTGCTGACGCAGGTGGTATGGGTCGCGGGAGCCCAGCGGATGGTGGTCTGGCTGCCGAGCTCGGATCCAACCATGCCGGCGACCGTCCAGCCGGGCGGCCTGGAGGTCGACTTCGTCTTCGACCGCCGCCTGGACGGCAACCGGATCGAGGACACCGTGACGGAGAACGGCGTCCAGACGACCGTCCCCAAGTCGGCCCCCCCCATCACCGTCGGCTGGCCCGACCTGGCGACCGCCATGAGCACGCCGCCGTTCGCCGACCAGGTCGTCTACAACAGCGAGCCCCTCTACGGCGGATCCACCGCTTTCGTGTTGCTGCAACCGTTGGCGGTCGGCTTTCCCTCGTCGGACACGGTGACGTTCGCCCTCGACAAGACCGGGCTCACCAGCGCCTACGGCGATCAGATGACCGGTCCGGCGACGATCACCGTGGCGACCGGACCGTTCTCGGCGACCTTCGGGCTTCCGGCCGACGGCGACGGATCCACCTTGGTGCCCAGCGCCTTCATGCTTCCCGTCCTGTTCTCCAACCGGAGCGGGTCGATCGCCCAGATCGCACCGTACGTCCAGGTCCAGGCCGGCGGCCGTAACCTGCCGATCGTGCTGACGCCGAACGCCAGCGATCCGACGATCGTCTATCTGTCGCCGGCCAGCTGTCTCGGCGGGTGGCCGGCGGGTGTTCCCATCCAGGTGACCCTGCTGGCGGGGTTGCCCGACGCGTTCGGCGGCCCGCTGGCGATGACCACGGGCACGACCTTCATGGCCGCGGGCGCCGCGACGCCGGGCCCCGACGGGGGATGCGGCAGCGCCGACGCCCGCACCGACTGAATCGGTCGCGTGATCGAACGCGAACTTTAGTCCGTACCCGAATCGAGCCCTGCGTCGGGTGTGCATGCGGTGCGCGTGCAAACCCATTCGCCGTTCTCGCAAGAGACACCACTCTGGCGAAACCCATCGACGCAGGTGGGGTTCGGTGGGCACATCCCTGGATCGGGCGCGGGGCATTTGCCGTTGCTGCCACAGCCTCCAGTCAGGGGAAGAGTCAGACCAAGGACCAGGACTAGGGCGCGCATGTTCGATCCAATAGAAGCAACTCCAGGACCACCCCAAGGCTCGCCGGATCCGCATCATCCCGCCAGGCTCCGCGCGTGACGACTCGCTGATCGAGGCGATCGTGACAACTTCGTTGGCGGATGCGTGGCCGGTAATTCTCGGGTAGCTCGTCCAATTTTCGGGCAAAGCCCCTCTGAGGGTCGTTTTCTTAGTCGCGTGAGGCTTGACGGGCTTTGCCCGGCGAGCCTCGCCCGCGGGGGATTTAAGGGACCTCTGAGGGTCCTTTTCTCAGTCGAAGCTCCGGCCGAAGACCTCGGCGAAGCTCTCCCGCACGGCATCTTTGACCGCGTCGAGCGCGACCGGGTGGCCGAGCTCGCCCGCCATCGAGCCCATCACGGCGGCGTCGAGCCCGCAGGGATTGATGGCCGAAAAACGCGAGAGATCGGTGGAGACGTTGAGCGCGAACCCGTGCAGCGTCACCCAGCGCTTGACCGCGACGCCGATGGAGGCCAGCTTCCGCGCGCCGCCCGCGGTCCAGACCCCGGTCCATTCCGGCTTACGGACGCCGGGAAGCTCGAAGCGCGCCAGCGCGCGGATGAGCGCCTCTTCCAGGTTGCGCAGATAGACGTGCAGATCGCGCTCGTTCTGGCGCAGCAGGAAGATCGGATAGCCCACCAGCTGGCCCGGGCCGTGGTAGGTGACGTCGCCTCCGCGCTCGATCTCGAAGACCGGTAGATCGTCGGTGGCGAGCAGGTTCTCGCGGTGCGCGCTGCGGCCGGCGGTGATGACGTGCGGGTGCTCGACGAACAGCAGCGTATCGGGGATCTCGTCCTTCTGGCGCGCCGCGACCAGCTCCTTCTGCAGCGCCCACACCTCCCCGAACTCGCGGGTGTGAAGATCGATCAGTCGAGCCGCGTGGGCCGAGTGCGGCTCCGCCGCACGGAGCCCGTCGCGGGGGGGATTGGGGACCCTCCCAGGGTCCCCATGTTTGATGACACTCACCGGTTCTGAATATGGATCGCTTCGCCCAGGCTGGCCTTGGCCGCCTCCATGATCGCCTCGGGCAAGGTCGGGTGGGCGTGGATGGTGAGGCTGATGTCGTCGGCCAGAGCGCCCATCTCTATCGCCAGCGCCGCCTCGGCAATGATGTCCGAGGCACCGTTGCCGACCACCTGGATACCCAGGACCTCCTTCGACGCCGCGTCGATCACCACCTTGACGAACCCGTCGGTGTCGGCGTTGGCGATGGCGCGCCCGAGCGCGGCGAAGGGGAACTTGCCGACTTTGATCTTGCGGCCGCGCTTTTCGGCCTCCTCGGCGGTGAGGCCGGCCGTGGCGACCTCCGGATCGCTGAAGATGACCGCCGGGATGCAGCGCACGTCGAACTCCGCTTTGTGGCCCGCGATCACTTCGGCGACCACCTCGGCCTCCCGCGAGGCCTTGTGGGCCAGCATCGGCTGTCCGGCCACGTCGCCGATGGCGTAGATGCCGGGGACGTTGGTGGCGCAGCGCCGATCGACGGGGACGAAGCCACGTTCGATCTTGACGCCGACCTCTTCGAGCCCCAGGCCCTCGGAGTTCGGACGGCGACCGACGGCGACCAGCACCTTGTCGGCGTCGAAGGTCGCTTCCTTGCCGGCCACGTCGACGGTGACCGCGGCGCGCCCATTTTTTTCGGCCCAGGACTTCGCCTTGGCGCCCGTGACCACCTCGACGCCCAGCTTCTTGAGCTTGCGCGCGACCAGCTGGACGATCTCCGGGTCGTTGCCCGCCAGGATGTTCGGCAGCGCCTCGACGACCGTGACGTGCGCGCCGAGCTTGGCGTAGAGGGTGCCGATCTCGATGCCGATGTAGCCGCCCCCGATCACGACGAATCGCTCCGGGACGGTGGCGAAATCCAGCGCGCCGGTCGAATCGACGATCCGCTTGCCGTCGAACTTGAACCCCGAAATCTCGATCGGCCGCGATCCGGTGGCGATCACGATGTGGTCGGCCTCGACGGTGGTCTTGCCGTCTTTCTCGATGACCTCCACCGTGCTCGGCGAGGTGAGGCGGGCCGTGCCGGTTCGATAGTCGCACCCGTTGGCCTTGAGCAGCGACCGCACGCCGCCCGTGAGCTTCGAGACGACGTCGCCCTTCCAGGCCTGCATCTTGGCCATGTCGACCCGCAGGTTGTCGGACAGGATGCCGATCTCCGCGCCGTGGCGAACCTTGTCGTAGATCTTGGCGGCGTTGATGAGCGCCTTCGACGGGATGCAGCCGACGTTGAGGCAGATGCCGCCGGGCTTGTCCCGCTCGACGACCAGAGCCTTCTTCTTGAGCTGCCCCAGCCGGATGCCCGCGACGTAGCCGCCCGGGCCGGCGCCGATCACCAGCGCCTCGACGCGAATCTTCTGGTCCGCCATGCGGCAGGCTTACCCCGGTTGGACGGTCGTCGGCAACCGGCGCCGCCGCTAGGGCCGGACGGTCTTGTCGCGCACCCGATCGAGCTCGTCCAGCTGCTCCTCGAGCGCCCGCGACGGTCGCGCCAGCACGTTCTCGATGATCGCGCGGGCCGGCGGTGGCCCCACCGGCTCCTCGGCGGCGACGGCCGCCCGGACCTCGCCCTCGACCTCGGCCCGCATGGCGGCCTCGGCACCGGCGTCGAGGATCTTCTCCGAGGAGAGCCATGCCCGCAGGCGCTCGAACGGCTCCCCCTCGGCCAGGACCGCCTCGACGAGCGTCCCCCCCTCGCCGCGCCTGGCGCGCTCGGCGGCGGCGTGGACCGCGGCGTAGACCGCCAGAAGATCGCGCCCGTCGACGCGCACGCCGGCGAGACCGTAGGCCAGCGCCTTGACCGCCAGCGTTTCCGATCGGGTGACGGGCGCCTCGCGGTTCATGTCGCCCATGCAGACGAAGACCGCCGGCACCCGAAAGACGCCCGCGAAATTGAGGCCGGCGTGGAAGTCTTCGGCGGTGGTCGCCGCGGCGTCGAGCGTGGCCAGCACCACCGTCGGCTTTCGCTGGATCTTCGCCGCCCAGGCCATCCCGGTGGCATGCGGAAGCTGCGTCCCGGCGTGGGGAGACCCCGGAACGACGTTGAGCGCCCGCGGAACCGCCGGCGAACCCGGGAGCTGGCGTCCGCGCGCCAGATCGTTGGCGTTACCGAAGAGCTGGGCGACCCAGGCCCGCAGCGGCAACCCGCGGTAGAGGGCCACGCCGGCCTCGCGCCGGCCCGGCACGATGACATCGTCGGGACCGAGCGCCGCCACCAGGCCGACGATCGCCGCCTCGTACCCGCGCGTCTCGGCGTAGGAGCCGATGCGGCCCTTGGCGACCTGATCGCGCGCCGCCTGATCGACCGCCCGGAGACACAGCATCGCGCGATAGGCGCCGCGCCACACGGCGGGAGCGGCGACCGGAACCGCCGGGCGATGCGCCGCTCCCCCGCCGGGCGGCGAGAGAATGGCCTGAAGCTCGGTCGCACGCCGGTAGTCGTCGTCGGTCCAGACCTCGACGCTGGGCGTATCGAGGTCACCCATTCCCGCCCGCAGGCTGGGCGTCTTCGCTGGACCGGCTTTTGCCATCGACCTACATCCGACCTACGACACGCCGAGACGGTCGGGCGACTCGAGCGTCGCCTTGATCTCGGCGACGAAGCGCGCGGCGTCGTAGCCGTCGACCACCCGGTGATCCACGGAGATCGAGAGATTCATGAGGTCTCGAATCTCGATCTTGTCGCCGATCACCGCCGGGCGGCGGCTGATCTTGTGAACACCCAGGATCGCCACCTCCGGGTAGTTGATGATCGGCGACGCCAGCACGCCGCCCAGCGCCCCCAGGCTGGTGATCGTGAAGGTCGAGCCCGAGAGATCCTCACGCGCGGCCTTGCCCGTGCGGGTGACGGCGGCCAACCGCTCGATCTCGGCGGCCAGCTCCACGACCGACAGCGGGTTGGCGTCGCGCACGACCGGCACCAGCAGCCCGGCCTCCGTCGCGGTGGCGAGGCCGATGTGGATCTGCTTGCGCTGCACGATCTCGCCCGCCGCTTCGTCGAGGGTGGCGTTCAGCTGGGGGAACTTCTCCAGCGCCGCGACCGTCGCCTTGACGATGAAGGGCAGAAACGAAAGCTTGATCCCCGTCCCCCCGCCGGCCAGTCGCTGGTTGACGCGCGCCCGCAGGAGCACCAACTCGGTGCAGTCGATCTCCTCGACGTAGGTGAAGTGCGCGGCCGTATGCTTCGAGCGCACCATGTTCTCCGCGATCTTCTTGCGCAGCCCGCGGAATGGAACCCGAACGTCGCCCGGTTCTGCGATCGTGCGGGCTCCCGGCGCGGGACCCTTCGCGGCACCTGAGGCGCCCCGGGTCGCCAGCTCGACGTCGTTGGAGGTGACGCGTCCGGCGGGGCCCGTCCCGCTCACCGCCCGGATGTCGACGCCCGCGTCGCGCGCCAGCTTTCGCGTGGCCGGCGTCGCCAGCACGCCCGTTCCGGGCGTCCCGTCCCCACTCCCACCAGCCGCGGCTTTGGCGGGCAGAGCGTCCGATCGCGTGGGGTCCGACGGGCTCTGCCCGGCGGGACCCTTCGCGGGGGGTACGGGACCCTCCGAGGGTCCCGTGTCCATCTCGATCTCAATCAGGACCTTGCCGACGGGACAGCTCTGCCCCTCGGCGTAGAGCCGGCGCGCGACCCGTCCGCCGCGCGGCGCCGAGATCTCGACGGTGGCCTTGTCGGTCATGATCTCGACCATCGGCTGATCGTTCTCCAGGAGATCGCCCTCCTTGACCAGCCAACGGACGACCTCCCCCTCGACCAGGCCTTCGCCGATGTCGGGCAGCCGGAATTCGTAGATCATGGCGTCGCCTCCGCTTCCTAGAAGGAAAGCACGCGCCCGACCGCGTCCAGGATGCGGTCCGCGTCGGGCAGGTACTCGTGCTCCAGCGTATAGGGAAACGGGGTGTCGAACCCCGTGACCCGCAGGATTGGCGCCTCGAGGTGCAAGATGGCCTTCTCGGCGATGGTGGCCGCCAGCTCGGCGCCGAACCCGGAGGTGCGCGGCGCCTCGTGAACGATCACGACCCGGCCCGTCTTCTTCACCGACGCGAGGATGGCCGCCTCATCGAAGGGCACCAGCGTGCGCAGATCGACCACCTCCAGGTCGAGCCCTTCGGCCTCTCCCTTCTGGGCCGCCTCGAGCGCCGTGTGCACCATCGCGCTCCAGGTGAGGATGGTGACCTGGCTTCCCGAGCGCACCACCTTCGCCTCCCCGATGGGGATGGTGTACTCCCCCTCGGGCACGTCGGCGCGCGACTTGTGGTAGTAGCGCTTGGGCTCCATGAAGATGACCGGATCTTCGCCCCGGATGGCGCTGGCGAGCAGCCCCTTGGCGTCGATCGGGTTCGACGGGCAGACCACGGTCAACCCCGGAATATGGGTGAACAGCGCCTCGGGCGACTGCGAATGGTAGTGGCCGCCCTTGATGCCACCGCCGATGGGCGTCCGGATCACGACCGGCGCGGCATACTCGCCGCCCGAGCGGTAGCGGATCTTGGCCAGCTCGTTCACGATCTGGTCGTAGGCGGGATAGATGTAGTCGCCGAACTGGATCTCGGCGACCGGACGCAGCCCGTAGAGCGCCATCCCGATGGCCGCCCCCACGATCCCCGATTCGGCCAGGGGCGTGTCGATGCAGCGGTCGGCGCCGAATTCCTCTCGCAGGCCGACGGTGACCTGGAAGACGCCGCCGAAGCGGCCCACGTCCTCGCCCAGCACGACCACGCGGGGATCGCGACGCATCTCGACGCGCAGGGCGTCGTTCACGGCTTGGATCAGATTCATCTCCGCCATGGGCGGGCGTCTCCTTGGGGTGGCGGACTACCGCATTCCTTGCCTGCTGGCAAGTCGCTCGAAGGCGCTAGGCCGCTCCGGCCGGCGCGCGAAGTTTGTAGCCCACGTGACGAACCGTCTCGATCATGGCGCTGCCGGGTCCGAGCTTGGCGCGCAGCCGGCGGACGTGGATGTCGACGGTGCGGGTCCCGCCGGCGTAGCGGTAGCCCCAGACCCGCGACAGGAGCTGCTCGCGGGAGAACACCCGGCCCGGGCGTTCGGCCAGGAACTTGAGGAGCTGGAATTCCTGGCGTGGCAGCTTGAGCGCCCGCCCGCGGTAGGCCGCCTCGACCGCCACCGCGTCGATGACCAGATCGCCGATCTTGATGCGCCCCGCGGCCCGGAACGAGGACATGCGCCAGTCGAGCTGGCGGATGCGGGCGTAGAGCTCCGGTCCGACCACCGGCGACAGCACGAAGTCGTCGGCGCCCGCCTCCGGGTCGAGACCGGCCAGCCGCGAGACCTCGACACACAACAAGACCGGCACGTCGGCCAGCGAGCCGACCTCGCGGACCCGGCGGATGGCGGCCCGCCCCACCTCGAGATGCGCGCCGGCGTCCACCACCACCACCGAGGGGCGCGAAAGCTCGATATCCTCGGGAAGCTGATCGACGTCGTAGCCGACCGCGACGATCTCGCAGCCGAGGTCGTTGAGCGCCGCGGCCGGCGAATCCGGCTCCGAAGTCGCCGTGGCGGGATTGGAGGTGACAACCAGGGCGCGCATGCGCGGCTACAGTATCTGGCGCCGTCCCCATCGGCAACTGCGGCGGCGAAGAGACGGCGGACGAAATATCAAGGGTTGGTTTCGAAATAGCGGCCGGCACACCACGGTCATCATCTTGCGGCGAAGGCTTGGCGTCGCGCGGACCTGGTGCAATACTCTTGAGTAATGGACGACTTCCACTGCTCCTTCTGTGGGAAGCGACGCCGTGAGGTGCGCAAGCTGATCTCGGGTCCGCGTGTCTTCATCTGCGACGAGTGCGTCGCGCTGTGCAACGACATCATCGCCAAGGAAGAAGCGGCCGAGCGCCCCAAGCATCCCCGGCCCCGCGAGATCTACGACGAGCTCAACAAGTACGTGATCGGCCAGGACCGTGCCAAGAAGGCGCTCTCGGTGGCCGTGCACAACCACTACAAGCGGATCGGCCAGCACGGCAAGGCGGGCGAGGTCGAGATTCAAAAAGGGAACATCCTGCTGCTCGGCCCCACCGGCTGCGGCAAGACCCTGCTGGTCCAGACGCTGGCCAAGAAGCTGGACGTCCCCTTCGCGATGGCCGACGCCACCACGCTGACCGAGGCCGGCTACGTCGGCGAGGACGTCGACAGCGTCATCAAGTCGCTCTACCGGAACGCGGGGAACGATCCCGACAAGGCCAGCCGCGGCATCGTCTGCATCGACGAGATCGACAAGATCGCGCGCAAGGGCGGCGGGCCTTCGGTGACCCGCGACGTTTCGGGCGAGGGCGTCCAGCAGGCGCTCCTCAAGATCCTGGAAGGTAAGCAGGCCTCGATCACGCCCGATGGCGCCCGCAACCGGCCCCAGCAGGAGCTGATCCAGGTCGACACGACCGACATCCTCTTCGTCTGCACCGGCGCCTTCAACGGCGTCGAGGAGATCGTCCGCCGGCGCGTAGGCGAGCGTGGCCTGGGGTTCGGCGCGCACATCGGCAAGGGGGAAGAGTCGAAGAACGCCCTTCGCGCCATGACGCGCACCGAGGACCTCATCAAGTTCGGCATGATCCCGGAGTTCATGGGACGGCTGCCGATCATCGTCGCGGCCGACGATCTGGACGTCGACATGCTGGTCGAGATCCTCTGGAAGCCCAAGAACGCGCTGGCCAAGCAGTACGAGCGCCTGTTCGACATGGAAGGGGTCAAGCTGCGCTTCACCGAGGATGCGCTGCAGGGGGTGGCGGAGGAGGCGACCCGCCGCAAGTCGGGAGCCCGCGGACTGCGCGCCATACTGGAGGAGGTCATGCTCGACGTGATGTACGAGATCCCCTCCTTGACGGGGGTCAGCGAGTGCGTGGTCACCCGCGATGTGGTCGTGTCGCGCAGCCGGCCGCAGCTGGTCCGCGAGAAGAAAGCGTCGTAGCTCCCCTTCTCAAGTTTAGTGCCGGGCGGGTCGAAGTACGACCGACCCCCTTTACCGGCGCCGATCCGACGTTAGAATTCTTTTCCACATCCGAGGTCGACCGAACATGCTGAGCCCGAAAGAAAAAGCCCAAATCCGCGCCGTGCTCGGGGACGAGCAGAAGCGACTCGTCAAGAAGAGCGAGAACGCGCTGTCTTATTCGATGAACCACGAGCGCAACATCGGGCGCGATTCGATCGACGAATCGATGGAGGAGGAGATCTTCTCGACCGAGATGCGGCTGCACGATCGGGAGAAGTTCCTGCTCGGGAAAATCAACAAACAGCTGGTCCGCCTGGATGCCGACGAGATCGACGTCTGCGAGGACTGCGGAGAAACGATCTCCTTCCGGCGGCTGGTGGCGCGTCCCGTGACGACGCTCTGCATCGACTGCAAGGAACAGAGCGAGCGTGAGGAACAGGCCACCGAACAGGCGGGACGGGCGGGAGGGTTCGGCGATCTCAACGAGGGTAGCGAAAGCGAAGCCAAGCTCCCCGCCGAGGAGTGAGCATCTGGGCCTCCGCGGCATGTAATTGCCGCTACGCTCCTTTCGTTATAGCGTCGTTGCTGGTGCGGATGGCAGACGATGGCCGATAACCGATATCGCATCACCGAGCGGGTCGCCGCCGGTGGTATGGCCGAGGTCTTCCGCGGCGTGGCCGAGTCGATGCGCGGGTTCAAGAAGAACATCGCCATCAAGCGGATTCTCCCGGCGCTGACCAAGAACAAGAAGTTCGTCGCCATGTTCCTGGACGAGGCGCGGCTGTCGCTCTCGCTGCAGCACGCGAACATCGTGCAGGTGTTCGACATCGGCCACTCCGAGGACACGTACTTCATCGTCATGGAGTACGTCGACGGCATCGACCTAAAGGCGCTGCTCGACTGGCGGCGGCGGATCAACAAGCGCATCCCGGTCGCGCACTCCCTCTACGTGATCATGGAGATCTGCAAGGGGCTCTCCTACGCGCACGAGCTGGCCAATCAGGACAACGACGCGCCGCTGGGGATCGTTCACCGGGACGTCTCGCCGCCCAACGTGCTGATGTCGAAGCAGGGTGAGGTCAAGGTCGTCGACTTCGGCCTCGCCAAGGCGACCAGCCAGGTCGAGGTGACCGACCCGGGCGTGGTCAAAGGGAAAATGAGCTACCTCTCGCCGGAGGCCGCGCGCGGCGAGGAGGTGGATTCCAAGGCCGACATCTTCGCGGTCGGCATCCTGCTGTACGAGATGCTCACCGGGAAACGTCTCTTCTACGGCGAGACCGACTACCAGACGGTCGAGCTGGTGCGCAACGCGAAGATCCCGCCGCTGCGGCCGCAGAACCCGCAGATCGAGCCCGAGCTGGAAGACGTGGTTCGCAAGGCCCTGTCGAAGCGCAAGGAGGACCGTTTCCAGAGCGCGACGGACCTTCAGGACGCGCTGGCGCAGTACAGCTATTCGCGCGGCCTCAAGGTGATCTCGCGCGACATCGCCGAGCTGGTGCGCCAGTGCCTGGAAGACAAGCGCATGCAGTCGGGCGAGGCCAAGCCCGTCAAGCCCAACAGCATCATCGATCACCTGCTCCAGGACGAGATCGTGAAGTTCACCTCGGTCGACTTCGAGGATCCGGGCGCCCAGCCGCTCCTGGCCGACGATCTCTCGGCACACTCCGGCCCCTCCCCATCGGTCAACGATGGCGATTTCGTCGATCCCCGCGGCTGGGCCGACGAGCGGCTCACGTCGCCGCCGATGGAGGCCGCCGAGGCCAAAGCGCTGGAAGGCCGCCGCACCTCACGAGACGCGGCGGCACCGACCGCTTCCGCCGGGCCGGCCCCCCGCAAGGCCGAGCGCATCCGCGTGCCGACCGGCGAAAACCAGGCGCCCCGGCCGTCGCCCGCGGTCCCCCTGGACTCGACGCCCGGGCCTGAAACCCTGGCCAGCGTCCTCGAGCCGACACCCGGACCGCAAGTCGGCGCGCAGCCCCGCTCGGCGGCGGCGGCGCGAACGGTCCAGGCACCCCGGCACGCGGGCCGCAGCTTTCTCATCGGCGTCGCGATCGGCGTGGTGCTGCTGGGCGCCGCCGCCGCCACCGTCATCGCCAAGCGAAACGTGCCCGGCGGCCTCCTGGCCCCGCATTGATCTAGATCGGGACCCTGAGAGGGTCCCGCGCCCCCCGCGATGAGCTCGGGCCGGCAAAGCCGTCCCTCCGCCGACGCGATTAACGGGTTACTTCCGGCGGAGGACGCGGGCGAATTTCGCGCGATCTTCGGGACCGATCTCGCCGCTGACCAGCAGCACGACGGCGTAGACGATGGCCGCGATCGCGGTGGCGGCCAGGCCCAGGATCTTGCCGTGCCCGGGGACGAAGTGGGCCGCGGCGGTGGCGGCCGCCATCGCCAGAACGACCCGCAGGACCGTCGCGACGGGCGGCGTCCCGCCCAGGCGCGCGCGGACGTAGACGACGGCAGCCACGAATCCCACCGCCATGCCCAGCGCCGTCGCGGTGGCGGCTGCCATCAACATCGGCGTCCCCACGGCGGCGCGCGGCACCAGCACCGCCGCCGCCGCCGCACCTACCCCCACCGTGAGGGCCATGAGGGAGAGCGTGGCCCGGGTGCGGCCGGCCGCGTTCAAGATGGCGCAGGCGACCCCCAGCAGCGCCAGGCAGCACTCGCCCGCGACCAGGATCGGCAACGCCGGCGCGCCGGCGCCGTACTCAGGCTTGTACAGCACCCCGAGCAGCGCGGCCGGCCGGGCGGCCAGGACCACGCCCATCGCCGCCGCCAGGATCAGCGCGTAGCGCAGGGTCTGGGCGACGTAGACGCGCGTCGCCTCCTGGTCGTCGACGAAGGTCGCGCGGGAGACCAGCGGGAAGATCACGAAGGTCACCACGATGAGCGCTTGATAGGGCAGGAGCGCCAGGGTTCGCAGCGCCTGGTAGTGACCGGCCACGGTGGCGGCGGCCGCGGCGTCGGCGCCCTTGCCCGCAAAATGGTGCAGAAGCGGCAGATCGTAGTTGAGCGCCAGGTTGAGCAGGAGCCCGTAGGTCACCACGGCGCTCATGTAGCCGGCCAGACGGCGGGTCGAGAATTTCTCGCCGGCCGGGATCGCCAGCCGCATCACCCGCGAGGCGACGATCAGGATGAACGCGGCGGCGGCGGCAAACCCCACGAACGCGCCGGTCACCTTCCACAGGAAGGCCAGGCCGAGCAGCAAGATGGTTTTGGCCGTCGAGAACCCGACGTCGAAGCTGGCCTGCGTTCGGAAGCGGCGCAGGCCGTTGGCCGATCCGACGAAGACCGCGTAGAGCGCGTAGAAGAAGGGAATGACGGCCGCGATGCGAAAGTAGGCGGTGTAGCGGGGCGCCTCTTCGAACGAGGCAATGAGCGGCGCGCCCAGGAAGAGCGCCAGCGCCAGCGTCCCGCCCAGCACCACCTGCATCCGGAGCCCCGCCCGCTGCACGGCCCCCGCACGGGCGTCGTCCTCGGCGGTGAACTTGGAGACCGCCTGGATGGTCGCCTGCACGACCGTGTTGTTCACGATCGACACGACGTTGTTCACCACCGCGAAGGCGCCGAACTCGGCCAGGCCGACCAGGCGGGTGAGCAGCACCTGCTGCAGAAAGCCGCTCACCATGAAGTAGAGCTTCGCGAAGCCGATGAAGATGGCGCCGCGACCGGCGACCACCGCGGCCTCGCCCGGCTGCGCTTCGGCGGCGGCGACTTCCGCGCCACTCATGGCTTTCGCCCCGCCACGACGCGCTCGATGCCGGCCAGATCCGGCCGGACGTGGACCTCGACGAAGCCCGCGGCGGTCAACAACGCGGCCGTGGCCCCCGCCTGGCCGGCGCCGATCTCGAGCGCCAGCGTCCCGCCCGGCGCCAGCAGCGCGGGCGCCGCGTCGACCAGCCGGCGCGCCAGATCGAGACCGTCGGCGCCGCCGTCGAGCGCCAGGACCGGCTCGGCCCGCACCTCCGGCGGCAACGCCGCCAGATCCGCCGAGGGAACGTACGGGAGGTTGGCGACGATCAGCGAAAACGGCGCCTGCCCCTCCAGCGGCGCCGCCAGATCGCCCTCGAGAAACGTCACCGCGACGCCGTGCCGTTCCGCGTTGCCGCGCGCGACCTCCAGCGCGGCGGCAGAGATATCGCTGGCGAACACCGCGGCGTCGGGCCGGAGCTTGGCCAGCGTCACCGCCAGCGCGCCGGAGCCGGTGCCGACGTCGGCGATGCGCGGCGCCTCGGCGCCGTCCAGCCGCGCGCGCGCCTCCTCGACCAGGGTCTCGGTATCGGGGCGCGGGACCAGCACCCGCGCGTCGACCGCGAAGTCGAGTCCCCAGAACTCCTTCTTGCCGACCAGATAGGCGACCGACTCACCGGCCTGCCGTCGCTTGATGAGCGCCCGGATGTCCGGCAGCTCGGTGGCCGACAGCGGCCGGTCGAACTGGACGTAGAGCTGAACCCGCGGCAGCGCCAGCACGTGCGCGACGATCAGCTCCGCGTCGAGCCGGGGCGTGGGCAGGCCGCGCTCGGAGAAGCGCGCGGCCGTCCAGCGGATGACGTCGAGGACGGTCCACTGCTGGGGCACGGGTGCGGGCACGGCGGCCGACGGCGCAGGGGCGGGCTTCGCGACCAATCTCGTCACTTCATCCGCAGGCGCTCGACCGGAACGCCGCCGAAGATGTGGCGCTCGACGATCTCGGAGACGTCGCCCACCGTGACGCCACCGTACCAAACTTGTTCGGGGTAGATCACCACCGCGGCGCCGCGCGGGCACTGGTCGAGGCAGCCCGCGGCGTTGGCCCGGATGCGCCCCTTGATGCCGCGCTCGTGCAGCAGACGCTTGAATTCGTCGCGCACGGCCTCGCTGCCCTTTTCCGCGCAGGAGCCCTTGGGGTTGCCGGGCTCGCGGCGGTTGACGCAGATGAAGACGTGTCTTTCGAAATGAGGCTCGGCCATGTCGGCGGCGATTATAGCGTTCCTATCGCGTCGGCGTGGACCCATCCCTCGAGACCGTTGCCGAGCCGGACCCGGACCCAATCCTGGTCGTGTTCGATGAGGCGCACCCGCAGACCGGCGTGGATCTCGAAGCCGGTGCGGTAGTTGGGATCCGCCCCCTCCTTGACCGCGACGACATCGGGGAGCACCACGCCGAAGGGCAGGCGCTCGAGCCGCAGGCGTCCGAAGAGCAGCGCGCCGCAGAGCAGCGCCGCGGCGCCCAGGACCGCGGCGCCCGCCGAGAGCGCGGGGCGGAGATCCCCGCGCGCGCCACGCCGGATCACGACCAAGACGAAGAAGCCCAGGTAGAGACCCACGAAGGCCCAGGTCTCGACGGAAGGTCCCAGCGCGGTCACCGCGCGGATCCAGAGCGGATCGCGATCCTCGCCTTCGATCCGGTCGTGGGCGCGACGCGCCACCAGCTTGCGGGCCTGGTCGAGGTTGTAGCGGGCATCTTCGTCGCCGGGATCGAGCGCGGCGGCACGCTCGAAGGCCCAGATCGCCGGGCCCAGCGCCCCCTTGCGAAAATAGGCGTCGCCCAGATTGAAGAAGAGATCCGGCGAAACGACGCCCTGGCTCACGAGCTCCTCGTAGGCGGCCACCGCGCCCGGCGTGTCGCCGCGCAGATAGGCCTCGTTGCCACGGTGCCAGGCCTCCTCGCGGCGATCGGCCCGCGCGGCCACCACCACCAGCAGCGAGACGGCGGCGAACGCCAGGGCGACCATGGCTGCCCGCAAGCCTCGCCCCCTCCCCGACCTCCCCACCGCGCTCACGATCCGCTTCCCCCGCCGGCGAACGGCGCTTTCTCGATGGCGTCGAGGAGCTCGTCCGCGCGGGCCAGGGCCGCCGACAGGACCGCCGGATCGGCCTTCCCGCCGCCCGGTGCGAAGCGCGCCTCGTCGCCGGTTT
>OCTA010001294.1_pt1 | contig 23010 bp, 22 predicted proteins | sample 1538991 | NCBI WGS metagenome assembly OCTA01 (sample SAMEA3539302, study PRJEB22396) | soil metagenome | biome: tundra; feature: field; material: soil | place: USA | collected 2010-05 | depth 0.15 m | reverse complement strand
GGATCGCGGATCAGTTCCGGCGGGCGTGCTGGTTCTTCTCCGGCGCGGTCTGGGAGATCGGTGACCTCGGCCTGGCGGTGGCCGGCCTGATCGTGAAGTACCTGGTCCCCGCGGGCGCGCCGGTCACGGTGGCCGTCGACGGAACGTTCTTCAAACGGTGGGGACGCAAGGTCGCCGAGGCCCGGTGGGCGTATGACGGGTCCGCGCAGGGCGGGAAGAAGATCGCGTTCGGGAACACCTGGGTGATCGCCGCGATCGTCGTTAAGCTGCCGTTCTGCTCCTCGCCGGCGGCGCTGCCGGTGCTGTTCAGGCTCTGGCGCGGCAAGGGCACTGCCTCCCAGGTCGAGCTGGCCGCGGAGATGGTGAGGATCCTGGCCGGGGCGTTCCCCGGCCGGGTGGTTCATGGAGTGGGCGATGCCGCCTTCCACGGCGAGCCCCTGGTCATCGAGGGCACGACCTGGACCACCCGGCTGCCCGCTAACGCGGTCCTGTACGGGCCGAAGCCGCCGCGCACCGGCAAGCGCGGCCGGCCCCGCGTCAAGGGCGCCCGGCTGGGCAAGCCCGCCCAGATCGCCGCGGACGCGACCTGGCAGGACGCGGCCGTCACCTGCTACGGCCGCACCGCCACCGTGCAGGCAGCCGCCATCGACGCGCTGTGGCACGGCAGCTTCGGCGCGGCCCCCGGCCGCCTCGTCCTGGTCAAAGAGCCTGGGTCAGCCAGGCCCTGCGACCTGGCGATCTTCACCCTCGACACGGCAGCTTCCCCCGAGGCGGTCATCGAACGATACGCCTGGCGGTGGCCCATCGAGCCGTCGAATGCGGCCGGAAAGCAGATCATGGGCGCCGGCGATGCCTGCAACCGGGTCACCGCCGCAGTCGAGCGGACCGTCCCGTTCGGATTCCTGGTGCAGTCCCTGCTGATCTGCTGGTACGCCCGCTACGCCTACGATCCCGCCGACGTCGCCAGGCGCCGCATGCTATGCCCGTGGTACACCACCAAGACCGAGCCCAGCACCGCCGACATGCTCGCCAGGCTCCGCCGCGAGTTCCTCACCGCCCGATTTCCTGCCATACGGCCAGGCCAGACCCCACCCCCGCAAATCCCCGACCACGCCTGGACCTGCGACACCCTCGCCGCATAACTCGGAAACACGAGGCGTATGGCGCCGAGAGATACCCGCGGCCGCCCGGAGCTCACCTCCGACCCGAGGTTCGTGACCGGCACGGCGCGCAACCTCAACCTGCCGGATCTGTATGGGCTGCTCGAAAGTGAACTGAGCCAGCGGTCCACCGCGCACTGGCTTACGGTCCTGACCTCGGCGGGGATTCCGCATTCGGCTATCAACGACCTCACCTCGCTGGTTACCGACGAGCATGCGATGGCCGTCGGCCTGTTCGAGACGCGCCAGGACGCTGTCGGGCATACGGTGCGCCGGGTGCGGTCGCCGCTGCTCTTCTCGGCGGGCGCGCTTCCCGACATCGGCGTCGCGCCCGTGCTCGGTCAGCACACGGTCGAGATCCTCGGCGAGATCGGATACGACCAGGCGCAGATCGCGGACCTGCTCGCCGCGGGCGTCATCCGGCAGTGGCAGGCCCCGGATTCCCCCGGCGGGTCATACTGGATCCGGTGAGAGTACTTGTGACCGGCGGGACAAGCGGGCTTGGCCTCGCGATGGCCCGGGCCCTGGCCGCCGCGGGCAGCGGCGTCGCGCTGACCGGACGCTCCGGCGAGCGGGCTCGCCAGGTCGCCGCCGAACTTCCCGGCGCGGTCGGCATCGGCCTGGACGTGCGGAGCGAAGCCTCGGTGGCGCGCGCGGTGCAGGAAGCGTGGTCGCGGCTCGGCGGCCTCGACATGCTGGTGAACAACGCGGGCATCGGCATGCGCACCGTCAACCCGCGTTTCCTGGCCGAGCCGCAGGGCTTCTGGCAGGTCCCGCCGGCCGGTTTCCGCGACGTGGTCGAGACGAACCTGACCGGCTATTTCCTGATGGCCCGCGAGATCACGCCGCGGATGCTGGCCGCCGGGCACGGCCGCATCGTCAACGTCTCCGTCAACTCCGCGACCATGACCAGGGCCGGGTTCGTTCCTTACGGGCCGTCCCGGGCCGGGACCGAGGCTATGTCCCGGGTCATGGCCGCCGACCTGCGCGGCACCGGTGTGACCGTTAACCTGCTGCTACCCGGGGGAGCGACCGCTACCGGCATGATCCCGGCCCAGTCCCCGGCCCAGTCCCCGCCGCAGAACATGACCCTGCTTGACCCGGCGGTGATGGGGCCGCCCATTGTCTGGCTCGCCTCCACCGAGGCGGCCGGCGTCCACGACGAGCGCATCGTCGCCACCGAATTCGAGCCCTGGCTGCGCACCCGCCGGCCCTGATCAGCAGTTCAGCAGCCGTCCGAGGAGCAGGTTGAGGTCGACAAGCGCGATGCGCACGGACGAGTCGCTGCAGCCGTACGGCAGCACGATCGTGTCGCCGTGCTGCATGGCGCCACAGGAGTAGACGACGTTCGGGACGTACCCTTCGCGCTCAGATTCCTCGGCTACCAGCAGGGGCTCGGGTAGCGCGGCCAGCAAGTGCTCAGGTTCGTCCAGGTCGAGCAGGACCGCGCCGATGGCGTAGTCCCGCATCGGCCCGACGCCGTGGGTGAAGACCAGCCATCCCGCCGGGGTCTCGATGGGCGAGCCGCAGTTGCCGAGCTGGATCAGTTCCCACGGGCGGGCGGGCGACTGGAACGTGCGGGCCGCGGGCCAGTCGTGCCCGTCGTTGGAGTAGGCGATCGCGTTGGTTTCCCTGTCCCAGCGGGAGAGCGCGGCGTAGCGGTCGCCGATCCGGCGGGGAAACAGCGCCATGCCCTTGTTGCTCGCCGCGGGACCGGACAGCTGGGAGACGGTGAACGTCCGGAAGTCGCTGGTCTCCAGCAGCTGCGGCGCCACCTGGGATCCGTCGAACGCGGTGTACGTCGCGTAGTAGCGGGCGGCCGCCCCGGCCCCGCCAGTACCGTCGGTGAAGCGCACGAACCGGGCGTCTTCCATGCCGTGGCTCTCGGCGGGGGCGGTGGGCCACAGCACCCGCTCGGACAGAGCATCGTCCGCGCCGAACTCCACGGCGTAGTTGGACGCCGCCATCCACCGGACCCGGTCCACCAGCGCGGTGGAGTCCGCGCGGGTCACCTGCTGCCGGGACAGCTCGGCCAGCGCGGCCTCCAGTTCGGTGCCGGTGAAGTGGGGCGGCAGGATGCTCCACAGCAGCCGGGCGTTCTCGTCGTCCTGGCCGTAGTCGGAGAGTTTCCTGCCGAACAGGCGGCGATCGTAGCGGACGGACCGCGGCCGTCCGGTGCCAAGGAACCGGCCCGGCGGGTCGAAGCGGACCACAGAACCGTGCCCGATCGTGCCGGTCCTGAACTCGATGCTCGACAGGTGACCTTCCCCGACCGCCCGCAGGCTCATCACGAACCGGACCTCGCCAGGCCGGCATCCCGCCTGGTCAGGGTGGATCACGAGGGACGGATTGAACAGGGCCGCCGCCTCCAGGGCGTACTCCTGGCTGAAATACGCTCCGATCAGCTGCCGTCGTGCGCGGCTGACCTGCGTCACCCTCCGGACCCGGTGGGCGACGAGCAGGAAGTGCTGCTCCAGGGTCCGCCCGAAGTCGTGGTAGCGGTCGGAGAACAGGGCCGTCGTCCGGGCCAGCGCCTGTTCCACGTCCGGCTCGTCCAGGGCGAGGATGCGATCGATGACCGGCGTCGCCCGTGATTCCCCCTGGATCAAGGTCTCCTGGCCCGGGACGAACAGCCGGCACAGCGTCCGGGAGGCGTCCGGCTTCATCCGGTGCTCCGTGCGGGTCAGCAGCCCGACGGCGGTTCGGGACGGCGGGCTCACGGGGCCGGGGCCAGGCGCAGGCCCAGCTGCATCACGGAGATCATCGCCAGGGTCGACTCGGCCCCCTGGTTGCGGCTGCGACTGGTGCGGCCGAGGCCATCACAGCCGCCGCCGGTGCGGTCGTCCAGCAGCGGAATCCTGGTGTCGTTGTCGCCAAGGAACCAGGCCACGGCCATCTCGACGCCGCCCAGCCAGCTGCTGTCGCCGGTGACCGTGGCCGCCCGCATGCAGGCATCGGCCAGCGCGGCCACCTCGATCGGCTGCTGGTCGAAGGCCGGGCGGGGCTCGCCGAGGCTCCAGCCTCCGGTCGGCACGACCGACAGGTGGCCGTTTCGCGTCTCGACGGTGAGCAGCCAGCCGAGCATCCGCAGGCCGTCGTGCAGGACCTGGTCCCGGCCGAGTTTGTCGCCCGCCACGATGAGGGCCTCGGCGATGGCCGCGTTGGCGTAGCTGAGCCTGGTTTCCGGCCACGGCCACTGCGGGTCGGCCGGGGGTGCCCCGATGGCGGTGGCGGCTCCGTCGAGCAGGGTGAGCGCGCCCGCGTGGTCCGGCCACTTCTGCAGTATCTCGGCGGCCCCGAGCGCGCCGAACGCCATGGCGTGCGGCCAGGGCGAGGAAACCTGCGCGCAGCGGTCGAAGCCGGTCAGCGATTCCTCGCGGATCCCCGCGGTCGGACCCTGCGCGGCGGCGGTGCCCAGCCCCCACAGGCAGCGGCCCCAGCAGTCCTCGGTTCCTGGCCGGTCGTGCCACCGGCGGTCGTAACCGAGGCGGTTATGGACCTTGCCGTCGGGCGCCTGAGCCTGGGCCAGGAAGTGGAGATAGCGGCGCCCCAGGGTGATCAGTTCCTGCGCGGGTGACGGCTCCCGGCACACCACCACCAGGCCGCGGGCCACGTCGTCGACGCAGTAGCCGTGCTCATGCCGGGGGACGATGCCCTCGGCGTGCTCGAGCAGCCCGATGTGATCGGTCATCCGCAGCAGGTGCCGGAACGGAACGGCCCGGTTGCTCACAGCGAGGTTCCTGCCCTGGTCATGGTGATCGCGGCGGCGAGTTTCCGGTACGCATGCGCCACCGCTGGCCACAGCATGTGCGGGGCCACGGCCGCCGAGTAGCTGCTCATCCGCGCCGCCAAGCCGGGTTCGGTCAGCACCCGGCGCAGCGCGCCGGCGATGCCTGCCGGGTCCTGCCGTTCGACCAGCAGGCCCGCGCCGAGAAGTTCGACGGCATGGGGGAAGCACGTCGACACCACCGGCTTGCCCGCGGTGACCGCCTCGATCAGGACCCCGGAGGTGACCTGTTCCAGCGAGTCGTACGGCAGCAGTACGACATCTGCGGCGCTGATCAGCTGGCCCAGTGCGGCCACGGGCAGGAACCGGCCGTCGAAGTGCACGAGATCGTCGACCCCTGCCGTCCCTGCCCGGGCTTGCAGGGAACGCCGGTAGGCCTCGCCGTCGCGCGCCAGCACCCGAGGATGGGTCTGGCCGGCCACCAGGTAGTCAATGTCGAGCCCGTCCCCGCTGAGCAGGGCCAGCGAATCGATCGCGTGTTCAATTCCCTTGCCCGGCCCGAGCAGCCCCCAGGTCAGGACCTTGGGCCGGCCCGTGATCACGGTCGGCGCGACGGCACCGCGATGGTCGGCGGCACCGTGCGGAATCACGACGACCTTGTCCGGGGTGGTGCCGTAAAGGTCCAGCAGTCTGCATCGGGCCGTCTGCGTCATCGTGACGACCATGCTGGCGGCGGCGATGACCTCATCGAGGATCGCGCGCTGCCGGGACGTGGGCCGGGCCAGCACCGTGTGCAGCACCACGATGGTCGGTACGTACAGCGCGTCGAGCAGGGAAAGGACGTCTTGGCCGTCCGGGCCGCCGTAAATGCCGTACTCGTGCTGCACGATCACGACATCGAAGCTGTTGAGTACCTCGGCGGCCGCGGACGCGTTCGCCACGGAGTCGGCCACCAGATCATGTACCACCTCGTCAGCCGGGCGGGGCGCAGGCTCATCGAGGACACGCACCACGGACACCTGATCGCCTGGCTCAGGCAGATGCGTGAGCAGCGCCGCCGTGAAGGTCGCCAGCCCGCACTGGGTGGGCGGGTAGGTGCTGAGCAATCCGTAGCTTGTCGGCATAAGGCTCCTATTATCGTCACTGGTCGCGGCGCGGACCCCAGCGTCAGCGCATCATCGAGTCGCGTGCTGGTTACGCTGCGCGAAAGCAGGATTCCGGCCGGCGCCGGTGCCGGGACGGGCCGACGGCGGTGGCCGGGTCATGCCGGGGGAGCTCTGCCGGGATCTTCATGTCAGGCCCGAGGCTGGCTGAGAGGGCCTCGCGTGCTCGCTGACGTCCCGAACAGTGGCTGAGCGTTCTCCGCGGCCTCGCGTAGTGAACGCATCCTCAGGATAGCCGAGAACGATCCCGGAACACCGCCCTCAGGGGCCTGCGGCAAGACTCAGACCACTGAGGGCGCAGAAATTGAGCCGGAAATCGCTGGGAAGGCGCATACTAGTAGTGATGAAGCCTGCCCGCGCCGCGAACCGACGCTTCCTGCCAGATAGCCCCTTCAATAACAGGCCTGCGGATCCGCCGGTGGAGCAGTATGCCGTGCAGGACCAGGTGAGCCACGACAAGTACGGGCTTGGCCGGGTCATCCTCATCGAGGATGACTCCGCCTTGGTCGTTGACTTCGGTTCACGTCAGGTGCGGATCATGTGGCCGTTCGCGAAACTGACCAAGCTCTGAATGGACAAAGCGGCCGCTGAGCCTTCGCTGCCGCTGACGGTCCAGGCGCCGTCCGCTGACGTGCGCCGCCAGGTTTCGCCCGCCAAGCCGCTACTGCGTGGCTGGCTGCACCTGGTCTGGTTCGAGGCTTCGCTGGTGCTCGGCACCCTGACGCTGGCCCGGGCCCACGGCGCCGTGCGGATCGCGGCGCTGGCCATCTTCGCGGTCAGCGTGAGTGCGATGTTCGGGGTCAGTGCGCTATACCACCGTGGTGACTGGACCGAGACGTGGCGGCGGCGCCTGCAGCGGCTGGATCACGCGATGATCTTCCTTCTCATCGCCGGCACGGCCACTCCGGCCTTCCTGCTCGCGACCCGCGGCGTCTTCCGGATTTCCTGCCTGATCGTGGTGTGGGCGCTCACCCTCACGGCGGGTGCCATCCACATGGCCTGGATGGGTGCGCCTGAGTTCCTGGTCGGTTCGACGTTCGTCGGGCTCGGCTGGGTCGGCGGTCTCGCGCTCCCCGCGGTGTGGCTGCATTCAGGCGTCGCGGCGGGAGCGCTGATGCTCGCCGGCGGCCTGCTTTACACCGCCGGCGCCCTCTCCTATCGCCGCCGCCGGCCTGACCCGTATCCGTCGGTCTTCGGCTACCACGAGGTCTTTCACGTCTTTGTCTGTGCCGCCGCGACCTGTCAGTACATAGCGATAGCGTGGTTTATCGCCTAACCTGGCCTACGGTACATATCGGGCGGTACATATCGGGCAAATATCAGAATAGCCCATAAAGGCCAAATACCAGTCCGGCTGCACCGGGCCAGGTCGACCTTTTGCCCATTCGTGCCCGGTCGCCCATTGATAGGTAAACGTGCCGGCCTGCGGCTGTGCCGTGCGTTAACGCCGTTACGACGGGCAAGTCCTGAAACCATCCGATGCCAGGCTCGGTTTTTTAGCCCAAGCCGTTTGCGCGGACTGTAAAGTCATCCTCGTCGCCCCCGGCTCCTGCGTGGCCGTTACCCCTGCTAGCTTTCGCCTGGGCCCGCCTGGCTAGACCTTTGCGACACCATGCTCGACCGGAAGACCGCTCCCCGGCTCCGTGGCCAGCTGTGTGGGATCAGGCGCCACGGAAAACCGGCGAGCGGACTTCCCTGTCCACCTCCCGAAAGGAGGCACGTTATGCAAGACACTACTGTCTCAAGCATAGGTTGCGCGAGTGATTCCGGCGCAAATGCGCGACGTGGGATTTTCAGCCGGGCCGTTCAGCACGCTGACGAGGACGATCTCCTCGCGCGGGTTCTCATTACCAGCTGGAGTCTGACCACCGGTCGCACGTTGCGCGCGGGCGTCGCGCCGCAGTCGCTCACCGAGGAGGAACTGATCAGCTTCTGGGCCGACGACCAGTGAGCCAGGCCCCCGGCGAGCTGACCTCCGGTCAGCGCGACTGGCTCCGGGTGCGGTCTTACCTTCAGCAGCATCGGCACGAACTGGCGCTGGCGGCCGCCGATGAGCAGCCAGCCGAGAGCAAGATCGCCGGCACGCCCTTGCTCGCGGTCCCCGGCTGGCAGCCCGCCCGTCCGGTCCCGATCCGGGACATCAGCCTGGACTTCAGCCCTGCGGACGGCGTTCCCGCGGACGGCGTTCCGGCCGCCGCGCTGATCCTGCCCGGCCGGGCGGATGGAACCCGTTACCTTCGTTACTCGGACGCGGTCCGGGAGCTGGCGGCCCCGGCGATGTTCGAGAACCGCTCCACCTACCGGCTGACCGAAGCCGAGCTGACCGGGCCGGCGCCCCGGCTGGGGTTCACCCGGGGCCGTTACTTCGACGGCATCGACATCGGCGAGGCGGCCGCGCACGAATACGCGGCCAGGCGGCTTGACGGGCGGCCGGCCGCGCTGCGCGGCCGTATCGGCGACCCGTGTGACCTGCGGCGACGTCCGGTGAACCTGGCCATAAGCACCTTGACGCTGCGGCTGGACCGGGCGACCGGCCAGGCCTCGTTCCTGCTGCACTGGCGGGATCCGGCCAAGGTGGGTCACGCGGGCGGCTTGTACCAGGTGATCCCGGTCGGCGTGTTCCAGCCTTCGGGGGAGGCGGCCTGGAACGAGCGCGCTGACTTCTCGCTGTGGCGGAGCATGATCCGTGAGTTCGCCGAAGAACTCCGCGGCCGTTCGGAGGACTACGACAGCGAGGCCCGTCCCGTCGATTACGACTCCTGGCCGTTCGCCCGGCGGATGACCGAGGCGCTTGACCGCGGCGAGATCCGCGTGTGGTGCCTGGGGCTCGGCGTCGACCCGCTCACCTACGCCACCGACCTGCTGACGGTGGCCGTCATCGACAGCCCCGCCTTCGACGAGCTGTTCAGCCTGCACCCGCGGCGCAACTCCGAAGGCCGGGTGCTGGCGGCCCGGGAATTCGCCGCTCATGTCATCGACCGCCTGGTGACCCGCGACCCGGTGCAGGCGGCCGGAGCCGCGGTGCTGCGGCTGGCCTGGGCCCATCGCGAGACCTTGACCGGCTGACCGGTGTCAAGAATCTGGCCGAACGAACTCGCAGAACAGCGAGAACGCATCCCGGCGTGTTCTCGGCGCGGTGCGCGCGTTCGCCTTCACCCGGGACGCCCCGGCCGCGGCCCGTCATACTGTCTGGGTCGGGCTCCGCTAACCTAACCACATGAGCGAGGATCTGGCCGGGCGGCTGGCCGTGGTCACCGGCGGGGGGAGCGGAATCGGCGCGGCCTGCGCGATCCGGCTGGCCGCCGCCGGAGCGAGCGTCATCGTCGCCGACATCAACTCCGCCGCCGCCACGGCGGTCGCCGACCGCATCGGCGGCCGGGCCTTCGAGGTGGACCTGGCCGCCGATTTCGACGCCGCGGCGCTGGCTGGCCAGGCCGACGTCCTGGTGAACTGCGCCGGCCTGCAGCACGTCGCCCCGGTCCACGAGTTCCCGCCCGATAAGTTCCGGCTGCTGCTCGCGGTGATGCTGGAGGCCCCGTTCCGGCTGGCGCAGGCGGCGCTGCCGCACATGTACGCCGGCGGATTCGGCCGCATCGTCAACATTTCCTCCGTGCACGGCCTGCGGGCCTCTCCGTACAAGGCCGCCTACGTCGCGGCCAAGCACGGACTGGAGGGGTTGTCGAAGGTGATCGCGCTCGAAGGCGGCGAGCACGGGGTCACCTCCAATACCGTCTGCCCGGCCTACGTGCGCACGCCCCTGGTGGAAAAGCAGATCAGCGACCAGGCGCGGCTGCACGGCATCTCCGAGGAGCGAGTGATCACCGACATCATGCTGACCGAGCCGGCCATCAAGCGGCTGATCGAGCCGGAGGAGGTGGCCGAGCTCGTCGCCTATCTTTGCTCCGGGCCTGCGTCCTTCGCTAACGGCTCGTCCTGGGTTCTCGACGGCGGCTGGTCCGCCCGTTGATTCCGGTCTGGTCCCGGCGCGCTCATCGCCCGCGCCATCAGCACGCCCGCGCCATCAGCCCGGCCCGCCTCTTACGCCCCACGCTTGATACGTATGGTTGCGCCTCCGCAGCCCAGTTCCGTCCCCGTGCTGCCTCACCAGCCCAGCCCGCCCCACCCAGTTATAATTCGCTCACCAGTACGGCATGAAGGAACATTACCGTGGAAGATCCGGCTTCAGTGGTAAAAAAGGTACCCCATCAGGTACCGGATCTTCCGCGGAAGCCCGATCTTCCACGATCTTCCCGGAGCCCGGCGTACCACCGCGCGCTGGCGTACCACGACGCACACCGGCATCACCGCGGGACCAGACCACCACGCAGGAGCGGGCGCAGAGCGCGACATCGAGGGCGCCGGAGCCCGGAGTATGTATCAAAACGCTGGCTTAGACGAACGCGCCCACGCCGGTGATGGCGCGGCCCACGATCAGGGTGTTGATCTCGCGGGTGCCCTCGTAGGAGTAGATCGCTTCTGAGTCGGCGACGAACCGGCCCACGTGGTTCTCAAGCAGGATGCCGTTCCCGCCAAGAAGCTCGCGAGCCCAGCCGACGGTCTCCCGCATCCGGACCGTGCAGAAGGCCTTGGCCAGCGCGGAATGGTGGTCCTCGGCCAGGTCCTCTTGCTGCAGTGTGGACAGCCGCGCGCACAGGCACGCCGACGAGGTGACGTTGGCGAGCATCTTCACCAGCAGGTCCTGCACCAGCTGGAAGCCCGCGATCGGGCGGCCGAACTGCTGACGCTGACCCGCGTAGGCCAGCGCGTGCTCGTACGCGCCGCGGGCACAGCCGGTGGCCTGCCAGGCGACGCCCGCCCGGGTCAGCCGCAGGACCGCCGCGGTGTCACGGAACGAATCGGCTCGCTGCAGCCGGTTCGCCTCGGGCACCCGGACCCCGTCCAGGGTGATATGCGCGTTCTGGACCACCCGCAGCGCGATCTTGTCCTGCATCTTGGAGGTCTCGAAGCCGGGCGTGCCCTTCTCCACCACGAAGCCCTTGACCTCACCGTCCTCCAGCGACCGGGCCCAGATGATCACGTAGTCCGCGAAGGTGGCGTTGCCGATCCATTTCTTCTGCCTGTCCAGCACCCATTCCTCACCGTCGCACCTGGCCGTGGTGGTCAGCCCGCCCGCGACACCCGAGCCCACGTCGGGTTCGGTGAGGCCGAACGCGCCGATCTTCTCCATCCGCGCCATCTCGGGCAGCTACCGCTGCTTCTGCTCCTCCGACCCGCACAGGTAGATGGATCCCATGGCCAGGCCGCTGTGCACGCCGAAGTAGGTCCCGATCGACGGGTCCACCCGGGCCAGTTCCATCGCGATCATGCCGTCGAGCAGGCAGCCGCCGCCCGGGCAGCCGTATCCGGAGTAGGCCTGGCCCGCGATGCTGAGCTGATGAAGCCCCGAGATCAGGTCGTGCGGGAACTCCTCCTTGGTCCAGTAGTGGTTGATGCAAGCTCGATCGACTTCTCCGTGAACTCCCTGATCCGCAGCAGGAGCTGCCGGCCCTCGGGTTCGAGTGAGGACTCCAGCAGGTAGAAGTCGGCGTTCGTCACGGCGGTCCTGGGCATGCTGGTTCTCCCCTTCCTCTACGGTGCGGCGAGAAATTCGTCCACGATGGGTGCGAGCCCGGCCGCCTCGGTCACCAGGCCGAGATGGCCGCCGTGGTAGATCTGCAGCCGTGAGTCCTGGATGAGCCGGTGCATCACCCGGGCGTTGGCGAGCGGGATGATCGGGTCGTCGTCCCCGGCCAGGATGAGCGTCGGCTGGCGCAGCCACGGCAGGAACGGCAGGCTGGCCCAGCCCGCCGCGGCGGTGAGCTGGTAGAGGTAGCCGCGCGACGGGCTAACCCGGTGGCTGCCGTGCATCGCCGCCACGATCTCCGTGGAATCAATTCTGGCCAGTCCGCCGTAGAGGTTGCCGGCCACCTGCTGCAGGTAACCGGGGTCCAGGTAACGTCGCGGTGTCACCAGGTGCACCAGGACCGAAGGCTGGGCCAGCACCATCGGCGTGCCCGTCGCGGTCGCGACGAGCACGAGCCGGCGGCACCTGGCCCGGTGGAACGCGGCGAAGTGCTGGGCGACGCCGCCGCCCCAGGAGATGCCGAGCACGTCGACGCCGTCGTAGCCGAGCTCGGTCAGCATGTCCGCGATCAGCCGGCAGAGCCCGCTGAAGCGGTACGGCCCGCGGGGCGGGGGCGAGCCGCCGACGCCGGGCGGGTCGAACCTGATCACCTCGACCGCCGGATCGAGTTTGGTCACGAACGGCTCGAGCAGCTCCAGGCTGGCCCCGATGCCGTTGATCAGCAGCAGTGGCGGCCGGTGCGGCTGCGTCCCGGCGGCCGCCGGGTTCAGGGCAGGCCGGACACTGACCCGCAGCAGCTGGCGGCCGACCGCGACGCTACGCACCTCAGCGGTCGTGGACATAGGTTCCGGGCGCGGCGCACTGCACCGGGTAGGCCTTGCGGCCGAGCTGCCGCGGACTCTTTTTCTGCTCGCCGCTCCGCGCGGCCAGCCAGGACGAATAATCGGACCACCAGCTGCCTGGCACCATGTGCGCCGCGGCGAGGAAGCCGCCAGGGTCGGGCGGATTGGCGGCCGCGGTCTGGAAGGAGGCCTTCGGGTTGGCCGGCGAGTTGATCATGGACGCTATCTGCCCACTGGTAGACAAGACGAACGTGACCGGGCCGCCGAGCAGCTGCGTGGTCCGGTAGCACGACTGCCACGGGCACAGGTGGTCGGCGACGCCGGCGATGACGTAGGCATCGGTGTCGACCTTGGCCAGGTCGACCGGCGAGCCGAGCATGGTGGCGGCGTCCGGCACGGTGAGCGCGTTGGACAGGGCCAGCGCGATGAAATCGCGGTGCAGCGCGGCGGGCAGCCGGGTGGTGTCGGCGTTCCAGTACAAGATGTCGAAGGCGGCCGGCGGACGCCCGTGCAGGTAGTTGTTGACCCAGTAGTTCCAGATCAGGTCGTCCGGCCGCAGCCAGGCGAACACCTCGGCCAGGGTCCGTCCGTCCAGGTAGCCGCGCGCGGCCGACACGGCCGTCGCGGTCGTCTCGTCGATGATCGCCCCCGCGGTGCCCGCCTGTTGCTGGTCCAGCACGGTCACCCCGAGACACAGGCTGGCCAGCTGGTTGAGCTGCCCGGACACGCTCAGGTGCGCGGCCACCATGGTGGAAACGACGCCACCCGAGCACAGCGCGCAGATGCTCGCCTTGGCGGCCCCGCTGATCGCCCGCACCGCAGCGAGCGCCTGCACCACGGCGCCGCCGTAGGTGTTCAGGTCCCAGTCGCGGTGCCGGGCGTCGGGGTTGCGCCACGACACCACGAACACCTGATGACCCTGACCGACCAGGAACTCGGCCATGCTGCGCCCGGGCGACAGATCGGTGATGTAGAACTTGTTGATCATCGGCGGCACGATCAGCAGCGGGTAGCGGTACACGTTCTCGGTGACCGGCTGGTACTGGATGAGCTCGAATTGCTCGCACGAGTGCACCACCCCGCCGGGGGTGACCGCCAGGTCCCGGCCCACCTCGAATGCGTCGGCCGCCACCATCGACGGGACCCGGGGCGGGGTGGACAGGTCCGAGACGAGGGCGCGCAAGCCACGCACCACCCCCTCTGGCCGCCTGTGTCGATGAGCGCCTTGGCCGCGACCGGGCTGAGCAGCGGGTTGTTGCTCGGCGCGGCCGCGGCGATCAGGTTGCTGAGAAGGAATCTCAGCCGCGTATCGTCGCGCCAGCCGAGCTCGGCGCCGGCCAGCAGCGCCTCGGCCGACGTGCCCGCGGCCAGGTAAGCCTGGACGCTGCGCTTGAGCCAGGGATTGCCGGTCCAGGCCGGATCGGAGAAACGGCGATCCCGCGGGGCGGCCGTGACCGCGGACCGGCCCGCCGTGATCCGGCCCAGCTCGGTGCCGAGCAGCGCCGCCTGACGGCCGACCACCCTGGGTCGGCGAGCCAGGGCGACGGCCAGCCGCAGCAGCGAGCTGTCCGGCCGGAAGCGGCGCATGACGCCTAGGGCCGCGTCGGTCAGCAGCAGGTCAAGGGCACCCGCCGCGTCCGCCGCGTCCGCCGCGTCCGGCGAGCCTGCGTCCGGCGGGGCTCCGCTCATCCGGCTTCCTCGGGCGGGTGCACCTCGCGGCGCAGGATCTTCCCGGTGGGTCCCTTGGGCAGCGACTCCACCAGCCAGATCTGCCGCGGGTACTTGTACGCCGCGACCTTGTCCCTGGCGAACGAGCGCAACTCCTGCGGCGTCGCGGAGGCGCCGGGTTTCAGCGCCACGGCCGCGGCGACCTCCTCGCCGAGCTCGGCGTGCGGGATCCCGATCACGGCGACCTCGGCGACCGCCGGGTGCTCGTGCAGCACCTCCTCGATCTCCCGTGGGTAGACGTTGTACCCGCCCCTGATGATCAGGTCTTTCTTCCGGTCGACGATGTAGTAGTAGCCGTCGGAGTCCACCTTGGCCATGTCGCCGGTGCGGAACCAGCCGTCCGTCATCGCCTCGGCGGTGGCCTCGAGCTTGCCCCAGTAACCCTTCATCACGTTGTGGCCGCGGATGGCGATCTCGCCGATGTCCCTCTCGGGCACGGTCTGGCCCGCCTCGTCAATCAGCCGCATCTGCACGCCCTCGACGGGGGTGCCGATCGAACCCGGCTTATGGACCCGGTCCGGGTGGTTGAACGACGCGACCGGGGAGGTCTCGGACAGCCCGTAGCCCTCGAGGATCATGCAGCCGAACTTCTCCTCGAAGCCGCGCATGATCTCCACCGGCATCGACGCGCCGCCGGAGACGCAGACCCGAAGGGTCGCGGCCATCGCCGGGTCGGCCCCCGGGTGGTGCAGGATGGCGGCGTACATGGTGGGTACGCCCTCGAAGATCGTGACCGCGTCCCGCTGGATGATTTCCAGCGCCTTGGCCGGGTCGAACCTGGGCAGCACGGTCAGCGTGCCGCCGGCCGCGACCGTGGCGTTGAGGCCGCAGGTCAGCCCGAAGACGTGGAACAGGGGCAGGCAGCCCATCATCACGTCGTCGGGGTGGTTCTTCAGCAGCGTCTGCGCGGTCAGCTCGGCGTTGCGGGCCAAGTTGGTGTGGGTGAGCTGGGCGCCCTTGGGCTTGCCGGTCGTTCCCGAGGTGTACAGGATGACCGCATCGTCGCCGTCGCCGCGACCGGACCATTCCTGCGCCGGAGCGTGGTCCGTGAGCAGATCGGCCAGGTCGGGGGTCTGGACGGTGATCGCCCGGGCTCCGGCGTCGGTGGCGCCCTTGGCCGCCTCGCCCGCCGCGGTGTGCCAGGCCAGCATCACCCTGGCCCCCGAGTCGCTCAGGTAGTAGCCGACCTCACGGCTCTTGAGCAGCGGGTTCATCGGCACCACGACCGCGCCCGCGGCCAGCGCGCCGTAGAACGCGATCGGGAACGCCGGGACGTTCGGCAGCATGATCCCGACCCGGTCCCCGGGTTCGACCCCGGCCGAGGTGAGCAGGGTGCTCATCCGCCCGGCGGCCTGGTGCAGCTGAGCGTAGGTCAGCACGAGATCGTCCATCCGCACCGCGGGACGGTCCGGCTGCTCCGCCGCCGCCCGGTCGAGCAGAGAGCTGAGATTGGTCATGGCATCCTCCACGTCCGCGCCGCTGCGGCAGTCGGGACCGTGACGGTCCCACCTGCAAGCATCCTCCACGCCTCAAAAGGATTCAAATGCCCAGGCCGTCCCGTTCGGCCACCGTGAACATGACGTCCCCTCAGCCCCGGCCGATGTAGGGCATCGTGGTCGCGGTGATGGTAAGGAACTGGACGTTGACCTCGAGCGGCAGCGACGCCATGTAGAGCACGGCGTCGGCCACGTGGCGGGAGTCGAAGGTGGGCTCGGCGGCGACGGCGCCGTTGGCCTGGAGCACGCCCCGGCTGAACCGCTCGGTCAGCTCGGTGGCCGCGTTGCCGATGTCGATCTGCCCGCAGGCGATGCCGAACGCCCGGCCGTCCAGCGAGATGGATTTGGTCAGGCCGGTGATCGCGTGCTTGGTCGCGGTGTAGGCGACGCTGTTCGGCCGCGGCGTGTGCGCCGATATCGAGCCGTTGTTGATGATCCGGCCGCCGGGAGGGGCCTGGGCCTTCATCATCCGGACCGCGTGCTGGGCGCACAGGAAGGCGCCGGTGAGGTTGGTGTCGACCACCTGCCGCCAGTCGGCCAGCTCGATCTCGTCCACCCCGGCCGCGGGCCCGAACACGCCCGCGTTGTTCACCAGCAGGTCAAGACGGCCCCAGCGGTCCTGGACGGCCTGGAAAAGCGCGGCCACCGACGGCGGTGAGGTCACGTCGGCCGGCGCCACGAGCGCCGATTCGCCCGGCCAGCCCGGGTCCGCGGTGGCCGCGGTTTCTGCCAGCGCCGCCTCGCGCCGGCCAGCCAGCGCGACCTGCCAGCCGGCTCCGAGCAGCGCCCTGGCGATGGTCCGGCCGAGTCCGGAACCCGCCCCGGTAACGATGGCTACGCCCATGGTGGTGGCCTTTCTAGGGAACGACGGTGACCGGCCAGCGGCCGGCCTTGACCAGCCGGACCGCCAGCGACCCGACCCACCGGTGGCCGGCCTTGGCCGACGCCCCGACAATGACGGCATCGGCGCGCACCTCGTCGGCCACCCGCCGCAGCTCGGTGTACGGGTCGCCGCGCGTGGCCACGAACGTCAGCTGGAAGCCCAGCGTCCCGGCGTACTCCTCCGCCCGCTGCCGCAGGTCCGCCGCGATTTGATCGAGGGCCCTGTCCTGCTCGGCGATGGCGCCCGCCCCGGCCCCGGCCGCGGCGCCGTACATGGCGGACAGCTGCTCCACGTAGACGCAGACCAGGCGGGCGCCCTGCCGCCGCGCCAGGCCGGCCGCGTACGCTCCGGCCCGCAATGAGGTAACGGAATCATCGATCCCGACGAGGATGACCTTAGGCCCGTCGGTGCCCAGCTCGAAGGCTCCGCCTTCTTCTTCCGTCACAGCGGAATTATAGGGAGCAATCAATTTCCTCCGAACGGCCCGTGGTGATCGCGCCCAGCCTGCTGCGGCGCACGCAAAACCGGGGGGCCCAGCTGGGCCCCCCGGCTGGATGACGGATGTCAGCCGCGCGGCGTCGCGATCATGCCGTCGGTGTGGCCGGCGCCGTCCACGTAGAACCCGACCAGGACGCCCTTGTCGTTCACGCCGTTGATGGTGGTGGTCCCGACGCCGTGCGGGTCGTCCACGGTGCTGAACCCGTGCCCGGGCTGCCAGGTGAAGCCGTGCATGGTGGCGGTGCTGCCGCTGCCGACGGTGTACGCGCCGACGACCTCATCGCGGTCGTTGACGCCGAAGGCCTGGGTCATCGACGCGCCGGGGACGGCCAGCGTGATGAACCGGCCATTGTGCAGCCGGAGGAAGGCGTCGGTCTGCGAGGAGGTCTTGGCGTAGAAGCCGGCCACGTCGCCCCCGTTGTTGATGGCCGCCGAGGTCAGGCTGGGGCCGGCCGTGCCGCCCGGGGCGCCAGGCACGAGCACCCGGGTGAAGCTGCGGGTGCGGATGTTGTACTCGTAGCCGCGGTTGCTGCCCTGCGCGTTGGTGTAGAAACCCACCGCCACGTCGTGGTTGCTGACGCCGAGCAGCTGGTCAACGGGCGGGCTGGCGTTGTTGCCTGTGGGGAAGTTCACGCTGTAGAACCGGCCGCCGACGGAGAAGAAGCCGAAGTTGTCGTTGACCATGCTGGCGTTGTTCATCTTGGACCAGAACCCCACCGTGACACCCTCGTCGTTCAGCCCGGTGACCTGGGTCTGCACGGAGTGCGGGAAGTTCTCGTTGACGAAGTAAGGGTGGCCGTAAGGCAGCAGCTGGTATCCCTTGTTCGGGTGGTTCTGCGCGCCAGAGCCGAAGTAACCGGCGATCACGCCCTCGTTGTTCACTCCGAGCAGCTGGTTGAACGTCAGGTCCTTGGCGTTGTCCACGGTGCGGAACTGGTACCCGCCGCCATGCAGGGTGCTGGCGCCGGCCGGGCCCGCCAGCGTCAGCGCCGCCGTCATGGCGAGTGCACCCGACGCGGCCACGGCCACGCCTGCCCGGCGCAGTGAGGTCCGGCGCGGTGAGATCTTCCGCAGTACACGGCTAGCAGTGTTCATTATGTTTCCCTTTTCTTCCGGCCGGCTGAGGCTTCATCGGTGAGGCGGTCGGCCTGGTCCCTCGCCCAGCACAGGTTCGCTGCTGGTCCCCGGGGGAACCTCAGGAGGCTAGAGGGGAACCTCTGCGCCGAGATGCCAGGCATCGGCCGCGATGCGCCAGGTCCCGTCCGGCTGGGCGCGCACCACCGCGCAGCCGTGCCCGCGGTACCTGACGCGCCTGCCGTCCGGGCCGGTCCCCACGGTCCGCCGCTCGCAGATCACCAGGGCCACGCCGGGCGCGCTGAGCACGGTCCCGATCCGGACGGCTAGCGGCAGCCGCAGCTCCATAAAGCAGGTCAGGGCGCGGCGGACGCCGCCGCCTACGCTGGCGGCCTGCGGCCGCCAGGTGACAAGCCGGGCCGTCGCCTCGTACTGCGCGAGGGCGGCTTCGAGGTCGCCGTCACTCAACGCCTGTGACGCGAGTTCCAGCGCTTCCTCGGGTCGGCGCGCGGCGGGTGGCTGGATCGGATCGGACACGTGCGGCCTCTCCCTTCTGGGTCGGCGGCCTGCTGTGCAGGCGAGTGTCCCAGGCCAGCACCGGGGGAATGAGGCACCACCGGGGGAAACGCAGGGGGGTGTTAGCGCGCGGCCATCAGCCGTCGGTACAGGGCCGTGGTTTCGGCCGCCGGGGGGACGCCGACCTGGTCCCGCAGGGCCTCGGCCAGCTCCTCGTAGTGCCGGATGGCCCGTGCGGTCTCGCCGAGGCGGGCCCAGCAGTTCATCAGCTCCCGGTGCGCCGACTCGTTCAGCGGTTCATGCGCGACGGCCCGGCGGAAGGCCACCACCGCGGCCTGATGCCGGCCGGCCGCGGCCTGCAGCCGGCCGGTGGCGAGCAGCGCCGACTCGAAGGCCCGGCGGAGCTCGTCCCGGCGCACCAGGGCCCATTCGCCGGTGGCCATGCCGTCGAGGAAATCCCCGCCGTACACGGCGATGGCCTTCTGCAGCTCGGGCAGGGCGGCTTCGGACGGGCGGGCCCGGCGGGCCGCGGCCAGCGCGTCCTCGAACGAGGTGACGTCGCATTCGTGCGGCCGCGAACGGTCGAACCGGTAGTGGCCGTCCGCGTACACCACCCAGCCCGGGTCGCCGAGCGCGCGGCGAAGCTCGCGCAGCGCCGTGTGCAGCGCGTTGCCGAGCTGCTGGCGCGCCAGGTCCGGCCACAGCGCGGCCGCGATCTGGTCCTTAGTCATCGGGGGTGAGGCGGCGAGCAGGAACATCAGCTCGCGCGGCTTGGCGTAGCTCCAGTCCGCGGCGGTCAGGGTCGCGTCGCCGAACCCCACCATCGCCGCGCCGAGCGTCCGGATGCGCAGCGTTCCGGTATCGGCGGCGCTCCGGTGGGCCGTCAGCGCCCGGGCCCGGGGCCGCGCTGTCTCTGCTCCGGCTGTCTCTGCTCCGGCTGTCTCTGCTCCGGCTGTCTCTGCTCCGGCTCGCTCTGGCCCGGCTGTCTCTGCTGACTGGTCCGAGGAGATCTGGTCTGAGCTGGTCTGTTCTGAATTGGATTGGTTCGAAGTGGGGGTCTGGGCCGACGGCAGGTCGGCGGCTAGCTCCTCGGAGGTGGCGAGCAGTCCCCGCCGCAGCGCCGCGTCGAACGCCTCGTCGCCGAGCGCGGTCCGCACCGCGGCGGTGGTCTGGTTGTGCTGGAGCCGCTCGGACGGGGCGATCACCGTCCCGATCGCGTCGCGCATCGCTTCGGCCGCGCCGAGCAGCCGGGCCGCCTGGAGCGGGTGGCCCTGCGCGAGCGCGAGCGCCGAGAGATCTTCGAGCACGCTGGACATCCGCCACCGGTCGCGCAGCTCGCGGTGCACCTCGAGGCTGCGGCGCAGCAGCGAGACGGCGGCCGGATCACCGTCGACGGCGGCGAGCAGGCCGAGCTGCTCCACCGACCAGGCGATGCCCTCCTGGAAGCCGATCCCCTCCGACAGGGACAGGCTCTCGGTCAGCAATGCGGACGCCCGTTCACCGTCGCCCTGATAGCGGGCCACCGTCCCCAGGTTGATCAGCGACCAGGCCACCCCTTCGACGTCGCCGAGGTCGCGGAATGTCGCCAGGGCGGTGCTGGCCTGCTCGATGGCCTGGGCGAAGTCGCGCTGCAGCCAGGAGGCGAAAGCGAGGTAGCTGCGCGCGCTCGCGGCCGCCCACCGGTCTTCCGCGGCCTCGGCGATGGCCAGGCTCTCCGCGTGCAGTTCCACCGCGCGGGCGTATCTGCCTTGCTCGCGGGCCACGCTGCCGAGGACTTGCAGGCTGCTGGCGATGCCCCGGGGGTCCGCGAGCTCGCGGTACAGCCGCAGGGCGGCCTCGAGCCTGCGGACCGCGGCCGCGTAGTCGCACTGCAGCAGGGCGAGCCGGCCGCCGCCGAGCAGCGCCTTGGCCCTCAGCCCGGCGGGCGCGTCCGGGCCGGAGGTGACCGCCGCGTCCAGCCATTGCCGGATCTCGTGGTAGTGGCCGCGCAGGTAGGCATAGCGGTCCAGCGGGCCGGTTATCCTCAGCGCCGCGACCGCGTCGCCCGATTCCAGCGCGAACTCAACCGCGCGCCGCAGGTTCGGCAGCTCGGCGTCCAGCCGGTCGAGCTCAACCTCGAGGCGGCCGGCTTCCGCCTCGACTTGCTCGATGCTGGCCGCGGCGCGCTCCACGAGATCGGTGAAGTACTGCAGGTGCGCGCGCCGCACCGAGTCGGTTTCTGCCGCCGCTTCGAGCTTTTCCCTGGCGTAATCCCGGATGATGGCCAGCAGGAAGTAGCGCGAGTCGCCGCGCGCGTGCTCGACCCGCAGCAGCGACTTGTCCGCCAGCCGCGTCAGCATTTCCAGCATCGCGTCGGGGCGGATCTCGCCGCCTGCCGCGATCCGTTCGGCCGCGCGGAGCGTGAAACCGCCGAAGAAGGCGGCCAGCCGCCGGAACACCGCGCGCTCATCGGCGTCGAGCAGGTCGTGGCTCCAGTCCAGGGTGGCACGCAAGGCCTGATGGCGGGGCGGTGCCGAGCGCGCGCCGCCGACCAGCACGGCGAAGATATCGTCCAGCCGTTCGGCCAGCTGAGCCGCGGACATGATCCGCATCCTCGCGGCCGCCAGCTCGATCGCGAGGGGCAGGCCATCGAGTCGCCGGCAGATCCACAAGATCCCGGCGGCGTTCTCGTCGGAGACGCGGAAGGATGGCCGCACCAGCTGCGCCCGCTGTTCGAACAGCGTGACGGCGTCGGATCTGGCCAGGGCCGCCGCGGTGGGCGCGGGTTCGGCCTTCGGCAGCGACAGCGGCGGCACCTGCCAGCTCAGTTCGCCCTCCACCCCGAGCGCCTCACGGCTCGTCGCCAGGACGACCAGGGCCGGGCAGGACGCCAGCAGGTATTCCGCCACGTCGGCCGCGGCCTCCGCCAGGTGCTCGCAGTTGTCGAGCACCACCAGCACCCGGTGGTCGGCTATCTGTTCGGCCACCGCCTCGGCGGCGTCCTGGCCCGGAGTGTCGGGCACGCCGAGCTGGGCGGCGATGGCCTGCCCGACGACGGCCTGGTCGTTGATCTGGGCGAGCGCCACCCAGTGCACCCCGGCCGGGAAGCTCTCGCCGGCGGTCTTCGCGGCGGCCAGCGCCAGTCGTGTCTTGCCCGCCCCGCCTGGCCCGGTGAGGGTGATCAGCCGGCTGCGGTCCAAGGCGTCCACCACGTCGCCGAGTTCGCTCGCGCGGCCCACCAGCGGGGTAAGCCGCACAGGGAGCTGCGTTCTGGTCAGCGACATCCTGCTTCCGTCCCGCTTCGTCAACCGGAAACGCCTTACATCCAGAATGTAGCCCCCGCGGCCGTCTGTCACGAAGGGGCCGTGCTTGGTTCATCACGATTCGTCGACGGTCTGACCCCGCGAGCGCGGGCGAGCGTCAGCCGTGCCTGCTGTCGGCACCGCAGCCCGGCCTGACCTGGGTACCCTGACGGGCATGGACGAGAATCGTGCCCGCCGGGTCACCGACGCGCTCAGGGATCGCGGCATCAACGCGCACTTGAAGAAGTCCGGTATCGACGCCTACGCGGTGCAGGTCGCCGCGGGCGGCGGCCGGGAGGCCATCTGGGGCGCCGAAGGCACCACCGGCCTGGAAGCCGAAGTCCTGCTCGACGGGGACCTGGTCGGCTACGTGCCGGAGATCCCGGGCTCGGACGCGTTCGACGAGGCCCAGATCGTGGACGCCATCGCGCGGGCTGACTACGACCAGCCCGTCGGGCGGGAACGCCCCGAGGCCCCGCCGCCGGCTCCGCCGCTGGCCCGGGAGGGCGGCGTGTTCCGCCGCTTCATCGACGGCTTCCGCTACGACTCCGAGGCGTAGCCGCCGCGCCAGCCACGGCTCGGCCGGGGTTGCCGGGCCGGGCCCGGAATGTGTCATGGACTCCCGCTAGGTGCGGGGTAAGCGGCGTTGCCGCTGTCGTCGTCGGTGCGGGATCGTCCAGAAGCGGCGATTACGCAGGGCGCATCGTCGGGAAGCTGCCCTAGGCCCGTATTAAGTGCGGCTTTCCCGGATGCTGCCCGATCCTCGAGTGTGCCACTGAGACAAAGCCGGTGGCCGCCATCGGCTTGGCTGTTCCCGTGCGTGTCCGTCTGAGCTGATGTCAGGCGAGGGCGTGCTGCTGGAATTGCTGGCGGATGGCGTCGATGACGTTGATTTCCGTGGCGCGGGTGTCCAGGGTTCCGGTTCTGGTGCGGGCGTGGTGGCGGTGGTGTGCTGGTCGTGCTGGTGGCGGGCTTGGTAGTCGGCGTTGGCGAAGCAGGTGTAGATGGCGTAGTCCAGGTCGAGGTGCTCGCCGTACCAGGCGGGGATGATGGTGTCC